>Ga0247843_1000320_pt1 | contig 115473 bp, 98 predicted proteins | sample LaCruzMarch2017__FD_192420 | JGI IMG/M metagenome (GOLD analysis project Ga0247843, IMG submission 192420) | Freshwater microbial communities from meromictic Lake La Cruz, Castile-La Mancha, Spain - LaCruzMarch2017_8m | ecosystem: Environmental > Aquatic > Freshwater > Lake | place: Spain...
CACGGCTCGTCGGCGTCGTTGGAGTTGGTCTTCGCAACCCGCCTCCTGCCCCACCGCGGGCCGTGTCTGCAACCCCTGCCAGGAGCTCCCGCGCCCTCACGCCGTGTCGAAGTTATGCGCGAGGCCAGACTCCCGAACGCCAGGATCTGTTAGGCACCCCGTAGCGGCTAACGAATTGCGCTCGCGCGACAGAGGGCGATACGATTCGCACGACCACAGGGGTCTCTCTTCTTCGCGCCGCTCCCCCTCCGACGGAACACCACCATCAGGGCTCCGCGATGTACGTGAACGACGGCAGCGTCGATCACTTCCGCAGCCAGAGCACGCATCGGGGTCTCGTCTACGAGTGGAGCAATCTGCGCTTCTCGTCGTCGCTGATGAACTCGTCGAAGAAGACCCGCGAGGTATTGGACCCGTACGTGGTCGGAGCGGGTTGGTTCGAGGTGCTGCTCCCTTCGATGGAGATGGTCGCCCGCTTCGAGCGCATCCCCGAGGAGCATCACGCGCTCGTGAAGGCCACGCTTGAAGCACTCCCACTCGTGCACGATGAGCGGGTCGTTCGTCTGCGCCGTGAGTGGTACGCGGTCTTTCGTGAGGGGAAGCTCACGCTCGATGGCCTCCGCGGCTTCGCACCGCTGATCGCCGACGCGGTGGAGCGGTGGATGCGCGAGCAGCCTGACGTCCCGTTGCCGTAAGGGCTCTCCCATGAACTGGCTGGGCTGAGCGTGCGTCCAGGCCGAGTCGACCTGCGAGCGCGCCCGGAGCGAGCGACCAAGCCGTAGCGTTGCTACGGCGCGGGAGTCGAGTGAGGACGTAAGCCGCAGGGCGGCCGGACTGGGCGTGCGATCAGCCCAGCCAGTTCATGGGAGAGCCCTAACCCTCCGCAGGTCTGACGTCGCGACGACGCGGGATATGGATCACCCCATCGGTGTACCCTCCCGCTCCACATGGCGGCACAGCTCACCCCGGTCACGGCGCGCGACCAGCTCGTTCACGTCCTCGCGGAGGACCTCATCGGCCCCGCGGTCGGCTCGCTCCACGCGACCGAGACCCTCGGCGCCGCGCCCTCGCGCTGGTACCTCACGGGCTTCCTTGTCCCCCACGAGGCGGGCGACGAGCAGCGCGCCGACCCCACCGCCCAGGAGGAGATGGACCTCGACGGCGACGCGGGCGGCACCGACGACGACACGCCCCCCGAGAAGGTCTCCGGCCGGCGAGCGTTCTTCCCCTCGTCGCTGGGCATCTCGGTGCTCGTCCCCGGCGACACCGACGCGCTGACCGTCACCGTCACCTGGGGCGACTACACCCTGCTCGACGTTCCCGACGAGACGCCCCCGTCGCCCGACGACAAACCGGACGCGCGCCACGAGCGCTGGTCCCGCGCGCCGAAGCAGGCCGACGTCATCCTCCCCATGCGAGGCGCGAAGAAGCGCGTCGCCCCGGTGGACGTCCCCGGCAGCGGCGGCCTCAAGGTCGTCGTGAGCGTGCGCCCCGTCACGAAGCGCAATCACCTCGTGCCCAAGGGAACGCGCTCGGTGTCGGTCTTCCTGGTGAACCACCGGGTGCCCGCGGCCGACACGCGCAAGGACGAGTCGTTCGCGTTCCAGGCCGCCCTCTCGCTGCGCTGCGACGCGGGCTTCGTCGCGCGCCCCGACCTGCGCGGCCGCGACACCCGCGACTGGGACGATCGCGTCGCCGAGCTCCAGTACCGCGACGCGATGGAGTACGCCGTCGGCCACGGCGTCGCCACGCACGCCAGCGTCGACCCCGATGGTCGCGCCCGCACCGTCGAGACGACGTGGATCCCGTGCGCCGAGGTCGAGAAGGTCGTGCCCGGCACCGTTGCCGACGTCACGCTCTCGATGGAAGCGCTCGCGGCCTGCGCGTCCGCCGACGAGGTGCGCACGAAGGTCGGCGCGCTCATCACCGAGTACGGAGCGTGGATCACCGCGCAGCGCGCGACGCCGCTCGCCGAGAAGCACCGAGGCGACGTCGCGCAGCAGCTCCTCGACCGCGCGGAGTTCGCCCGCAAGCGGATCGCCGATGGGCTCGCGTGCCTCGACGACGCGCTCGCCTTCGAGGCCTTCGTGATCGCCAACCGCACGATGGCGAAGGCCGCCCGGCAGCGCAGCCCCGACCTCTACAAGGACGAGCGCGTGCCCACGTGGCGCCCGTTCCAGTTGGCCTTCCTCCTGATGAACCTGCGCGGCGTGGTGACGCCCGAGCACACCGACCGCGAGCTCGTCGACCTGCTCTTCTTCCCGACGGGCGGCGGCAAGACCGAGGCTTACCTCGGGCTCGCGGCCTTCACCCTGGTGCTGCGTCGTCTGCGCAACCCGGGCCTCGCGAGCGCCGGCGTGTCGGTGCTCATGCGCTACACGCTGCGGCTGCTCACACTCGACCAGCTCGGACGCGCGGCGACGCTCATCTGCGCGCTGGAGCTCGAACGCCAGGCCGACGTCGAGAAGCTCGGCCCGTGGCCCTTCGAGATCGGGCTCTGGGTGGGTCAGGCCGCGACGCCCAACCGCATGGGCAAGAAGGGCGACGGCAACCAGTACACCGCCCGCGCCCGCGCCATCGCCTACAAGAACGACGACCGGAAGGCCTCGCCCATCCCGCTGGAGAACTGCCCCTGGTGCGGCGAGAAGTTCAGCAAGAACAGCTTCATCCTCCTGCCCAACACCGACCATCCGACGGACCTCCGGGTGATCTGCACCACTCGCAAGCCGTGTGCGTTCAAGGGCACCAACCCGCTGCCCATCCTCGCGGTGGACGAGCCCATCTACCGCCGCCTGCCGTGCTTCCTCATCGCGACGGTCGACAAGTTCGCCAACCTCCCGTGGGTCGGCGAGACGGGCGCGCTGCTCGGCCTCGTCGATCGCCACGACAAGGGCGGCTTCTACGGCCCGTGTGACCCCGGCGTGGGCGCCGCCCTGGCGAAGCCGCTGCTGCCGCCCGACCTGGTGATCCAGGACGAGCTGCACCTCATCTCGGGACCGCTTGGGACGATGGTGGGCCTCTACGAGACGGCGCTCGACACGCTCTGCGAGCGGCGCGACGCGCAAGGGCGCATGGTCCGCCCGAAGATCGTGGCCTCGACGGCGACGGTGCGCCGGGCCGAGGCGCAGATCCGCTCGCTCTTCGGTCGGCGTGGCGTCGAGGTGTTTCCGCCGCCGGGTCCCGACCGGCGCGACTCGTTCTTCGCACGTACGGTCCCGACGACGGAGAAGAACGCGCGCCGCTACCTCGGGGTCGCCGCGCAGGGACGCTCGCTGAAGGTGGTGCTCCTGCGCACCTACCTCGCGCTGCTCGCCGCCGCGCAGAAGCTCTACGGCGAGGCCGGCGGCGACGCGTCGAGGAAGAACCCGCTCGACCCGTACATGACGCTCCTCGGCTACTTCAACAGCCTGCGCGAGCTCGGCGGATCGCGGCGCATCGTCGAGGACGAGGTGCGGTCGCGCCTCGACGGCTTCGACCGGCGCACGCGCCACGGCGAGCGCTCGGGACCGTTCGCCCGACGTACGATCGCCTACGACGTCGTCGAGCTGACGAGCCGCGAGAGCACCGCCAAGGTGGCCGACACCAAGCGCCGCCTGGGCCTGGAGTTCTGGGACAAGGAGCACGTGGACGTCGCGCTCGCGACCAACATGATCTCGGTGGGTCTCGACATCACCCGCCTCGGGTTGATGGTGATGCTGGGCCAGCCGAAGAGCACGGCCGAGTACATCCAGGCGACGTCGCGCGTGGGCCGCGACGAGGACCGCCCGGGGCTCGTCGTGACGCTGCTCAACATCCACCGGCCGCGAGATCGTTCGCACTACGAACGATTCGAGGCCTACCACCAGAGCTTCTACCGCGCGGTCGAGGCCACGAGCGTGACGCCCTTCTCTCCGCGCGCCATCGACCGTGGGATCGCCGCCGTCACCGTGGCCCTCGCGCGGCTGGGTGAGCCCTCGCTCACGGCCGCGATGAACGCGGTAAACCTTCCTGCGGCGCGCTCGAAGCTCGGCTTCGTGGCGGACGCGCTCGCCCGCCGGGCCGAAGGGCAGAGCGACGACGTGCCGGAGTCGGCGGCGCTCGGCGCGAAAGTGCGCGCGAGGGTGAAGGACCTGCTCGACTCCTGGGAGAAGGTCGCGCACCGACAGGCGAGCGTGGGGGCGAGGCTCCAATACCAGCGGGAAGAGACGGGGGCGCCGCCGCTGCTGTTTGATCCGCTCGACCCGGAGCTGTCGAAACAGTCGTCGGACGCGAAGAAGTTTAAGGCGCGGCGCTCGCTGCGCGACGTCGAGCCGAGCGTGAACCTGTGGGTGCATCGCCTCGATGGGCGGGATGTTCCGGACGAGGAGGTGGGCACGTGAGCGCACCGAAGAAGAACGCTCGGCCCCACGGCCAGGTGCGCCAGAGCCAGGTGGTCACCAGCTACGGCCCCGGCGCGATGATCGACCTGCCCAACCACGCGGTGATCGTCGGCGGCCTCGAAGGCTGGGGCGATCCGTCGAGGGACGGGTTTCAGCCCATCCACGAGGAGCGGCTCATCGCGACGCTGCAACGCGAGCTGAGCCTGCCGTCGCTGAAGCTGTATGCGCCGCCGGTGGAGAACGACCCCGACGCGGCGACGCGCAAGGGGGTGAAGGTGTGGCTCTTCCCCGAGTGGTTCGTCGCGCAGCACGAGGAGTCGTGGGGCGACGGGATGCGCGCCCGCCCGCTCGTGCACATCCGCCAGTTGATGAAGGGCAGCTACCAGCACCCCGGGATCAAGAAGTTCGTCCCGGTCGTGCCCATGCGCTTCGTCCAGGCGTGCGTGCGCGGGCACATCAGCGACATCGACTGGTACCGCTTCATCCACGGCCCCGAGGACAAGTGCCGGAAGCCGCTGTGGCTGCTGGAGCGCGGCACGAGCGGCGACCTCGCGGACACGTTCCTGCGATGCGAATGCAGGAAGAGCCGGACGCTCGCGACGGCCACGCAGGGGGGCGAGGGCTCGTCGGCGCTGGGCCAGTGCTGGGGCAAGCGCCCGTGGTTGGGCAACGGCGCCGACGAGAAGTGCGGCGGCGAGCTCGACAAGCCAGAGATGAACCGCCTGCTCGTGCGCCACGCGAGCAACGCGTACTTCCCGCAGGTGGTGCGGGTGATCTCGATCCCCGACCGCGACGCTGCGCTGCGCAAGGCGGTCGACGAGGTGTGGGACGACTTCCTCCAGTACGCCGAGGACGCCCGTGACGTCGCCAAGGAGCGCAAGAAGGCCAAGGTCACCGCTGCGCTCGAAGGGTTTACGAGCGAAGCGGTGTTCGAGGAGCTTCAGCGCCGCAAGCAGGTGACCGGCGGGAGCGACAAGCCGTCGAAGCAGATCGAGATCGAGGCGCTGCTCGCGTCGCCCGACGAGGTCGGCGAGGACGCACCCGATGGGGACTTCTTCGCCCGCACGTTGCCGCTCGCGAAGGGCGACGACCCGGCGCTCGACGTGCTCGACCGCGTGGTGCTGGTGCACCGGCTCCGCGAGGTGGCCGCGCAGGTGGGCTTCACGCGCTTCGAGCCGCCGACGACGGACCTCGACGAGTTGAAGCTCGAAGTGAAGCGCGCGGACCTCGCGCGGGAGGTGACGTGGCTCCCGGCGACGGAGATCCACGGCGAGGGCGTGCTGCTCGCGTTCAAGCGGGAGAAGCTGGAGGCGTGGCTGAAGCGCCCGGCGGTGAAGCGGCGCCTCGACGAGCTGGTGAAGGGTCACGACGCGCGCTTCGCGGGCGACGGCAAGGACGCGCCGAAGTTTCCAGGTGGGCTCTTCGTGCTGCTGCACTCGCTGTCGCACCTGCTCATCACGGCGGTGGCGTTGGAGTGTGGCTACGCGGCGAGCTCGATCCGCGAGCGCATCTACGTCACGCAGGGCGGCTGCGGCATCCTGCTCTACACCGGCACGCCGGACAGCGAGGGGACGCTCGGCGGACTCGTGCAGGTGGGCCGGCGCATCGACCACTACCTGCGCGAGGCGCTCGACCTCGGGCGGCTCTGTTCGAACGATCCGGTGTGCGCGCAGCACAAGCCGGACAACGCCAACGAGGAGCGCTTCCTCCACGGCGCGGCGTGCCACGGGTGTCTGCTCATCGCGGAGACCTCGTGCGAGCGGCGCAACGAGTACCTCGACCGCGCGCTGGTCGTCGCCACGGTGTGCGACCAGGAGGCCGAACTCTTCATCGACGAGGAGTGAGGGTGGGCGCTCCCTTCCACGCCGCGACGAGCGCGCAGTTGTCGGCGCTCGCGCGGGACGTCGCCAGCGGTCGCGTGGTCGCGCCGTTCACGGCGGTGCGCCTCGCGAGCTGCGGGCACGGCGGGCTGTCGGCGATGGCCGTCGAGGCGTTGCAGGGGTTCGCCGACGCGGGGATGACGGGCGCGCACATCGCCACGGTGCTGCGGTTGATCGTCGGAGAGCGCGAGCGGGTGAGCGGGCTGTCGCCTCCGCCGGAGCTGGTGTGGAGCGGGCCCGAGGTCGGCCACATGGTGAGCCGCGACACGGCGGTGGTGCTGCGCGGGTTGTTCAGCCGGGCCGAGCGCACGGTGCTAGTGGCGGGCTTCGTGGTCTACGACGGGCGCGCGATCTTCGAGGCGCTGGCCGCGCGCATGGACGCGAACCCGGGGCTGTCGGTGCGGTTCTTCCTCAACGTGGCGCGGCCGTGGGGCGACACGACACAAAGCGACGCCGAGATTCTGCGGGCGTTCGCGGAGGACTTCCGGGCGAAGCAGTGGCCGGGCGCGCGGCTGCCCGAGGTGTTCTCCGATCGGCGGGCGCTGTCGATGGAGCGGGGACCGAGGGCGGTGATGCACGCGAAGTGTGTGGTGGTCGACGACGCGCGGGCGCTCGTGACGAGCGCGAACTTCACCGAGGCCGCGCAGGAGCGGAACATCGAGGCCGGGACGCTGGTGCACGACGCTGGGTTTGCGCGGGGGCTGCGGGTGCAGTTCGAGGCGCTGGTGCAGGCAGGCGAGCTGCGGAGGGTGCCGGGGTTGGGCGAGGGCGCAGGGCCGTAGTGGCGCGCACGCAGCGCTTCGCGGTCGTCGGTCCGACGGCTCACCCGTTGCGGCGAGGCGGCACCAAGCCCAGTCGCTGTGCTCGGGCGTGAATCGCACCTCGCGATCGGCCCATCGCGTGCTCGCTGACCGCGCTCTCCGATCTACCCTCGATCATGGATCGTAGCTGCGCGTCGTCGCTGGCGGTCCAGCGCTGATATGGCGCCGAAGGCCTCGGTCGAGCGAGGGTCTGTACCCGCGATCGGACGGCGCCCTCGGACCGACCGAGCCACGCGGCGATGCCCCGCGCCGGTCGTCCCTCACCCAGCAGGCGGACGAGCGCATGGTCTTCCTCGTCGGTCCACGGTCGATAGGGCTTCAGTGAACTCGACTCGTTCATCGGGCAGGTGCGGCGGCTACACCAAGCGGCGGACGTGTAACAACCATCTCTCGGTCAAGGAGAGCGTCGCGCGCGCGCATCCTCGGAGCCCTGCTTCGGCGCCCCGGGTCCCCCGATGGCATCGCGTACGCTCGACACCGCTTCGCAGAGCAACTCGGGCAAGCGCAGCGTGGGCTCGTCGCTGCCGCGCGCTCGGCGCCGGGCGCCCGCTGCGACGCTGCGGTGACCGCGCGGAGACGTTCTCGTCGCGCGACCCTCCATCCGCGCTACCCATGCGAGGGTGCTCGCGTCGGAGGTGAGCGTGCCTCCGTCCTCGACGGAGCTGGTCGGATGGATCAGATCGTAGGCGCGATCTCGCCGCTCGGCGCCGACCCCGTGGTGGTCGGAACCCACGGCCGCACGGGCCTCCGCCGCGCGCTGCTGGGCAGCGCCGCGGAGCGCGTCGTACGCTTCTCCGCGGTGCCGGTGCTCACCGTCCATGGAGGGCGAGCACCGCCCTGCTGACGGTCCGGTGACATCGCCGCGACACCTGCTTCGGGCGCTTGCGAGCGCGCTTCCCTTGCGGCTAGTGCGCGGACCACTCGTGGTCGCCCGGCGCTCCATCGCTCTCGTCCTGTGCCTCGCGCTGGCGCGCTGCGTCGGGCCCGCGGCCGACCCGCGCGACGCCACCCTCCTCTCGGTCTTCGCGCGCGCCGACCAGCCCCTCCTGCGCGCGCGCCCCTCGCTCGTCGCGGGCCGCTACGCCCGCATGGCCCGCGGCGCCTACGACTTCTACCGCGGCTCGCTCCCGCTCTTCCTCCACGACTGGCGCGACGGCGCGAGCGACCTCTCGCGCTCGCGCTTCACCCTCGACCTCCCGCAGCCGTGGAGCGCGGGCGACCCCCACGTCGAGAACTTCGGCACCCTGCGCGCGCGCGACGGCTCGCTCGCCCTCGAGCCCAACGACCTCGACGGCGCCGACCGCGCCCCCTACCTCTGGGACCTCCGTCGCCTCACGGTGGGCCTCTGCCTCGCCGCCCGCCTCTCCAACCCCGACGCGCCCGACGCGCGCGCCGCCGCCGTGCGCGCCATCCCGGCCATCGTGCGCGCCGCCGCGAGCGCCTACGCCGCCGCCATCGCGGCCCACGCCCGCGGCGCCCCCCTCGCGCGCATCACCGCCGCCGGCGGCGACCCCGCGCTCGAGGACCTCTTCCGCCGCGCGCAGCGCGACGCCGACCGCCGCCGCGAGCTCACGGACCTCACCGTGCTCACCTCCGCACGCCGCGCCCTCCTCCGCGGGGCGCCCGACGCGACCGATCCCGAGAACGTCCTCGGCGAGCTCCCGGAGGCCGCGCGCGACGCGCTCCCCGCGCTGCTCTCCCGCTACCGCGCGACCCTGCTGGCGCCGCCGCCTCCGGAGTATTTCACCGTGCTCGACAGCGCGCGCGAGTACGGCAGCGGCGTCGCCTCGTGGCCGCGGGTGCGCGCGCTCGTCCTCGTGCGCGGCCCCACCGACGCCCCCGGCGACGACGTCATCCTCGAGGTGAAGGAGCTCGCGGACAGCATCACCCCCGGGGGGCCGCCGCCGGGCGTGTGGTTCGACACGGTGCCCGCGCGGCTGGTCGCCTCCGCGCGCGCGCTCTGGGCCCTGCCCGACGCCGACCCGCTCTGGGGCGCCGGCGAGTGGCTCGGGCTGCCGGTGCTCGTGCGCACCGAGAGCGAGGCCCACAAGACCCTGCGCGTCGACCGCTTCGTCGCGGCGCTCGGCACCCCCGACGCGCTCACCTCGCTCGCCCGTCGCCTCGGCGCGCTCGTCGCCCGCCTCCACGCCGCGCCGCTGCCCGACGGGAGCGCCGTCGCGCCCGCGATCGCGTCCGTCCTCGCGCGCGACCCCGAGGGCTTCGCGCAGGAGCAGGCCGACGTCTCCGATCGCTACGCCGCGCGGGTGCTCGCCGACTGGGAGCGCTTCCGCCGCGTGCTCACCGAGCGCGGCCCGTCGCTCGGCCTGCCCGTCGACGCCGCCGACGCGCCCGGCGCCGACCAGCGCGCCCTCTTCGGCATCCCCCCCGCGGTGAGGAGCTTCTAGTGTCCATCCGTCGCACCGCCCTCGCGCTCGCGCTCGCGCTCACCCCGGCGACGGCCGTCGCGCAGACGCCAGCGCCGCCCGAGCCCATCCCCACCGCCGGCCCGTCGACGTCCGCGGGCACCACCGGGCTCGCGGTTCGCCCCGGCCTGGAGGTCTTCGGTCAATACGCGCTGCGCCTCGTCGATGGATCCGCCGGGGACGCCGCGTGGTTTCACGCCTTCGAGCTCCCCCGCGCGCACGCCTCGATCGGCGCCGGCTACGGACCGGCGCAGGGGCGCTTCGTGCTCGAGGCGGTGCGCTCGGCCGCCGAGGGCGCCCTGCTGGGCGTCGCGGGGGACAGCCTCGTGCTGCGGGTGCGCGAGGCGTGGGCGGGCGCCGCCATCACCCGCTGGATCGAGCTGCGCGCCGGGGTCGTCCCGACGCTGACCATCCCGGAGATCGAGGGCACCTGGCGGCTGCGCGCGGTGGCCCCGACGCCGCTCGAGGTCACCGGCCTCGGCGCCCCCGCCGACCTCGGCGTCACCGTGCGCGCGCGCCTCCCGGCGGACGTGGGCTGGGTGGCGGTCGGCGCGTACAACGGCGAGGGCTACACCAACCGCGAGCTCAACCGCGGCAAGAACCTCGAGGCCGCGTTTGCGGCGCACCTCCCGCGCGGGGCGCTACGCCCGCTCACGCTCTTCGGCTCGTACGTGCTCGGGTCGTCCGGGACGGGCCTCTCGCGCGCCGACCGACTCACCGGCGCGCTTCTCTGGCAGGGCGATCGGGTGCGCGCGGGCGTGAGCGTCACCCGCGGCTGGGGCGTCGACGACGACGGCGCGCGGGGCGCCCTGCTGGTCGAGGGCTTCGCGCGCATCGAGCCCGTGGCGCGATTCATCGTGGGGCTGCGCGCCACGTGGTGGCAGCGGGACGACCGCGTCGACGACGACCAGGTGCTCACGCTGCTCGGCAGCGTCGGGTGGCGGCTGTTCGAGCAGCTGGAGCTGCACGTCGCAGCGAGCCGACAGACCGCGAGCGCCCGCACGCTCGGGGCGCTGCCGGGCATCGAGAACACCGAGCTCCGCGCGGTCACCCGCGTGGTGTTCTGAGAGAGGGACGACGATGAGGTTCGAAGGTTGGATGGTGGTCTTCGCGCTGGGCTCGCTGGGCTGCTCGGAGGCCCGCGAGGAGGTGATCGACGTCGGCAACACGACCGCCGACGCCGTGATGACGACCGACACGCCCGCGGTGGTCGACGCGGGGACCGTCGCCGACCTGGGCACCGTCGCCGACGTGAGGATCGCCGCCGACGCAGGGGCGCCCACGGACCTCGGCGGGGTCGGGCTCGTGGTCAATGAGATCCGCGCGGCGGGCGACGACTGGGTCGAGCTCTTCAACGCCGGGAGCACCGCGTTCGACCTCGGCGGCTACGCCCTCGCGGACCTCGACACCGACGCCGGGGCCCCGCGCCTCTCGGCCGCCGTTCGCTTCCCCGCGGGCACGATGCTCGTCCCGGGGGGGTATCTCTTCGTGCTCGCGGGCGTCGCCGACGCCGGCGTCGGACCGCAGTCGCAGTGCCTCGCGGGCGGGCCGTCGCCGTGCTTCCACGCGTCGTGGTCCATCAGCGCGTCGCGGGGTGAGACCGTGTCCGTGCTCGATCCGATGGGGCGCGTCGTCGCGCGCGGGCTGTACCCCGCCGACGCCGTCCCGGCGGGGCAGACGTGGGGGCGGCTGCCGAACGGCGCGGGCGAGCTCGTCGCCAACCGGCCGACGCCCGGCGCGGCCAACCAGGCACCCTGATCGACCCCCCGCCGCGTTGCCGACGGGAGACATGGATCAACACCTCTTCCGCGCTCCGCCCCGCTCATCGCCCTGACGGCGCGGGCGCAGGCGCTGCCATCTCCGCGCGCACCCGCATCCCCTCGACGAGCCGGTCGCTCGGCGTCACCACCACCCGGTCGCCCTCGCCCAGGCCCGTCGCGACGGCCACCCGGTCGCCGAGGTCGCCGTCGATCTGCACCGCCCGCCAACGGATGACGCCCCCCTCGACCACGGCCATGCGCGTCCCCTCGGCGCCCGCCACCATCGCGGTCGCCGGCACGTACAGCGGCGGCGCTGCGGGCGCCAGGGCCAGCGTGAGCTGCGCGTACATCCCCGCGAGCAGCGCGCGGTCGGCGTTGGGCACCCGGACCTCCGTCAACAGCGTGCGCGTCGCGGCGTCGAGGGCCCCCGCCGTGCGCGTCACCGTCCCGCGGAAGCTGCGCCCGGGGTACTCCCGCAGCCGCACCGTCGCCGCCGCGCCCGCGCGCACGCCCGGCGCGTACATCTGCGGGACGTTCACCATCACCCGCACCACGTCGGTCTTCGACACCCGCAGCAGCGCCTGCCCCGCCGCCGAGCCCGCCGTCACCAGCTGGCCCACCTCGACGGAGCGCGCCGTGATCACCCCGTCGAAGGGCGCGCGCAGCGTCGCGTAGCCCTTGAGCTCCTGGAGGCGCCGCGCGTTGGCCTCGGTGCTCGCGAGCGCCGCCTGGGCCGCCGCCACGTTGGCCTCCGCCACCTCGGCCTGCGCCCGGCGCCCGGTGGTCTCCTGCTCCGAGGCGTAGCCGCGGGTGCCCAGCGCCCCGTAGCGCGCCGCCTCCGCGCGGGCGAGCGTGAGCTGCGTGCGCGCCTGCTGGAGCGCCGCGCGGGCCTGACCCACCGCCGCCTGCACCTGGCGCAGCTCCTGGTCGACCTCGGGGTTGTCGATGACCGCGAGCGCCTGCCCCGCGGTCACGGCGTCGCCGAGGTCGACCGCCAGCGAGCGCAGGTACCCGCTGGTGCGGGGGTAGATCTGCGCCTCCTGCACGGCCTGCACGGAGCCCGGCAGGGTGACGCCCCCGGAGCCCGCGGGCGCCCGCACCGGCCGCGCCACCACCACCCTCGCCGCGATGGCCGCGAGCCGCGCGTGGTCCTCGCGGGCCGTCTCGCGCGCCCGCAGCCGGGGGAAGGCGCCGAGCGCGGTCGCGACGCCCACGGCGAGCGCGGCCCCGAGGGCGGTCGCCGCGAGGGCGCGGGGCGTCGGGCGGTGCGGCGCGGGGTCGAAGCCCTCGTCGCCGGCGGGGGAGGGTCCGTCGGGGTTCATCGGCTCCCAGCCTCCAGCTCTGCCACCGGCGGCCTCGGCGGCGACCGGCGCAGCGCGCTGTACACCACCGGCACGAAGAAGAGCGTGGCCAGCGTCGCGAGGCACAGCCCGCCGATGACCGCGCGCCCGAGCGGGGCGTTCTGCTCGCCGCCCTCGCCCAGCCCGAGGGACATCGGGAGCATCCCGAGCACCATCGCCAGGGCGGTCATGAGCACCGGGCGAAGGCGCGTGACGCCCGCCCGCCACGCCGCCCGCCGCGCGTCGGCGCCCTCCGCCCGCTGGTCGTTGGCGAAGGTCACCATCAGGATGCTGTTGGACGTCGCCACGCCGATGCTCATGATCGCCCCCATGAGCGCGGGCACCGACACCGTCGTGCGCGACGCGAAGAGCATCCAGCAGATGCCCGCGAGCGCCCCCGGAAGCGCCGCCAGGATGATCACCGGGTCGACCCACGACTGGAAGTTCACCACCAGCAGCAGGTAGACCAGCACGATGGCGAAGCCGATGCCGTAGGCGAGGCCGCGGAAGCTCGACGCCATGCTCTCGACCTGGCCGCGCACGGTGATGGTGGTGCCGCGCGGGAGGTGCCGGCGCTCGCGCGCGACGAGCCGGTCGACCTCGTCGGCCACGGCGCCGAGGTCGGTGCCCTGCACGCTGGCGAGCACGTCGTAGGTGGACGCGACGTTGTAGTGGGTGATGTTCACGGGCTGCGCGTCGCGGCGCACCGTGGCCAGGTTGCCGAGGGTCTGTACGGCCCCGCCGCCGCCGGGGCCCGCCACGGGGGTGGCGCGGAGCGCGTCGAGCGAGTCGACGTCGTACTGCGGCGTCTGGACGGCCACGAGGTACTGCACCCCGCGCCGCGGGTCGAGCCAGAAGCTCGGCGCGACCGCGCTGTTGGAGCTGAGCGACACGAGCACGCTGTTGGCCACGTCGCGCTCGGTGAGGCCCTGCTGGCTGGCCTCGACGCGGTCGACGTCGAGCCGCAGCGCGGGCGCCCCGAGGCTCTGCTGGAGGTGCACGTCCACGGCGCCGGGCACCCGGGCGAGCGCGGCCCGCAGCCGGTGGGCCACGCGGAGGTTCTCGACCCGGTTGCCCGGCGGGCCGCTCACCTGGATGTCGATGGGCGCCGAGAGGCCGAAGTTGAGCACCTGGGTGGTGATGTCCGGCGCGAGGAAGAAGATCTCGAAGGTGGGAAAGCGCTCGGCGAAGCGCTCGCGCAGGGCCTTCACGTAGCCCGCGGTAGGTCCGTGGTGCTCCGGGTCGAGGGCCACCATGATCTCGCCGTCGGCGGCGGAGACCATCGACGGGTCGCCGAGCGCGAGGTTGATCCCGCTGTTGGGCACGCCGATGTTGTCGAGCATGGTGACGACCTCGCGGCGGGGGATCACCCGGCGGATCTCCTCCTCGACGAGCGAGAACTGCCGCGCCGTCTCGTCGAGGCGCATCCCCGGGGGGCAGCGCACGTGCATCCGGATCTGCCCCGCGTCGACGGCCGGGAAGAAGTCCCGCCCGAGCTGAGGGTAGAGCGCGACGCAGCTGGCCGCCACGAAGGCGCCGAAGAGGGCGGCGACGAGCCCGCGGCGCTCGAGGGCGAGGTCGAGGTAACCGCCGTAGGCGCGGCGGAGGCGCTCGAAGAGGGCGTTGAAGCGGAGGTGGGCGCGCCACGCGAGGTCCTCCCGGCGGGAGGAGGCTTCGCCGGTGTAGCGGTGCAGCTCGGCGCCGAGGAGGTGCTGCATCATCGTGGGCACCAGCGTTCGCGAGAGCAGGTACGAGGTCATCATGGCGAAGACCACGGCCATGGCGAGCGGGGTGAAGAGCGAGCGCGCGGCGCCGGTGATGAACACCACCGGCACGAACACGATGCAGATGGAGAGCGTGGCCACGAGGGCGGGCGTGGCGATCTGCTGGGCGCCGTCGAGGATCGCCCGCACGAGGGGTTTGCGCTGCGCGATGTTGCGGTGGACGTTCTCGATCTCGACGGTGGCGTCGTCGACCAGGATGCCGACGGCGAGGGAGAGCCCGCCCAGGGTCATGAGGTTGAGGCTCTGGCCCAGCGCCGCCAGCACCATGATCGACACCAGGATGGAGAGCGGGATGCTCACCAGCACGATGAGGGTGCTGCGCCAGCTGCCCAGGAAGAGCAGGATCATCAGGGCCGTGAGCCCGGCGGCGATGGCGCCCTCCTTGACGACGCCGTCGACCGCGGCGCGCACGAAGATCGACTGATCGAAGAGCAGGTCGAGGTGGTACTCCGGCGGCAGCGTGGGCAGCACCTCGGGGAGCGCGCGGCGGATGCGCGCGACGATGTCGAGGGTCGAGGCGCCGCCGGCCTTGAGCACGCTCAGCAGCACGCCGTTGCGGCCGTTGTTGCGGACGAGGTTGGTCTGCGGGGCGAAGCCGTCGCGCACCTGGGCGACGTCGCCGATGGTGACCGTGGCGCCGCGCACGGTGGCGATGGGCAGCGCGGCGAGGTCGCGCAGGGTCTCCGGGCTGCTGTTGAGGCGCACGCCGAGCTCCTGCGCGCCGAGCTTCACGGTTCCCGACGGGAGCACGAGGTTCTGGAGGCTGAGGGCGCTGGAGACGTCGTTGGGCGCGAGGCCGAGGGCGTGCAGCCGCGCGAGGTCGATGTCGACCATGATCTGCCGCTGCTTGCCGCCGTAGGGGAAGGGCATCTGGGCGCCCTGCACGGTGGCCAGGCCGGTGCGCAGGCCCGTGTTGGTGAGGTCGAAGAGCGCCTGCTCGGGGAGCGTCTCGGAGTGCACCGAGGCCTGGAGGATGGGCACGTTGGAGGCGCTGTACTGGATGATGAGCGGCGGGGTCATGCCGGGCGGAAACTGCCGCACGACGGTCTGCGAGATGGCGGTGACCTGTGCCGTGGCGGCCTCGATGCGCGTGCCCGGGTGGAAGAAGATCTTGACGATGCCGTAGCCCGCGAGGGTCTGGCTCTCGATGTGCTCGACGCCGCTCACCGTGGTGGTGATGGCGCGCTCGTAGTTGGTGGTGACCCGCCGCTCCATCTCCTCCGGGGCCAGGCCGCCGTACTGCCAGACCACCGCGACGACGGGGATGTCGACCTCCGGGAAGATGTCCGTCGGCATGCGGGTGATGGCGAAGACCCCGCCGAGCACGATGAGCATCGCCATCACGACGAAGGTGTAGGGGCGGCGGAGCGCGAGGCGGACGATCCACATGGCGGGGGTTGGGCTTCGATCTCGGGCGGGCGCAGCAGGTTCGCGGGCGGCGACCGCGGCGCTGGCGGGTGTAGTTCCCGACGGCGGCGACCGCAACGATGACGGAGGGAGTCCATCGGCGCCCGAGGGAGCACTGGCGGATTTTGAGCGCGCCCGACCGCTAGATCCCCGGGGGCGCAGCAGGTTTGTGCTGGCCTTCTCAGCGAGCCCGGAGCCAGGCCAGCACCTCACCGATTCGCGCCGACCACCGGGCCTCGTCGTGCGTCGCGCCGTCGACCACCACCGCGCGCTGCATCGCATCGGCGACTCCGGCGGCCCGCGCCGCGTCGCGCACGGCCATCATGTTGCTTCGAAGGACGTCCGGCCCGATCTCACGAATCTGCTCCGCCGAGCCGATGTCCTGATGAAATCGGAACGGCGTCGGCGGCCGCCGGGACGCGACGTATGCGGGCATGCCGACCGGCGAGCTGCGCAGGTTCTGGTAGCTCGGCGACAGCGCGGCGACGCCGGAGAACACCTCCGGGTGCGCGAAGCCCGCGCGCACCGCCATCGATCCGCCCATCGAGCTCCCGGCGACGGCGGTGTCGTCGCGCCCGGGTCGCGTGCGAAACTCGCGGTCGATCCGGGGCTTCAGGGTGTCGACGAGGAATGCGACGGTGCGGTCGCCGAGCGCCGAGCCGTCGGCGCAGGCCGGGTGTGGATCGCCCGTGAAGACGTTGTACTCGCAGCCCCGCGCGGACGAGTTCTCGACGCCCACCACGATGAGCCCGGGCAGTCGTCCCTCGTAGTGCAACGCCTCGAGGGCCTCGTCGACCTGCCACTCCTGGCCGAAGGCCGAAGCGCGTGCATCGAACAGGTTCTGCCCGTCGAACATGTACGCGACCGGGAAGCGCTCGGTCGAAGCAGCATAGCCGGGCGGCAGGTACACCCACACGTTGCGCGTGCGCCCAAGCTGCGGAATCACGACGTCCCGCAGCACCCGGATCTCCCCCGAGCGCGTGCTCGCGGGCGCCGGCAGGTCGGCCCAGCGCTCGATGAAGAGCGCGACCACCGGGTGCGCCGGGTCGAAGGTCACCGCGCGGTTGGCGATGTCGGCGCCGCGGTCGTCGCGCTCCACCGTAGCCCAGGTCCCACGGGTGAACTTGAACTCCACGCGCTGCACTGGCGCGAGGCCGACCACGCGGGCGGTGAGGGTGCCGTTGGCGCCGGTCACGAGCCGTGCGCCTGGGTCCCCCGGGGTCCAGCCGTTGAACGTGCCGGCCGCGAAGACGGCTTCGCCCGAGGGCGTGTTGCCCGGGGCGCGGAAGACCACGATCTCCAGCGCGGGGGCGTCCGTCGGCGCGTCCGCGCGATCGGGGACCTCCGTGACGTCGGCGCTCCGAACCCCCGCCTCCCGCGCTTCGATGGGCGCGTCGACGGCGCCCGCGTCGGCGGCCGGTGCGCCCGTCGCATCGCGCGCACAACCGACCGCGAGCGACGCGACGCCGAAGCCCCACCGCATCCGTGTCCATCGCCTCCGCATCCAGCGCCGCCTCCGAAGGGATAGCAGGGGATGAGGCGCGCGGGAATCGTTGGCCGGGGTGAGGCCGGCGGACGCTGGGCGGCCGGCACCGCCGCGGCGCAAGGCCTCCACAATCAACAGACGCACTCGTTGCTATCCCTCGCTGCGAGGGAGTTCTGGCGGATGCTGGGCGCACCCCGCGTGTGGACCTCCGTCACCCCATGGCTCTCCTACCTCGCGAGCGGCTTCCTCGCGGGCGCCGTCAACTCCGTCGCGGGCGGCGGCAGCATGCTCACCTTCCCCACGATGCTCGCCTTCGGGATGGCGCCCATCACGGCCAACGCCACCAACACCGTCGCCCTCATCCCGGGCTCCGCCAGCGCCTTCTGGGGCTACCGCGACGCCCTCGCCGGGTCGCGCTCCCTCGTGCTCGCCATGGCCCTGCCCAGCCTCGTCGGCGGCGTGCTCGGGGCCTCGCTCGCCCTGCGCGCGGGCGACGCGCGCTTCACCGCCCTCGTGCCGTGGCTGCTGCTCGGGGCCACCGGGCTCTTCGCCCTCCACGAGCCCCTCGCGCGCTACCTCAAGCTCGCCGACGACGCCCCCCGAGGCGGGGCCTCGTGGGCGGCGCTCATGCTCTTCCAGGTCGCGGTGGCGACCTACGGCGGCTTCTTCGGCGCGGGCATCGGCATCCTGATGCTGGCCGCCCTCGGGCTCATGGGCGTGCGCGACGTGCACCGCGCCAACGGCCTCAAGAACCTCGCGGCGGTCTGCATCAACGGCGTCGCCGCCCTCACCTTCGTCGCCGGCGGGCACATCGCCTGGACCGAGGCCGCCGTCATGGCCACCGGCGCGCTCCTCGGCGGGGCCATCGGCGCTGGCACCGCCCGCCGGGTGGGCCCGCGCGCGGTCCGCCGCGCCGTGATGGCCATCGGGGTCGCGCTCGCCCTGGCGATGTTCGCCCGCCGCCTCCGCGCCTGACCCCTCACCTGCCGTGGTGCGCCCCCCCCCGGCGATGCCCGATGATCGCCTGCCCCCCCCGATGCTCGACCTCGCGTACCTCCGCCGCGACCGCGTGCTCCCCGACGCCCGCTGGGAGTCCGCCGTCGCCCATGCCTTCCTCGGGATGGAGCGGCTCACCGGCACCCGCGTCACGGCCCACGATTTCACCCCGCCCTCGGGCCCGTGCTCGCCCACTGCGGGGTCATCCCCCTCGCGGCGCGCGGCTACGTCCTCCTCGTCGACGCCGAGCGCGTGGCCGGACGGCGCCTCACCGAGGCCGAGCACCGCGCCTGCCGCGACCACATCGACCGCGGCGTCCCGCTGCCCCCGGGCGAACCCTTCGACGCGCTCCAGTCGCGCGCCCGCGACGCGCTCGGCCTCCCCATCGGCCCGTCGCGAGCCGCCTCGGCCAGGGCCGCGTCGGGGCTGTGATGTTCGCGCACGCGCTCGGCGTGCCTGTCGTTCCGGCGGGGATGAGCGGCTGCCGGGAGGTGTTCCGCGGGCCGTCGATGGCCCTGCGCGGCGGCGCTGTCGACGCGCGCTTCGGCGAGGCATACCGCCCCGAGCTCGACGTCCACCAGCCCCCGGCGGGTCGCTACGACATCTTGGGTGGGGTCCTTCGACGCGTCGGCCAACCACCCCGCGCAGCGCTACGTCACCGAGCTCGGCGACCGCCACCCCTGAGCAGGGCCGCTCACTGCTCGTCGTGCGCGGTCACCAGCCTCTGACATCCTGACACCGCCGATCGCAACGGCGTGTTTTCCCGATGATTGGACCGTCAGGGCGTTGTCGATTCGAGGGAATCCATTTCGGCTTTTCGGCTGGGTGGCCGATGGAAAGTACAGAGGAATTCTGCCGCGCAAGGCCCTCCGTGGCCCTCCGTGGCCCTCCGCGATTGCGGGCCATGCGTCGAAGCTCGCGCAGACCTCACCCCCGCTGCCGCGATGCCCCTCTCCATGAATGGAGAGGAGCTGCGATCACCTGACAGCTCATCGTGAAACGCAGCCCTTCCAGGAGCCCCTCGCCATTCATGGAGAGGGGCGCGCGGCAGCGGGGGTGAGGTCTGCGCGAGCTTCGACGCATGGCCCGATTGCGCTCGCGACAACAGCCGTGTCAGGAGGTCAGAGCCTCGACGACCTCCCTCCGGCCGACCCCGTCGGGGCGAAGGTCACCTACGACGACGGCCGCCACGACAACGGGTGGTCGACACCCGCGGAGGTGCGCCACCTCTGAGGGCGGGGTCGCGCGGCGACGTTCAGGGGAACTCCACCCGGCGGAACCCGTACCGCTCGCAGAGCTCGCGCTCGAAGCCCGGCAGGTGGGCGCGCCCCATGACGGCGAGCGCGGGCCCCGCGTCGGGGTGGTCGGCGAGCAGGCGCACCATGCCGTCGGCCATCAGCGTGTCGCGCGCCGTGAGGATCGCGGCCATCGGGTGCAGCAGCCAGCTCCACGGGTGGCGCCGCAGGAGCAGGGCGGGCGGGAGCAGCAGCACCATGTGCCACTGGAGGGCGACGTTGACCCAGCGGAGCGCGGCGTCGAGCCCATCGAGCGCGCCGCCCGGGACGACGAGGCGCAGCGCGGCGACCGCGAGGTGCGCGAAGAAGGTCGCAAACATCACGGACATGGAGAGCGATGCGACGTGCAGCGAGAGCGGCGCTCGCGCGGTGCGCTCGAGCTCCTCGGTGTGGCCGTGCGAGGCCTGCTTCGCCTCGACGATGGTGCTGCCCTTGACCATCCCAAGGGTGAGCGCGCGCAGCGCGAGGCGCGGGAGGTAGATCAGCCAGCGCAGGACGCCGCCCGCGAGGATCTGCTTCGCCTGGAAGGTCTCGACGCCGCGGAGCGCGACCTCCTCGACGACCTCGCGGCCGAGCGCGGCGGCGGGGGCGAGCTTCACGTGCGCCTCGCCGAGCGCCACGACGAGTCGGGCTTCGGGTCCGGGCCCGACGAGCAGGCGCACGGCGTAGCTGAGGGGCATCTGGTGCGCCCGCAGCAGCGCGGCGCGCGCTCCGGGGGTCCGGGCGTCGGCGGTGGTGGGCATCGGGGTGGCGGAGTGTACGGGCGATCGCCGACGCTCGCCCACGCCATCAGTCCCCGGTCTCACCGTAGTGGTGGCGACGGGGTCCATGGAAGCCCCGTCTCGCAGTCGACGTGGCGCAGCGACACCCCCTCGGGCGACACCTCGATCACGCCGAACACGATCGGCAGCTTGAAGCGACGCGGCCCGACCGAGCCCGGGTTGAACACCGTCAGGCCCCGGTCGTGCGCCGCGAAGGGGACGTGCGAGTGACCGCACACCACCATCCCCGCGCCTCTCGCCTGCGCGAGGCGCCCCACGTCGGCGCGCACCCGCGTGCGATCGACCGCGATGTGCGTCAGCAGCAGCTTCAACAGCACCCGCTCGCCGTCGCGCACCGCCCCGTGGACGACGTCGGGTAGCTCCGTGGCGCGGGCGTCGATGTTGCCGCGCACCGCCGTCACGGGCGCGAGCGACGAGAGCAGCCGGAGCACCGCGAGGTCACCGACGTCGCCCGCATGCAGGATGCGGTGCGGCGCCACGTCGGCGATGCGCGCCGCGAGCGCGGGGTGGGGCGCGGAGTGCGTGTCGGCCACCACCGCGAGGCGCAGGGCGCCGTCGACCAGCGCGAAGGTCTCGCTCGCCTCGACCAGCAGGGGTGGCGGGGCTCGCCTCATGGGCTCGTGCAGTGCCGTCGGACCGGTGCCCGCGTCAAGCGCTCGAGGCCCTCGCCACGCGACCGCAGGGAAGGGGGGCTCGCGAAGCCAGGCCGTTCTGGCACTGCCGCCCTGTTCGATGTCCAGAGGGTGGTGATCCACGACCGAGCCGCGCGAGCGATCGCTACCGCCCCAGCACCACCAGCGTGTGCGTCCCCGCGGAGCCGCCGCACGCCACCTCCACCACGCCCGTGCGCTCGTCCCTCGCGGCCGCCATGGGCGCTCCGTCGCAGCGCACCTCGAAGGCCGCGGCGAAGTCCCCCGGCGACGGCACGTACACCCGGTGCGGCCCGCGTTGGTTCGCCTGCGCCGTGAACACCATCTCGAAGCGCCGCGCGCTCCCGTCGTAGGACCACTGCACCGGATCGCCCGCGATCGCCTCCGGCCGCACCCGCGCGAGCATCCGCCGCGCCTCCGGCCGCTCGCGCCAGGAGTCCGCCACGGCGTCGTACTCGTGCAGCCCCCACGCCCCCTGCGAGCGCTCCTTCCACACCCAGTACATGGCCCCGGCCTGGTACTCCGCCTGGAGGTCTTGCATGAAGCGGTGGTAGTCGGCGGTGCGCGTCCCGCGCGGGTCGTAGCCCCACTCGGTGATGAGCAGCGGCGCGCCCCACGCGGCGGCCTCGGTGCGGGCGCTCTCGGTCGCCCCGCGGAGGTCGTCCACGGTGAAGGCCGCGAGCTGCGCGGGCGTTCCCGTGAAGGCCAGCGGGTACGTGTGCGGCGCGTACACCCCGCCGCTCACCGGGAACCGCTCCCTCGACCGCGCCGATCGGTTCGTCGCGAGCCGCCCGGTGCTGTCCGGCTCGAACACGATGAGGTGCCCCGGGTCTGCCTCGCGCAGCGCCCGCGCGACCTGGGCGTTGAGCCGTTGCACCTGCGACTCCGCGGCGACGGGCTCGTTGAAGACCTCGTACCCCAGCACCGCCGCGTCGCCGCGAAACCGCTGCGCCACCGCGGTCGCCATGCGGGTGTACCGCCCGCGCAGCCGCTCGCCCTCCGCGCCGTCGCCGAAGAAGGTCGCGAAGGCCCGGAGCACCTGCGCCGAGGTGCGGCGCGCCCCCAGGTCGGTGAGGGGTCCCTGGAGGAGCTGGTCGGGCGCGGGGACGATGGCCCATCGCGGCGCACCGTCCTCGCCGATCTCCTTCGAGTACGCGTCCTGGTGCAGGTCGAGGAGCACGAGGAGCCCCGCCGCGCGGGCGAGGTCGACCACCGCCGCGACGCGGTCGAGGTAGGCCGCGCTGAAGGGCGCGCCGTCTTCGGGCTCGACGCCCGACCACTGCATCGGGAGGCGCAGGACGTTGAAGCCCATCGCGCGCATCGACGCCGCGTCCGCCGCCGTGAACGACGGGATGGGCTGCAGTGGCGTGCGCCCCATGTCGAGGGTGACGTCGAAGACGCCGTCGACGCGCGCGTTGATGCCGTGCACGATGACCACGCGGCCCATCGCGTCGACGAGGTGACCGCAGCGCGTGGAGAGCGGCGCGAAGGGCCCCGCGACCTCGGCGCACGCGGGGACCGCGCCGTCGGGGGCGTCCGCGACGGTGACGTCCGCCGGCCCGGCGTCGGGGCGCGGGGTCGGGGCGTCGTCGCAGCCGAGGAGGGGCAGGGCGATCGCGAGCGGTAGGAAGTGGTGGCGCATCGGAGGGGTGGCGGATGGTACCTGTACCCCGCGGACAGTCATCCCTTCTTCCAGGCCGGGACCTGCGGGGTCCTTCTGGCCGTCTTGCGAGGGGTCGAGCGCGCCGGGGCCCCGCCCGCCCACGATGCTCCGGCGCACCGGTCCCGTCGACCGGTCAGCGGGTCAGGGCGCGCGGCCCGCGGGCGGGCGCTCCCCTCCCGGGGGCGGGGTACCCGGTGATCCGGGCCCGACGAGGCCCGAGCGCCAGGCGCGCATGGGGGATTAGGCGCCGCGCAAAGCGGGCTACCATGGCGGCATGTCTGAGCCTCGCGCCAGCGCGCCCCCCGGTCGATCAGCGGCCGCCGCCGGGGGCCGCCCCTCGAAGCCCTCCTCGGTGCGGCTGATGACGACCCGCCGCGGAGAGTTCCCGCAGATCCAGGCCATCGGCCATCGCGCGCCCTTCTACGAAGACATCTATCACAGCATCCTCACGCGGCCCTGGTGGCAGTTCTTCCTGGTCGCCTGCGGCGTCTTCCTGGGCGTGAACGCCGTCTTCGCCGGGCTCTACATGGCGCAGGCCGGCGCCATCGCCAACGCGCGCTCCTCCTCCTTCGAGGACGCCTTCTTCTTCAGCGTGCAGACCATGGCCACCATCGGCTACGGCGGCATGGCCCCCGCGACGCGCTTCGCCCACATCATCGTCACCGTCGAGGCCCTGACCGGCACGCTGTACACCGCGCTGCTGACGGGGCTGACCTTCGCCAAGTTCGCGCGGCCCCGCGCCCGGGTGCTCTTCTCGGAGAAGGCCGTCGTCGCGCCGCGCAACGGCGTGCCGCACCTCATGTTCCGCATGGCCAACTGGCGGCGGAACAACATCGTCGAGGCGCAGCTCCGGGTGGTGCTCCTCGTGATCGAGCGCACGACGGAGGGCGAGGAGATGCGCCGCCCCATCGAGCTGCCGCTCGTCCGCGACCGCAACGCGGTGTTCATCCTGACCTGGTCCGCCATGCACCGCATCGACGAGACGAGCCCGTTTTACGGGCCAGACGCGGCGGAGCGGCTGCGGGCCATGGGGGCGCAAATCTTCCTGACCATCACCGGCACGGACGAGACCATCGGGCAGACGGTGCACGCGCGCTACGCCTACGAGCTGAACGACATCCTCTGGGACTGGCGCTTCGTGGACGTGCTGCGGGTCCTGCCCGACGGCACCCGCGTCATCGACTACGCGAGGTTCCACGAGGTGAGCCCGATTGACACCGCCCGCCGCGGCTGATCGCATCGCCCGCCGCCGTCATGCCGAAGCCGCTCGCCCACGTCACCATCGCACTCCGACGGGTGCTCGGGTTCTACCAGCCGGTCACCCCGTCGCCCGCGAGCAGCCAGCGGCACGCGATGGCCGTCCCGGGCTACACCAGCGACGACCACCGCGGTCGCATCTTCCTCAACGCCGACCTCACCGGCGCCTTCAAGAAGGACACCCAGCTCATCCAGCTCACGGCCCCCGTGACCGCCGAGGGTGGCCCCATCCCCCATAGGCGTTAACCGATGGATGCCGATGCGGGCGGGGCAAGCCCCGCCCCTACGCAGCGAGAACTCTCCGCGTAGGGGCGGGGCTTGCCCCGCCCGCCCTGCAATCGACGGGTAACGCCTATGGCCCCATCCCCCCGGGCGCGAAGCTGCTGTGGAAGGTGTTCGAGCCCGACAACCCGGCCAACACCTGGATGCGCCCCGACGCCGCGATGACCCCCAACGTGCACCGCCAGTGGGGCCCGCTGCTCGACGCGGGCGACTGCTCGGGCGGCACCGTGAAGCGCGCCACCGGCCCGTCGGGCAGCGACGCTGAAGGCACCTTCGACCACGACCCCGTCTGGGAGCAGGTGGGCCCCTACGCCCTCGACGCGCGCAACGCCTCCGTCGCGGCGACGGACATCGTCGGCGGCCAGAGCGCCGTCACCGCGGCGATGGACACCGCCACGCGCACGGCGCTGCGCACCAACGTGCAGTCGCTGGAGTTCGCGTGGGAGGAGCCCCCGGGGACGGCCCGCACCGTGCGCTTCAACGTGTACTCCGCCAGGCGCCTCGCGGGGCCGCCCGACCGCATCCAGCTGCTTCTCTACGCCAATGACGTCACGCCGGAGTTCGAGCCCAACGACGGCTCCATCGACGCGGCCTACAAGTCACAGATCTCGTACTACCCGCAGGGCAGGGTCGAGGGAGGCGCCGGGCACGCCGGCGGCTACCGCATCCCCAGCGCCGCGAAGGTGACGGTGCACTCCGCCGAGGCCTCGCCCTATGTCTCCGGGACGAGCCCTGGGCTCAACGCCAAAGGGTCCGACGGCAAGGTGATCAAAGGGAGCAACGGCAAGCCCGCGGACTACTTCGGCGGGCGCACCACCGTCTTCACGCAGCATCGCAAGCTCTACGACCCGAACGCGACGCCGCCGGGTCCGCGCGCCGGGTCGGGCGACAAGCTGCTCAGCATCATCATCCACGAGCTCGCGCACGCCTTCGGCAACCCCCACAAGTGCGGCAACTTCGACTTCCTCGTCCCCCGGACGAAGACCTGCTGCATGAACTACTACAACACCTGGGTCACGGCCCCCGACCACGCGCTCATCGCGGGCTTCGACAACATCATGGGCTTCGAGCTCTGCGGTCGGCACATCGGGTCGATCCGCCGCACGCACCTCGAAGACAACCCCGCCCTGGGGTGGAAGTGACATGAGCGACGACCTCCTCCCGCCGCTGGTCATCGACACCGAGGACGCCTACCCCCTGGGCGCCCCGGTGCGCTTCAACCGCGCGCTGCGACACCTGCTCGTCGAGGCCGCGCGGCTCGACACCTTCAACCTCTCCCTCCTCGACCGGCTCGCCGGCGTGTACGCCCTCGACGGGGCGCTGCGCCAGGTCGAGCTGCTACGGATGCGCGGCGAGCTCGCGGCGGCCGAGGCCCTGGCCGACCGCGTGCGCGCCGATCACCCGGGCGGCGCCGCGGCCCTCGACGCCCTCGACCGCGACGAGGGCCCCATCGCCACGATGCGCGGGGCCATCACCGGCTGACGGGCCCTTTGGTCCCCGATCGTTGCCTTCCGCGCAACCCCGTGTTGCCCGGCGCACTGATTGTGCAACCCCGGCGCGGCCGTATCATCCGTCGGTAATGAATCGTCGAACCCTCCTCGGTGCGATCGCCTCGGCGCCGGTGGTCGCAGCCTGCGACCGCACGCCGCAGGCGCTGATCGTCCCGCGAGAAACGAGGCTCCCCATGACCGAGAACGTCGTCCGCAACGTCGAGCCCCTGGGCTTCCCGTGGCGCACCCCCGACCCCTTCCTCTTCTGCGTCCACCACGACGACGCGTACCCCGCGGGCAACGCCGCCCTCGGGCCCGCGGCCTCCCTCGCGGGCCGCAACATCGGCAGCGATTTCGCCAACCGCGACGGCTGGAACATGTACCACGGCGACGTGGTGCCCGGCTTCCCGCAGCACCCGCACCGGGGCTTCGAGACCGTCACCGTCGTGCGCCAGGGGCTCATCGACCACTCCGACTCCCTCGGCGCGAAGGCCCGCTACGGCGGCGGCGACACCCAGTGGCTCACCGCGGGGCGGGGCATCGTGCACGCGGAGATGTTCCCGCTGCTCTCCCGCGAGTCGCCCAACCCCGCCGAGCTCTTCCAGATCTGGCTCAACCTCCCGGCGGCCGACAAGATGGTCGAACCGCACTTCACGATGCTCTGGCGCGACAGCATCCCGAGGCACACCGCCCTCGACGACGCGGGCAAGGCCACCGAGGTCACCGTCGTCGCGGGCAGCTACGGCGACCGCCGCGCCCCGGCGCCGCCGCCCCACTCGTGGGCCCACCGCCCCGACACGGAGGTCGCCATCTGGACCCTGAAGCTCGCCCCCGGCGCCCGCTTCACGCTCCCGCCGGTGGGGCGCGGCACCAACCGCACGCTCTACTTCTTCCGCGGCACCGGCCTGCGCGTGGGCGACCGCGACGTCGCCGCCCGCCACCTCGTCGAGCTGCGCGAGTCGCTCCCCGCGACCCTCGTCAACGGCCCCGACGAGTCCGAGGTGCTGCTGCTACAGGGCAAGGCCATCGGAGAGCCCGTCGCCCAGCACGGTCCCTTCGTGATGAACACCCGCGCGGAGATCCAGCAGGCCTTCTCGGACTACCAGCGCACCCGCTTCGGCGGCTGGCCCTGGCCCAGCGACGGCCCCGTGCACGGCCCCACCGGCGAGCGCTTCGCCCGCCACGCCGACGGCCGCATCGAGCGCGCCTGACCGTCAGCCCGCCCCCTCCTTCGGCTCCTTCGCCGCGTCGATCGCCGCGTGCACCTTGCGGGTGAGCGACACCGGCGTGATGGGCTTCTGCAGGTGCAACCCGACCTGCGGCACGGTCCACCGCTGCGACGCGGGCGACGACGACTGCGGCCGCACCCAGTGCGGAGCCCTGAGCGGCGGCCCGCTGACCCCGAGCGCGTGGCGACGGACGGTCACGCTCCCGCGCGGCCACGGGTGCACCGAGCGCGACCCGCCCTAACCCCGTGGTGCGCTGCCTGGAGAACGGCCGCGACCGCGACTTCAGGCCATGCGTCGAAGCTCGCGCAGACCTCACCCCCGCGAGCGACGGTACGGGCGGTGGCGGCGGGTGCTCGGACAGCCGCCCGGAGAACTGCCACCCCTGCCGCAACGGCGGCACCTGCGGCTGGGTGCAGGACGTCTTCCTCGGCGGCTGACACCGCCCCCCCGACTGGGCGACTCTCCGCCGCGTCCCGTCTCCCGTGCTGCCACTCCCCAACGCTCCTCCACGAAGACCCCCCCAACGCCATGCAAGACACCCCGACGCCCGCCGCCCCCGCCGCACCCGTGAACCCCTTCGCCGAGCCCACCGCCCTCGGGCTGCTCGGTCTCGCGGTGGGCTGCGCCGCGCTCATCCCGATCGCCTTCGGGCACAGCCTCACGGTCGCGGGCTTCCGCACCGCGGCCTTCTATTGCCTCTACTTCGGCGCGGGGTGTCAGTTCCTCGCGGGGGTCATGGCGCTCGCCAACAAGAACCTCCTCGGCGGCACCCTCTTCACCACCTTCGCGTTCAACTGGCTGATGAACTACCAGACCCTCTCGGGCCTTGCCGAGGGTCGTATCCCCGACGCGGGCATCATCCTGAGCGTCGACGTGATCTTCCTCGTGATCTTCGTCGTGCTCACCTACGCGTTCGGCTTCTTCTCCAAGCTCCTGTTCGCGTTCCTGCTCGACATCGTGGTGCTCTTCTCCTGCCGCATCCTCAAGGAGCTCACCCACTCGACGGCCTTCGCCCTGCCCATCGGCCTCGCCACCGTCGCCCTCGCCGGCATCGCGCTCTACCTGGCCTTCGCCATCCTCGTGAACTCCGCCGCGGGCCGTCCCGTGTTCCCCGTCCCGGGCCCGCTCTTCAAGGCCGCCACTGCCGGCGCGACCCCCGCCGCCGCGCACTGACGCTCCGCTCCGCTCCGCCCCCCAACCATCGCGTTCCCCCCGCCCCCCGCCGTGACCTGCGGCGCTACTCGATCACACGCACCACGCCGGCCATGCCCGCGGCCGCATCGTTGCCGTGGAGTTCACTGAATAGATAGCGATTTGGCGGAGCGCCACCGCGGTCGGGTGACAGCCCACCGCGAGGCCTCGGGCGCTTCGCCAAGGCGCGGTTGAACGAAGCCGCGGAGCCTCCGGGCGGCCGGCAGTCGTCGATGTGGGAAGAGGGTTGGCCATCGGCCCGCGCGTGCATCCGCGGCGGTGCACTCGGCCGCGCCACCAGCGACCGCGCCCTGTCGGCGCGACCTCGTGAGGGCTCCCGATGGGTGACCCGAGACCCGCCGTGGAGCCTATGGGTAGCGGCGGCGCACGCGGCGCGCGCACCCGTGCACCGAGCGCCTCGCACGCGAGCGCCAGAGGGTGTCCCCGTGGTTCGTACGCGCGCCATCACGAGGTGTCCCAGGACGACGGCGTCGGTCGTCCGTCGAGCGGCTGTCGCACCAGGCGTCCCGCGCCGCATCGCGCGCATCGATCGGCATCGATGCCGGTCCATGCCAGCAGCCGCTCCACCCAGGTCGGCGGCGCGCCCTCGACGCTCGGCACCATGGCACCAGGGCCGACCGCCGTCGGCTTCGGCGTGGTGGTGGTCGTGGTCGTGGTCGGCTTCGGCGTGAGCAGCACGCGCGCCCGCTCCAGCGTGGTCGTCGCGTGGCAGGGCGCGAGCAGCCCGTAGTGCCGGATGCGGGTGAAGCCCTTGGGGAGCACGTGGTCGACGAAGCGCCGGAGAAACTCGACGCCCGGCAGCGTGCACTGCCCGCCGCCCTTCGTGGCGAAGGTCACGCCGCGCTCGTCCATCGAGCGGAGTCGCGCGTTCGAGATGCCGACGCGGTGGGTGTACCGACCGAGGTACGCGTAGACCTGCTCGGCGCCGCCGAAGGGCGCCCTGGCGTAGACCACCCAGTCGGTGCGGTAGAGCGCCGTGCGCAGCGCATCGAGCACGTCGGGCAAGCATACCCGCGGAAGAGCTTCGCCAGCACCTTCACCGGGAAGAGGTCGTCGCCCTTCGTCGACACCCAATGAGTGCCGTCCGGGGAGAGCACGTCGGCGATGTCGGTCCCGGGTCGGTCCATGGGCACGCCCGTGGCATCGGGGGCATCGATGATGGGGGGAGTGTCGATGACCGCGGGCACGTCGACGACCGCGGGCACGTCGTTCGAAGCACCCGCATCGGCCGACCCATCGACGCCCGACGACGAACACCCGATCAGGGTCACCAGGAGAGCAAGCAGCGGGACGCGCACTCCGCGATCGTCCCAGGAGGGAGCCGTGGACTGAACTGACGCGGTGACAGCGTGATGACTACCCCTGCGCCGGGCCCTGTCCGCCGGGGGGATATCCGCCGCCGCCACCGGGAGGGGACCATCCGCCCTGCGGCGGCGCCCCGTAGGGATTCGGCCCCGACTGCGGCGGGCCGTAGCCCTGCGGCGGCGCCCCGTAGGGATTCGGACCCGACTGCGGCGGGCCGTAGCCCTGCGGCGGCATCCCCATCGGCGGGCCGTAGCCCTGCGGCGGCATCCCCATCGGCGGGCCGTAGCCCTGCGGCGGCATCATCATGCCCATCGGGGCGGCGTTGGCCGGGTCGGACTCCCACGCGCGCACCTTCGAGCCGCGCAGCGCGAAGAGCCCGACCGCGATGAGCAGGTTGAGCACTCCCCCGCCCGCGCTCGTGTAGGCCTCCTCGCGGCGGCGGCGCGCGATCGAGTACCAGAAGTCGGGCCCGAGCACGCTGCGATAGCCCGACCCGTAGCTGCTGCTCGACGCGTACGACGCCTGGCGATCGGCGCTGCCAGCCCGGTCGAGCATGTACGCCGCGTAGGCGAAGGCCCCGAGGGCCATCAGCGTGAAGACCATCCCGAACGCCAGCGCCACGCCGCCGGGCTTGCCCGGGCGCGACGGGTTCGACTGCATCTGGGCCATCGGGCCGCCCGCCTGCGCGGTGCCCGTGGCGAGAGCCTGGGCGATCTCCTGCTTGAGCCGCTCGACGTCGCCGCTGATGACCATCCACACGATGCCCCACAGCAGCAGCCCCGGCAGGATGCCCGCGAAGATGGACAGCACCATGAAGAGCTTCACGCCCAGGTTGGGGATCTCCCACCCCAGGCTCACCGCGTTCGGGCCGTCGGGCTTCACCACGACGCCGACCATCAGGCCGGCCCCGACCACGGCGCTTCCCCCGCGGGAGAAGTGCTCGTAGCGCGGCAGCGTGGACTGGAAGAAGCCCTGGAGCTGCTGCGCCGATACGACCGGCTGCGCGATCTGTACCCTCATGACGGGTATCCCTACCGTCGTTTCAGACCCAGGCACAAGGGCGGCGGACCGACGGCTCGGTGCGCTGCTGGGGCTCCGGGACGACCATGGGCGTGGTGTCGGGCCTGCCGCGGGTCACGCCGCTCTCCGGGCGAGAGACCAACTTCTGCGGCCTCGGCGCCGACGGGCGGGTCTACTGGGGCTGGACCGGCAACGGCGCCCTCCTCGCGGCCAACGTCACGGGCCTCACCACGCGGCCCTCCGAGGTCGTCACGCCGTAGCGCCACACCCGCGCAGCGCGGCGACCGCCTCGCCACACCTCTCTCCCCTCACCGGGCCTTCCAGCCACACCACCCCCGAGCGCCCGAACCCCCGTCTCCGCTCGGGAGATGCCGCGCTCTGGTGCGCCCGCTCCACGGGGTGATCAGCCAGGGCACACCCGATGCAGTCACCGCCTTTCACACCGACTCACACTCCGCCGCTCGGCACCGCGCCGACCGGATCGGAAGCCCTTCACAGGAGGCCATTTCGCCATGCTGATGATCATCCTCATCGTGCTCCTCGTGCTCTCCATCGGCGGCGGCGGCTGGGGCTTCTCGCGCTACGGCGCCGCGGGCCTCGGGCCGGCCGGGCTCCTCCTCATCGTGCTCGCGGTCTTGTACTTCACCGGCAACCTGCGCTGACCGCGCTGTTGGCACGGCGCTAACACAACGCCGCCGATGGGCGCGCGTCGCTCTGGTAGCGTCGCGGCAAGTCCATGCGCGTCACCGGGTATGACTCTGGCGGGTTTCACGACGAGATGTTCGATGGCGAGGGTCGGCCGCGCGCCTGGTATGCGCTGCTCGCCGAGCGCCTCGCCGCCCTGCCCGACGGGGAGGTGACCCGACGTCAGCGGGCGGCCGAGCAGGCCCTGCTGGCGATGGGCATCACCTTCAACGTCTACGGCGACGCGGCGGGCAAGGAGAAGATCTTCCCCTTCGACCTCATCCCCCGCATCGTGTCGGCCACCGAGTGGGCGGGCATCGAGCGCGGCCTCGTGCAGCGCATCACGGCGCTCAACCTCTTCATCGACGACATGCACCACGGGCAGCGCGCCCTGCGCGACGGCGTGGTGCCGCGCGAGCTCATCGAGAGCAGCAAGGGCTTCCTGCGCGCCTGCGTGGGGCTGCGCCCGCCGCGCGGGGTGTGGTGCCACGTCACGGGCACCGACCTCGTGCGCGACCGCGACGGGGCCTTCTACGTGCTGGAGGACAACCTCCGCTGCCCGTCGGGGGTGTCGTACGTGCTCCAGAACCGCGCGGTGATGAAGCGCACCTTCCCGCAGATGTTCGGCGCGTCGCGGGTGCGCCCGGTGGACGAGTACCCGAGCCGGCTGCTGGGCGCCCTGCGCGCGATGGCCCCCGCGGGGGCGGGCGAGCCGACGGTGGTGCTGCTCACCCCGGGGGTGCACAACTCGGCGTACTTCGAGCACTCCTTCCTCGCGCAGCAGATGGGCATCGAGCTGGTCGAGGGCCGCGACCTGCTGGTCGACCGCGGGGAGGTGAAGATGCGCACGACCCGCGGCTTCCAGCGGGTCGACGTGATCTACCGTCGCATCGACGACACCTTCCTCGACCCGGAGGTGTTCCGCCCCGACTCGCTGCTGGGCGTGCCCGGGCTGATGCGCGCCTACGCCGACGGGCGGGTGGCCATCGCCAACGCGCCGGGCACGGGCATCGCCGACGACAAGGTCATCTACGCGTACGTGCCGAAGCTGATCCGGTACTACCTGGGCGAGGACGCCATCCTCCCCAACGTGCCGACCTACCTCTGCCGCGAGCCGCGCGACCTCGCGTACGTGCTCGACCACCTCGACGAGCTGGTGGTGAAGGCCGCCAACGAGTCGGGCGGCTACGGGATGCTGGTGGGCCCGGCGGCGTCGGCGGCGGAGCGGGCGGAGTTCCGGGCGCGGGTGCAGGCCGACCCGCGCAACTACGTGGCGCAGCCGACGCTGGGGCTCTCGCGGGTGCCGACGCTGGTGGAGGGCGAAGGGCTCGCGGGCCGGCACGTCGACCTGCGGCCGTACATCCTCTACGGCGAGAGCGTGTACGTGCTGCCCGGCGGGCTCACCCGCGTGGCGCTGCGGCCGGGCTCGCTGGTGGTGAACTCCTCGCAGGGCGGCGGGAGCAAGGACACCTGGGTGCTGCGCGACGACGGGCCGGGGCCGCGCTCGGAGGTGACGCCGTGCTGAGCCGCGTCGCTGACAGCATCTACTGGATGAACCGCTACGTAGAGCGCGCGGAGAACGTCGCCCGCTTCGTCGACGTGCACCTGCACCTGCAGCTCGACGCGGCCTTCGGGGCCGACGAGCAGTGGGCGCCCATCCTCGCGACCTCCGGCGACCACGCGGCCTTCGACGCGCGCTACCCGTCGCCCACCCGCGACAACGTGCTGCGCTTCCTCAGCTTCGACGAGGCCAACCCCAACTCCATCATCTCGTGCCTGCGGGCCGCGCGGGAGAACGCCCGCGCCGTGCGCGAGGTGATCTCCTCGGAGATGTGGGAGCAGGTCAACCGGGCCTACCTCATGGTGTGCGACGCGGCCGCGGGCGACGCGCTGGAGAGCCCGCACGAGTTCTTCACCGCGGTGAAGAACGCCTCGCAGCTCTTCGTGGGCGTGAGCTACCTCACGATGACCCACAACGAGGCATGGCACTTCGGGCGCCTGGGCCGGCTGCTCGAGCGCGCCGACAAGACGTCGCGCATCCTCGACGTGAAGTACTTCCTGCTGCTGCCGACGGTGAACGACGTGGGCCTGGCCTACGACGACATCCAGTGGGGCGCGCTGCTCAAGAGCGCGAGCGCCTTCGAGATGTACCGCAAGAAGCACGGGCTGCTCTCGCCCGCCAAGGTGGTGGAGTTCCTGCTGCTGGAGCGGAAGTTTCCGCGGGCCATCCGGTACTGCGTGGTGAAGGCCGAGCGCTCGGCGCACGCCATCACCGACACGCCCCTCGACGCGGGCGCCAGCCCCGCCGAGCGCGCCCTGGGCAGCATCCGCACCACCCTCGACGCCAGCGAGATCCAGGCGATCATGGCCGGCGGTCTGCACGAGTACCTCGACACGTTCCAGACGCGGCTCAACGCGGCGAGCGATGCCATCCACGAGACCTTCTTCGCGCTGCGCCCGATGACGCCCTCGATGGCGCCGCCGCCGATGTCGCAGTCGCAGTCGCAGGGCTGAGCGCCCTCCGCCGCCCTTAGGGCTCTCCAGGGAGTGGATCGGGCTGATCGCACGCCCAGCCCAACCCACTCCCTGGAGAGCCCTTACCCGATCTCCTCCACCCGCACGTCGACCGAGAGGGTCTCGAAGCCGCCGCCCTTGTAGATGGTCCCGCTGGTGGGGGTGGCGTCGCGGTAGTTGCGGCCGCACGCGACGCGCACGTGGTCGCGGCCCACGAGGCAGCCGTTGGTGGGGTCGAAGCCCTGCCAGCCCGTCCACGGGAGGTACAGCTCGGCCCAGGCGTGCGAGGCCTCGGACTGCACCTGGTTCTCGTACACCCCGTGGGTGAAGATGTACCCGACGCGGTAGCGCGCGGGGATGCCCAGCAGGCGCGCGAGGCAGATGAGCAGGTTGGCGAAGTCCTGACAGACCCCCTCGCGGTTGCAGTACACGTCGAAGGGGGTGGTCTCGAGCGTGGTCGACCCGGAGCGGTACGCGAAGTCGCGGTAGATGGTGAGGTTGAGGTCGAGCAGCGTCTGCACGAGGTCGCTGTCCTGCCGCGCCACGAAGGCCATCGCGAACTCGTACAGCTCCGTGAGCTGGGTCTCGGGCAGCTCCGGCGGGAGCAGGTACGGGAGCATCATCTGGCGCTGCCAGGGCATCCAGACCAGCGGGATGGTGAAGCGCCGCCGCGGCGACAGGAGCTGGTGGGCGCCGCCCGGGAGCAGCCGCACGACGCTGCGGCTCGTGATGCGCAGCTCGGAGTAGGGCTCCTCGATCTCGGTGCCCGTGACCCGGTTGCCGAAGACGTCTTCGTAGTCGCGGCGCAGGCCGTCGAGGGTGAGCGTGAGCTCGTGCTGGAGCACCTCCTGGTGGATGTCGTGCACCGGGCGCAGGCGGTAGAGGTGCGCGCTGCGCTCGACCGGCTTCTGGTAGCGGTAGCGCGTGTCGTGGAGGACCGAGAGCGTGCGCGCGTCCGTGGGCTGCGAGCGGCGCATGTGGGAGAGCACGCTCACCCGGTCGTGCGAGGGGCGCGGCGGGGCGACGGTGCGCCCGGGGATCTGCGTCGCCACCTCCAGCATCGGGATCGCCGGCGCGGTGGGCCCCGAGGGAATGCTGCGCGGCCCCGAGCGGGTCACCCCGTGGGCGCGCGTGGCGGGGTCGGCGTTGCTGTCGAACACCACCGCGCCGCGGCGGAGCACCAGCATCTGGCTGGCGCCGATGGGGGTCCAGGTGCCGACGGACAGGGGCTGCGTGGCGACGACCACCAGGGTGCGCGAGCGGTCCTCGGCGTCCTGGAGGTCGATCTCGATGTCGTGGGTCTCGAGGCGCGTGGTGGCGTGCGGCGGCGTGAGGCGCGCCCACTGGAGCCCGTTGTATCCCTCGGAGTCGCTGTACACGACGAGGTCGACCCCGTCGGTGAGCATGAAGTTCGACGTGCCGAGGGCGTCGAGCCTGCGAAACCACCCGAGCAGCGTGCCCCAGCCCACGTCGGCGAGGCGGCGCGCGTGGGCCTCGCGCACGTTGCGCAGGAGCCAGCAGAAGGCGTGCTCGCTGTCGGTGCGCCCGACGGGCTCGAAGACGGGCTCGTCGCCGAGCGGGAGCTCCACGGAGAGGTCGCCGAAGAGGTCGCCGTTGTGGGCGAGCACCCAGTCGCGGCCGGCGTAGCTCCGCGAGAAGGGGTGCGTGTCCTGCTCTTGCAGCGTGCGCGCCGCCCCGCGCAGGTGGCACAGGAACACCGTCGACGCGAAGCGCTCCCAGTCGCGCAGCAGCTTGGTGAGGGGGTTGTCGCCGATGGACGTCGGGTCCTTCACGACGAGGGCCGACGAGGTCTGCGCCGGGTACCACGCGAAGCCCCACCCGTAGGGCTGGTCGCGCTCCTCCTTGGGGTTGATGATCGCCTTGAGCGTGATCGACGGCGACGCCGCCCCGTCGAAGGACATCGCGAGGAGTCGGGTGAGCTGGTGCTCGGCGCGCTTCACCGCCGCGTCGGGCGGCGGGGCGGAGCGGTGCGTGGGCTGGTCGGGCATCGCGCGCATTGTGGAGAAGCGCTCCGCGAAGGGGAAGCCTGCGCGGGGTGAGGTCGCTCCTTCCCAAACGGTCACACCCGCGGCGCGGCGGCCGCTGTATGTGTCGTGGCGAGAGGCCCAGCGACCACCACCATGCGCGTACGCATCCGCCACGAGACCCGCTACCGATACCCCCGCCCCACGGCGCTCGGCCCGCAGGTCGTGCGGCTCCGCCCCGCGGGTCACGCCCGCGCCGCCGTGCTCGCGTACAACCTCGCCATCGAGCCCGAGGCGGAGGTGCGCTGGCAGCACGACCCCTGGGGCAACCGCGTCGCGCGGCTCACCTTCCCGGCCGACGCCCTCACCCGCGAGCTCGCCCTGCGCGTCGAGTGCGCCGTGGACATCCGCCCGGTCAACCCCTTCGACTTCTTCGTCGACGACCGCTGCCAGCGCGTGCCCTTCGACTACCCCGACGGGCTCACCGAAGAGCTCGCGCCCTTCCTGTCGCGGGCGCTCCCCTCGGCGCGGCTCGCGGCCTGGCTGGAGCGCTCCCCCGCGGACGGCTACGTCACCGACCACCTCGTCGCCCTCAACGCCCGCGTCGCCCGCGAGGTGCGCTACATCCTGCGCGCCGAGCCCGGCATCCAGACCAGCGACGAGACCCTCGCGAAGGGCTCCGGGAGCTGCCGCGACTCGGCCCTGCTGCTCGTCGACGCGCTGCGGGCGCAGGGCTTCGCGGCGCGCTTCGTGAGCGGCTACCTGGTGCAGCTCGCCGACGAGGGCGAGCTGCCCGACCAGGCGAGGGGCGTCGAGCGCGACGTGGTCGACCTGCACGCGTGGGCCGAGGTCTTCGTGCCCGGCGCCGGGTGGATCGGCCTCGACGGCACCAGCGGGCTGCTCTGCGGCGAAGGGCACCTGCCGCTGGCGTGCACGGTCAACCCCGAGCTCGCGGCGCCCATCGACGGCACCTCGAGCGAGCCCGCGGAGGCCTTCGAGGTGACCATGGAGGTCACGCGCCTGGGCCACGAGGCGTCGCCCCGGCGGCCGTACACCGACGCGCAGTGGGCGGCGCTGCGCGCGGCGGGCGACCACGTCGACCGGCGCCTCGCGGACGACGGCCTCGCGCTGACCATGGGCGGCGAGCCCACCTGGACGTCGCGCGAGCACCCGCACGAGCCCGAGTGGAACCTCGAAGCCCTCGGCCCCAGCAAGTGGTCGCAGGCGCTGCGGCTCACCCGCGAGCTCGCGCCCCGCATCGCGCGCGGCGGCGTCGTGATGCACCGGATGGGGAAGCAGTACCCGGGCGAGAGCCTGCCGCGGTGGGTGATGCAGCTGAGCTGGCGCGACGACGGGGTGCCGCTCTGGCGCGACCCGCGCTGGCTCGACCTGGACGACGACGCGGCCCGCAAGCCCCTGGCGGCCGACGAGGCGCGGCGCTTCGCGGCGGCCCTCTCGACGGCCCTCGGGGTCGCCGACGCGTGGATGCCCGCCTACGAAGACCCGTGGCACTTCGTCGCCCGCGAGCAGGACCTCCCCACCGACATCGACCCCCTCGCCGCCGACCTGCGCGACCCGGAGGCCCGGCGCACGCTCGCCCGCGCGCTCGGCCACGGCCTCGGCTCGCCCGTCGGCTTCGTGCTCCCGCTCACCCGCGAGGGCGACGCGTGGGCCACCGCGCCGTGGAGCTTCCGTCGCGGCGCGCTGCATCTCATCCCCGGCGACAGCCCCGTAGGGCTGCGCCTCCCGCTCGACCGCATCGACGGCACCCCCCGCGACACCCACCTCGCCGACGTCACCCTCGGCGCCCCCGCGCTCGCCGCCGACCCCTGGCGCCCGCTGCCCACCAGCGCCACCGCCGTCGCGACCGCGGCCGCGCCCCCGGCGCTCGTCCCGCCCCTCCCCGCGGGGTCGGTGCGTACGGCCCTCTGCGTCGAGGCCCGCGACGGGGCGCTGTGTGTCTTCCTCCCGCCGGTCGAGCGCGCCGAGGACTTCGTGGCCCTGCTCGCCGCCGTCGAGGCCGCGGCCGTCGAGCGACAGCGCCCGGTGCGCCTGGAGGGCTATGGCCCCAAGGGCGATCCCCGGGTGCAGAGCTGCCTGGTCACCCCCGACCCCGGGGTCATCGAGGTGAACCTCCCGGTCACCCGGGATTTCCGCACTTACGTCGACACGCTCGAGTCCATCGGCCGCGCCGCGCTCCACGCGGGCCTCACCTCCGAGCGCTTCCAGCTCGACGGCCGCGCCGCGGGCACGGGCGGCGGGCACCACCTCACGATGGGCGGCCCGACGACGGTGGAGAGCCCCTTCCTGCGCCGGCCCGACCTGCTCGCGAGCACCCTGCGCTTCCTCCAGCACCACCCCTCGCTGTCGTACCTGTTCACCGGGCTCTTCGTGGGCCCCACCTCGCAGGCGCCGCGCGTCGACGAGGCCCGCCACGAGTCCCTCTCCGAGCTGGAGATCGCCCTCGACCTCGCGGACCGCGCGGAGGCCCCGCCCCCGTGGCTCACCGACCGGCTCTTCCGCAACCTCCTGGTCGACGTGACGGGCAGCACCCACCGCACCGAGCTCTCCATCGACAAGCTCTACGACCCCGCGACCCTCCACGGCCGCCAGGGGATCGTGGAGTTTCGCGCCTTCGAGATGCCCCCCAACGAGCGCATGGCGGCCGCCCAGATGCTGCTGGTGCGCGCCATGGTCGCGGTGTTCTCGCGCGAGCGCTACGTCGCCCCGCTGGTGCGCTGGGGCTCGCAGCTGCACGACCGCTTCATGCTCCCGCACCACCTGTGGTCCGACCTGCAGTGCGTGCTCGAACACTTCGCCGCGCGGGGCGTGGCGCTCGACCCGGCCTGGTACGAGCCCTTCGTCGAGCTGCGCTTCCCGGTGTCGGGGCGCGTCACCCTCGACGACGTCACCCTGGAGCTGCGCCCCGCCCTGGAGCCCTGGCCCGTGCTCGGCGAGGAGCCCACCGGCACCGGCACCTCGCGCTACGTCGACGCCTCGCTGGAGCGCGTGCAGCTCAAGGTCGACGGCCTCGTCGAGGGCCGCCACAAGGTGCTGGTCAACGGCGTCGACCTGCCGCTGCGGCCCACCGGGCGCGCGAGCGAGCACGTCGCGGGGGTGCGCTTCCGGGCGTGGAAGCCCGCGCACTGCCTCCACCCGACCATCGACGTGCACCACCCGCTGCGCTTCGACCTGGTGGACACCTGGGCGCAGCGCTCCCTCGGCGGCTTCACGCACCACGTGTGGCACCCCGAGGGCCGCGCCTACGACGCCCCGCCGCTGACGGCCTTCGAGGCGGCCGCGCGGCGGGCGCAGCGCTTCACCACCGAGGGTCACCTGCCGTGGCCCGTGCACCCGCGCGCGCCGGTGATCGACCCCGAGCGGCCCTTCACGCTCGACCTGCGACGCCAGCGGGGCTGAAGATCGGCGGAGGCCGATGGGCAGGCGAGAGTTCAGCCCCGCGATCGCACGGGCGCGGGGGTGAGCGTCACGCCGCGGTACACCCGGTCGACATCGAGCCCGTCGGGGAAGGCGGAGAGCGGCGCCGACTCGCCCTCGCCCGCCTCGCGCAGCTCCCACACGCCACTCGCGCCGCGCGAGTACACCTCGACGCTGCGCTCGTGCTGTGACACCAGCACATAGTCACGGAGCGTCTCGAGCTTGCGGTAGCGCTTGAACTTCCCCGTACGATCCCAGGACTCGGTGGAGTCGGACAACACCTCGACGAGCACCGTGGGATTGAGAATGGCGTTGGGGTCGTCTTCGTGGGTCTCGACCTCGCCGCACACCACCGCGACGTCGGCGTACGACGCGAAGCGGATCTTCCTCGGACGAATCTTCAAGTCGGATGTGTATGCGTTGCACGGCCCCTCCCCGAGGATGCGGGCGAGCTCCACGAGGATGCGCGAGCACAGGAGGCTGTGGGCTGGTGATCCGCCCGCCATCGCGTAGGCGACGCCGTCGACCCACTCGTACCTGAGGTCGGTGGAGCGCTCGAGCGCGAGGTAATCCGCGTAGGAGAGTTCTGCCACGGTGGCTGCGTCGCCCATCATCGGCCGATCATGTCACGGCGGTGGCGGAGCGAGAAAGCCGGGTCCAGGCGGTGGCCGGCGCGCTCACTCGCGGGCCGTGCACGGCGCGGTCGTAGCCGAATACCCGCTGCGGGACCGGGGTTTGGGCGTTGCCCCGCACCCCGGGCAAGCGAACGCGGGAGCCCCTCCGGGGCTTTCAGACCGACACACGATGCACCGTCCGGAGGGACGGACCCTCCCTCTGGAAGGTCCATCGAGTTCCTGTTCGAAAGCCCGCGGAGCGGGCGTCTGCGTTCGCTTGCCCGGGGTGCGGGGCAACGCCCAGACCCCGGTCCCGCAGCGTCAGGGCAGGTCGGCGTCGATCACGAGCGTCGCGGGCTGGCTGGTCGCGACGTAGAAGTAGCGGTCGCCGGCGACCGAGGTGCCGCTCTCGGTGCGCTGCGTGCCGGTGCCGAGGCAGCGGCGGATGACGCTGTCGCTCGCGCAGCCACGGGCGGGACCGTCCGATCCGATGCTCGCGCTCACGCCGGGAGGCGCGGTCACGCGCACGGAGTACGCGCCCGCCGCGCTCAGGCGGAGCGCGAAGACCACGTCGTTGCCGCCCGTTCCGCAGTTGGTGTTCACGTCGTCGCGCGCGCCGCACGTGGTCATGATCGTGCGCGACCGGCCGCGGGCGTTGATGATCACCGGCGCGCTGCAGTTGTCGCCGTTGGTCACCGCGCCAGTGCACGTGCGGCAGCCGCTCTCGCAGCCCTGCACCTGGAGGCACGTGCTGCTGGAGGTGCCAGCGCAGAAGGCCACCTCCGTCGCGCCCGGGCAGGTCGCGCAGACGCCGGTGTCCGTCGCGCCCGGGACGTCCGGCGGCGGGGTCACGTTGCAGTCGGACGGAAACCACGCCCAGTTGGCGCTGGTGCACGCGCCGTTGTTCGGGCCGCGGTTGGAGCCGGTGGCGCAGCGGCCGAGGTCGCGACAAAAGCCGCAGCCCGCGCGCGGCGTACACGTCCCGCAGGTGCCGGTCGACGAGCACGGGTCCGGTGGCACATCGATGGCGACGGGTACGTCGATGGCGATGGGCACATCGATGGCGACGGGCACATCGATGGCGACGGGCACATCGATGGCGACGGGCACGTCGATGGCGACGGGGACGTCGACGGCGACGGGCACATCGACGGCGACGGGCACATCGATGGCGACGGGCACATCGATGGCGACGGGCACATCGATGGCGACGGGCACATCGATGGCGACGGGCACATCGATGGCGACGGGCGCATCGATGGCGACGGGCACATCGATGGACATCGGCGCGTCGACGGCGGTGGGCTGGTCGGTCGTCGGGGTCACGGTGTCCTGCGCGACGGCGGCGTCGGGCCAGGAGAGCGCGTTGCGATCGACGCTGCCGCACGCGGCGACGGCGAGGAGGGGAAGGGACATCCAGAGCGACAAGCGACGACTGCAGGTACGCGAGGCAACGACGGGAGGCACGGGGCTGATGGTACCGGAGCAGGCGGCGTCAACCAAACGTTCCGTTGCCGCGGGCGCGCGGCGTCCCGCGAGAAGATGGCGCGGGGCCCTTGCGACGTGCCCTCGGATCGCGCTCTGCTCGCCGCCAACGTGACGTCCTCCGCGACGATGAGACCTCCGCTCCGGGACGCGACCGCCGCGCGATCCGACGGCGTGCGCCGGGTCGGCCGGGCCGCGATGCTGGCAGCCATCTTCGCGGCGTGTAGCGCCGTCGAGGACGACAGTCCTGCCGACGCCACAGCGGATGTCCCGGTCGATCGGGTCGACGCCCGCGAGGCGGAGACTCCCGACGCCGGCCCAGCGGACATCCCCGCGCCCGACATCTCCCGGCCCGATGTCCCCGCCGCCGACGTCCCCACCGCCGACGTCCCCACCGCCGACGTCCCCGCGCCCGACGCCGGACCTCCGCCGGAGCCTGGGTTCTCAGCCATTCCGTGGAGCGAGCCGGGCTACGGGGTGGCGTATCGGGACAGCGCCAACCCGAGCGGCCAGGACGTGTTCATCGGATACGCGGGCTACGGCGTGCAGGCAGCGCCAGCGCGCCAGTGGGTGACGCAGCTCTTCCGCGACGCCCTGCACGACCGCGGCGTGCGGCACGTGTACGCCGTCCAGGGCCCGCGCGAGCCGGGCTACGACTCGCAGGAGATCGGCAACTCGCGGCTCATCGCGCACCTGCTCCCGCGCCTCGCGCCGGGGGCGCGCGTGCTGGTGGCGGCGCACTCCAGCGGGGCCTTCGTGGCGCACGAGCTCCTCGGGCAGCTCTACCAGCGCGGCCTCGACCCGTCTCGTCTCACCGCCGGCCGCCTCTCCTACTGGAACCTCGACGGCGGCAGCTACGGGCTCAACGCGTCCATCGTGGGGCAGCTCCACCACGCGTGGTTCGTGTGGTCCGACGACGCGCCGGTCGCGACGCGCTCACCCAACGCGGGCGTGATGCTCTCCGCGGGCGCTACCTACGCGAGCGCGGGCGGGGCGCTCGCGCTCGACGCCCGCGCCTCGGGATGCAACCGCGGCGCGACGTGGTGCGTCCACATGCACCTGATCACCACGCGCCCGCACGACCCGGCCGCCGCCAGCGTGGCGCTCGACTACGGATCCTTCGACGCGACGCACCGGGTGCAGACCGACTGGCTCACGCGGACGGGCTTCGGCGCGCCCTGAGCGAAGAGGAGCGGGCGACGGCTCGTCGGGCCGACGGTGTACCCTTCGGTCGGTGAGTGTCGCTCGCTGGGCTCGCGGGGTCGTGGTCGTGCAGCCCGGTCGCCCCACGGCCGCGATCGTCCGGCACGTGCGGCGATGGCTCCAGCCGGTGGTCGACGGGAGCCACCGACCGACGCTCGAGGGCGTCGAGCACCTCCCGGCGGAGGGGCCGTTCCTCCTGGTGGCCAACCACTCCGCGGGCCTCGGAGTCTCGGAGATCCTGAGCTTCCTGGTGCTGTACCTCCGCCACGTCGGGCCCGGCTGACCTCGTGGGCGCTGCGCTGCGCGCTCGCGTGGCTGTGGCTGGGCTCGCCGCGGACCTTCCTCCCGTGGGTTCCGTGGACGCTGCGCATGCGCATCGGCGCGCCCCTCGCGCCGGCCGATCTCTTCGCTCCCGACGCGACCGGGCGGTCGCCGCGCGCGAGCGGGGTGCCACCGCCTTACCGGCGTAGGTGCGATACGCCATCGGCTCCATGGGCCCCCGCAACCTCCCGCACACAATTCGGCACGACCTGCGCTCGACGATCACGTCGAGGTTGGTCTCGTCCTTGACCGCGCGGCGCAGCGCCTCCTCGGGCCCGACGCCCCCCGGCACCCACGTCCCGGGCAGCGCCAGCTGGCCCCGGCACGGCGGCGTCTTGCGGGTGATCAGCAGCACGCGACGCGCGCCGTCCTCCCGATGTTCGGCCTGAACTTCGACGGCGACGGCGACAACAACGACCTGCGGAACCTCGGGCTTCACTGCTTCTGACGACGCGCCGTCGCCCTGGAAGCGGGTGTCGGAGTCCTGTCCCTTCGAGATGCCCATGGTCTCGGGCTTCGTGCCGGGGACGGAGCGGCTGCTGATCGTGAGCCACGGCGGACAGAGCGTCTTGGGTGCTGCAGAAGGCGCAGCAGCGCTCAGATGCGACTTGCGCGTCCCACCCAGGTCCCAAGGCTGTTACAAACGGTCCCCAATGGTGCCGGTGTGATTCCGGGCGCCTCCAACGAGGAGAAGCTGATGTCGAAGCGATGGTCCTATGCGGCAGTGGTGCTTGTGATCGGATGTGGGAACACTCCTATCGCCAACGTGCCCATCGATGTGCAGGTGACCGCCGACGTGCAGGGCGGCACCGACGTGCTGGACGCCGGCGGCGGGCAGGACGTGGTCCGCACCGACGTGGTGGACGCCGGCGGCGGCAAGGACGGCGGCATCACGGACATCCCCGTGGCGACCGACGTCGCGACGGACATTCCCGTGGAGACCGACGTCGCGACGGACATCCCCGTGGCGACCGACGTCGCGATGGACATCCCCGTGGCGACGGACGTCCCCGTCGACGCGCCGCCCGCGTGTCCCACGCCCACGGGCGCGATCTCGCTCCCCGGCACGGTGGCGCCCCTCATGGGCACCACCTCGGGCCGGAGCATCCTCCCGGCGTCAGGCTGTCAGGGCCTCGCCGGCGGGCCGGAGCACGTGTACACGCTCACGGTCACCGCGCCCACGGGCGTGCAGCTCTCGACCGAGGGCATGGCCACGAGCTTCGACACCGTGGTCTCGATCCGGCGCACCTGCCTCGACGTCATGAGCGAGGTCGCCTGCGACGACGACAGCGGTGACGCCCCCGGCACTTCGTCGTTTCTGCGCACGTCGCTCACCCCGGGCACCTACACCGTGGTGGTCGACGGCTTCAGCAGCGGAATGGGCAACTACGTGCTCAACGCCTCGGCCTTCGCCGTCGGGGCGAACGCCACCTGCGCCGGCGCCACGCCGCTCACCACCACCGGGCTCACGTCCCAGAGCCTCGCCGGCGCGCTGAACCGCGCGACCACCTGCCTCACCGGCGGCGGCGGGCAGCTCTACTACACGCTGGACGTCGCGCCGGGCACCCAGGCGACGGTTCGGGCCACGCCGACGGGCATGGCGCCCACGTGGACCCCGCAGCTCCGGCTGCTCGACAACTGCACGGCGACGACTTGTTTGCAGAACGCGTCGGGCACCGCGGGCATGCCGGGCGCGCTGACCTTCGCCAACAACGGCAACACCATGCGCAGCTACGTGCTCTCCGTGAGCGCGTCGTCGCCGCTGGCGGTGACGGGCACCTTCGACCTCTCCCTCGCGACCCAGGTTCTCATGCCGGGCGCGTCCTGCGAGATGGCGCTCGACGTCACCGCCGGCAACGGGCGCACGGGTGAGAGCACGATGAACGGCGGTCCGGCCAACACCGTGTGCCAGACGGGCCTCGGGCAGCAGCGCTGGTTCCGCGTGTCGATCCCTGCGGGGCAGCGGCTCAACGTGACCGCGACGCCCGACGCGATGTCGGGCCGCCGCGCGGCCGTGCGCATCCTCGACAACTGCACGGCCACCTCGTGCCTCACCAGCACCAGCGGGACCACCAACATGGCCTCCACCGTCGGCGCCAACAACGCCGGCGCGACGGCTCGCACGGTGTTCGTCTCGGTGAGCGGTGAGAGCACCACGATGCCGATGACCTTCGACCTCGCCACGGCCACCGTGGCGCTCATGCCCTCGGGCGTGTGTGAGACCGCCGTGGCGCTCACCAGCGGCATGGCGGCCATGGGCGACACGGCCCGAGGCGTCGCGCGCCCCACGCGCTGCCAGACGAGCGACATGGGCAACGAGGTCTTCTACTCGGTGACCGTGCCCGCGGGTCAGCGCACCGCGGTGCTCGTGACGCCCGCCATGGGCGCGACCTGGCGCCCGCGCGTTCGTGGGATTACCGACTGCGGCGCGACCACCTGCTTCGCCAGCATCGCGGGCACCACCGACGGCGGCGCCGCGACGCTGAACCTCGACAACCCCTCGCAGCTCCCGCGCGCGATGATCGTGAGCGTCTCGACCACCACCGTGGCCACCGGCGGCGCGTTCACCATCACCGCGACGACCAGCGCGCTGACGCCCGCGCCCATGCCGTACTACTCGCTCTCGACCATCGCCGCGGCGTGCGACGACCTCGCCATGGGGACCGCGGTGAACCCGAGCTCGGGCATGTGGGAAGACGACAACGTCTCGGCAAACGCCGCGCTGCCGTTCACGTTCCGCTTCTTCGACGCCGACGCGACGCACTACACCGTGACCTCCAACGGCTTCATGCAGATGCACGCGAACGCGATGGGCACCGGGAGCACGAGCTTCAGCAACGCGCTGATCCCCACGGCGGGCACGCCCAACGGGCTCATCGCCCCGTTCTGGGATGACCTCTACGCCATCGACGCCACCACCACGGTGCGCTCGGCCACGCTCGGCACCATGCCCAACCGCCGCTTCGTGATCGGTTGGAACAACTGGGAGACCGGCGAGGGCAGCGTCGGCGAGAGCCTCACCTTCCAGGCGAAGCTCTTCGAGACCACCGGGGTCGTCGAGCTGCACCACTGCAACATCGTCGGCGCGGGCCAGCGCAACCGAGGGAACTCCGCGACCATCGGCGTCGAAGACGCCATGGGCATGCGCGGCAACCTCATCGGCTACGAGTACCCGGGCATCGCCGCGACGGGTCGCGCGTTCCGCCTCACGCCGCCGGGCCCCTGATCCTCCTCCACGCGCGGCCCTCGGGGATCACCCATGGGGCCGCGCCCCCTCCCCCCCCCCCTCCGCAGTGACGTCCGATGGTCGCCGCCGGTGCGGCCGCGGCTGCGGCGTACGGGGCGGGGAGTTGGCGACCTTGCGGACGACGTCTTCGAGGTCACCGAGGTCGGCCTTTTCTTCGAGGCGATCACCGATGGCGGCGCAGCCACCGCCGTCGAAGTGCCGTACCGTGCAGGGGAGCGTGGGCGGGATCTACCCCTCGCTCACGCTCAGCCCCCGTGGCCGGGGTGCGCCCAGGGGTCGCAGCCGTTGCTGCGGTCGATCACCGACTCGCCGCGCAGCTCGCGCGCCACCACCGAGGCGGCGACCAGCCCGAAGGTGCCCGTCACCCACACCGCGCTGCCGTCGATGCACGCACCGCAGCATTCGCATCGTCTCCACCGCGTCGATCCATGGTGGGCGGTTGGTCGCCGCGGGCAGCAGTGCGGCGCCGTCCGGCTCGACGATCAACCGTGTCGGATGCGTGCGACGGCGGTGCTCGCAGATCACCTCGACGATGGCGTCATCGACCGGCGTGATCGCCCCATCTGCCGGGTAGGCGTAGCGACGTCGTACCCTTCGGGCTACAGCCCGCGTAGGTCGGGGCCTCGGCCTCGCACCGAGCTCCACACCGCGACCACGAACACCTCGGCCTCGCGGTCGACGTAGTAGACGTGATAGCGGGACGAACGGAGGAGGACACGCCGCACGTTGGCGACCGCCGGATGGTGCACCAGCTGCCCCGCCCCCGCGAAGTGCCGCAGCATCTCCAACCCCTCCGCCAGCTCGTCGAGGAACAACAGCGGCGACGCCGAGCGTGTCTCCCGCCACCAGACATCGAGCACGCGGATCTGCGCCTCGGCCTCGGGCGAGACGACGACCCGCTTCATTGCCGAGCGCGCAACTCCGTCAACAGATCCTGAGCGTCGCGACCGTGACCAGCCTGGAGCGACTCCCAGGATCGACCGACCACGCGGTTCAGCGCTTCGCGCTCTGCTTCGTCGAGGTCGTCGCCTTCGTCGTCGACGACGAGCGAGAGCACCGTCCCCTCGGGCATGGAGGTCGGCTCGTCCATCACCAGTCGGCCGTTGCGCACCGTGGCTCGCATCATGCCGAACCTATCACCGCCGGCGCCGAAAGGCATCGGGCGATCACTGTGCGCGCCGACGCGCAGGCGCTGATGTCCGGCGGCCTACCTCCGCGCTCAGCCCCCGTGGCCAGGGTGCGCCCAGGGGTCGCAGCCGTTGCTGCGGTCGATCACCGACTCGCCGCGCAGCTCGCGCGCCACCACCGAGGCGGCGACGAGCCCGAAGGTGCCCGTCACCCACGCCGCGCTGCCGTCGATGCGCGCGCGCTTCTCGCAGGTGTGCAGCCCGTTGTCGGACTGCGGGCACACGCACTGGAAGCCGTGGTCGTGGTCGTAGGCGAGCTCGGTCGGCGCGATGGGGGCCTCGTCGCTGAACACGCACGGCACCCCCGTCGGGATCGACGGCCGCAGCCGCCAGCCGTGCTTGGTGCGAAGGATCTCCCGGAAGTGGTGCGCGAAGGGGTCGTGCTTCGTGCGGGCGAGGTCGTCGACCCGCACCCGCGTGGGGTCGAGGCGCGCCGCGGCGCCCATCACGCTGACCACGGGGATGCCCTCGCGGCGGCAGGTGGCCACGAGGTGGGCCTTGGCCGTGAGGTTGTCGATGGCGTCGACGACGTAGTCGGGCCGGTGGCCCAGCAGCGCCGCGCTGTTGTCGACGCTGTAGAACTCCGTGCGCGCCGTGACGGTGCCCGTCGGGTGGATGAGCCGCAGCCGCTCGGCCATGACCTCCACCTTGGGGCGCCCGACGTTGCCGCGCATCGCGTGCAGCTGGCGGTTGGTGTTGGTGACGCACACGAGGTCGAAGTCGACCAGGTCGAGGTGGCCGACGGCGGTGCGCGCGAGGGCCTCGGCCGCGAAGCTCCCCACCCCCCCGAGGCCGACGACCATCACCCGCGCGGCGGCGAGCGTGCGCATCGCGGGCTCGCCCAGGAGCCGGGCGGCGCGGTCGAAGCGGCGGTGCGTGCGGTAGCCTTCGTCAACGTCTGCCATGGGGGTGCTGTGGGCTCTCTTACCGCATCCGCCGCGGGCGCGCGCCCTTGCCGGTATCGGGGCGTAGGGCTATGTCCGGCGAACCATGGCAGAGCGGTTCCTGGATGCCCTTCGTGATCACCCCCTCGTGGCGGACGGCGCCATGGGCACGCAGCTCTACGAGCGGGGGGTGCTCTACACGCAGAACTACGAGGAGATCTGCGTCACCCGCCCGGACCTCATCAAGAGCATCCACAAGGAGTACCTCCGCGCCGGCGCGCAGGTGATCGAGACCAACACCTTCGGGGCCAACCGCTACCGCCTCGCGAAGTTCAACCTGGAGAAGCGCGTCGGCGAGCTCAACGAGGCCGGGGTGCGCATCGCCCGCGAGGCCGTCGCGGAGTCCACCGCGGCGAGCGCGTGGGTGGCGGGCAACATCGGCCCGACGGGCCTGCCCACGCTCAAGGGCCTCACCCAGCGCGACTTCGCGGACATCCGCGCGGCCTTCGAGGAGCAGGCCGCGGCCCTCGCCGGGGCCGACCTGCTGACCATCGAGACCATGCGCTCGCCCGAGGAGATGCGGCTGTGCATCGAGGCCGTGCGGGCCACGAGCGACCTGCCCCTCGTGGCCATGGTGAGCTTCGACGCCTTCGGCACCATGGCCGACGGAACCACCCCCGAGGCCATGGCCGACCGGCTCGCGCAGTGGGGCGCCGACGTCATCGGGGTCAACTGCGGCGACGGCCCGGCGGGGGTCTTCGACACCCTCGAGCGCATGCGCGGCGTCGGGCTGCCGATGGCGGCGATGCCCAACGCGGGCATCCCCCGGCGCATCGAGGGGCGCATGCTCTACATGGCCAACCCGGAATACTTCGGGGTGTATGCCCGGCGGCTCATCAAGCTGGGCGTGCGGCTCGTCGGCGGCTGCTGCGGCACCACCATGGACCACATCCGCCGCGCCGCCAACGCGGCCCGGATGCACGCCCACGAGGGCGCGACGACCGGGGGCGACGGCGGGGCGATCCGCACCGCCGGCCCGCCGGGCAACCCCAACCACGAGCCCAACGACCCGACGATGTCCGGCGGCGCGGCGGTCGAGCCTGCGCCGGGCGTTCGGGTGGTCCCCATGGCCGACCGCAGCCCCTTCGCGGCGAAGCTCGGGCGCAGCTTCGTCGTGAGCGTCGAGGTCAACCCCCCGGCGGGGATGGACCCCTCCAAGGCCGTCGCCGCCGCGAAGCACCTGCTGGCCAACGGCGTCGACGTGATCAACATCGCCGACGGCCCGCGGGCGAGCGCGCGCATGGGCAACCTGGCGCTCGCGGTGAACCTCATCCGCGAGGGCGTCGAGCCGCTGCTCCACGTCTGCTGCCGCGACCGCAACACCCTCGGCCTCGTCGGGCACGTGATGGCCGCGCACGAGCTCGGGGTGCGCAACCTGGTGATCATCACGGGCGACCCCCCGAAGATGGGCGACTACCCCGACTGCACGGCCGTCTACGACCTCGACTCCATCGGGCTGCTGCGCCTCGTGCGCGGGCTCAACCACGGGCGCGACCCGGGCGGCAAGTCCCTCGGCGGCGTGACGGAGTTCGTGCTGGCCACCGGGGCCGAGCCCGCGGCCATGGACTACAACCGCGAGATCGCGCGGCTGCGCAAGAAGGTCGAGGCCGGCGCCGAGCTGGTGATGACCCAGCCCGTGTACGACCCGGCGGTGCTCACGCGCTTCCTCGACGACATCGAGCCCTGGGGCATCCCGGTGATGGTGGGCATCCTGCCGCTGGCGAGCCACCGCAACGCGGAGTTCCTGCACAACGAGGTGCCCGGGATGCGGGTGCCCGACGAGGTGCGCGAGCGCATGCGCAAGGTGGGCAGCGGCCCCGTCGCCCGCAAGGAGGGCGTCGGCATCGCCCGGGAGATGCTCCTCGCGGTGAAGCACCGCGTCGCCGGGGCCTACGTGATGCCCCCGCTCGAACGGTGGGAGATGGCCCTGGAGGTCATCGAAGGGGTGAAGTAACCCTTCGCCCTCCCAAACCGAGGCGCGCCCTTCGCACAGGGGCCCGCCTCAGAGCCCCTTCGGGCAGGAGAGCGACGGACACATGTTCACTGGCATCGAGCGCGCCGACACCTGGATCGCCCTGGCCTCCCTGGTCGCCATGGAGATCGTCCTCGGGGTCGACAACATCGTGTTCATCTCGGTGCTCACCGGGCGACTCCCAGAGGCACAACGGCGCAAGGTCACCCACCTCGGCATCGGCCTGGCCGTGGTGATGCGCATCGGGCTGCTCTTCGCGATCTCCTGGGTGCTCGGCCTCACCCGCCCCCTCTTCACCGTGCTGGGCCTCGCCGTGAGCGGCAAGCAGCTCGTCCTCCTCTCCGGCGGGGCCTTCCTCGTGGGCAAGGCGACCCTCGAGATCCACCGCAAGGTCGAGGGCCTCCACGAGGAGGAGAGCGCCTCGGCGGCGAAGGTCTCGACGGCGGGGCTCATCGCGCAGATCGTGGCGCTCGACCTGGTGTTCTCCCTCGACTCGGTGATCACCGCCGTGGGCATGGTCCCGCCCGATCAGATCTGGGTGATGGTGGTCTCGGTGCTCGCGGCGGTCGCCACCATGCTGACCTTCGCCGGCACCGTGAGCCGCTTCGTCGAGCGCCACGCCACGGTGAAGGTGCTGGCCCTGGCCTTCCTCATCCTCATCGGCGTGATGCTCGTGGCCGACGGCCTCGGCCGGCACATCCCCAAGGGCTACATCTACGCCCCGATGGCCTTCGCGCTCGTCATCGAGATGCTCAACATCCGCATGCGCGGCCGGAAGCACGCGAAGCCCGCGAAGCCCACCGTCGAGCCGGCCGCCCCCGCGCCCGCCGACGCCGCCTGAGCGCGCGCGCCCCGTCGCGGGTGCGCTCGCTGGCCGCCCGGCTCTGGCGCTGGCTCGGGCGGTGAGTCACTCCGGCCGGCGGCGGCCGTAGCGGGCGATGAGGTCCTCGAGGTCGACCTGGTCGCCCACCAGCAGCGGGAGGTACGTCGCCGAGGGGCACGCCCCGTAGCGCTCGCAGCGCAGGCGGACGGGCGACGACGCGTCGATCACCGCGAGCGACTCGCCGCAGCCCAGGGTGATCATCAGCCGCCCCGCGGACGAGCGCACCGCGACCCCGGCCTCGCGCGGGTCGCGCCGGATGAAGGGCGTCACCGTCGCCCGGGTCGCGACGAAGTCGAGCGTGGTGCCCGCGATGGCGTAGGGCCCCCAGGCGCCCGACGCGGGGGCCGTCTCGGTCTGCGCGAAGTCGACGTCGTCGAGGGCGCGGCAGTCGAGCAGCGCCCCGGCGCGCGACGCCTCGCGGAAGGCCTCGCGGGCGCCGGTGACCGCGGCGGCGAGGCGGTCGGGGTCGGCGCGCGAGGCCGCGAGGGGCGTGTCGGCGAGGCGGGCCGCGACGCGGTCGGCCAGCGCGAGGGCGCGGAGCAGGGAGCGCATCGCAGGCGTCGAGGCGAGCCAGCGGGAGGGCGGGATGGTGCGCGTGGCGCGAGCGCCCGGGACGGGGGTTATGGGACGCGGGGCGCACGCCGCGGCGAGCGAGAGGGCGAGGGCGAGGGCGATGGACCGGCTGCGCACGAGGCGACTTGCACACCGGCCGCGGCGCGAAGTCAACGCAGGGCGCGCGGGGGGGGGTGTGGGCTCCGGGCCGACCGGCGCAGCACCCGAGCACGAGTTCGGCGACCGTCGGGCCGCGGCGGGACGCGGCGAGCAAAGGGGGAGCGTCGTTGGCGCTTGCTGCGACGCGGGGGTCGGGGCATAGCCTCGGCGCGGCCCGAAGGAGGAGACGAGAGCGATGTTGCCGATCGATCCACGGATCAAGGCGCGGGTGGAGCGCCTCGCGCTGCCCTTCAACCGCTACGGGTACGACCCGTACGGCATCTCGAAGCAGCACCTCGGGGAGCTGTTTACGGCCCTGGGCTTCTTCTACCGGAACTATTTTCGCGTGAAGGTGCACGGCATCGAGCGCGTGCCGACGTCGGGCCGGGTGATGCTCGTGGGCAACCACTCCGGCGGCTACGCCATCGACGGCGCGATGCTCATCACGTCGATGTTTCTGGAGCTCGACCCCCCGCGGCTGGCGCAGGGCATGGCGGAGAAGTTCATCAACCGGGTGCCCTTCGCGTCGCTGTGGTCGTCGCGCACGGGGCAGTTCACCGGCCTCCCCGAGCACGCCGAGCGACTGCTCGAAGACGACCGGATGCTCATGGTCTTCCCCGAGGGCGCGCGCGGCACGGCCAAGCTCTACTGGGAGCGCCACTCCCTCGTGGACTTCGGCACCGGCTTCCTGCGCCTCGCCATGAAGACCCGCACGCCCATCGTGCCGGTGGGCATCCTCGGCGGCGGCGAGGCCATCCCCTCGATCGCCAACTCCGCCACGCTGGGCCGCCTCGTGGGCGCCCCCTACGTGCCCATCACGCCGTACCTCCTGGCGCTGCCGCTGCCGGTCAAGATGGAGATGCGCTTCGGCGAGCCGATGTTCTTCGAGGGCACCGGCACCGAGGAGGACGAGGCCGTGCAGGAGGGCGTCGAGTCGGTGAAGTCACGCGTGGCGGCGCTCATGGCCGACGGGCTGCTCGCGCGCGAGGGAGGCCAGGGATGAAGGTCCTGCTCACGGGGGTGTCGTCGCCGGTCGCGCAGATCGTGGCGCGGCACCTCCTCGCCGAAGGGCACCAGGTCATCGGGGTCGACCGCCGCCCGTGGGAGAACGCGCCCCCCGGCGTCGAGATGCACGCCGTCGACATCCGCAAGCGCGCCGCCGAGGACGTCTTCCGCAAGGCGCGCCCCGAGGTGGTCATCCACATGGCCACGGTCACGCACCTGCGCTTCCGCAGCGAGGAGCGCTACCGCATCAACCTCGGCGGCACCCGGGCGGTCTTCGAGTACGCCCACCAGTACGGCGCGAAGCAGGCCATCTTCGTCGGGCGGCACACCTACTACGGCGCCGGCGCCGACCACGCGCTCTACCACCACGAGGACGACCCCCCGATGGCGGTGACCACCTTCCCCGAGCTGGCCGACCTCGTGGCCGCCGACCTCTACGCGTGCACCTCGCTCTGGCGCCTGCCGCAGCTCACCACCGCCGTGCTGCGCATGGTCTACGTGCTCGGCCCCACCGGCACCGGCACCCTCGCGAACTTCCTCCGCAACCGCTACGTGCCGGCCATCCTCGGGTACGACCCGCTCTACCAGTTCATGCACGAGGAGGACATCGCGTCGGCCATCGTGCTGTCGCTCAAGCACCAGCTGCGGGGGGTGTTCAACGTCGCCGGGGCGGCGCCGCTCCCGCTGTCCGTCATCGTCCGCGAGACCGGGCGCCAGCGGGTGCCGATGCCCGAGCTGGCCTTCCTCGCGATGACCGGGCGCTTCGGGCTCCCGTCGCTCCCGCAGGGCGCCATCGCGCACATCAAGTACCCCGTGGTGATCGACGGCGCCGCCTTCCAGAAGGCCACCGGATTCCAGCACGCGCACGACGAGCTCTCGTGCATCGCAGACTTCCGCTCGGCCTTCCCCGCCCCCCGATAATTGCCCGGACAGGCTATGTCACACCCCGGCTGGACTCGCGATGCGCGCGGGTGTGTGCTGCGGGCATGAACAGCGTGCGGGCGGTGCGGTTGGAGGTCTGGCGGCGCGGGGCGACGGTCACCGTGGCGCTGCGGGCGATCGGCAGCGGGCGGGTGGTGTACCGCGCGGCGCGGCGCAGCGAGCGGGCGACGGAGGCCGCGGTGCTCGGGGCCGAGCGGTACTGCGTGGCGCAGGGCTGGGTGCTGGTGATGCCGCCCGCCAACGACGGGGCGGGCGGGGCCGAGCGGGTGGCGTAGCGCTGGTCAGCGCGGGGGCTTCGGGGCGTTGGGGAGCTCGATGCGCTCCCAGATCTCGAGCGGGAGGCGGACGTCGACCTCGGCGCCGTGCGCGCGGCGCGAGGCCACGAGGCGGGTGTGCACGAGGCCCGCGAGGTCGCGGCGGGCCCGCCAGCGCTTCTCGACGGCGGTGAAGCGTCGCTTCTCCTCGGGGGTGGTGGTGAAGCCCCGGGAGCGCTTGCCCTGCTTGGCGCCGCGCACGAGGCGGAAGCTGCGGGCGGCCTCGCGCACCTCGGAGGCCGTCGCGCCGCGCACCACCAGCTTGCCGCCGGTGGGGAGCTGGAGCGTGGCGTCGAGGAGGTTCATCGGGCGGTCGTCTTCGGGCACGGCGTCGACGAGGGCGAGCAGCGCGCTCGATCGATCGCGGCCGAGCTCCTTCTCCAGCTCGCGCTCGATGCGCTCGGAGAGGGCGATCATGGCGTCGGCGGTGGACTCCGCGAGGTCGAGGTCGCGCCCGCACACGTCGTCGAAGTCGGCGCGCCCGAGCGCCTCGAACATCCCCTCGCCCTTGAGCGTGCGCAGCGCCTCACCCACGTCGAGGAAGTCGTCGGCCAGGGTCGCGCGGCGCTTGCGGATGAGCGAGATGGCGGCGCGGCCCTTGTCGCGCAGGCGCTGCGAGCGGGGCTTCTGGACGGGCTTCACCTTGGCTGCGACCGGGACCGCGGGCTTCTTCTTCGGGGCGGGGGACTTCGACTGCTTCACTCGTGCCATGCGAGTGATCTTACCGGAGAGTGTACGGGCGGGGGAAGGGTCTTCGCGCCGCCGGGAGGCCCGACAGAATACCTTGGCAGGTATTCGAGAGGGGTTCATGCGGCCCGTGGGACGATCGTCCAACGGGTGTCGCCGCGAGTCCAAACGCTGCTCCGCCCGGCGATATCTCCCCGCTCGCGCCGACCACCCCGGCCCCGATCGCAGCGACGGTGTGCGTCGCGTCCAACCGCGGCACGGGCTCCGTCGAAGCGGCGCCGGTGCCTGATGCACGGCGGGCGTAGCGGAAGCGCGCGGCGTTCGCTGGGCGGCGCGTCGCTGGCACGATGGGTGCTCAAGGGTTCGTCGCCGGGCGGCGCGGTAGCAGGCGCCGACCGCTCGGATCAAAACCCCTTCCAAGAACGCCTGCACGAGAGACCACCATGGCCGAAACCGTACATTGCTACCTCAAGGCGAGCGGCGCTGAAATCAAGGGCGACAGCACCCAGACGAGCCTCGGCCGTGAGGGCTCGATCGAGTGCGTCTACTACGAGCAGGCCGTGAAGACCGCCCGCGAGGCGGGCTCGGGCATGGCGACCGGTCGCCGTCAGTACGAGCCGCTGCTCATCCGCAAGCGCATCGACAAGTCCTCGCCGCTGCTCTGCAAGGCGCTCGTCGAGAACCAGGTCATCGAGGCGAAGTTCAAGTTCTTCCGCCCGAACCCCACCGGCGACGGCACGACCGAGCAGTTCTACACGGTCGAGATCAAGCAGGGCCGCATCGCTTCGCAGAAGCAGATCGTGCCCGACACCATCGTCCCCGCGACCGCGACCGACCCCGCCCTCGAGGAGATCACCTTCGTGTTCCACACGATCTCCTGGACGTACACCAACGGCGGCGTGACCCACGAGGACACCTGGAACGCCAACCGCTGATCGCGGTTTGAGAGCACCAGCGGTTCGACGGAGCCCCTGTCCTTCACTCCCCTCGCGGGGAGTGTCGGCGGGGGCTTCGGCCATTTGGGCGCCCGCTCGTCCGCGGGGCGGCGGCGGTTTACACCGAACTCCGCAGCGTTCTAGCGTCCGGCGAGATGCTCACCTTCAGTGATGACCCGCGCGCCGCCGAGCAGCAGATGCAGGCGATCATCTGGTACCTGACCGCGATCGGTCACCTCGACGGGGACTTCGACGAGAGCGAGCGCGAGTACGTGCGAGACCACGTCGCGCAGCTGGTGGTGCGCCGCGCCAACGCCGCCCTCGCCCACGACGCCGGCCTGCGCGACACCGTCGTGGAGAAGTGGACGGCGCACTTCCACGAGGTGGCCGACAGCGTGGCCGCGGAGGTGGGGGCGTACTTCACCGAGTCCGTCGCCGAGGGGGAGAACTCCGACCAGTTTGTCACCGCGAAGCTCAAGCTCCGGTGCTTCGAGCTCTTCCAGCGCTTCGACCCACCCGGGCGGCGCCAGCTCATGACCGTGGCCGACGCGATGATCGAGGCCGACGGCGTGGTGCACCCCGCGGAGGCGGAGTTTCGCCGCGAGCTCGCCGCCCTGCTCGACGCGCCGGAAGAACTCCCCGACCTCGACGTCGAGCCCCTCACCGACGGCGTGACCTTCATCGAGGCCGCGGAGGTGCGCGTCCCCAAGCAGGACGACCACCCCTTCCTGCAGTCCTTCGAGCGCGACTGGGACCGCGACCCCTCGGCCTTCGCCACGCAGGCCGTCGACGACCTCAAGCTCATCCGCGCCGTGCACGAGCGCCTCGACGCGATGCGCGCCGCGGGCAGCGGGCGCCTCGCGGGCGTGAAGGACGTCGGGGCCTTCGCGGGCCAGGAGCCCTTCCTCGACGGCCACGTGCACGTGCTGCCCCCGAAGCCCGGCACGGAGTACGAGCTGCTCGTCATCGGCGACCTGCACGGGTGCTACTCGTGCCTCAAGGCCGCGCTGATGCAGTCGGACTTCTTCGCCAAGGTCGAGGCCCACCACCGCGACCCGGCCAACACCCCCGCCATGAAGCTCGTGCTGCTCGGCGACTACATCGACCGCGGGCGCTTCAGCTACAACGGCATCCTGCGGGCGGCGATGTCGATCTTCCTCGTCGCGCCGGGGGACGTGTACCTGCTGCGCGGCAACCACGAGTACTACGTCGAGCTCAACGGCCGCGTGCTCGCGCCGGTGCGCCCCGCGGAGGCCATGACCTCGCTCCAGGGCATCGCCACGCAGGAGGTGTTCGGCGCGTACATGAAGCTCTTCGAGGCGCTGCCCAACATGCTGCTCTTCGATCGCACCATCTTCGTGCACGCCGGCATCCCCCGGGACGACGCCTTCAAGGAGAAGTACGTCGACCTCTCGTCGCTCAACGACAGCGACCTGCGCTTCCAGATGCTCTGGAGCGACCCGAGCACCTCGGACGTGGTGCCCGCCGAGCTGCAGAACGCCAACGCCCGCTTCCCCTTCGGTCGCAAGCAGTTCAAGCGCTTCATGAACAGCCTCGGGCTGCGCACGATGGTGCGCGGGCACGAGCGCGTCATCGAGGGCTTCAAGAAGATCTACGACGACAGCGACGCCATGCTCTTGAGCCTGTTCTCGGCGGGCGGCAAGACCAACGACGACCTGCCGCCGACCAGCAACTACCGCGAGGTCACCCCGATGGCCCTCACCATCCGCCACCACCACGGGGTGAGCGAGGTGGTGCCCTTCGTCATCGACTACGCCCGCTACAACGACCCCAGGGTGAACCAGTTCTTCCAGAACCGCCTCGCGGGCTGAACGTCGCGGGGACCACCCCGCCCCGGGGGGGAGGGCCGCGCGCCGCACCCCAGCGCCCGCCCGCCGCCCGCCATATCCTCGAAAAATACAGGGTTTCACGCGCAGCATGGGCCCTGCGAACGGATGCCGTCGACATGACGTCCGTCCACGGTTCGCGCGCCCCGCTGCGGGCGGCCGGAGGGGGGCGCGAGGGTGCAGCTGTCCGAGGCGTTCGTGCGGCGCTTCGGGCTGGTGACGGCGGCCGTGACGTCTCGCGCGCTCGCGCCCGCGCTCGACCTCGCGGGCATCGGTGGACTTCGACCCCGACCACGTGGCCGACGTCGGCGCCCGCATCCGCGGCCGGGTGACCCGGGTGATGGCCGGGGTCGGCGACGCCGTGGAGGTGGGCACCGCCCTCGTCGAGATCGAGAGCGTGAGCCTCGGCGACGTGCTGGCCGCGCGGGTGTCGGCGCAGGCCCAGGCCACCGCGGCGCGGGCCCGGCTCGCCCGGGAGACCGAGCTCTACCGCCAGCGGCTCACCACGGCCCGCGCGGTGGAAGACGCCCGCGCCGACGTGGCGCGCTTCGAGGCCGAGGCCACCGGCGCCATGCAGCGCCTCGCGGCCATGGGCGCGGGCGCTGGAGGGAGCGCGGGCGCGGCGCGGCGCGTGGTGCTGCGGGCGCCCATCGCGGGGACGGTGATTCGCCGCGACGTGATCGTCGGGCAGACCATCGACGACACCAACAGCGTGATGCGCATCGCCGACCTCGCGCGCGTCTGGGTGCTGCTCGACGCCTACGAGATGGACCTCGGCCGGGTGGTGGTCGGCGACCGGGCGGAGATCTCCACGCACGCCCACGAGGGGCCGCCGGTGACCGGCGAGGTGAGCCACGTCGACGCCACCATCGACCTGCGAACCCGCGCGGCGCGCGTGCGGGTGGAGGTGCCCAACCCCGAGCGCCGTCTGCGTCCGGGGCAGTTCGTGACGGCGCGGCTGCGCACCGCCGCCGCGGGCGTGCGGGAGGTCATCGCGGTGCCGCGCACCGCCGTGGTGCAGATCGAGGGCCGCCCGGCGGTGTTCCTGGAGCGGGGGACGCGGGAGTTCGAGGCGGCGACGGTGCTGCTCGGCGAGGCCGACGGGGAGAGCGTCGCGGTGACCCGCGGCCTGGCCCTGGGCGACCGGGTGGTGACCGACGGCGCCTTCGCCCTGAAGAGCGAGCTGCTGCGGTGAGGGGGCCCGACCATGCTTGACGCCATCGTGCGCATGGCGATCCGCTTCCGGATCGCCGTGCTCGGGGTCACCGCGCTGGTGCTCGTCGTCGGGACCTTCGTCGCGAAGGGACTGCCCATCGACGCGGTGCCCGACATCACCAACGTGCAGGTGCAGGTGCTCACCGACTCGCCGGGGCTCTCCGCCGAGGAGGTCGAGCGCTACGTCACGCTGCCCGTGGAGATGGGCCTCAACGGGCTGCCCAACCTCCAGGAGATCCGCTCGGTGACCCGCGCGGGGCTCTCGGCGATCACCATCGTGTTCAACGACGAGGTGGACGTGTGGTTCGCGCGGCAGCTCGTGTCCGAGCGGCTGCGGAGCATCGAGGCCGACGTGCCGCCGCAGTTCGGCCGCCCGGAGCTCGCGCCCGTCTCGACGGGCCTCGGGGAGATCTACCAGTTCGTGCTGCGCAGCGACCGGCACTCGGCCATGGAGCTGCGCACGATGCTGGAGTGGGACGTCGCGCCGCGGCTGCGGAGCGTGCCCGGGGTCATCGAGGTCAACGCCCTCGGCGGCGCCCGCAAGCAGTACGAGGTGGCGCTCGACCCGCGGCGCCTGGCCGCCCACCGCATCACCATCGGCCGCGTGCTCGACGTGCTCGGGCGCAACAACGCCAACGTCGGCGGCGGCTGGATCGAGCGCGGCGCGGAGCAGTTCACCATCCGCGGCGAGGCCCAGCTGCGCGACCTCACGGACCTCGCGTCGGTGGTGGTGGCCACGGACGCCGACGGCACGCCGGTGCAGATCCGGCACCTGGGCGAGGCGCGCATCGGGGCCTCGCTCCCGCAGGGCGTGGTCACGCAAGACGGCCGCGGGGAGGTGGTCAGCGGCATCGTGATGATGCTCCTCGGGCAGAACTCCCGCACCGTGGTGCGCAGCGTGCACGACCGCATCGAGGAGCTGCGGCGCACGCTCCCGGCGGGGGTGCACATCGACGAGGTGTACGACCGGGCGCAGTTCATCGACCGCACGCTCACCACCGTGGGCCACAACCTGCTCGAGGGCGCGCTGCTGGTGTCCCTGGTGCTGCTGGTGCTGCTGGGCTCGATGCGCGGCAGCCTGCTGGTCACGCTGGGCATCCCCTTCGCGATGATCCTGGCGGTGTTCGGGATGCGGCAGCTCGGGGTGACGGGCAACCTGATGTCCCTCGGCGCGATCGATTTCGGCTTCCTGGTCGACGGGCCCATCGTGATGCTGGAGGCCGCGCTCGCGCGCCTCGCCCTGCACGACATCAACCAGCAGAACTACCGCGAGGCCGTCGCGGCCTCGGTGCGCCAGGTGGCGCGGCCGGTGGTGTTCTCGGTGCTCATCATCCTGCTGGTGTACCTCCCGCTGCTCTCGCTGGAGGGCACCGAGGGGAAGATGTTCCGCCCGATGGCCACGACGATGGCGCTCGCGCTCGGCGGGTCGATCGTGTTCGCGCTGGTGGTCTTCCCGGCCGGGGCGGTGACCTTCCTGCGGCCGCCGAAGAAGCCTGGCAGCCACGGGCTGCTGCACCACCTGGAGGCGCCGTACGCGCGCGGCGTGGCGTGGGCGGTGAAGCAGCGCCGGGCGCTCTTCATCGCGGCGCTGGCGGGCCTGGCGCTGACGGTGCCGGTGGCCGGCGGGCTCGGGGCGGACTTCGTCCCGCGCATCGACGAGGGCGACATCGTGGTGGCCATCCGCCGCATCCCCTCGATCGGGTTCACCGAGGCGCGGCGCCTCGACCTCGCGACCGAGCGGGTGCTCGCGCGCTTCCCCGAGGTGGTGACCTCGCTGGCCATGACGGGCCGCGCGGAGGTCGCCACGGACCCCGTCGGGATGGACAACACGGACATCCTGGTGCACCTCCGGCCGCGGCGCGAGTGGACCAGCGCGCACGACCTCGACGCGCTCGGCGAGCTGATGAAGACCGCCATCGAGCGCGAGGTGCCGTCGACGTACGTGTCGATCTCGCAGCCCATCGAAGACCGCACCAACGAGCTCATCTCGGGCTCGCGCGCCGACGTGGCGATCCACCTCTTCGGCGAGGACCTCAACGTGCTCACGGACCTCGGCAACCGCGTCGGGCAGCTGATGCGGGGGACGCCCGGCGCGGGCGACGTGCGCGTCGAGCGGGCGCTGGGCCTGCCGATGATGCAGGTGCGGGTCGACCGGCAGCGCCTGGCGCGGCACGGCATCGCGGCCGACGACGTGCTGGCCGCGGTCGAGGCCACCCGGCAGGGGCGGCGCGTGGGGGTGATGTTCGACGGCCACCGGCGCTTCGACCTGCGGGTGCTGCTGCCGCCCATCGGGCGCGGCGCGGAGAGCATCGAGGGGCTCCCGGTGGGCGACCGCGAGGGCGGCCTGGTGCCGCTCGGGCAGGTCGCCGACGTGACCGAGGAGGACGGCCCCGCGCAGATCAGCCGCGAGGGCATGGCGCGCCGGCTGCGCGTCGAGGTGAACATCCGCGGCCGCGACCTGGTGGGCTTCGTCGCCGACGCCCGCGCGCGGGTCGAGCGCGAGGTGACCCTGCCGCCGGGCTACCGCGTCGAGTGGAGCGGGCAGTTCGAGAACTTCGCCCGCGCCCGGGACCGCCTCGCGGTGGTGGTGCCGGTGAGCCTCGGGCTCATCCTGGGGATGCTGTACCTGATGTTCGGCAACATCCGGTACTCGCTCGCGGTGTTCTCGGGGGTGCCCTTCGCGCTCATCGGCGGCATCGTGGCGCTGAGCCTGCGCGGGATGTCCTTCAGCCTCCCGGCGGCCATCGGGTTCATCGCCCTCTGCGGCATCGCCGTGCTCAACGGCGTGGTGATGGCGAGCGAGATCCGCCGCCGGGCCGACGAGGGCGCCCCCCCCGACCGCGCCCTGATCGACGGCGCGGTGACGGTCCTGCAACCGCTGCTGCTCACCGCCGCGGTGGCCGCCCTGGGCTTCGCCCCGATGGCCATCTCGACCTCGGCGGGCAGCGAGGTGCAGCGCCCGCTCGCGACCGTGGTCATCGGCGGCCTGGTGTCGAGCACCCTGCTGGGCATCTTCCTGCTGCCGGCGCTGCTGCGCGCGATCGCGCTGCGCCCCGCCAAGACGGACACCGACGAGGCCTGAGCGACCGCCTGGGGGGGGGGCGGAGAGCCCCCGCTACTGCCCCGCGCCGAAGAGCATCACCGCGACGCCCACCAGCGCCGCCGCCAGCAGCGCCGACGCGCCGGCGCGCATCAGGGTGTTCACGGCTCCGCCCCCGTCGCCCGGTCGAGGTCGATGCGCGCCAGCCACGCCTCGCGAAGCACCTCCAGCGCCCGCGCGGCCAGCTCGAGCCGCTCGCGCCGCGCCTCCTGCACCCGGAACCACTCCAGGCTCCCCGCCGTCCAGGTCACCGTCGCCTGCTGCTCCAGGTTGGTCGCGGCCGGCAGCGCCCGCTGCTCAAGCACCTCGAGCTCCGCGAGCGCGCTCTCCAGCCGCGCCGCCGAGGCCTCCACCTCGCGGGACACCACCCGCTGCAGCGCCCGCGCGTCGAACCGCGCCGCCTGGGACTCCGCCGCCGACACCGCGCGCTCGCCCTGCGCCCGCCGCGCGAGGGGCAGCTCCCAGCGCAGCGACATGCCCAGCGTGCTCGCCGTCTCCTGCGGCCCGACGGCCACCTGCTGCCCCTCCAGGCCCACCGAGAGCGGCGCCAGCGCCTCGCGCCCCTGCCGCACCTCCCTCGCCGTGGCCTCCGCCGCCGTGGCCTCCGCCGCGCGCACCTCGCCCCGGCGCAGCCCCGCCGTCGCCGCCGTGCGGGCCACCGTGTCGGCCGTGGGCATCGACGGCGCGCCCAGCGGGCCCACCTCGATGGGGCTCCGCGCCGGCAGGTCGAGCGCCATCCGCAGCGCGTCGGAGGCCTCGCGCCGCAGCCGCGTGGCGCGCGCTACGTCGGCCTCCGCCGCCGCCCGCTCGCGCTGCACCATCGCCCGGTCGAGCGCCGTCGTGTCGCCCGCCGCGAGCCGCGCCTCGATGCGCGCCTCGGCCTCCTGCGCCGACGCCAGCCGCGCCCGCTGGATGGCCTCCAGCGCGCGGGCGACCCCGACCGACACCCACGCCGCCCGGGCCTCGGCCTCGGCGATCGCGCGCTCTGCGTCGAGCCGGGCCGCCCCTGCCCGCACCCCTGCCTCGGCCTCCCGCGCCCGCGCCCGCCCGACCCCCGCGAGGTCGATCGGCAGCGCGACGGAGACCGCGTAGGTGAGCGCGCCGTAGTCGGGCAGGCCCGGCAGCACCATCACCCCGACCGTCGGGTTGCCCACCCGCGGCAGCTGTCCGAACACCCGGCCTGCTTGCGCCACCCGCAGCGCCTGCTCGGCGCGGCGTACCCGCAGCGCCACCCGGCGGGCGCGGGCCCGCACCTCGGCGTCCGTCCAGACCGTGGGCGCCTGCGCGTGCCCGGGTTCGGGCTGTGCGGCAACGGGCCGCACCGCGCCCACGGTTGCCGCGCAGGCCAGGAGCACAGCGCACTTCGATGCGCGCCATCGGACTCGGAGATTGCTCATCGCGCAGGCCAAGGGTGCGAGACATGTGCCGCCGGGCGCGGGCGCCGAGGCTCCAGGTAGTTGCGCAGCGCGCGCACATTACCTGGCCAGGTATGCTGCGCCCGCATGGCGGTGAGCTCGTCGGGGATGGGCACGTCCACCGCCATCCGCCGCTCGGCGCAGATGCGCTTCACCAGCGCGGGCATCCGCACCTGGATCACCGCCAGCCGGGAATACAGGTCGGCCCGGAAGCGCCCCGCGTTGACCTCCCGCCGCAGGTCGCGGTCGGTCGCCGCCACCACGCGCACGTCGATCTTCTTCGCGCGCCCCCCCCCCCCCCACGCAGTCGACCGCCTCGAAGGGCCTCTCCGCCCGCTCGCTGGTCTGGTGCACCGCCCGCGCCGTTCCAGCACCTCGGCCTCGAAGGTGCGAACCACGACGCCGAGGTCGTTCATGCGGACGGTCGAGGCGACGGTGTCTGACCGGCCGGCGATGGCATCGCACCCGCGCCCGGGGCGCGTCCGTGGGGGGGGGGAGGGCGTCAGCGCGCGCGGTGGGTGACGGCGAATCCGAGGCCGTAGGCGTCGAGGCCGTGGGGCGACGCGGCGGGGATCATCCACTGGCCGCTCAGCTCGACGGAGCGGGTCACCCGGCCGCGCACCACGAGGCCGAGCTGCACGTTGGCGTCGCTCGCGTCGCCGCGGAAGGCGTTGCCCATCTGCATGCCGGTGACGAGGCCGACGGCGAAGCCCTCGGACACGCCGAACAGCACCCGCACGGGGACGTTGAGCACGTTGCGGGTGGTCGCCCCGGCGCTCAGCACGAACTGCAGGTACAGCCCCGACTCGACGCGCAGCCGCGCCGCCGGGAGGACGAACTGCACCGGCACGCCGACGCCGACGCTGAACGCGCTGGCCTCCGCGATAGGGGCCTGGAGCAGCCCCTCGACGCCCGCGCTGAAGGCCCGCTCGGGGCCGTCGAGGAAGGAGTACCGGAGCTTGAGCCAGGGGTTGCCCACGAAGCGGTTGCCGGTCTGGAAGACGTCGTCGCGGAACACCCGGCCGTAGCGATCGGGCGCGAGCAGGGTGCCGCCGCGCAGGCCCGTGCCGAGGTCGAGCTGAAGGTGCTTGCCGAGGCCCGCGCTCAGGTCGAAGGACACGCCGAGGCCGCCGTCGTCGCGGCCGGTGCCGAGCTCGCTGTACGCGAAGCCGGCGCCCCACTGGAGGGTGAGGATGCCCGCCGGGAGCGAGAGGGGGCGGGTGAGCAGCGGCGGCAGCGGGTGGCTCGGCGGCGGGGGCGCGGACACGACAGGGCGCTGCCACGCCGGCGGCTCCAGCGAGGGCGGCGGCAGCCACGGCGAGCGCTCCTGCGCGGAGGCCAGCGCGGGGAGCGCGGTGACCACGAGCAGGGCGACGAGGGCGGCGGGGGTGCGCACGACGGTGCTCCTCACACCGTCATGATCTCCTTTTCCTTGCCGGCGACGATGTCGTCGACGACCTTCACGGCGCCCGCCACGAGCTCCTCGGCCTTCTTCCACGCCGCGTCGCCGTCGTCGCGGCTCACGTCGCCGTCCTTGGTGAGGGCGTCGATCATGTCCTTGGCGTCCTTGCGGTTCTTGCGGATGGCGATCTTGCAGTCCTCGCCCTCCTTGCGGGCCTTCTTGGCGAGCTCCTTCCGGCGCTCTTCGGTGAGCGACGGGAGCGGGATGCGCAGGGTGTCGCCGTCGACCTGCGGGTTGAGCCCGAGGTCGCTCTCGCGGATGGCCTTGTCGACGGCCTTGGACTGCCCCCGCTCCCACACCTTGATCTGGAGCAAGCGGGGCTCCGGAACCGAGATGGTGGCCATGCTCGCGATGGGCGTGGGGGTGCCGTAGTAGTCCACGCGGATGCCGTCGAGCATCGACGTGTTGGCCCGGCCGGTGCGCAGGCGGGAGAGGTCGCGCCGGAGCGCCTCGTGGGCCTTGCCGTAGGCGTTCTTCAGCTCCTCGATGACTTCTTCAAGCATGGCGGCGCGTCAGCTCCTGTCGGGGAAATTTCGGAGGGTTCACTGCGGGGTGACCTGGCACTCGAGGGAGTAGGTTCCGCTGTTGGTGTTGGCGTATCCGTCGACGAAGACGGTGTAGGTGCCGGGCTCGAGGGTGGCCTCGACCTGCGAGTGCTGCACGTCGCCCGCGTCGTCGTTGCAGCCGCGCTCGGTCGTCGACTGCGCGCAGGTCTGCCGCAGGAACACCGCCGGGTCGTACCCGTTGGTGGTCGAGGTGACCGAGACGCGCACCGCCGAGCGGCGCCGCACCACGAGCCGGTAGAGGTTCTCCGGGCTGCGCGCGCCGCCCGCGCAGGAGGCCTGGAAGCGGTCGGTGCCGCCCACGGTGGTGCCCGTGACGGTGCGCCCGGGGACGAGCAGCGGCGCCGCGCGGCAGAGGCGCTCCACCTCCGCGGCGCTCTCGACGCGCGAGTTGAGCCGGAAGCGGCCGAAGCGCCGCGGGGCCGCGCTGTCGACGATGACGTAGTAGTTGCCCGGGTCGAGCACCTGGTCGAAGGCGCGGGCCTCGCCGAGGGCGCCGGGGCGGCAGGTGGCCTCGGTGAGCGGCGCACCCTCGCAGGCGCGAGCGACGGTGATGGTGCCCTGCTCGCGCAGGTCGGAGCTGTCGAACCAGAGCTTCACCCGCGAGCGCGCCGTGACGTTGAGCCGGTAGACGACGTCGTAGCCCTCGGTGGCCGAGGCGCAGGGCGAGCGGATGTCGTCGCGGGCCTGGAAGGTGTTGCCGTCGACAGGGGTGCCCGGGGTGAGCAGCTGGGCGTCGGCGCAGGTGTCGCCCGCGGTGTTGCCGCCGGCGACGGGCGCGAGGTCGGCCTGGAGGGTGTACGACCCCTGGGCGCCCGACTGGAAGGCGTCGGTGAACACGAAGTACGTGCCCGCGGGCACGACGGCGTTGATGCGGGCGTGCTGCTGGTCTTCCGCGTCGTCGTTGCACTCCACCTCGGTGCTGGCCTCGGCGCACGCGCGGCGGAAGTACACCACGCCGTCGTAGTCGCTCTCCTGGTGCAGCTGGAGCCGCGACTCCTGCGGCACCTCCAGGCGGTACACCCGGTCGGGCCCGCGGGCGTTGTTGCCGCAGCGCGCCTGGAAGAGGTTGAGCTCCTGGGCGGTGAGGGTGCCGGTGACGGCGGTGTTGGGCGTGAGGGCCGCGGCGCTCTGGCAGACGTCGGCGATGGAGGGCACGTCGGCCGCGCTGACGGTCATCGAGAAGTTGCCCGCGTTGCGGGCGAAGCCGTCGACGAAGAGGTAGTGGGTGCCCGGGTCGAGCGCGATGACCACCCGCGAGTGCGACGTGTCGCCGTCGTCGTCGTTGCAGCCGCCGGGGGCCTCCGTCGCCGCGTCTTCGCAGGCGCCCGAGCGCACGTACACGGTGCCGTCGAAGCCCGCCTGCTCGACGGCGATGGTGACCTGCTGGCGCCGCTCGAGGGTGAGCGCGTAGACCACCTCGGGGGCGCCGGACTCGCCCTCCTCGGCGCCGACGCACGAGCCGTCATGGTGGGCCTGACCGCGGCGGGTGTCGCCGGTGACGGTCTGCCCCGGGGTGATGGGGATGGCGTTGGCGCAGGTGCCCGGGCCGTCGGCGCCCGCGGCGCCGCCCGCGGTGGCGTTGGTGCCGCCCTGCCAGTTGGCGAGGAGGTACCCGCCGCCGCCGTCGGCCATGCGCAGCGCGAGGGTGTAGCGCCCGCGCACCGTCGGGCAGAACTGCACGGTGGCCTGGGCGTCGCGGGTGGTGTCGCCGGCCACGCGCTGGTTGTTGGCGTCGAGGACGTTGAGCTCGACGTCGCGGGCGCCGTCGCCGAAGGCGACGAAGGTGTGGCAGCGGGCCGCGAGGTCGACCGGGAAGCGCGCCGTCGCGCCCTCCGCGAGGGACCCTTCGGAGATGGGACCGAGCTGGCTCACTCCCATGGTGGTGAGGGTGTTGTGCACCGCGGAGAAGCGGGTGTGGAGCGCCCCGGAGGAGCCCGCGCAGCCCACGGCCGCGCTGAGCAACATCCCCGTCAGCGCGCGGTTCGAGCGATGGATCGTCACGTTGTGCACTCCCGCCGCGCGGCGAAGGATACGGGTGGTAGAGGCCCCGCGGGCGCGCTGTTATCGCACGGTGCCCGAACCGTAGCCAACGGTCTTTGCGGGGCGCGCTACGCCCCCGCGGACCCGGGCCGGCGGTGCTTCTGGTAGATGTGATCGAACCAGTCGAACACCGGGGCCACGGCCGGGTCGGCCGCGACCGGCGGGCGCTGCCGGGTCCACCGGTTGCGCAGCGGCGACGCCGGCGGACCGTACAGGGGGTTGATGAGCGCGCAGGCCGTGAGGTCGGCCGCGGTGAAGCGCTCGCCCACGAGGTACGGCCGGTCGCCGAGGCGGGCCTTGAGCTCCAGCAGCACCCGCGGGAAGTCCCGCTCGGCGAGCGCGAGCGAGTCGTAGCCGCAGTAGTCGGAGGCCACCCGGATGAAGCCCGGGCCCAGCAGCCGCGCGACGCCCGCAGCGCCGCCCACCCGCGGGTCGTGCCGGGCGCTGGCCAGGAGGAAGCCCCGCACGCCCCTGCCGATCTTCTCGTCGGCCCACGCGACGGCCTCGCGCGCCGCGGCCTTCTCCGCCGGGTCGGCGGGCCAGAGCGGCGCCGCGGGGTAGCGGTCTTCGAGGTGGTCGAGGATGGCCGTCGAGCCCACCACGACGCCGCCGCGGTCGTCGAGCACGGGCACCTGCCGGGAGCCGGTGCGCAGCTTGAGCAGGAGCTGACCCGCGCCGAAGAGCACCTCGTGGCGGGTGTACTGGAGCCCCTTGTGCTCGAGGGCCCAGCGCGCCTTCTCGGCGTAGTGGGAGATCTTGAACTGGTAGAGCACGCGCTCGTGGGGGTTGGACATCGGCGGACTCCGGCGCGGCGCTGGGCGATGGTCGGCCGACGCGTCGTGGGCGGTGGTATGGGGACTGGGCGCGCGGACGTCGAGGGTGTTGGCCGACGTTGCCGCGTTCGCTGCCAACGTTGGCGGTGTCATTCCACGGGCAGCTTCACCTTCGCGGCGGCCTTCTCGAAGGCGTCCTACGACGCCGTCGGGCGTCGTTCGGGCGCTGATCCCTGGAGACTTCTGGCGCGGCGCGCGGCGGGAGTCGTGCTACCTAGGCGCTCCGTGATACGGATCCGACGCTCTCTCATGGTGGCGCCCTTCGCTGCGTGGCTGGTCTGGGCGCAACCGGCAGCCGCCCAGGATCTCGGCGCCCCGCCGCCGCGCTCGTGGTTCGCTCTCGACGCCGAGGTCACCGGCATGCTGCCGGTCGGCGACTGGACGCCGCGGTTCCACATGCGAACCCGCGCCGGCTATAGCCGCATCATCGACTGGAGGCTCTGGGACATTACGCTCACGGCGGAGCACCTCACCACCAATCGCACGGCCTTCGGGGTGATGGGCGGCGTGACCAGTATCTCCGAGGGCTGGTCGGTCGGCGCGGGCGCCACCCTGTCAGCGGACGGCCGCCCTGGCGCGACGCTGGCGCTGGGCTATTCGCTGGTTCGCGTCGAGGCGCAGCTTCTCTTCGATGAACCCACGCAGGTGTGGCTCGGTGTCGGGCTGCGGATTCCCCTGGGCGCCATCGCCTACGCGGTCTGGGCGCCGCCGCTCCGCTACCGGATGCCCGCCCTGCGCGGGCCCGGAGCGGTGACGACCCCCGCGGCTCGTCAACCCTGAAACAACAGGCTGATCTCGACGATTCCGACGACCCCCGGCGGGACGCGCAGCTCGCGAGCAAGCTCCGTGGCGAGGCATTGCGAGAAGGGGTTGCCCTGGTAGCCGCCGACCGGCCGCAGCGGGGCATCGACGCTCGCCTCGAAGCGGAGCGCGACGTTAGGGGGAAGTGTTGTGGCTCCTCCGTCGACGCGGCACCGGAGCGCCGCCCGGCGGGCCGCGTTGGGCACCACACCCATGAGGGACTCTTCGCGACCGGGCGGTGTGGTGCGCACCGACCCGGCGCGGATCAGCTCTCCAGGAGCATCGACCTGCCAGCCGAGCGCCGCGGTCTCTTCTCGCGGGCTCGCCGCGGCGTCATGACGAGGCGCTGGCGGGGGCTTGCAGCCGAAGAGGGCGAGCACTCCGTACAGGACGATGACGCGGGGAGGGAGCATGGATGGCCCTGCGGAGAGTGGGAGACAACCGTGAGACGACATCGGCCGCGCACCCCGGTACAAACGAAAAGAGCCTGCTGGAGGCCGAAACTCCCAGCAGGCACCCCACGCGACCGTGCGTGGCCTCAGCGGATCAGGGCGAGCCCGCCTTGGTGCAGTTGAGCTCGTTGCCGGCCGGAGTACACGCGTACACGCCGCGGAGCGCACCGAGGAGGAACGAGTCGTTGCGGGCGACGTAGACGGTGCCATTGGGAGCAACGGCGATGCCGGCGTACGAGCAGCCCGTCGTACCCAGGAGACCGATGAGGAGGCACATAGAAACCAGCGTTCGCATCATGACTTGGAACCCCTTGTGGAAACGTGACCTGTGGAGGTCGCTCGTGAACGCACGACATATTTCGTGGCCGAAAGCACAACCCACGGTCGCGGAGCAGTTAACACGGGTGCTTCGGGGAGTTCAATTTAAACAACGCCCCGTTCGAGGGCGAAGCTCCTGGTCGGCCTGGTACTGGTCGATGCGTACCGTCCACTATGGGCCGACGGCTTCGTCGCCGCGCGATCTCGTGCTCGCGCCGGCCGCGGAGGAGCGCCCGTGCGGCCTTGTCGGCAGCGAGGTACTAGTACCGCGTCGCAGGAGTTCTGACGGGTTGAGCCAGGCTGCCTCGGAGGATAAGAACCGCAAGGGTCGCAAGGGTCGCAAGGGGAGTTCAGCCGGGGCTGGCGCTGCCGCATCGGGTTCGCGAGAGCGTTGGAGCACCTGCCCGCCCAAGTCCGTCGCTCCCTTGCGACCCTTGCGACCCTTGCGGTGCTCCTCCCAAGGCGCCCTGCTCAACCCGTCAGAACTCTTGCGGCGCGGTACTAGAGCGGTGGCCCGGTGGGTTGAGCACAGTCCGAGAGGTAGCCGGCGCGATGGGCAAACCATCCGCGGGCGTCGTGCGGCGTGACGGCCGCGACCCCTTCGCGCAGGGCCTCGTACAAGGCGTCGAGGGTCCGCGGGTTGGCGGCGCGGACGTGCGCCTTGACCTTGGAGCCAGCTTCTTCGACGGGCGTCAGGTCCGGCGAGTACGGTGGCAGCATCTCGTAGGTCGCGCCGCGAGCCTCGACCGCCTCGCGGGCTCCAAGGGTGCGATGGGCGCCGAGGCGATCGACCACGACGACGTCCCCGCGTCGCAATCGCGGCACGAGCTTGCCGCGCACCCACTCCTCAAACTTCTCGCCGTCGGTGCCGCCCTCGAACGCGTCCGGGGCGATGATTCCTCGACGGCTCAGGCCCATGGTCAGCGTCACGTTCGGGTCGGCGTTCTCCGGCACCTTGCCGATCGCGCGGCGGCCGCGTAGCGCTCGGGCATAGCGGCGCGTCATCCCCAGATTTGTGCCGAACTCATCGACAAAGATGTAGCGGCGCCAGAGCCGACGGCGCGCTCGTTGGCGGAAGGTCCGACGCGCCCGCCGCACGTCTGGCCGGTCGCATTCGCTGGCGTGCAGCACCTTCTTCTTGCGCGTGTAGCCGAGCCGTCGCCACGTTCGGTTGATCGTGCGCCGACTGACGCTCCGACCGGTGTGCTCGGCGAGTTGCTGAGCATACTCAGCATCGGTGCGATCGTTCTGCGCGGTCACCAGTGCACGCAGTACGCGCTCGTCGATGCGACGCAAGATCCGGCGGGGACCACTGCGATGGGGCGCCGGGGTGCATTGCCCGGTCAACCGCCGACGCCGCAGGTACCTCTCCACCGTGCTGGGTGCGACCACGAAACGCTCGGCCAGGTCGCGCACCGAGCCCTCGCCCCGGTCGTACGCCTCAAGGATACGAATGCGCAGGTCCAGACTGTAGGGCTTCATGCCGAAGTATGGACGCGGACTGTGTGCTCAACCAACCCGACCACCGCTCTAGAACGTGCCCACGAGGCCGAAGCGTCCGCCGTCCGCCGTTGCGGTGCCGTACGGCAGGATCCGCAGGTGAGAACGCGCGGGCGGCGCGACCTCGTGGCTGGAGAGCTCGTACCCGAGCGCCGCACCGGCCAGGGGGAGCAGGAGGCCGGCCAGCACGGGGATCCCGACCGGGATCGAGTCGTTGCTCGCCGCGAGCGCAAGACCGACGGCGGCCGCCACGCCTCCGAATGAGCCCAGCACGGTCCAGCCCAGACCGCCGTTGCCGCGGAAGTTGTTGCCGATGAGGTAGACCCCGATGGGAATGCCAATGCCCGCGCCGATGATGCCTCCGTAGAGGCCGTTGACGAGCATGTCCGTGCCCCCGAGGGGATCGCTCGCCACGGCGCCGATGAAGCCGATGTAGAGGCCGCCAGCGCCCAGGAGCAGGCCTGCGAGGGCGCCCCCGCCGACTTCGATGAGCACGCGCTCGGTGCGGTCCTGCCGCCCCCGCGGGATCATCGGCGGGCGAGGCATGGTCGGCGTGGGGGCCGGGACAGTCCACTGCGCGGTGACCGGGGGCGCCGTGGGTTCACGAGCCGCCGCTGCGGGGACGGGAGAGACCTCGGCCCAGGGGCTGGGCGCGGTCTGCCCGAAGGCGAGCGGGCTCGCGAGGGAGAGCGCGCCGATGAGCGACACGGAAACGAAGCCCCACTTCACAAGTACGCTCCCTCGGACGATCAGCCGGACCGAAGAGCTCCGTAGCTGGATGATGCCTGGATTTCAAGCGCATCCCCGTCGCGCGAGCGTCACCAGGCTCGCGTCGCGCGAGCCGCCCCGTACACGGTTGCGGCTCGGGCGGCCAACGTTGCCGGCGCCCCGATCACTCCTCGTCGTCGACGCTCAGCGTGGAGGCGAGCAGCTCGACCGGCGGGGCCGAGCGCAGCGCCGCGTCGAGGGCGAACACCAGCTCGCGCACCCCCTCGCCGGTCACCGCCGACACGCCGCGGAGGGTGACGCCCCGCTCGGCGAAGAGGGGCTTGTACAGCTCCCAGGCGGCCCGCGCGTCGGGCAGGTCGATCTGGCTCACGGCCACCACCTGCGCGCGCTCGGCGATGGACGCGTCGAAGAGCCGCACCTCCTTCATGAGGGCGTCGTAGCGGGCCAGCAGGTCGATGTCCTCGTCCTGCACCGTCACCAGGTGCAGCAGCACCCGGGTGCGCTCGACGTGCTTCAGGAAGCGCACCCCCAGGCCCGCGCCCGAGGCCGCCCCGGGGATGAGCCCCGGGATGTCCGCCATGAGGAAGCTCCGGTCGTCGTCGACTCGCACCACCCCGAGGTTGGGCACCAGGGTCGTGAAGGGGTAGTCGGCGATCTTGGGCTTCGCGCGCGACACCGCCGCGATGAACGTGCTCTTGCCCGCGTTGGGAAACCCGAGGATCCCGATGTCCGCGAGGAGCTTCAGCTCGAAGCGCAGCTTGCGGTGGTCGCCCGGCTCGCCGGGCTGGGCCTTGCGGGGCGCCTGGTCCCACGGGGTGGCGAAGTTCATGTTGCCGAGGCCGCCGCGGCCGCCCTTGGCGACCACCACGGTCTGACCCTTGGTGTGCAGGTCGGCCAGCACCTCGTGGGTCTCCATGTCGTAGACCACCGTGCCCACGGGCACCTTCAGCCGCAGGTCTTCGCCGCTCTTGCCGTTGCAGTCGGTGCGGCCGCCCTTCTCCCCGTGCTCCGCCTGCCAGCGCGGCTTGAAGCGGAACTGCAGCAGCGTGCCGACCTGCTCGTCGGCCGTCAGGATCACGCTGCCGCCCCGCGCGCCATCGCCGCCGTTGGGCCCGCCAAAGGGCACGTGCGCCTCCCGGCGGAACGACACCGCCCCTGGGCCCCCGTCCCCCGCCGCCACGTCGATCTCCGCTTCATCGATGAACTTCACTGCCGCATCGCCTCTTTTCCGGGGCGCTCCCTTAGCATGTCCGCGCAGAACTTGGCCCGGCCCGTGCCTTTCGACTACTCCTGGAGGCCATTCCACCGTGCAGACTCCCGACGAAGATCCACGCAGCGCGTTCGTCCGGCACCTGCCCCGGAAGATCGTCGAGATCAAGGCCACCCTGGGCGCCGTGCTCGCCGACCCGCGCCAGCTGCGGATGCGCGACGAGCTGCGCCGCCGGGTCGACGCCGTGCTCACCATCGCCCGCGCGCACCACCTCCGCTCCCTCTGCGACGGCCTCCAGGCCACCCTCGACGCCCTCGCCGAGTCCCGCGCCACCCCCGCCCTCACCCGCCCGCAGCTCGACCGCCTCACGGCCCTCGTCGCGTCGCTCTCCGCCCGCGCCGAGCTCGACACCCGCGACCCCGACGCCCCCGGCGCCCGCGCCATGGCCGTCCCGTCGGCCTCGCGCGGCGACCACTCGCCCACCCGCACGCTCATCCCCGGCGCCGCGCTCGCCCCGGGCGGCCCCGGCCTGCACGAGCTCGCCCGCGCCGTCACCGGCCGCACCGCGGACTCCCTGGTGCCCGCGCGCGCCCCCGTCTCGCACGCCACGCAGGTGCTCTTCGTGGGCTCGTCCATCCGCGCGAGCTCGCTCCTCGACGCCCTCGGCCACGACGCCGACGTGGCCCTCGCGCAGACCGCCGACGAGGCCCACGCCCGCGCCCGCGACGCCGCCCCCGACATCATCATCGCCGAGGACGACTCGCCCTACGACGGCGTCTCGCTCGCCGCCGCGGTGGCCTCGGACCCGCTGGTGCGCTTCATCCCCGTGGTGGTCATCGCGTGCGACGGCGAGCCCGCCGCCACGGTGCGCGCCCGGTGCCCCGAGGCCTTCGACGTCGTCGAGTCCGACGCCAGCGCCGAGTCCCTCCGCGGGCGCATCCACCGGGCCCCCCGGGGATCAGCCTCGCTCCCGCCGCCCACCGCCCACGAGCTCGGCGAGCTCACCCTCGACGAGCTCATCCGCGCCCTGCAGGACGAGCTCCGCCGCGGCCTCGGCGGCGCCGCGCTGCCCGCCAGCCGGGGCGCCCGCGTGGCCCTCGGCGCGGGCAGCGAGGTGCTCGCCGCCACCTGGGAGGCGATCGCGCGCATCCGCACCGTCGTCGAGCGCCGCTCCGGGGGGACCGTGCGCTTCGAGCTGCCCATCGCCCCGCGCGGGCTGTCGGGCGCGGAGGTCTTCGCGCCCGGTACCACGGCCGACGGCACCCCCAGCGCCGACGAGCCCGCGGACGACCCGCTGCCCGGCCGTCGCGCCCTCGTGGTCGACGACGACCCCGCCGTGGTGGCCCAATTCGGCGACCTGCTGCGCGGCGCGGGCATGATTGTGAGCGCCCACACCGACGGCGCCCAGGCCCTCGCCGCCGCGCACGCCGAGCGCCCCGACGTGGTGCTCGCGGACATCCTGATGCCGGGCCTCGACGGCTTCGCCCTCTGCCGGGCCATGCGCCGCGACGTCGCCCTGCGCCACACGCCGGTGATCCTGCTGTCGTGGCGCGACGACCTGCTGGTGCGCATGCGCGAGCTGGGCGCCCATGCCTCGGGGTACCTCCGCAAGGAGGCCGACGGGGGCGCGGCGCTCGCCCGGGTGCGCTCCACCCTGCGCGGCCGGGTGCGCACCCTGAAGCGCGTCGCCGAGCTCGCCGCGGGCGCGGAGGTGCGCGGGCGCCTGGAGCGCGTCGGGTCGGTGGCGCTCATCGAGTCGACGGCGAAGAGCCTGGGCGACGCGACCATCACCCTGGCCGACTCCGGGAGCGTGACCGAGCTGGAGATCCGGCAGGGCGCGCTGCTCTCGGCCGTGCGCACGGTGCAGGACGGCTCGCTCGGCCGGGGCGAGACCGCGCTATCCCGGGTGCTGGGGCTCAACACCGCGCGCTTCGTGGTGCGCCGCGCGTCGCACCCGGTGCGCGAGAACATCACCGGCCGGCTCGCGGAGGTGCTGGAGCGCAGCGCCCGGAGCGTGACGGCGATGGAGGAGGCCGTCTCCGGCGCGGCGTTGCTGGAGGTGCTGCGGGTGGATTTCGACGCCGACGCGGCGCTGGACTACGCGCGCTCGCTGCCGACGCCGCTGCGGGTGGCGGTCGAGCGGCTCGTGCAGGGCGACGCGCCGCGGGACATGGTGCTCCGCGACGGCCTCGCCCCGCAGGAACTCGAGCCCCTGCTCATCGAGCTCTCGCGCCGCGGGGCGATCCAGCGGGTGGTGGGCCGCGACCGGCGGGACATCGCCGCGCCGCGCACCCCGCGCCCGACGATGGAGGCCGGGCGCGAGGCCCCGGCGACGTGGGAGAACTTCGACCTCGGCCCGGGCGCCGCGCCGCGCGAGCGCCCGGAGAGCAGCGAGGTGCTGGCGAAGATCACGCGGCCGATGTCGCTCGCCACCATCGACACGCTGGCCGACGCGGTGTGGCGCGAGCTGCGCGACTCCGTCGACGAGCCCGCGCGCCCGGTGCACCCGACCTCCCCCGTGGCCGCCCCGGCGGACGAGCCCTCTCCGCAGGAGCCCGGCTGGGAGACCGACGCGCAGGAGCCCCGCGCCACGCGCTCGATGCTCCCGGCCGAGGAGCCCGAGGAGCCCGAGGCCGAGCTCACGCTTACCCCCGACGCGGACGACGACCAGATCGAGGCGCTGTCCTCCTCGGCGCTGAGGGTGGTGCGCCCGGGCGGCACCCCGGAGATGCTCCCGCACGCGCCCGACCAGAGCGCCCTGAAGACGGTGCGCCCGGTGGGAGACGAACCCCCGGCGCCCATCACGGAGGCCGAGGCCGAGGCGCCGGTCGAGCTCCCCGCCGCCGTGGCCGAGGCCCCGATCGACGAGGACGACGACCTGGGGCCGGCCATCGACCTCGTGGTGCACCGCGCGTCCCACATCCCCGCGGCTCCGTCGCACGCCGCGCCCGCCGCGCAGCCCGTGACCGAAGCCCCGGCGGACCTCCAGCCGCTCGACCTCCCGGACGGCAAGGCCTCCACGGCCCTCGCGGCGAGCGGCCGCCCGGTCGAGCCCGCGAAGCCCGCCACGAGCACCGCCTCGCAGTCGGCGTCGACCACCCCGGACGAGCCCTCCTGGGCGCGCCCGCTGCTGCTGATGGCCGGCGTCGCCGCCGCGCTCGCGCTGAGCTACACCGCGGTGCGCTGGTACCTCGCCGACGGCGCCGCGACGCCCCCGCCCGACGCCCCCGCCGGGCAGCTCCCCGCCGACCCCGCCGCGGACGGCCGCACTGGTGGCGCCGGGACCCCCGAGGCCCTCGCCGCGCCGACCGGGGCGCCCATCCTGCCGACCGGCACGGTGCCCGGCGGGCCGGCCCCCACGGTCACGGTCAACGGGCCGTACCGCGAGGCGGCGCTCTTCCTCGACGGCGGCGCGCTGCCGGCGCTGCACGGCGTGCTGGCCGTTCCGCTGCCCCGGCGACCGGGCGGCCCGGTGGAGGTCTCCATCGGCGGGCGCGCGCTGGGCACCGCGCCGCTCCAGCGGGTGTTGCGCGAGGGCTTCTACTCGGTGCACTTTCGCGCGGGCGTCGTGACGAGCAACCAATTCGTGGTGGTCCGTCGCGGACTCGCCGCGGTGCTCGAGCCGCCCTCCGAACGTTGACCCTCCCCCGCCTGTCGACCCTCCTCCTCCCGCTGCTCGTCGCGCTCGGCGGCTGCCGTCGCACGGAGCGCGCCCGGGTCCTCCCTGGCTCCCGCGAGGCCCGCGTCCCGGTGCCCGAGGCCGCCGCCGGTCCGGTCGTGCTCGACCTGCTCGAGAGCTTCACCCGCGCCTCCATCGACACCGACGGCCCCGTCGTCGACCTCGGCGAGCCCCAGGCCGCGGCGTTCATCTACGGCGCCGCCCCGCTGCGCAACGAGACCCTCCAGGGTGACTCCTGGGCGGACATCGGCGCGCGCCTCGCGCTCCGCGTCCCCATCGACCACGGCGGCGGCGGCGACGACGAGCCCATCGACCCGCCGGGCTTCATCCGCTTCCGGGTGCGCCGCGCCAACAGCCGCAGCGTCGCGGTCATCGTCGACGGGCTCCTCGTGCGCAGCGCCGCCCTGCCCTCCAACGGCGCCGTCGGCGTGGTCAACCTCGCCATCCCCCGCGACCGCTTCACCCGCACGCCCACCGAGGTCGAGCTGCGCTTCACCACGTCGCGGCTCAAGCCCGGCATGACGCCCCGCGCGGCGCTCGAGGTCGACTGGGTGCACCTCGCCCGCAGCGACGCCGCCCCCACCGTCGTCGGCGGCCTGCTCAGCGACGTCACCCTCGGCGGGCCGCCCCGCCGCGCGCTCACCTTCCACCCCCCCACGGCGCTGGGCATCACCCGGGTGCTCCCGCCGGGCGCGACCTTCCGCGCCGCGCTCGGGGCCGAGTGCCCCCGCGGGTCGAGCCGCCCGCCGCCCCCGCTCGTCGCCCGGGTGCGCGTCGAGCTCGACGGCGAGGCGCCCCTGGAGCGCCGCTTCGAGATCGCCCCCAACCGCGGCTGGACCGAGGTCTCCCTCGACCTCGCGCGCTTCGCCGGCCGGCCCGCGCGCATCACCCTGCACGCGCTGGAGGGCCCCGAGAGCCGCCTGGCCGTCGCCGCCCCGCGGCTCGAGTTCGCCCGCGCCGCGGCCCCGCGGGCGGCGCCGCCCGCCCACGTGGTGCTGGTGGTCGTGCGGGGCCTGCGCCCCGACCGCCTGTGGCCGCAGCTCTCCCCGCGGCTCACCCACGGGGGCTTCGCGCGGCTGCTGCGCGAGGGATCGCACGCGCTGGTGACCGCCCCCGGGCCGCGCCCCTGGGCGGCCCTGATGAGCGCCACGGCGGGCCTGCCCGTGGACGTGCACCGGGTGTTCGAGCACACCGACCTTCTCTCCGACGAGGCCCCCACGCTCACGTCGGAGATGGCCGCGCGCGGCGTCGCGGTGAGCTGCTTCAGCGAGGACCCGCTGTGGTTCGGCAGCGGCGCCGACCGCGGGTGCGCCTCGCGCTGGAGCTGCGCCGCCCACCCGGGCGCGTGCCGGGCCGACGCCTCGCTGGCGGCCGCGGCGGAGGAGCTCACCCGCTCGCGCTCCACCCAGGGCTTCACGCTGGTGGTGAGCCGCGGCGGGGCCTTCCCCCTCGACCCCTCGGCCGAGCACATCACGGCCATCGACCCGGCCCCCTACGAGGGCACCATGACCCCGGCGCAGACGGTCGCCCTCGCCGAGCGCGGGCACCGCGGCGACGTGCGCCTCGACCCGCGCGACCAGGACCGCCTCAACCTCCTCTACGACGCCTCGCTGCGCAGCGTCGACCAGGGCCTCGCGATCCTGCTCGACCGCATCGCCGAGGCCCACCTGGACGACCGGGTGCTGGTGGTGGTGGTGGGCGACCGCGGGGTCCCGCTGGGCGAGCAGCGCGCGGTGTGGGAGGGCCCGATGTCCCTCCGCGAGGCCAGCACCACGGCGATGCTCTGGCGCGGCCCGGGCGTGCCCGCGGGGCAGCTCCTCGGCGCTGCGCTCGGGGTGGTCGACGGCGCGGCGACCTCCCTCGCGGCCTTCGACATCGAGTCGCCAGCGGAGATGGAGGGACGCTCGGTGCGCGCGCCGGACTCCCTCCACGACCGCGCGCTCACCGTGGAGGGCGACGCCCGCGGCGGCCTGGGCCTGCGCTTCGGCGGGCTGCTCGCGCTCCCCCGGCCCATGGTGCTGGGCGGCGGCCTCTCGCTGCGCAGCGTCGACGACCCCAGCGGCGACGACCTCGCGTCCGCGCAGCCCATCGCGCGCGCCCTCGCCTGGCAGAGCCTCGCGCTCTCCTCGCCGGCCGCGGGGCGCCGGGTGTTCCGCGCTCCGACGCGGGTGATCGCGCCGTAGCCCCGGGTTTGCCTCCCGCGCCGATCGTGGGATCGTCCGGCGTCCTCCATGGCACCTCCCCCACCGCCTCCGTCGCTCGTCGACCGCCTGCTGGCCGAGCGGGTGCTCTTCCCCCTGCTCGGCGTCGTGCTCCTGGGCTCGCTGCTCTTCCTGGGCCTGCGCCCGAAGCGCTACGGCGCCGCCGCCGACTTCGACCTGCCCACGGTGGGCGCCGACGGCGAGCTCGCCCGCGAGCGGGTGCACCTCCAGGCGCTGCGGGGCTCCCCCGTGCTCCTCGATTTCTGGGCCACGTGGTGCGCGCCGTGCCGGGTCGAGCTCCCCATCCTCGCCTCGCTGCACCGCCGCTTCGGCCCCCGCGGGCTGCGCGTCATCGGGGTCAACGTCGACGAGGGCGGCCCCTCGCTGGTGCCGTCGTTCCGCCAGCGCTTCGGCCTCGATTACGTGATGGTGTATGACGTCGAGGGTCGAGGGTCGCGCGCCTTCAACGTCCAGGGGCTCCCGACGCTGGTGCTCGTCGACAAGCAGGGCGAGGTGCGCCTGCGCCACGCGGGCACGGCCTCGGAGGAAGAGCTCACGCGCGCCATCGAGCCGCTGCTCTAGCGGCCCTCCTCCGACGCGATGATCGTGATGGATCAGCCCCACGACTGGGGCGGCGCCTTCAACCGCCGCTGGGGCCCCTCCGCGCACCTCATCTCCGACCTCGCGGGCGCCGAGGGCTCGCGCGAGCTCGCGGCCTTCGTGGCGGCGATGGGCGTCGCCTGGGCGCCGGTGCAGCACCCCGGCACCTACCGCGAGCACCACGACCTCGCGGGCGAGTGGCTCGACCGCGCCCGCGCCCTCGGGGCGGCCACCCTCGACCGCGCGGCCTTCGTGGGCATCCTGCGCCGCAAGCGCGAGGCGATGGACCCCTGAGCGTCGGCCGCGCCCCTTCAGGGCTGTAGGGCCGCGAAGAAGCTCCACGCCGCGGCGGTGAATCCCCGGTCGCAGTAGTGCCCCTCGTTGGCGCGCAGCGCGAGCTCGACCTCGTGCCCGGCCGCGCGCAGCTCCGACGCGAGCGCGCAGCTGTACTGCACCGACACCGTCGGGTCGTCGGTGCCGTGGACGATGTACGCCGGCGGGCGCCGCCCCGCGCGCGGGACTTCGATGGGCAGCGCCGGGCCGCTGCACGCGCACCACCCGGGCATCGACGCGAAGCGCCCGCAGTCGGCCGCCGCGCCCGCGCGGAAGGCGCACGACTGCGAGCTGGCGCAGCGCACGAGACCGCCCGAGTTGGTCGCGAAGGCGGTCACGCGGTCGGGCATCGTGGCGGCGACGAGGTACGCGAAGAAGGCCCCGTTGGAGTGACCCGCGACGAAGACCCGGGCGGGGTCGACGCCGAGGTCGCGCACCGCCGCGGCGATGACCGCGCGCACGAACAACAGGTCGGGGTTGTGGTCGGGGTCGCGGTCGGGCGCGGTCTCCCAGTAGCGCTCCCCGGCCTCGGCGTGGTCCCAGTCCCCGGTGGTGGGCTCGCGCGAATCTGGCGCCGCGAGGACGAAGCCCCGCTGCTCGGCGACGGGCGCGGCGCCGCACTCGTCCACGATGCCCTCGCCGTTGCCGTTGGTCCCGTGCAGCAGCACCAGCAGCGGCGGGTGCGCCTCGCGGGCGCGCGGCACCAGCACCGACACCGTGCGCTCGATGCCCGCCACGGTGAGGCGCGCCACGCGGCGCCCGGCCTCGCCGCCGAGGCCCCCCTCGAAGGCCGTCGGGTCGCGCCCGCCGGGGGCCATGCCCGGCGCCGCGCGGTGCGACGAGGGCGCGCCGACGCAGCCCTGCGCGAGGATCAACGACGTGAGCAGGATCGACCCCGCGCGCGTGGTGCTCCCGGGCGCGCTCGCGGGCCGTCCGCGTCGCAGCAGGTCGACGAAGGCCGGGCGCACCCGGGTGGTCCCGCGGGGGGCGCCGAGGGCCACCGAGAGGGCGTCGGCGAGGCGCTGCGCGAGGCCGTCATCGGCGGCTTCGGGCGAAGCGATCAGGGTCCCGTCGGCGATGGGCATCGGGCGGATGCCTACGCCCGCCGCTTGCGCCACACGGCGTCGAGCGCGTAGCGCCCGGGGCCCGCGAGCATCAACAGCGCCGCCGTCACCATGTAGCCCAGCGCGGGCTCGTACGACCCGCCGCGCCCCACGAAGGGGTCCCCCTTGGAGGCGTGCTTGAACACCGCGACCGCCATGGTGCAGGCCACGCCGAAGGCCGCGACCGGCGTGAGCAGCCCCACGATCAGCCCCAATCCCCCGAAGAACTCCGCCACCGCCGCCAGCGCCTGCAACGCCGCCGGCGCCGCCCCCGGCCGCCCGTTCATCCACCCGGTGGGGTTCTGGATCTTCCCCCACCCGTGGCTCATCAGCGCCGCGCCCGCGTACGCCCGCAGCAGCAGCAATCCCACCGAGGCCCGCGCGCCCGGCGCCTCGGGCCACAGCGTGTTCTTCCAATCGCTCATCACGCGTGCCTCCCGCGCGCGCGCTTCGCCGTCGGCGTCTCCAGCGCCGCGGCCTCGGCCACCACCACCGGCGCCGCGGGCTCGGCGTCGTGCGCCGCCCACCACGCCGAGATCGTCGGCCACAGGGTCGCGAGGGCCTTGCGCGAGATCACCGCGCCCACGTGCCCGCCCGGCAGGTGCACCCGCTCCTTGTCCGTCGAGCCGATGCGCGCGATGAGCGGCGCGGCGCTCTCCTCGGGCACGATGCTGTCGTGCGCGAAGGTCACCGCCAGCGTCGGGCAGGTGATGTTGCGCAGCAGCACAGGCTCGCCCGAGAGGGTGAAGGTCTCCCGCATCAGGCCGTCGGCGCGGTAGAGCCCCTCGATGTACCGCCGGTACGCCTCGCCCGGGAACGACACGTTGTCGTTGCCCCACGCCTCCAGCGCGAAGAACCCATCCAGGAACTCGTCGTCCCACGCCCGGTCGACCACGTGCGCCGCCTTCGACAGGGGCAGCGTCGGGCGCAGCATCTGAAACGCCGCCTGCATCAGCTGCCACGGCACGTTGCCCGTCGCGTCGATCATCGCCCCGAGGTCGAAGCCCTTCGAGCGCGTCCAGAGCGAGAGCATCCCGTCGTCGTGGAAGGCCACCGGCGCCGCCAGCGCCGTCAGCGTCGCGACGTGCGCCGGCCGCACCGCCGCGTGCACCACCGCCAGCGTGCCGCCGAGGCAGTACCCCAGCACGTGGGCCTTGGCCCGCGCCCCGTGCTGCGCCGCAACACGGATGGCCCGCCCGAGGTACGTGTCGGTGATCGTGTCGAAGCTGAGCAGCCGGTCTTCGGGCCCCGGCGTGCCCCAGTCGATGATGAACACGTCGTGCCCGCGCGCCACCAGCGCCTCGGCGATGCTGCGCCCCGGCTGCAGGTCGAGCACGTAGTGCCGGTTGATGAGCGAGGGCACCAGCAGCACCGGCGTCGCGTACGCCACCCCCTCCGGGCGGGCGCGGTAGCGCAGGAGCGACCACTTGTTCTCGCGGTGCACCACGTCCGCCGGGGTGGCGCCCACCACGGGCTTCGGGCGCTTCACCATCCCCAGGAGGTTGCGCCAGCGCCGCTGCTCCTTCGCGGCGTCGGTCATCCCCGGGCCTCGTCGTAGAGGGCCTCGAAGGCCCCGCGGAAGGCCTCGTAGACCTTCTTGCGCCGGACCTTCAGCGAGGGCGTGAGCCAGCCCGCGTCCACCGTCAGCGCGGGCGACATCACCGCCCAGCGCTTCACCGTCTCGTAGCTCGCGAGCTGCGCGTTGACCGCGTCGACCCGCCGCTGCACCCGGGCGTGGACGTCCTCGCCCTGCGCCGCCGCCGCGGCGACCTCCGCCGGGTCGAGCCACACCCCCGCCACGAGGTACTTCTTCCCGTCGCCGTACACCACCACGTGCGCGAGGAGCGGGTCGTCCGCGAAGCGCAGCTCGATGTTGGCCGGCGGCACGTTCTTCCCCGCCGACGTCACCAGGATGTCCTTCTTCCGGTCGACGATCTGCAGGAACCCGTCCTCCGTGAAGCGCCCCACGTCGCCGGTCTTGAACCACCCCTCCTCGTCGAAGGCCTCGCGCGTCGCGGCCTCGTCCTTGTGATAACCCCGGAACACGCTCTCCCCCCTGGCGAGGATCTCCCCGTCCTCGGCGAGGCGCAGCGTCACGCTCGGCAGCACCTTGCCCACGGTGTCGAAGCGAAACGCGTCGGCCCGGTTGAGGGTGAGCGTGGGCGAGCACTCCGTGAGCCCGTAGCCCTCGATGATCAGCAGCCCGCAGTCGTGCAGCAGCTGCTTCACCTCCAGCTTGAGCCCGGCGCCGCCGGACAGGCAGAAGCGCAGGCGCCCGCCGGTGACCGCCGCGAGGCGCCGATGTCGCAGCGCAACATCGGCCTCGCCCGCCACCGCCTGGGCGATCTTCTCCCAGTACGCCGGCACGCTCATGAACACGCTCGGGCGGATCTCCGGGAGCTTCGCCAGCACCGCCGCCGGGTCGACCAGGTAGGTGGTGAACCCGAGGGTGTTGCCGAGGCACATCTCCCCGAAGCCGAAGATGTGGCTCATCGGCAGCCACAGCGCGTCCACGGCGCCGTCGTCGATGAGCGGCCCGTTGAGCAGCAGCCAGTCGCGGCCGTTGACCCCGACGTTGCGGTGCGACAGCGGCACCCCCTTGGGGTTGCCCGTCGTGCCCGAGGTGTAGAGCATCACCGACGGGGCATCGAGCTCGATGGCGTCGAGCATCGCGTCGAAGCGCAGGGGGTGGCTCTTGTGCAGCGCAGCACCCGCGGCCCGCGCCGCGGCCCAGCCCACCACCTTCGCCGCGACGGCCTCGTCCGTCGGGACCGTCGCGCCCTTCGCCCGCAGCGCCGCGAGCACCCTCGCCGGGTCGATGGCCTCGTCGAGCAGCACCACCCGCTCGACCTTCGGCAGCTCGGACCACACCTCGAAGAGGCGCCCGAGCAGCGCGGGCGTGTCGACGAAGACCACCCTCGCGTCGGAGTGGTCGATGACGTACGCGGCCTGCGCCGCCGTGCTCGCGCCGTAGAGCGGCACCATCACCGCCCCGGCGGACTGCACCGCCAGCGCCGCGGCGCCCCACTCCACCCGGTTGGGCGCGAAGACCACCGCGCGGTCGCCCGGCGCGACCCCGACCGACGACAGCCAGAGGCCGAGGTCGCGGATCATGCGGGCGAAGCCGCTCCAGGTGACGCAGCGCCAGTCGCCGTCGGGCGTGGCGATCATGAAGCGGGCGCGCGCCCCGTGCGTGGGCAGGCGCTCGAACACCGCCCGCGGCGCGGGCTTCAACTCGAGGTACGGGGCGATGTCCATGCGACGCGGTCTCCCTCTGTCTCTATCGCTTCGTCGGCGGCCGAAGGCCCTGCTGCTGGGCGCGCATCTCCGCGAGGGTCTCCTCGAGGTCGATGAGCCGGCTCTGGAGCTGGTTGAGCGCGTGCATCGAGCGCTCCTGGTCGCGCCGCGTGGGCAGGCCCACCGCCGACCACCACGCGTCGAGCGCGCCGTCCGCCGCCCGCTTCGCCCGCATCGCCGCCGTCAGCGCCGCCCCGCCCGGACCCAGCACCAGCGGCGAGCGCAGCCACGCCTCCAGGTGCTTCGCCGTGGCGTCCTCCCAGGCGTCGAAGCCCTTCTTCCAGCTGTCCCAGCCGATCATCGCGGTCCTCCGAAGGGGGGTCTGCGCCCCGGCGGCGCCTCTCATACCTAGGCCGCCGCTTCGCGCCCTGTCAACACGCCCGATGTTGCACTGCACAAGAGCCCCGCACCCTTCGCCCCACTTCCGCGTCCCGAGGGCGTATGCTCGCCCCTCCATGAACAAGCGACCGGCGCCTCCCCGGGTCATCAAGAAGTACGGCAACCGCCGCCTCTACGACACCACCCTGAGCAGCTACGTCACCCTCGACGAGCTCGCCGCGTCCATCCGCGCCGGCCACGACGCGCGCATCGTCGACGCCCAGACCGGCGACGACCTCACCCAGACCACCCTCACCCAGATGATCCTGGAGGGCCGCGGCGCCGCGCAGTTCCTGTCCGTGCCCATCCTCACGCAGCTGCTGCGCATGAGCGACGACGCGCTCGCCGAGTTCTTCGGCCGCTACGTCAGCATGGCCCTCGATTTCTACCAGCAGACCCGCACCGGGATGCAGTCCTTCGGCCCCTTCGCCCCCTTCGCGATGCCCTACGCCGCCAGCAGCGCCCTGGCCCGCCTCGTGGGCAACGCCCTCCCCTTCGGCGCCGGCTCCCAGCCCCCGTCCCACCCGCCCTCTCCCTACGCCCAGGTCGCCCCGCCGACGCCCCCCGACGCCGCCCTCGACGAGCCCGCGGCCCCCACCGCGGACTCCGTCGCCCTCGACGACCTGCGCCGCAAGCTCGACGCCCTCGAGAAGACCGTGCGCGCCGGGCAGCACGAGCGCGCCCCGAAGCGCCTCCCCCCCGCCCCGAAGAAGAAGCCCGCGCCCGCCGCCCCGAAGAAGAAGCCCGCGCGCGCCCACTGAGGTCAACTGGGCTGCGGGCACGCGTCGAGGCGCGGACCGACCTCACCCCCGCTGCCGCGATGCCCCTCTCCATGAATGGAGAGGGGCTCGGCGAACGGCTGCGTTTCACGACGAATTGTCAGGTGAGAGCAGCCCCTCTCCATTCATGGAGAGGGGCATCGCGGCAGCGGGGGTGAGGTCGCCACCCGTTGTGCACTGCACAATGGTCCGTTGACACCACCCCCGTGGTGGGCCTATCCGTAGGTCGATCGACGCGGTTGCGCGCTGCAATATCGCTAGCGCCCTGCGCGCCCCCTCCCGGAGCCCCGATGAGCGAACCCACCCAGAGCCCCGCGGCGCGTCCCCTCCGGCTGCTGGCGACGCTGATCAACGCCAACCCCTTCCTCGGCGGCGACGCCTGGCGCCGCGCCGTGGGCGACCACGTGGCCCGGGTGCAGGCCGTCACCGACGAGCTCGCCCGCATCGAGGCCCGCAACCTCGCCCGCGCCCGCACCCTCGTCGACGAGAGCGCCCGGCTCACCCACGCCACGCTCACCTACAGCGCGCAGCTCTCCTCGGCGTGGCACAAGCTCATGACCGACGCGGCCCGCCACACGCTCGACCTCGTCAACCCCGGGTCCCGTTGAGCATCCCCCGCGCGCGCCCGCCCCGGGGCCCCACTCCCCAAGACCCCCACGACGGGGTAGTGAAGGCCGCCATGCGCGCCGCGATCCCCCTCTGCCTCTGCCTCCTCTCCGGGTGCGCCACCGGCGACGTGGAGTCCCGCACCCCCACCGCCGACGCCGGCGCCCGCGATGTTGCACCGCAGCGTGACGCCCCCGCGGCGCCGGTCGACGCGGGCGCCCTCCCCCCGGACGACGCCGGCGCCGTCGCCCCGGACGACGCGCCGCCCGCCGCCGACGCTGGGCCCCGCTGCGCCGCCGACCGCGACGGCACCATCACCCGCGCGGAGGTGAACTTCCTCGTCGGCGCCTCGGTGCTCTACGCCGTCAACGAGGAGGGCACCACGGTCTCGCCCGTCGACACCGCGGGCACCATGGTGGAGGGCACGCGCCGCTGGGACTACAGCGCCGCCCGCGCCGAAGACCGCCGGGTGCTCGACGAGGTGATGCGCCCGCAGGGCCGCTGGTGGAGCGCCCGCTACCCCGACGCCACCTACGCCGCGATGCTCGACCGCACCAACAACATCCTCGGGGTGTACCGCGCGAGCGCCACGGCCCTCGAGCTGCTGGGCACCGTGTCCGTGGCGGAGAACGCCACCAACCTGACGATGAACCCCCCGGTGGTGGTGCTGCGCTTCCCGCTCCGGGTGGGCGACACCTGGACGCAGTCGGTCACCGCCGCGGGCTTGTACAACTTCACCCCGCTCACCACCGTCACGGCGTACACCACCCGGGTCGACGCCGCGGGCGAGGTGTGGACCCCCGCGGGACGCTTCCCCGCCCTGCGGGTGCGCACCGACCTCGACCAGACCATCCCCCTCACGATCATCCGCCGCACGCGGCGCACGTACACCTTCCTCAGCGAGTGCTGGGGCGTCGTGGCCCGCATCGCCAGCGTCGACAACGAGTCCGCCGAGGTGTTCACCCGCGCGGCGGAGTTTCGCCGGCTGAGCCTGTGATGCCCCGCAAGGCCCTCGCCCTCCGCCTCTGTTGCATCGCAGCATCGCTCCCCGCCTGCGCGTCGTTCCAGCAGCCCGGCGAGTCCCTCGGCGCCCGCCTCGGGCCCGACGCCCGCTACGTGCACACCCGCTCCGGTCGCGCGGTCTACACGGAGGTGCGCGGCCCCGCGGAGGGCCCGTCCACCCCGGTGCTCCTCGTGCACGGCTTCGCCTCCAACCACGACGTGTGGCGCCCGCTCGAGCCCGCGCTCCGCGACCGCCGCCGCACCATCAACGTCGACCTCCCGGGCTTCGGCTGGTCGTCCCGCGGCGACGGCGACTACTCCCCGGTGGCCCTCGCGGCCGACCTCGCCGACGTGCTCGACGCCGTCGGCGCCCACGGCCCCGTCGACGTGGTGGCCCACTCCTGGGGCAGCTCGGTCACCCTCGCCCTCGCCCTCGACCACCCCGACCGGGTGCGCCGCGTCGTGCTCGTGGGCGCCTGGATCTACGACGAACAGATCCCCCCCTTCTTCCGCTGGGCGCGGCTGCCCGGCGTCGGGGAGATGCTGTTCTCGGGCTTCTACCACGAGCGCCCCGACGAGCGATTCCCGCTGGCCTTCGAGGACCCGTCGGTGGTCTCGCAGGAGCTCGTCGACGCCATCGAGCGCAGCTTCGACCGCCCCGGCACCTCCCGCGCCGCCCTCGCCGCCGCGCGCGGCCAGTGCTTCCTCCAGCTCCAGACCCGCTATCGCACGGTCACCCAGCCCTCCCTCCTGGTGTGGGGCGCCGAGGACCACGTCGCCCTCCTGCGCCACGGCCAGCGCCTCGCGCGCGAGCTCCCGGACGCGCGCCTCGCGGTCATGCCCGCGGTGGGTCACTTCCCGATGATCGAGGCCGCGGGCGTCACCCGCCGCGAGGTGCTCGCCTTCCTCGACGGCACCCCCGGGGGACCGCGGTGAGCCCCATGTTGCGCCGCAACATTCTCCCCCCCCTGGCGTGCTGCGCCGCGACCGCCCTCGCCGTCTCCCCGGCCGGCGCCCAGCCCCGCCCGGCGGTCACCCCGCGCCCCGGGGGCGACGAGCTTCGCGCGGTCGACCGCGAGCCCTACCGCGACGCGCCCGGCGTCACGCCCATCGCCGACCCGCTTCGGGCGACGGCCGACACGCCCGACACGCGCTTCCGGCTCACCGGGTTCCTGCGCGCCCGCGCCGACCTCGGGCACAACTGGGACCTCGGCCGCGGCCCCACGCCGACGCTCCCCTCGGTCTGGCCGACGCCCTACGTCGACGACGGCGCCTCGCACACCCAGACCAACGCCGACCTGCGGCTCCGGGTCGACCTGGGCATCGAGGTCGGGTGGGGGGTGTCCATCCACGCGCGGGCCCACGTGCTCGACAACCTGCGCCTGGGATCGCTCCCCACGGGCGACCTCGCGGGCGGCAGCGTGACCCAGCGCGGCCCGGACCAGCCCATCGACGTGCGCCAGGTGTACGGCCAGGTGCTGCTCCCCTTCGGGGTGCTCACCGCGGGGCGCATGGGCGCCCTGGTCGACTGGGGCACCGGGTTCTTCCTCAACGCGGGCAACGGGCTCGACGACGACGACGGCGACATCGGCGACCGCATCGCGTTCACCACCCCGCTGGCCGGCCTGCTCTGGACGGCCCTCTACGAGATCAGCGCGACGGGTCCCTCCTCCGAGGCCGTGCGCCCGGACATCCGCCCCGCCTTCGACCTCGACCCCCGCGACGACGTCCACACCGTGGCCTTCTCCATCGCCCGCTGGAACTCCCCGGCCACCCGCAACCGCCGCCTGCGCGCGGCCCGCAACACCCTGGAGTTCGGCCTCGTCGGGAGCTACCGCTGGCAGTCCTACGACGTCTCCGCCGGGGATGTTCCCTCCGCACGCACGGCGCTGGTGCGCGACCTCTCGGCCTTCGTGGGCGACGCCTGGGTGCGCGCCGACCTCGGGCGCTTCAGCGTCGAGGGCGAGTTCGCGATGGTGGGCTTCCGCATCGCCAACGCCTCCCTCGACCCCGCGGCCATGCTCAACCTCTCCGTCACGGGTCGGCAGTACGGCGGGGTGCTCCGCGCCGACTACCGCGGCGGCGACCGCTTCTTCGCGCGGGTGGAGTTCGGCTTCGCCTCGGGCGACGACCGCCCCGGCTTCGGCGCGCGCCCGGTGGCCCAGAGCGCCCGCCCGGGCGACCTCGACGGGCTGCAGTTCGACCTCACGCGCACCCCGCGCGACGTCAACGTGCAGAACTTCCGCTTCAGCCCCAACTACCGCGTCGACCTGATCATGTGGCGGCGGCTCATCGGCGCAGTCACCGACGCGTGGTACGTGCGGCCGATGGTTCGCTACCGCCTCGGGTCGATGCTCACCGCCGAGGCCGCCGTGATCGGCAGCGTCGCGATGGAGCCCAACAGCACCCCATCGGGCAAGGCACCGCTCGGGGTCGAGACCGACCTCGGGCTCATCTACGAACAGGAGCACGGCTTCGTCATGCGCGTCGACTACGGTCTGCTGCTCCCGCTCTCGGGCTTCGACAACGCCCCGCGGCGCCTGAGCGCGTCGCCGGCCCACGCCCTCCACGCGGTGATGGCATGGCGCTTCTAGGCCCGCGCCCCGCGCTCGCCCTCGCCCTCGCCCTCGCGGCGGGCCTCCCGGCCTGCGCCGCGGGCCCCGAGGCGCAGGGCAACCCCTCCCCCGACGGCGGCGGCTTCGTGACCATCCCCGACGGCGGCGCGGTCACCTCGTGCCGCGGCAACCGCGACGGGACCATCGCCCGCAGCGAAGTGGTGTTCGTCCCCGGGGTGGAGGTGCGCTACCGCATCAACCCCCCGAACACCCTCGCCAACGTCGCCCCGCGCGGCGCGCCCAACCCCGACGGCACCCGCACCTGGGACTTCGCCGACCGCACCGGCGAGCCCGTCACGCTCTCCCTCTCGACGAGCGCGGGCCAGTGGTGGCAGTCGCGCTTTCCGTCGGCGCAGTACGCCTCGCGCCTCGACCCGCGCAGCCCCAACCTCGGCGTGTACCGGGCGGGCGACGACCGCGTCGAGCTGCTCGGCCTCGTGGCGCCGGGCGAGTCCACCATGACCGTGGTGCCCTACGAGCCGGGCGTCCCGGTGCTGCGCTTCCCGTTGACCCTGGGCACCACCTGGACGGCCGACTCCACCACCCGCGACGCGCAGGTCGAGGGCACCCCCGTGGCGTCGCGCGACCGGTACACCTTCGTGGTCGACGCGCGCGGCACCGTGCGCCTCCCGGAGCTCACCTTCACCGACGCCCTGCGCCTGCGCATCGAGCTCACGCAGATGTTCGCCGCGGGCCCCGGCGTGCGGAAGATCCAGTACCTCTGGCTGGTCGAGTGCTACGGCGAGGTCGCCCGGATGACCTCCCGCGACGGCGAGGTCGACCCGGACTTCACCTCGGCGGTGGAGTTCCGCCGGCTGGGCCTCTGACGCCCGCGGCGTCACCACGGCATTTCCTCCACCGGTGCGTTGACCGCCCCGACCGATCTACAATCCCTCGCATGCGAAGCTTCCGCTGGTTGGCTCCTGGTGCTCTGCTCTCGCTGGTGGCCTGCAGCTCGGTCGACCGCAACGCGCTCGACCTCCCCGGCGCCGCCGACGCCGGCGGAAGCGCCACCATCGACCAGGGCGTAGCGCCCGCCGTCGACAGCGGCGTCCAGACCGCGAATACCGACTCGGGTATTCCCTCCGCGGACGCCGGTGCGCCGGTCACGCCGCCCCCGCCGCCCCTCGACGCGGGATCGCCGCCCCCGCCGCCCCTCGACGCGGGCTCACCCCCGCCGCCCCCGCCGCCCGTCGACGCGGGCTCGCCGCCGCCGCCGCCCCTGGACGCAGGCTCACCCCCGCCTGTCGATGCGGGTGGGCCCTCCTGCCGCGCGTGTACGGCCTTCGCGCCGGTGGCCTTCTGCCCCGGCACCGGTGCCGGGGCGTGCCTCTCCTACGCGGGCTGCACCGCGGACGGCTGCGCCACCTGCGCCTCGGCGCTCGCGGGCGGCGACAACTGCTCCAACCCGATCACGATCACCGCCACGGGTCGGCGGCGCACGGTGGTGAGCACCTGCGGCGCCCGCAACGACGTGTCGTCGGGCTGCGACGGCCGCGGCGGCCCGGACATCGTCGTGGCGCTGCGGGTCGCGCGGCGGGGCCAGGTGACGGCGCGCTTCACGGTGCCCGACGGGGTGTCGGTGAACTTCGGCTACGACTTCCCCGCGCGGAGCTGCCGCGACGAGGCGACGTTTCGGCAGTGCAACAGCAACAGCACGGCGACCTCCCAGGGCTTCGACCTCACCCTCGACGCGGGCACCTACTACCTCTACGTGGCGACCACGGCGGCGGCGACCATCGTCGTCGACACCACGCTGCCCTGACCCTGCGCGCTCAGGCGCGGCGTCCTCAAAAGCTCTGGTTTTCCAGGCCTGCTCGTCGCCGCGGGCTGAAGCCCACGGCACCTCCAGTGAAGCCCGCAAGCGGGCTGACCACTGGCGATGACATCGAACAGGCCGCTCGGCGGCCTTCACTGCACCGTGCCGTGGGCTTCAGCCCGCGGCGACGAGCAGGCCTGGAAAACCACAGCTTTTGAGGACGCTGCCCTGACCCTGCGCGCTCAGGCGCGGCGCGAGCGGCGCCCGCCGAGGCCCATGGCGCAGAGCCCGAAGGCGATGAGCCCGAAGCCGAACTCGCTGCGCGACGCGACACCGGGGTAGGCGCAGAGGCAGCCGTGCGGCTGCACCCGCCGGGAGCGGTGGGCGTGGGTGTGGAGCGCCGCGTGTCGGAGCTCGGGGTCGAGCCCCATGGGCGGCGTCCGCGGGGCGGGCGCCTGGGCGACGACGGGCGGCGGCGGTGGCGGTGGCGGCAGGCGGTCGTGGCGGCGGTGGCGGGTCGACCCGTCGCGGTGGTGGCGGCTCGACGAGCGGTGCCGCGAGGTGGCCGAGCCGGGGACGCCGACCTCCTCGGTGACCGACGGACCCGGGACCGCGGGGGTGACGTCGGCGGCGAGGGCCACGTCGCCGAGGCGGGCGCGGACCCGCGGGTGGCGGATGGTGAAGTGGTCGAGGATGGTGCCGTCGGGGCGCACCGCGGTGAGGTCGAGCTTCTCGGCGTCGGCGTCGACGCGCACGTAGTGGTGCTGCGCCGCGAAGACGCGGGTGTAGTTGTGCTGCGTGCGGCGGGTGTAGAGCGGCGCCCCGGAGCCGCCCGTCACGATGTACCGCAGCCCGCGCTCTTCGCCGCGCTCGTAGACGTGGTCGTGGCCGGCCACCACGAGGTCGACCCCGTAGCGGCGGAACATCTCCGGCAGCCCCGCCGCGCGCAGCGAGCGGTTCTCCCCGTGGGGACCGGAGGAGTGCATGCCCCAGTGCGTGACCACGAGGAGGAAGTCGTCGGGGCCCTCGCGGCGCGCCTGCGCCAGGTGATCCTCCAGCCAGGTGCGCATCGGCGCGGACGACCAGTCGTCGTACGCGTTGGCCAGGACCATCTGCACGTTGCCGAAGCGCACCACGTAGTCGAGCTCCGGCCGCGGCGCGTCGGGGGGCGGGCAGTTCACGTAACGGCGGAAGTTCTCGATGCCGATGCGCGACGAGTTACGCAGCTCGTGGTTGCCCACCACGGGGATGAACACCGTGTTGCGGAGCAGGTCGCGCTCGATGGCGAAGAAGTCGTTCCACTGGCGCTCGACGCGGCCGTCGGCGAGGAGGTCGCCGGTGTGCACGACGAAGTCCGCGCCCTCGCGGCGCATGGCGGACACGATGGCGGCGTGCGAGCTCTCCCGGCTGCGGGTGTCTCCGTACAGCAGGAAGCGGAATGGCTCGGCGCGCTGCGGCGCCGTGCTGAAGATCCCTTCGGTGGCCGCGATGCCCGGGCCAGTGACCTGGTAGTGGTACCGCACGCCCGACGCGAGCCCCTCGACGAGCACCTCGTGCAGGTGGACCGAGGCCGTGTCGCGCACCTCGATGGGCGCGCCGACCGCCACGCCCTCGGGGGCCACCCGCCACGCGCGCACCGTCACCGGCCCGGGCACGTCGCGCTCGAGCATGAGGGTGATGGCCCCGGGGCGCGGCGCCATGAGGTACGGGCCCTTGCGCACGCCGCCCTCGCCGTGGGCCTCGGAGGCGCTCAGCAGCGCCGCGATGAGCGCGCATGGTAGAGCTCCAGAGCGGACGTGCAGGGCAGCCACCCCCCGAAGCTACCGCGCCCGCGGGTGCACCCAAAAATTCTTGCAGGATATTTGGCAGGAATCGTGGACCTGGTCGGCACCCGCGCCCACACCGCAGCACCGATCGGCGCCGGGGACTTGTGTATTCAGCGGATGTCGAAGTGGCACTCGTAGGCCCCGCCCGCGCGGAAGGCCCCGGAGAGGATGTTGTACCGGCCCCCCGCGGGGCAGGTGAACGTGACGTTGGAGCAGAGGTGCGTGTCGGGGCCGCCGTCGGGGCCGCGGCACGAGTCGTCGTTGGCGGCGATCTGCGCGGCGCGCATGCAGGGCCGGTCGCCCGGGCAGACGCGCAGCATGGGGTCGCCCGCGCACACTCCGATGGGGGGCGAGCAGCCGGCGTTGCAGCCGATGTTCACGCTCGCGCCGGGGGTGCAGGTGCGCGCGGCGCCCTCCGGGGTCCACCCGCAGTCGCGGTCGAGGCCCTCGTCGGCGCCGCCGCACGCGAGCGTCGGGTCGCTGGGAAGCCCCCCGTCGGGCCCGAGGGGCCGCGGCGGGATGACCACCGTCATGAACACCTCGTTGTCGTCGTAGCGGCTCTCGGCCACGACCCGCTCGATGTTGACCTGCGCGCGCAGACGGTACGTGCCCGGGGGCACGTCGGTGATGTCGACGTACTGGCAGTCGAGGCTGCGCCCGTAGAGGTCGTACCAGCCGGCGTGGATGCCCTGGTTGCCGCAGTTGTACCGGCTCGCCGCCGGGAGGTCGGTGCCCATGCCCATGTACCGGGCGGTGTCGAGCAGGCAGAACGACTGCTTGTGCCCGCGGCCCACCTCCGCGCCGGCCATGTCGAAGAGTCGGTAGTCGGCGTAGCCGCGGAGGTGCCAGTGGTTGTGGCAGGTGCCGAACTCGAAGAGCTCGGACGGCCGGCCGCCCGTGCTGGGCGGGCCGAAGTACAGGTCGGCCTCGCCGATGTTGGGCGTGAGCAGGTCGAAGCGCAGCAGCCGACGGTTGCCCATGACGGTGCAGCCCTCGGTGACCTCGCACGCCGCGGCGCCGAAGGTGCGCTCCTGGATCTGGGTGTTCTGGATGACCGGCGTGAGGTTGGGTAGCGCGCCGCCGTCCCCCCGGATGGCGCCGTCGCGGTGGCCGCCGCCGTCCGTGGGCCCGTCGGTGTCGGACGCGTCGCCGGGGCGCGCGGGCGCGTCGAGGTCGATCACCACCGGAACGTCGACGAACAGCGGCACGTCGGTGCGCTTCTCGGCCGGCAGGTCGGCCCCGACGTCGGTCCGGGCGTCGAGGGCGCTGTCGGCGCGCGCGGCGTCCGCGGGCCCGGCGTCGGTGGCCCCCGGCGTGGTGCCGTTGGCCGTACAACCCGCCAGGGTGAGTGACCAGAGCGCCGCGGCGATCGTGCGTTGTGTGTGAGTGGTCATGGTTCTCCTGCTCTTCGTGGAGCATGAGAACCCACCGCGGGGCGCCGTCAATGATGCATTGACGAAGCTCCAAGGATTGTATGACTCACCGCTACGACTCGTGATGGACACGCGGGTCGCGCGGGTCATCGGAGTCGTCATACGACTACGCCAGGGATGGGATTGGGGGATGGAAGGCGAAGGGGAGAGACGGAAGGGGAGAGACGATCAGCCGCGACGGCCGCCGCCGCCGCCGCCGCCGCCGCGGGGACGACCGCCGCCGAAGCCGCCGCCGCCGCCGCCGCCGCCGTAGCCACCGCCGCCGCCGCCGCCGCCGCCGCGGTTCTCACGCTCCTGAGCCTCGTTGACCGTGAGGCTACGGCCACCGAAGTTGAGGCCGTGGAGGGCCTTGATCGCGGCCTGGGCCTCGCTGTCGCTGTTCATCTCGACGAACGCGAAGCCGCGCGGGCGGCCGGTCTCGCGGTCTTCGACGATGCGAACCTCCCGCACGCCGCCGCTGGGCTCGAAGAGGGCGCGGATCTGTGACTCATCTGCGCTGAAGGGAAGGTTGCCGACGTAGATTCTGGATCCCATGACACGACCTCAAACAGTTGGGACGGACGCCGGGTTAGGGTCGTCTCGTCGAGCGATGCACCGCCACACGACCGTGGTCTGCACCGTGACAACCACGGTGAGGTTCAGGTGACGGACGAACCGTCAGACCACGCCTGGGATGAGCACCATCCCCACTCCCATCTTTCGATGGGAGCGGCGGTTCCACCCCCGACAGCGCAGTCTCGACTCCGAGGCGTTGGGGAATCCGCTAGGCAAGGGGACCCTAGCATCGAATTCGTTTCAAAAGGATAGGGGCCCCTGAAGATTTCCTAGAAGTTCCTCGGAAGGCCCTTTGTCAGGGGTGCTGCCGGGGGCCCGGGCGATGTCTTGCCATCACGGGGCGGATCGTTCAGCTTGCGCACGTGATCCACCGATCTTTCCTGATGATTTCGCTCACGGCGGCCGCCCTGGCGGGCTGTTCGGACGAGCCCACGCGCTTCACGCCGACCCTCGACGACGCGGGCGTGGACGCGGGCCCCTCCCTCACGGACGTCGAGGTCACGATCGACCGCGGAGTGATCCCCATCCGCGACACGGGCCCGAGCATCGACCAGACGATCGTGTACGCCCACTCGGCGACGCTGCTGTACGCGGTCAACCCTCGCACCAACGCCCTCCGCACCGTCGGGACCTTCACCTTCGCGTCGGGCGACCGCAACAACCACGTGATGAACGACATCGCCGTCGACGCCGACGGCACGCTGGTCGGCAGCACCCAGGACGCGCTCTACCGCATCAACACCAGCACGGCGCTGTGCACCCTCATCGCGCCGCTGCCGGACGGCAACTTCGTCGGGCTCACGTACCTCCCGGTGGGGGTGATCCCCAACACCACCGGCGAGGTGCTCATCGGCGGCGTCAGCGGCGGCGAATTCTGGCGCATCGACGCCACCACGGGGCGCGCCACCCGCCTCGGTCAACTGCGCCGCAACAGCACCGAGTACGCCCTCTCCGGGGACTTCGTCTCCATCGCGGGCGCGGGCACCTTCGCCACCGTGCGCGCCACCAACGCCTCGTCGATGAGCAGCGACCAGCTCGCGAGCGTCAACCCCAGCACCGGCGAGGTGAACATCCTCGGCAACACGGGCTTCGACCGGATCTTCGGCCTCGCGTACTACCGCAACACCCTCTACGGCTTCACCCGCGACGGGGAGTTCATCTCGATCAACATCCGCACCGGCGTCGGGACGCTCGTGTCGAGTCCGGCGGAGCAGTTCTACGGCGCGGGCGTCACCACCATCGCGCCCACCGCCCCGCCGTGACTCAGCGGGCCGCGAGCGCCGCGCGGGGCGCCGCCACCTGCATGCCCTGCCTGCGCGCCCAGCGCAGGAGGTAGCTCCGCCCCTGCGCGGTGAGCTCCGGGTGCGCCAGCAGCCCTCGCAGCGCGGTCACCGCCGACGCGCGCCGCGCCGGCACCGCCGCCGCCCGCTGGATCGCCGCCCACCGCTCGGCCTGATCCGCCGAGGCGAGCGCCTCCGCCTGGCGCTGCGCCGCGAGCGCGAGCTGCTGCGCCCGCGGGAGGGCGGCGACGTCGCGGTGCCAGCGCAGCCAGCGCTGTACGGCCGCGGTCATGCGCCCGCGGGCGCTGTAGACCTCGGAGTCCTCCCACGGGGCCACGCGGGTGAGGTCCTCGCCAGCGAGGCTCGCGAGGGTCGCGAAGGCCGCGCGGGAGGTCTCGCTCTCCAGCCCGTGCTCGACCGCGAGCGCGCGCGCCACATACCGAACCAGGTATGTCGTCGCGACGGGCCCGCCGTTGGCGGTGAGCAGCCGCAGGATGCGCGGGCGCACCAGCCACGCGCCGTTGCCGACGTTCTCGTAGTCGACCTCGGCCCCGCGGAAGTCCTGCTCCAGCGCGGCGCCGATGGCGTGGGCGGCCGCCGCGCCGCCGCGGTTGAGGGCGGCGAACCACCCCGGGCACCGGCGGTCGGCGATGTGCTCGTCGCGCTCGCCGTGGAAGGTGAAGCACTCGCGGGTCTCGTCGACCACGGCCCGCAGCGACGTCACGCGGGCGGCGAGCTCGGGCGGGACGGCGGGCAGATCGGGCAGCGCGAGGGCGGCCTCCGCGGCGGGGACGGGCGCGGGCGCGAGCTCGGCCGACGGGGCGCGGAGGGCGCGGTCGACCACGGGCTGCGCGGAGGCCGAGGCGGCGGCGAGGACGAGGGCGGACGCGAGCGCGAGGGTCTTCATGGGGTGGTGTCTCCGGGCGTGGGGTCGATGGTTCCGTCGGCGACGACGAGGCGGTTGCGGGGCTCGCCCACGCCCTGCGAGGCGGCGAGCGGCGTCGGCATGAGCAGGTGGTCGAGCGACCAGCGCACGCGCCCCGAGGGCGGGTGACCGGGCAGGGTGAGCGTGAGCGCGCGCGGGGCGCCGAGGCCCGCGGCGGCGAGGCGGGTGTCCGCGCTCTGGCGGCGAACGAAGGTGATCCCGCCGTGGGGCGCCCGCGCGGGCACGTTGGCGAACTCCCGCGCGAGCCCGACGCGCACCGTGCTCGCGGGGTCGGAGGCCCACGCGGCGGTGACCTCCACCCGGCGGAAGAGGTCGCCCGTCGGGAAGGAGTGACCGAGCGTTCGCGGGGTGAGCGTGACCGTCACGACGGTGCGGTCCCCGACGGCACGCGCGGTGGCCGTGACCTCGACGGCGCTGCGCAGGAGCGCGAGGTCGCGGCCGCCTGGGAAGCGGTGGCTGCGGTGCCTCCCCCGCGGGCCGTCGACCATGGGCATGTGGCAGCCCTGGCAGGCGACCCCGTCGGCCGCGGCCGCGCTGTCGAGCCACTCGGCGTAGGTGTCCTGCATGGGTTCGCCGGTCTCGAAGTGGGCGCCGCCGCGGCCCGTGTCGCCGGGGAAGTTGAACTGGTGACAGCCCGCGCAGAAGCCGCTGCCGGACATCGCGCGCACGGCCATCACCGGGTGCGGCGCGGCGGGCGATCGGCGGGTGGCGAGGACGTGCTCGTCGCGCACGTGGCAGACCGCGCAGGAGACCCCGTCGTCGGCGGCCACGCCGCGGGGGACGGCGCCGGTGTGCGAGGGCGCGTGGCAGTTGCGGCAGAAGGCCATGGGCTCGACGGCGTAGGCCGCCTGGAAGACCTCGTCGGTCCACGAGGCGGCGTGCATGGACGAGCGCCACTCGGCGGCGATCTCGGCGTGGCAGGTGGCGCACGCCGCGGCGTCGGCGGAGCCGGTGCCCGCGGGCGCAGGGCCCACCGTCACGGTCGACCGGCCGGCAGGAAACATACCCTCCACCGTAATCAGCGATGTACCCCGGGCGGCGCCCGCGAGGGCTCCGACGACGAGGGCAGCGAGGGCGATGACCGGGGGGCGCACCGCGAGGGGCTGTGCAATCGGCGGGCCCCCTGGGGTGCTCACGGCGGACATCCGAAGCGCTGGGACAGCGTGCGGGTGAAGAGGTTCTGCGGAGCGCGGGCGAGCACCCACGCGGCGTGGCGGCAGACACACGGGCGGTCGCGGCGCTCGGCGCAGCGGAGCAGGACGGCGCGGTGGGGGGGAACCCCGTCGGGGCGCAGGGCGAGCGCGCGGAGGGCGGCGGCGTCGGCCTCGGCAGCGCGGCCGACGGCGGCGGCGGCGGCGGCGCGGAGCACCCACGGGAGGGAGTCGCGCGGGGCGTCGGCGATGGCCCGGGCGGACTCGGCCCACGCGGCGGCGGCGAGGGCGGGGTCGGCGCGCCAGCGGGGGAGGTCGTCGGACCAGTGCATCGGCCGGAGGGCGCGGTAGGCGAAGGGCGTGAGGCGGGGGTTGAGGTCGTCTCGCAGGGCGACGAAGGCGCGGTCGTCGAAGTAGACGAGCGACCAGCCGGGGCGCGACTGGAACCACCCGAGGCGGGCGTCGGTGTTCACGACGGCGAGGCCGAGGTCGTAGCGGGCGATGAGGCGGTCGAGGCGCGCGGGGTCGGGCTGCAGGGCGTCGCGCAGGAAGGCCGGGTCGTAGAGGGCCCACGAGCGGCCGTCGGAGAACACCGGGTGCCGCGGCCCGAGGGTGAACATCAGGTAGCCGCCGTCGCTGAAGTCGTTGAGCAGTCGGCCGCGGGGCTGGTGCGCGTCGACCCAGCGCGCCGCGCCCTCCGGGAACATCCCCGGGAGCAGCCCGAACCCCACGGGCTTTCGCTGCGCCGCGACCGCGGCGAGACCGAGCGCGGCCACCGCCACGGCCGCCGCGGCGCGGGTGCGCCGGCGGGACCCGAGCAGGGCCGCGAGGCCGAGCGCGGCGACGGGCGCGACGGCGATGGCCGCGAGCGGGACGAAGCGCATCGCGCGCACGGCGAGCACGGTGGCGCCGAGGGCGGTGAGCGCCGCCCCGGGGTCGAGGCGGGCGCGCGCGGGGCGGTGCGCGAGGGCGACCAGGGCGAGGGCGACGAGGGCCTCGAGGGCGAGGTTGACGGGCGTCGCGAGGGGCATGCGGTACATGGGCTGCCACTCGGTGATGAGCGCCATGAGGGAGGGGTCGACCATGTGGCCGAGGCCCGCGCGCAGGCGGTCGATCGGGTGCACCGCGACGAGGAGCGCGAGGGCGCCGAGGGCGACGGGGCCGAGGGCGCCGCGGAGGTCGAGGGGGGTGCCGTCGCGGCGCGCGACGAGGACGCGGCCGAGGCCGTGGGCGACGAGCGCGGCGAGGCCGAGCGGGGCGCTGGAGTGGAGGTTCTGCCAGAGCGCCAGGAGGGGCGGCACGAGCCACGCGCCGCCGGGGCGGTCGAGGAGGAGCAGCGTCGCGGAGAAGAGCGCGAAGGTGAAGGTCTGCGGGCGGGGCGTGACGCGGAAGACCCCGACGCCCATCACCAGCGGGGTGAGGGCGAGCGCGACCGCGGGCGGGGCGCGGCGCAGCATCCGGGCGACGGTGATCGCGACGCCGAGGCCGCCGAGGAGGGCCGTGAAGAGCACGAGGCCGCGGAGGCCGTCGAGGCGGTGCGCGGCGTAGAGCAGGAGGTCGGCGAGCCAGTCGACGAAGTCCCAGCGGCGGCCCGCGGCGGTGTGGGAGAAGACGTCCACCGAGGGCACCGTGCGGGTGGCGACGATGTGCCTCCCGGTGTGCAGGTGCCAGAAGGCGTCGGGGTCGAAGACGGGCGTGATGCGGTAGAGGAAGGTCCCGACGCCGCCGAGCAGCAGCGCCGCCCAGGCGAGCGCGCGGTCGGACCCCACGCGGCGGAGAGCCTGGGACAGTGCTGACACGGTGGGAGACGAGACGGGAGGAGTGCCCGCGGCGTCAAGGCGCGTGTACGATCGTCGGGGCCATGGCGACGGTGAGCCGACGGGTGCTGCTCCCTCTCATCGCCATCTCCAGCCCGCTCTCGCTCGCGGTGGAGACCGCCATCCGGACGGCGCTGTTCACCGACGACATGCGCGCGCTGCGGCTGATGGCGCGCGACGCGCTCACCCCCGTCGCGTGGGGCTTCGTGCCGCTGACGGCCGCGGCCGCGGCGCTCGGGGTCTTCGTGCACCGGGCGGCGCTGCGGCGCACGCTGGCGGCCGCGGCGCGTCGGACAGGGAACCCCGACGCGGAGGAGAACGCCCGGCTGACGGCGCTCTACATCGCCACCTCGGTGCCGCAGCTTCCGGCGCTCGCGGCGACCTTCCTGTTCACGGCCGGGGCGCGGCTGCTGCCGGTGATGATCACGCTGTTGATCGCCGCCCTCGGGGTGATGCTCCAGGCCTGGACGGCGCCTACAGAACGCAGCCCGGCGGCGCCGCGGTCGAGCCGTTGACCAGCGCCTGGAGCTGCACCCGCTCGCGCTCCCAGAAGCAGAGCGAGCCCGCGTAGAACAGGTACCCGTGCTGGTAGAAGGTCGCGTTGCGGCCCCGGTTCAGGAGCCGCTCGGGATCGTTCCAGTGCAGGGCGCGGTGCCGCCGGGCCACCACCACCCGCGCGTCTGCCAGCAGCTCGTCGAGCTGCGCCACCAGCGCCGGCGCCGCGCCCGCCCGGCCCCCCTCACCGAAGCGCGCCGCGGCCTCCCAGGCCACCGCCGCGAAGCGCGCCCGCAGCGCGTCCACCGCCACGCCGTCGCGCACCTCCGCGATCCACGGGTCGCCCAGGTCGGCCCCGCTCGCCGTGACGGCCGCGAGCACCCCCTCGGTGTCGGTCGCGTGCTGTTGCAGCGGCGCCACCACGTCGCGCAGGAAGGCCGCGCGCCCGGGCCCGTCGAGCGCACCCACGCTCGCGAAGGAGGGCCGCGGGGGCTGCGCCACGATGCCGAGGCCCTCGCCGGCGTCGAGCACCGCCTCGCGGCCCGCCAGGTAGGGGCCCAGCGCCCGGGTGATGAGCGCGTCGTGCTGGAGGTCGCCGAGGCGGGTGATCTGCCGCGCCACCGTGCGCCCGCCGTCGCCCCACGGGGAGAAGAAGTCGTCCATCACGTCGCCCCAGCGCGCGGGCAGGCGGAAGCCCATGCGCAGCACCGCGGCGTCGGTCTGCCAGTAGCCCCACTCCCAGCCCGACGAGAACAGGATGTGCTCGGAGAGGTCGGCGAAGCCCCCGGCGCGGGCTGTCGCGCGCAGCCCCGCGAGGTCGTCGTAGCGGGTGCGGACATACACCGGCAGGTATGCCGGGACGCTGTTGTCGAAGGCGATCCAGTAGGCCGACTCGGGGAAGTAGGCCACGCGCTGCCCGGCGCGCAGGCGCTCGAGGATGTAGTCGCGGTGCTCGTCGAAGTCGGCGTGGTGGTACGCGCCGCCCGCGGGCCCGTTGAGCGGGTAGTACATCACCGTGTGCACCCACGGGATGATCGTCGGGTCGGTGAAGCGCACGAGGAAGTAGTAGAGCAGCGACTGGCCCTGGTGCTCGACGCGCTGGCTGGGGGAGTCGCCGACGTGCACCGTGGCGGAGACCTCGGTGCTGGGAGAGAGCTCGGCGACGACGGCGCGGAGGTCGTTGACGCGCGCGATGAAGGTGTCCGGCGTGCTGCCCGAGAACTCCCCGAAGGACAGGTTGATGACGTCCCAGCCGACGTCGTCCATGAGGACGCGCAGCCGGGCGCGCATCTCCGCGCGGGGGTCGGCGAGGTTCTCCTGGTCGAGGAGGTCGAAGGCGCGCTGGAGGTTGCTCCGGCCGAAGAGCTGGATGCCGACGCCCATGCGGAGCCCGCGGCGGTGGGCGTACGCGACGATGGCGCGCGCGTGGGGGCGCCACGCCTCGGCGAGGTCGGGCTGCCGCTGGATGTCGTCGAGGGCGACCACCTGGAGGTAGTTGCCGCGGTTCTTCACGAACCAGTCGATGACGGCCTTCGCGTTGGCGAGGGAGCGCTCGCCGGGGGTCCAGAAGTCCAGGGCCTCGATGGGGTGCAGCGTGTGGAGCTGCATCCCCCGCACGCGCTGCTCGGGCGCGAATTGCGGGCCGAAGAGGGCGGGGTCGTCGACGTCGAGCGCGACGCTCCACGGCCGCGCCGGGGCCGTGGGGTGGAAGTACCGGAACCCGAAGCCTTCGAGGAGGTGCGTGAGGCCGTACTGGGCGCCGAGCGCGTCGCCCGCGTGCACCGCCCAGGCGCGCGAACCCGCGGCGACGGAGAGACGCTCGAGGCGGTAGCACTCGCGGCAGTCGAGGTCGTGGAGCACCCGGATGGTCGGCAGCGAGGCCGCGCCCGACGCGACGCCGAGCCGCGGGCGCAGGGTCTCCGCGGCGTAGTCACGGAGCGGCGGCAGCCACCCGGCGGGCGCCTCGACGCGGAACTCCGGCGGCGGTCCGGCGTCGGGGGGAGGCGTGGCGGGGGCGTCGCCGGTGCAGGACGCCGCGAGGATGAGCAGGGCGAGCAGGAGCGGTGGGCGCATCGGGCGGGAGCATAACGCCACCGCAGGGGCGCTCACCCGATCTCCGCGCGCAGGTCGTCCATGAAGCGCTCGATGACCTCGTTGCGGCGCGCGGCCATCGCCCGCCCGGTGGCGGTGTGCATCCCGTCGCGCAGCTTCAACAGCTTCTTGTAGACGTGGTCGACGCCCCACAGCTTGTCGTCGGGCGCGCGGTGATCGCAGAAGGGGTCGTCGGGGTCGTAGAAGGGTCGCCGCAGCGAAGCGCAGGTGGCGAAGCAGCGCGCGAGGCCGATGGCGCCGATGGCGTCGAGGCGGTCGGCGTCCTGGAGAACCCTCGCCTCCAGGGTGGTGGGCGTCACGCCCAGCGAGAAGGGGTGCACCGCGATGGCGTAGCCCACGGCCTCGACGTGGTGCTCCGCCGCGCCGTGCTCGCGCAGCAGGGCCCGCGCGTGCTCGGCGCAGACCTCCCCCGAGCGGTGCGACTCGGGGTGCCCCTTCGGGTGGTTGAAGAGCTCGTGCAGCAGGGCGGCGGTCTCGCACACGGCCCGGTCGGCCCCCTCGGCCGCGGCGATGGTGCGCGCGTTGGCCACCACGCGGCGCACGTGCAGCCAGTCGTGGGCGGGGTCGTCGGTGCACCGCGCGCGGGCGGTCTCTTCCAGCAGGGGAGCGAGGGCGGTGAGGTCCATCGGTGGGACCGAAACCATACGACAGGGCCTACGCCCGGCGACGCGGGATCGGGACCCGGTCGAGGTCGCGCAGCGCCACGGTCTCGGGGAACACCGCCCGGGCCTCCTCGAGGTGCGCCTCGACGCTGGTGTAGCGCTGCGAGAAGTGGGTGATCGCGAGGCGGCGGGCGCCCGCCGCGAGGGCCGTGCGCGCGGCGTCGACGGAGCTGGAGTGGCCGTAGGCCGTGGCGAGCTCCTGGTCGGCGGCGGAGAAGGTCGCCTCCATCACCAGCAGGTCGGCCCCGCGCGCGAGGGCGATCGCCCCGGGGCACGGGGCCGTGTCCATCACGAACGCGAACACCCCGCCGGGGCGGGGCACGCTCACCTCGTCGAGGGACACCACCCGGCCGCCCACGGAGAGCGAGCCCTCGCTCTGGAGGGCCTTGATGGCCGGGCCCACCACGCCGTGCGCGGCGAGGCGCTCGGGGAGGAAGGTGCGCGAGGCCCGCTCCTCGATGCGGTAGCCCACCGTAGGGACGGGGTGGTCGAGGACGTGCGCGAACACCCGGTAGTCGGCGGCCTCGGCGATGAGGGTGAGGGCCCCGGGGGGAATGTCGACCGGGGCCGGGATGATGGTCGCGGCGTGGTGGTAGATCGACGCGTCCTGGAGGCGGTCGAAGTACACCTGCCCCGACGCGGGGTAGTGGACCGTCACGGGGTGGGCGCAGCGGTCGAGCGAGAGGCGCTGGAGGATGCCCGCGAGGCCGAGGCAGTGGTCGCCGTGGAAGTGCGTGACGAAGATGCGGTGCAGTGCGCTGGCGGGGAGCTCGCCGAAGGCCATCTGCCGCTGGGTCCCCTCGCCCGGGTCGAAGAGGAAGCCCTCGTCGTCCCAGCGCAGGAAATAGCCGTTGTGGTTGCGCCGCCGGGTGGGGACCTGGGACGCCGTGCCGAGGGCGAGGAGTTCGCGGGTGCTCATGATGGGTCTGCGCTGCCGACGGTCATCATGGCAGGGTTGTAGGCGTCGCGCGCAGGGTGCGGATACACTGCGGGCCGCCGTGAGTGAGAACACCCGACCGGGAGTACCAGCAAGCGCACCGCCACCGGTCCCCGCGGACGCCCGGCGGGACAGCAGCCCGATCCCGCTGGTGAAGCGCACCAACCCGGGCGCGACCCCGCCGCCGCTGCCCGCCACGCAGTCCGAGCGCCCGGGGCCCGGGGGCGACCCCGCCAGCGGGTCGCTCATCGGCGGCAGCACCCAGCAGCGGCTCGACCTCGCCAGCGCGGCCCTCAAGCTGCGCGGCGAGCAGGTGAGCGCGCGGGTGGTGTATTTCAACCCCGAGCAGCAGACCAACGCCGAGCTCGACGCCATCACCCAGCAGGTCATCAACGACCTGCGGGCCATCCAGGACGTGCGGCAGTCGCAGGGACCCGAGACCACGGTCTCCAGCGCCGACTACGAGATCGACCTCATCGCCGTGCTCCGCAAGAGCCTGGAGCAGGTCCTCGACCCGCGGCGCGGCACCTTCCTCAAGCTCAAGCTGGAGCTCCTCTCGCGGCGCTTCACCACCCTCTTCTTCGAGTTCGCCCTCGGGCACAACACGCGCCCCGAGGAGCTCGCCGCCCGCCTCGTCACCACGGCCGAGCAGGCCCTCTACACCGCCGTGCTGCACAGCCAGCAGCGCCTCCGCGACGACCTCCGCGCGCTGCACTATGAGCGCGAGGAGCTCTACGACACCGCCCTCGAGCGCCTCGGCCGCTGGGAGCGCGACCTCCAGTCGTCATACCTCTCGCAGCGCGCCCCCGAGCTTGGCCGTCTGCTGCCCATCGTCATCGAGGTGTTCACGGAGTTCTTCCACGACGGCTTCCGGGGCAACCTCGGGGAGTTCTGCTGGGCCGTGGTGCGCGAGGGCAAGGTGGTGCGCGCGGGCGACCCCATCCACGGCATGCCGCGCATCGGCCCGCGGGCCTTCCCCAGCTTCCGCGAGGCCTTCGAGAAGCACTTCCTCGAGAACCTCGTGCTCAACGTGCAAGACCCGCTCGTCGCCCGGCTCAACGCCACCTCGAGCGCGCTGCGCCCGGAGACCCTCGCCTTCGTGGCCGACCCGCGCGTCTTCAGCACCGCGTGCGGCGTGATGTGCGACGCCTTCTACGACCACCTGCACAGCGAAGGGCTCCTCGACCTGCCGCCGCAGTGGCGCCAGGCCGCCCGCGAGGCGTAGGCCCCCCCGCGGCGCGCCCCCCACCGATGCCCCGGCGATCGCTCCCGCTGCTGCGCCCCGCCGACGCGTCGCTGCCGCCGCTCCAAGCCCGGTGGCTCGGCGCCGTGCTCGACCCGCCCGCGCTGCCCGACGAAACGAACGCCACCTGCGACGACTGCGCGATGCTCGCCGACCCGTCGCTCCCCGCCGGCGCGCTGAGCTTCTCGCCCGACACCCGCTGCTGCACCTACCTCCCGTCCCTCGCCAACTTCCTCGTCGGCGGCGCGCTCCGAGACGCCTCCCCCCACGGCGCGGCCTCGGTGCGTCGGCGCATCGCGGCGGGCGACGGGCTCTCCCCGCTGGGCCTCGTCGCCGACCCGGCCGCGGTCGCCGCCACGTACACCGACGGCGAGCGCTTCGGCCGCGACCCGAGCCTGCGCTGCCCCCACTACGAGCCCGTCGGCGGGCGCTGCGGGGTGTGGGCGTGGCGCGAGGCCACCTGCGCGACGTGGTTCTGCAAGCACACCCGCGGCGAGCGCGCCAAGGCCCTCTGGAACCGCCTGCAACAGCTCCTCGCCCACCTCGAGCGCGCCGTCGCGTGGCACTGCGCGCTCACCCTCGACGTGCCCGCCGGGTCCCTCGCCCGCATGGCCCCGCTCGCCCGGCCGCACGGCCAGGCCCGCGCGGACGTCACCGCCCGCGACGCCGACCTGTGGGGCCGCTGGACGGGCGACGTCGAGGGGTACTTCCTCGCGTGCGCCGCCATGGCCGAGGCGCTCAGCGCCGCCGAGGTGCTCGCGCTGGGCGGCGCCGAGGCCCGCGCCCTCGCGGCGACGGTGCGCCTCGCGGCGGCGCAGCTCGACGACGACGCGCTGCCCGCGCGGCTGGCGCTGGGCCGCATGGCCGTGGTCGGGCTGACTGCGCGCGGGGTGCGCTTGCAGGGCTACAGCCACCTCGACCCGCTGGAGGTGCCGCGGGTGCTCTTCGATCAGCTGCACCATTTCGACGGGGGCCCCCTCGACGAGGCCCTGCGCGACGCGAGCGCCGCGGCGGGCGAGGAGGTGCCCGCGGGCGCCGTCGGGATGCTGCTCGACTTCGGAGTGCTTCGGGGGGCGTAGTCCCGTGGCTCGTGCGGGTCGCCACCGCACGCCCGACATTGACCCCCCGCGGGGGTTTGCCCTATCTCCTGGCGCGATCCGGCACGCCGCCTTCGCCGCCGTCCGTCACCCCGAAAGACCAGCAGGCACCCACCGATGCGATCCGAGCACGAGACCAGCTCCCTCCTCGACGCCTCCGACACCTTCGTCCACCGGCACATCGGGCCCGACGAGTCCGAGATCGCCGCGATGCTCGCCACCGTGGGCGCCGCCTCGCTCGACGCGCTCTCCGACGAGACCGTCCCGGCGGCCATCCAGCTCGCGCGCCCGCTGCAGATCGAGCTCTCGCAGCACGGCGTCGACGAGGCCACGGCCCGCAGCGAGCACGGCCTGCTCCAGCTCCTCGCGCAGGTCGCCGGGGAGAACCAGCGCTTCCGCTCGTTCATCGGGCTCGGCTACCACCCGAACATCACCCCGCCGGTCATCCAGCGGAACATCCTCGAAGACCCGGGCTGGTACACCCAGTACACGCCCTACCAGGCCGAGATCGCCCAGGGGCGCCTCGAGGCCCTGCTCAACTTCCAGACCCTCATCGCCGACCTCACCGGCCTCCCCCTCGCGGGCGCCTCGCTGCTCGACGAGTCCACCGCCGCCGCCGAGGCCATGGCGATGTGCGTCAGCATCGCGGGCGGCCACGAGAGCCCCCGCACCTTCCTCGTCGACCAGGGCTGCCACCCGCAGACCGTCGCCGTCGTGCGCACCCGCGCCGAGGCCCTCGGCGTCCGCGTGGTCACCGTCGACGCCCTCGGCGCGCTCCCCGTCGACGACGCCGCCCCGGTCTGCGGCCTGCTCATCCAGTACCCGAGCTCCGCCGGGGCCCTCCACGACTGGCGCGAGCCCATCGCCCGCGCCCACGCCGCCGGGGCCCAGGTCGTGATGGCCGCCGACCTCCTCGCGCTCGTCTCCCTCACCTCCCCGGGCGAGCTCGGCGCCGACATCGCCGTCGGCAACAGCCAGCGCTTCGGCGTCCCCATGGGCTTCGGCGGTCCGCACGCGGCCTTCATCGCCACGAAGCCCGAGCACTCCCGGCGCATGCCCGGCCGCATCATCGGCGTGTCGCGCGACGCTCACGGCCACACCGCGCTGCGCATGGCCATCCAGACCCGCGAGCAGCACATCCGCCGCGACAAGGCGACGAGCAACATCTGCACGGCCCAGGCGCTGCTCGCCATCATGGCCGGGATGTACGCCGTCTACCACGGGCCCGACGGCCTGCGGCGCATCGCCGTGCGCACCCACGCCATGACCCGCGCGCTCGCCGAGGGCCTGCGCCGGCTCGGGCACACGGTGCTCCACGCGCAGTTCTTCGACACGCTGCACGTGCGCGTGGCCGAGGGCCGCGGCCACGAGGTGGTCACCCGCGCGCACCAGCAGCGCATCAACCTCCGGGTGCACGGCGACGGCAGCCTCGGCGTGGCCCTCGACGAGGCCACCACCCGCGACGACCTGCGCGCCCTCTTCGCGGCCTTCGACCTCGCGGGCAACCGCGCCGCGTCGCTCTCGCCCGACGCCCTGCTGCACGAGTCGGCGGTGGCCATCCCCGCCGCCCTCGCGCGCCGCTCGGCCATCCTGACGCACCCGGTGTTCAACTCGTACCACTCGGAGACGCAGCTGCTGCGGTACATCACCAAGCTGCGCGGGCGCGACCTGTCGCTGACGCACTCGATGATCCCCCTGGGCTCGTGCACGATGAAGCTCAACAGCACCAGCGAGATGCTGCCCGTCACCTGGGCGGCCTTCGGCGAGCTGCACCCCTTCGCGCCCGCCGAGCAGGCCCGCGGGTACCACAAGGTGTTCCGCGACCTGGAGACCTGGCTCGCGGAGATCACGGGCTTCGCCGCGGTGAGCCTCCAGCCCAACGCCGGCTCGCAGGGCGAGCTCGCGGGGCTGCTCACCATCCGCGCGTACCACCACAGCCGCGGCGACCACCACCGCGACATCTGCCTCATCCCCGACTCGGCGCACGGCACCAACCCCGCCAGCGCCGTCGTCGCGGGCATGCGGGTGGTCTCCGTGAAGTGCACCCCCAACGGCGACGTCGACGTCGACGACCTGCGCGCGAAGGTGACCGAGCACCACGCGAAGCTCTCGGCCCTGATGGTCACCTACCCCTCCACGCACGGGGTCTTCGAGGAGGAGATCAAGGCGATCTGCGAGGCCGTGCACGCGCACGGCGGCCAGGTCTACATGGACGGCGCCAACCTCAACGCGCAGGTGGGCCTCTGCCGCCCCGGCGACATCGGCGCCGACGTCTGCCACATGAACCTCCACAAGACCTTCTGCATCCCGCACGGCGGCGGCGGCCCGGGGATGGGCCCCATCGCGGTGGCGAAGCACCTCGCGCCCTTCCTCCCGGGTCACCCCGTGGTGGCGCCGGCGGGGGCGGGCGCGCAGGCCTCCGGCGCGGTCTCCGCGGCGCCGTACGGGAGCGCGAGCATCCTGACGATCCCGTGGGTGTACATCGCGCTCATGGGCGGCGCCGGGCTCAAGCGTGCGACGCAGGTCGCCATCCTGGGCGCCAACTACATGGCGAAGCGCCTGGAGGGCGTGTACCCGGTGCTCTTCCGCGGCGCGCGGGGCCGGGTGGCGCACGAGTTCATCATCGACCTGCGGCCCTTCGAGAAGACGTCGGGCGTGAAGGTCGACGACGTGGCCAAGCGCCTGATGGACTTCGGCTTCCACGCCCCGACGATGAGCTTCCCGGTGCCGGGCACCCTGATGCTCGAGCCCACGGAGAGCGAGTCGAAGGGCGAGCTCGACCGGCTGTGCGACGCGCTCATCACCATCCGCGAGGAGATCCGCGCCATCGAGGAGGGCCGCAGCGACCGGACGGACAACGCGCTCAAGCACGCGCCGCACACCGCCGCGGCGATCGCCAGCGACGGGTGGAAGCACGCGTACTCGCGCGAGCAGGCGGCGTACCCGGCGCCGTGGCTGAAGGACTGCAAGTTCTGGCCGGCGGTGGGGCGCATCGACAACCCCTACGGCGACCGCAACCTTGTGTGCACCTGCCCCCCGATGAGCGAATACACCAGCCGGTAAGAGCCTCGGCCCCCGTCCCCCTCCCCTCCCCTCTGCCTCTCCGAGGAGACCCTCCGACATGTCGAACGTCCCCCTTCCGTCGTGGCTCCGGCACGTGCCGGTGCCGCTGTCCTTCGGCACGAGCGGCCTGCGCGGCCTCGTCGCCGACCTCACGGACCTCGAGGCCTACGTCAACGTGAAGGGCGCGCTGCGCTACCTGCTGGCCGTCGGCGACCTTCCGGCAGGCGGCGGCGTGGTGGTGGCGGGCGACCTGCGGCCGAGCACCGGGCGCATCCTGCGGGCGAGCGTGCGGGCCATCCGCGACCTCGGCTGCGAGGTCGAGAACGCCGGGCTCATCCCGACGCCCGCCCTGCTGCTGCACTCGACCGCGAGCGGCCGGGCGGGGGTGATGGTCACCGGGAGCCACATCCCCTTCGACCGCAACGGCATCAAGGTGAACAAGCGCGCCGGGGAGGTGCTCAAGTCCGACGAGGCGGGCATCGTGGCCGAGGTCGCGCGGGTGCGCGCCGAGGAGTACGGCCGCGCCGAGGGCGACTCGGCCTTCGACCCCGCGGGCATGCTCAAGCGCCCCGACGAGGCCCCACCGGTCGACGGCTCGGCCGAGGAGCGCTACGTCGCGCGCTACCTCCAGAGCTTCGCGCCGGGCGGGCTGCGCGGCCGCCGCGTGCTGGTCTATCAGCACTCCGCGGTGGGTCGCGACCTCGTCGCGCGCATCCTGCGCGAGCTGGGCGCCGAGGTGGTGACCGCCGGGCGCTCGGAGACCTTCGTCCCCATCGACACGGAGAACATCACCCCGGCGCAGCTCGACGCCATGGAGGCCCTGGCCGCGGCGGCGGGCGCACCGCTCGACGCCATCGTGTCGACCGACGGCGACTCCGACCGCCCGCTGATGCTGGCCGTGGTGCCGGGCGGGGCGGGAGAGGGCGCGGCCCGGCGGGTGCGCTTCCTCCCGGGCGACCTGCTGGGCATCGTCGCGGCGGAGTTCCTGCGCGCCGACGCGGCGGTGGTGCCGATCAGCGCCAACGACGCGGTGGAGACCCGGATGCGCGAGCGCGGCGTTCGGCTGGTGAAGTGCCGCATCGGGTCGCCGTACGTGGTCGCGGGCATCGACGCGCTGCGCGAGGGCCCCGCCGCGCGCATCGTGGGCTGGGAGGCCAACGGGGGCTTCCTCACGGGCAGCGCCTTCGCCCTCCCCGCGGGGACCATCACCGCGCTGGCGACCCGCGACGCGACGCTGCCCATCCTGGCCAACCTCTACGCCGCCGCCGAGCAGGGCGTCTCCCTCGACGCCCTCTGGCGCGCCCTGCCGCCGCGCTCGGGCAGCGCCGGGCTGGTCGACGGCGTCCCGGTGGCGACGAGCCGCGCGATCGTCGACGCGCTCGTCCCGGCGGGCGACGTCACGGAGGTGGAGTTCGCGGCCGACGGGCGGGTGCTCGGTCACGGCGCGGAGGGAGTCACCCCGCTGCCCGACGCGGAGGCCGACGCGTGGCGCCAGCGCCGGGCGACGCTCTCGCGCTTCTTCACGCCCGCGCGCGGCTTCGACGACATCGCGCGCATCAACGTGCTCGACGGGGTGCGGGCGTACTTCCGCAACGGCGACGTGGCCCACCTGCGCCCGTCGGGCAACGCGCCGCAGCTGCGCATCTACGCCAACAGCGCCTCGCAGGAGCGCGCCGACGAGATCGTGGCGCTCGGGGTGCGCAGCCCGGGCGGGATCCTCGACGAGCTCGCCGCCGCCTTCGGGTAGAGGGACCGGCGCAACGCCACAGGCGGGCGCGCTGATCGGTCATCCTCGGTGGGCTCATGGTCGCCGCCGCGGTGTTCGGAGCACCTCTCAGCGACTACCGGCAACCCCGCGTCTGGCGGCGGACATGGCGCGCCCGACACTCACGGAAGCCGCCGGCGGAGGCTCTCCCGGCGGACCGCCGTGCGCGCGCGGAGGGCGCCCGCCTGGGGACCTACGACGACGGTCGATCGCAGTTTCCGATGGCGCTGGGCACCGGACGGAGAGAGCGGGACGTCTCAATCGACCACGCGGTCGGCGAGCACATCGAGCGCGAGGCGGGTGATGCGCCCGAGGTAGTCGAAGTCGATGCGGTCGAAGGTGTCCGTCGCGCGGTGGTAGTGCGGCGTGTGGTCGCCGCCGACGAACTCCTCGCCGACCCCGACCGCCGCGAAGCCCCGCCGCAGAAACGACTGGTGGTCGCTCGACCCGAAGGTCACCGCGTGGACGGGGATGCCCCGCGGGGTGCCGTGCAACCGGTAGAGGTCTTCGAGCCCCGCGGCGGGAGACCACAGCTCGACCGCGCCGTCGCCGTCGCCGTCGAAGCTCACCATGTCGAAGCAGTGCACGCTGTCGACCGCGGCCCCCTGCTCCAGGAGCGCCGACACGTAGGCCGCGCTGCCGACCAGGCCGATCTCCTCCTGGTCGAACAGCACGAAGTCGACCGGGCGGTCACGGCGCGGCAGCTCCGCGAGGTAGCGCGCCGCGGCCAGCACGATCGCCACGCCGGTGCCGTCGTCCGCCGCGCCGGGGCCCGCCGCCACGCTGTCGTAGTGCGCGCCGACGACCACCCGCGCTGCGGTCGCTGCGCCGGTGGTCGGGGGTAGGTGGGCGACGACGTTTTGACCGGTGGCGTAGGCCCGCAGGCTCACGTCGAGCCCGCGCGCGGCGAGGGCGTCGCGGAGGTACGCGCGGGCCGCGAGGCGCTCGGCGACGGACGCGCGGTGGGCGAGCGTCACCCCGGCGGAGACCTCCTCACGGCCCGCCAGCCGGCCGATCACGGCGCGCTGGTACGACTCGATCCAGGCGCACGCGTCGGGCGTGTCGCACTCGCGCGGGGCGGGCGCATCGACGACGGCGGGCGCGTCCACGGCGATGGGTGCGTCCGTCGGAGCGGACGTCGCGGCGTCGACGGCGGGCGCGCGCGGGGCGCTGTTGGGAGCGTCGCACGCGGCGAGCCCGACGATGGAGGCCAGGAGCCAGGCGACGGCGTTGCGCATCGGCGGGACCGTACTTCCGCCCCGATGCCCGCTCAACTGCCGCGGCCGGAGAGCGGGCGCAGACCAGGCCCTCGCCATCGAAGCACCTCTGGTCGGCGCTGGTCACGGCCGACGCAGCCGCGACCGCAACTGCGACCGCGACCGCGACCGACCCGACGCCACGCACGCCCGCGCTGATCGGGCGCCACCCCGCGCTTGACCGTGCCACGCGATTGCCGCTCTGATTGGAGCGTGAGCACCCGCCGCGACCCCGACGCCCCCGCCCTGACCCCAACCCCCAGCACCCCCGCCCTCGTGCGCCGCGCGGCCCTCGCCGTGGCCCTGAGCGCCCTCGCCCCGCTCGCCTGCAGCGACACGACCACCGGCGCCGACGCCGCCGCCGATGTGCCCACCGCGACCGACGCCTCGGACGTGGTCACCCCGATGCCGCCACCCGACGTCATCACCCCGATGCCGCCGCCGATGCCGCCGCCCATGCCGCCGCCGCCCGACGTCATCACCCCGATGCCGCCGCCGATGCCGCCGCCGATGCCGCCGCAGGACGCCGGCGTCACCCCGATGCCGCCGCCCGTCGACGCGGGGGTGATCCCGCCGATGCCGCCGCCCGTCGACGGCGGCGCCCTGCCCCCGATGCCGCCGCCGATGCCGCCGCCGATGCCGCCGCCCCGGGACGGCGGGTTCATTCCCCCGATGCCGCCCCCGCGCAAGGACGGCGGTTTCTAGGCCCTCGACCCGATGCCTCGCCGACGCCCCCGCGACCGACTCACCCTCTCGCCCGACTGGCAGCGCTGGATCGCCGACAACCTCCTCGCGGGCGCCCCCCACGACGAGATCATCGCCACCCTCCTCGGCCACGGGGTGCCTCGCGCCGAGGTCGACGCCCAGATCGCCGCCATCACCGCCTCGCCGGCCTACGTCGCGGCGCAGCGCCACCTCCGCGCGGCCCGCCGCCTGGAGCTCGTCGCCCGGCTCCACCGCCAGCTCGACGCCACCCGCGCCCGGCCGCGGGCGGTCGAGCGCTGCGCCGGGCTCGACGCCGAGGCCTTCTTCGAGCGCTACTACGCCACCAACACCCCGGTGGTGCTCACCGACGTGGTCACCGCCTGGGCCGCCTTCGGGCGCTGGACGCCCGCGTACCTCAAGGAGCGCTTCGGCGACGTCGAGGTCATGGCCGCGATGGGCCGCGCGAGCGACCCCGACTACGACATGCACACGCCCGCGCTCAGCCGCCCGGTGGCCCTCGGCGACTTCGTCGACCGGGTGCTCGCGGCCGGGGAGAGCAACGACCTCTACCTCGTCGCCAACAACCGCAACTCCGACCGCGCGGCGCTGCGGCCGCTCTTCGACGAGGTCACCCTCCCCGCGGGGCTGCTCGACCCGGCGCGCCTCGCGGGCTCCACGGCGCTGTGGTTTGGTCCGGGTGGGACCGTCACCCCGCTGCACCACGACACGTCCAACATCGTGTTCGGCAATCTGTACGGAGAGAAGCGCTTCCTGCTGGTGGCGCCGTGGGAGACCGCGCTGCTCCAGAGCACCCGCGGGGTGTACTCGCTGGTCGACCCCGAGCGCCCAGACCTCGATCGCTTCCCTGCCTTCGCGCGCGCCAACGTGCGCGAGGTGGTGCTCGCGCCGGGCGAGATGTTGTTCATCCCGGTGGGCTGGTGGCACCACGTCCGCGCGCTCTCGGTGAGCATCAACCTCGCGTTCACCAACTTCGCGCGCGACAACGCCTACGACTGGTTCCGCCCCGGCGAGCGCTAGTCCACGTCCGCGACCCCCAAGCCTATGCCCTCCGAGGATGCGGCGTCGGGAGAGCGTGGCCCCCATTGACCTGGAGATCGCGCGCGAGGCCCTGATGGCGGGAGTGGTCATCCGTCATTCGTGGGGCGCTCCGTAAGCTGCACTGTTCGCAGGTGAAGGAGGTGCTGCCGAGCTGATCGTTGGATGGGCTCACCCGCAGCCCGACTTCAACCAATCGATCGAGCGCAGCGTTTTCGAGCGCCTGCGGACGATCTCCCGCGCTGCCATCATCCTTCCCGTCGGGGTGAAAGTTTGCTTGAAGGCCACGGGCTGGGGCTGCCATTCATCACACAGACGCGCCCGCGGCCTCTCCGCCGTGGAGCCCTACGAAAGTAGAATCCGTGAAGACCAGAACGATGCAGGGGTGGTTGACCGCGATGGTCATGGCGATCGGGACGGGCTGTAGCTCGACCGTGCTCACGGTGCCCGCGCGCGAAGACGCAGCGGCGCAGGTCGACACGGGCTTCGAGCAGCTGCCCGACGGCAACGTGATCCCGGTGGACGCGGGGCCGCCCGTCGACGCCGGTAGCCCCGTCGACGTCGGCTTCGTCCCGGACACGGGCAACCCCTACGACGGGGACGGTCCCTTCGACGCGGGCGGTCCCCTCGACGCGGGCGGTCCCCTCGACGCGGGCGGTCCCCTCGATGCGGGCGGTCCCATCGATGCGGGCGGTCCCATCGATGCGGGCGGTCCCCTCGACG
>Ga0247843_1000321_pt1 | contig 115344 bp, 98 predicted proteins | sample LaCruzMarch2017__FD_192420 | JGI IMG/M metagenome (GOLD analysis project Ga0247843, IMG submission 192420) | Freshwater microbial communities from meromictic Lake La Cruz, Castile-La Mancha, Spain - LaCruzMarch2017_8m | ecosystem: Environmental > Aquatic > Freshwater > Lake | place: Spain...
GTCGGGCCGTTTGATGGGCAGCGCCCGGGCGAGGCCGTCACGCTGGCCCATGCATTGGAAAAAGTCACCCTGAGCCTGCAGGCGCACGCAGGCTGCCCGGTGTCGTTCAGCCGCACCATGCCCACCGAAGATCCCGGCGTTTTTCAGGTGGTGGTGCAATACACCGAAGAAGTGGTGGGGCGTTTGGCTCTGAGCCTGGCCGAGCAACTGTGTCAGGCCGCCGCCGCGGGTGCCGGCTTCGACCTGGAAGGCGCCATCGCGCAATTGCACGAACACGACGAAGACGTGCGCCTGGGGCCTTCGACCGGGTCCATCGTGGACGCCGCCATGGCACGCGGCATCCCGATGCGTCGCCTCACCGACGGCAGCATGGTGCAGTTTGGCTGGGGCGCCAAGCAGCGGCGCATTCAGGCCGCAGAAACAGACACCACCAGCGCCATTGCCGAATCGATTGCGCAGGACAAGGACCTGACCAAAAGCCTGCTGCACGCGGCAGGCGTGCCCGTGCCCATGGGACGCCCGGCCAAGAGCCTGGACGAAGCCTGGGCCATCGCTCATGAAATCGGTCTGCCGGTTGTGGTCAAACCCCAAGACGGCAACCAGGGCAAAGGGGTCTCGGTCAACATCAACGCGCGACAGGCTTTTGACAATGCCTATGCCACCGCGGTGCGGTATGGCACCGTGCTGGTGGAAAAGTTTTTGCCTGGCCACGATTACCGCCTGCTGGTGGTGGGCGACAAACTGGTGGCCGCCGCAAGGCGCGAGCCGCCGCTGGTGGTGGGCGATGGCAAGCACACCGTGCGCCAATTGGTCGACCAGGTCAATGCCGACCCACGCCGGGGTGTGGGCCACGCCACCTCTTTGACCAAAATCCGTTTTGACGACATCGCGATTGGCCGCCTGCATGCGCAAGACCTGGAGCCCGAGTCGGTGCCCGCCAAGGGCCGTCGCGTGATTTTGCGCAACAACGCCAACCTCTCCACCGGCGGCACCGCCACTGACGTGACCGACGAGGTGCACCCCGAAGTCAAAGCCCGCGTGATCGCTGCGGCACAAATGGTGGGCGTGGACATCTGCGGCGTGGACGTGGTCTGCGAATCGCTCTCGCGCCCGCTCGAGGACCAAAACGGTGGCATCGTCGAGCTCAATGCCGCACCGGGCCTGCGCATGCACATCAGCCCCTCGTTTGGCAAAGGCAGGGATGTGGGCAATGCCGTCATTGACCTCATGTTCCCCGATGGCGACAACGGCCGCATCCCGGTGATTGCCGTGACCGGCACCAACGGCAAAACCACCACCGTGCGCTTGGCGGCTCACCTGCTCAAGGCCCAAGGCCTGCGCGTGGGCATGACCAACACCGACGGGGTCTACGTCAATGGCCGCCAAACCGACTCGGGCGACTGCAGCGGCCCGCGCAGCGCCCGCAACGTGTTGATGCACCCTGATGTGGACGCCGCCGTGTTCGAGACCGCCCGAGGCGGTCTGCTGCGCGAGGGCCTGGCCTTTGACCGTTGCCAAGTGGCCGTGGTCACCAACCTGGGCGCAGGCGACCACCTGGGCCTGAACTACATCACCACCCTGGAAGACCTGTCGGTGCTCAAGCGGGTGATTGTGCTCAACGTGGACCCCAAAGGCATGGCCGTGCTCAACGCCAATGACCCGGCCGTGGTGGCCATGGCCCGGCACTGCCCGGGCGATGTGACCTTTTTTGCGCTCGACGCCAACCACCCCGTGCTGGCCACGCACCGCGCCCAGGGCAAGCGCGTGGTCTATGTGGAAGACGGCGCCATCGTGGCCCAAAAAGGCAGGCAGGTGTGCCGCATCCCCCTCAGCCAAGTGCCGCTCACACGCCAAGGTCAAATCGGTTTTCAGACCGAAAACGTATTGGCCGCGGTGGGCGCGGCTTGGGCGATCGACGTGCACTGGGATGCGATGGCGCAAGGCCTGGCCACATTCATCAGCGACATCCAGGGCGTACCCGGTCGCTTCAACCTGTTTGACTACCAGGGCGTGACGCTCATTGCCGATTACGGACACAACCCGGACGCCATCCAGGCCTTGGTGCAGGCGGTGGAGAACATGCCCGCCAACAAGCGCGTGGTGGTCATCAGCGGTGCAGGCGACCGGCGCGACCAAGACATCCGCGACCAGACTCAGATTTTGGGCAAAGCTTTTGACGAGGTGCTGCTGTACCAAGACGCTTGCCAACGCGGGCGCGAAGACGGCGAAGTGATCGGCTTGCTGCGCGAAGGCTTGCAAGGCGCGTTGCGCACAACCCATGTGCAAGATATCCAGGGTGAGTTCAACGCCATCGACACCGCCTTGTCGCGCTTGTCCCCGGGCGACCTGTGCCTGATTTTGATCGACCAGGTGGAAGAGGCCTTGGCCTACATCACCGAAAAAGTCAACGACAGCAAGGCCCGTTAAAAGACCTCACACCATGATGTTGGCATTGTCCGTTCGAGCGAAAGTAACTCTGGTAGGTCGGGCCTTTACGGTCCGACATGACTTCGCACCGCTCAATGACATTTGCAAAGGGCGGTGAACCACCACCACGTCGGACCTTAAGGCACCGACCTACAGAAGAAACCATACAGTTCTGCAGCTCGAGCCTCAAACCATGGCCACGCCCACACTCGCCATGAACACCGCCACCCAACTCAGCCATCGCCACACCGTCGGTGGCGGCCGCTCCACCCACCGATAAAGCCAGCCGCCACACCACAGCGATAGGAGCAATGAAGCCAGCATTCCCAAGGCATTGGACCACAGCGCATCAGGCCAATGCACTGTGACCACGGCACTGACAGCCAGGCTCACGCCAAAGTGGATGAGGAACACGGAATAGGACACGCCAGAGAGCCATTCCAGGGACGAGCGCCAGCGAGAAGCCCCGAACGCGCGGCCCCACAGCCAGGCCTCAGGCACCGCCATCAACAGGGCCGCGACGCCCCACGCCAGCGCGATCCGCGACCGCGGCTCCAGCCACCAGGCCACACCGCCAACGAGCAGCATCAACGCACCCACCATCCAGCTGCGCAGCTGGCCTTCAGAACCGCCTGATCCGGTGAACCGACGGGCCTCCCAAGCGAGCAAGCCCAGACCATAAGAGCCCCAAAAATACACGCCCCAATCGTCCAGATCGGTGTCCAGATTCCACCACCACAAAGAGGCGCAGACCAGCACCAACCACATCACCGAGCGTCTGGCATCTGCCCCGTCCGATACAAAATTCGCTGTCTGCGCACGGGGCCAGGCTTTCACCGCCACCAGGCTGAGCAATGTCATCGCGTACAACTGCAAGTCAATCGCCACATACCAAATGCCTGCCGACAAGGCCTCCAAGTTCAGCACATGCTGCAGCAGCGCCATGTGGGCCAACGCCTGCCCCCAATCGGGCGTTGCCGACAAGCTGGCATGCGCAAAGTCTGGCCTCACCCATTCACTGACCAGCACGGTGAAGCTCAGTGCAGCCAACAAGGGAATGGCCAGGCGCAAATAGCGTTGCCAGGCCAGCTTCAGGGCCGCGGACAGCGTCAGTGACGCGTACCGCGCCAAACTGCCTGCCGTGAGAAAACCCGCACACACCAAGAAGAACTGCACCGCCAGTCGGCCATGGTCATAAAGCCAATCCACCACACCGGGCCAGGCCGTGGCCACCACATCCGACATGGGCCCGTAAAACGCCAAGTGGTGCAACACGATCAACAAACAACCTGCGGCCTTGAACGCATCGATCAAAAAAGAACGCCCCGAAGGGCGCTGTGAAGTGTTGGACAAGGCGGCTCAGGCCGACGCCATCACAGGGCCAAACGGTCGCGGGCCGCTTGGTATTGCGCCTTGAGCTGGGCCACCAAATCGGCTGTGCTTTGCACCGCCTGGATCGCACCAATGCCTTGGCCGCAGCCCCAGATGTCTTTCCAGGCTTTTTTGGCGTCACCACCGAAGTTCATCTTGCTGGGGTCGGACTCGGGCAGGTTTTCGGGGTCCAGGCCCGCTGCGCGGATCGACGGCGCCAGGTAGTTGCCATGCACGCCCGTGAACAAATTGCTCAAGACGATGTCATCCGAGTTGCAGTCCACAATGGCTTGTTTGTAGTCATCGGTAGCACGCGCTTCCGTGGTGGCGATGAAGGCCGAGCCGATGTAGGCGAAATCCGCGCCCATGGCTTGCGCCGCCAAAATCGCGTCGCCCGTGGCAATAGATCCAGACAAGGCCACCGGACCGTCGAACCACTGGCGAATTTCCTGGATCAAGGCAAACGGGCTTTTCACACCCGCATGGCCTCCTGCACCGGCGGCCACGGCGATCAGGCCGTCAGCGCCCTTTTCAATCGCTTTGTGCGCGTGCTTGTTGTTGATGATGTCGTGCAGCACCACACCGCCGTAGCTGTGGGCGGCCTCGTTGATTTCTTCGCGCGCGCCGAGCGAGGTGATGATGATCGGCACCTTGTATTTGACGCACATGGCCATGTCGTGCTCCAGACGGTCGTTGCTCTTGTGCACGATCTGGTTGATGGCGAATGGGGCAGCGGGCTTGTCGGGGTTGGCGGCGTTGTAGGCGGCCAAGGTTTCGGTGATCTCGATCAGCCACTCTTCGAGCTGCGCGGCAGGACGGGCATTCAAAGCGGGCATGGAGCCAACGATGCCGGCCTTGCACTGCTCGATCACCAACTTGGGGTTGCTGATGATGAACAAGGGCGATGCGATGGCGGGGAACGGCAGGTTGGCCAGTACGGGGGGCAGCTTGGACATGAGGTCTCCTGAAAAAATATCGGTCTATTGTGAAAGAACAAACGCATTCAACGGTGTCGGCACGGGGACAAGATGTCTGAGCGTCATGCGGCGTCAGCGCCGAATAGGGCTTTCGCGGTCAGAGACCGCTCCCACAAAAGTGAAATGACCCTGTAGGAGCGGTCTCAGACCGCGATGGGCGTGGCACACGCCCCATGCCCCCTGTGCAGCGGCTGATCAAAACGCGTCCAGCGCCATCGCCGTCACGCTGCCTGCGCCTTCCACAATGCTGTCGCGGATGCCGGGGGCTTTGGACAGGATGTGGTCGGCGTAAAAACGCGCGGTGGTGACTTTGGCGGCCATGAATGCGGCGTCTTGTGCCTGGGCTTGAGGCGTCAAAGCCACCAACAGCGCGCGGCCCATTTGCCAGCCCGCCATCAGGTTGCCCGCCAGCATGAGGTAGGGCACGCTGCCTGCAAACACGTCGTTGGGGTGGGCCTTGGTGTTGCCCGCCACAAACTCGACCACGTCCACAAAGGCTTCGCGGGCGGCTTTGAGGCGACGGGCCACAGCCAGTGCATCGGCGTTGCCCGATGCGACCAATTCGCTTTCGGTCTGGGCCACTTGCGCGGCCAATGCTTTGGCGGTTTGGCCGCCGTCACGCGCGGTCTTGCGACCCACCAGGTCGTTGGCCTGGATGGCGGTCGTGCCTTCGTAAATCGTCAAAATCTTGGCGTCGCGGTAGTACTGCGCAGCGCCCGTTTCTTCAATGAAGCCCATGCCACCGTGCACCTGCACGCCCAAGCTGGTGACTTCCAGGCTCATCTCGGTGCTGTAGCCCTTGACCAGCGGCACCATGAATTCGTAAAACGCCAGATTTTGCTTTCTGACTTCTGCATCGGGATGGTGGTGCGATGCATCGTAAGCGGCGGCCGCGGTGGATGCCATGGCGCGGCAGCCTTCGGTGTAGGCGCGCATGGTCATGAGCATGCGGCGCACATCGGGGTGGTGAATGATCGGGCCAGCCGCAGGCAAGCTACCGTCCACCGGGCGGCTTTGCACGCGGTCGCGGGCGTACTGCACGGCACGCTGATATGAGCGCTCGGCAATCGCGATGCCCTGCACACCCACGGCGTAGCGGGCGGCATTCATCATGATGAACATGTATTCAAGGCCACGGTTTTCTTGGCCGACCAGGAAGCCCACAGCACCGGGTCCGGTGCTGTCTGCAATACTCGCCGCCGTTCCGTCGCCAAACTGCAGCACCGCTGTGGGGCTGGCCTTGATGCCCAACTTGTGCTCAATGCTCACGCAATGCACATCGTTGCGCGCGCCCAAAGAGCCATCGCTCTTGACAAGAAACTTGGGCACCACAAACAGGCTGATGCCTTTGACGCCTTCGGGCGCGCCCACCACGCGGGCCAACACCAAGTGCACGATGTTCTCGGCCATGTCGTGCTCACCATAGGTGATGTAGATCTTGGTGCCGAAAATTTTGAACGTGCCATCGGGCTGCGGTTCGGCGCGGGTGCGCACGGCGGCCAGGTCAGATCCGGCTTGAGGCTCGGTCAGGTTCATGGTGCCGGTCCACTGGCCAGAGACCAGCTTTTCCAGGTAAGTGGCTTTGAGCTCGTCGGAACCTGCGGTCAGCAAAGCTTCGATCGCGCCGTCGGTGAGCAAGGGGCACAGCGCAAAGGCCATGTTGGCCGAGTTGAGCATTTCACCGCAGGCCGCGCCGATGGTTTTGGGCAGGCCCTGGCCACCAAAGTCGGCCGGGTGCTGCAGGCCTTGCCAACCGCCTTCCGCGTACTGCTGGTAAGCCTCTTTGAAGCCGGGCGTGGTGGTCACGCCGCTGCCGTTGTGGAACGACGGGTTCTTGTCGCCTTCCCAGTTCAGGGGCGAGATCACGTCCTGGTTGAGCTTGGCGCATTCCTCGAGCACCGCTTGCGCGGTTTCCAAACCCGCGTCTTCAAAGCCGGGAATCTGTGCGATCTGGTCGATGCAGGCCAGATGCTCGATGTTGAAAAGCATGTCCTTCAAGGGGGCGATGTAGCTCATGGAAGTCTCCGGAATGTCTGTGAAGGGGTACAAAAAAGGCACCGCGAGCGATGCCTTTTGAGAGGTGCGGATGAATCAAAGGGCCTGTGTCAACTCAGGCACAGCCGCAAACAAATCGGCTTCCAGGCCAAAGTCGGCCACGCTGAAGATCGGCGCTTCGGGGTCCTTGTTGATCGCCACGATCACCTTGGAATCCTTCATGCCGGCCAGGTGCTGGATCGCGCCCGAGATGCCGCAAGCGACATACAACTGGGGCGCCACGATCTTGCCGGTCTGGCCCACTTGCAGGTCGTTGGCGGCGTACCCTGCGTCCACCGCGGCGCGGCTGGCACCAATGGCGGCGCCCAGTTTGTCGGCCAGGGGCGTCATCACTTCGTTGAACTTCTCGGCGCTGCCCAATGCGCGGCCACCGGAGACAATGATCTTGGCGGCGGTCAGTTCGGGGCGGTCGTTCTTGGCGATCTCGCTGCGCGTGAAGCTGCTCTTGCCGCTGTCGGCTTGGGCTGCTGCGCTTTCCACCGCGGCGCTGCCACCCGAGGCGGCAGCAGCATCAAAGCCGGTGGTGCGCACGGTGATGACTTTGGTGCCATCGGTGCTTTGCACGGTGGCGATGGCGTTGCCAGCGTAGATCGGGCGCTCAAAGGTGTCGGCCGAGATGACTTGCGTCACATCGCTGATCTGCGCGACATCGAGCTTGGCGGCCACGCGGGGGGCCACGTTTTTACCCGCGGCTGTGGCAGGGAACAAGATGTGGCTGTAGTTCCCCGCAATGGCCAGCACCTGGGCTGCGACGTTTTCGGCCAAGCTGTGGGCCAGGGCCTCGCTGTCCGCGTGAATGACTTTGGCAACACCCGCGATTTGGGCCGCGGCGGCGGCAGCGGCAGCGGCGTTGTGGCCAGCCACCAGCACATGCACGTCACCACCGCACGCGGCAGCGGCCGTGACGGTGTTGAGCGTTGCGCCCTTGATCGAGGCGTTGTCGTGTTCGGCAATAACGAGAGAAGTCATGATGGTTGAGCGTGAATGGTTGAGGGTTGAGCGCAAAGGGTGAAGGTTGGGCGTTGGTGGGTGCTGTTCACTCTGAACACCCCACACTCCAGGCTGAACTTCAGATGACTTTGGCCACGTTTTTGAGCTTGTCCACCAGGGTCGCCACATCGGGCACCTTGATGCCAGCGCTGCGCTTGGCGGGCTCGGTCACTTTCAGGGTCTTGATGCGGGGGGCCACATCGACGCCCAGATCTTCCGGCTTGAAGTGGTCGAGTTGTTTTTTCTTAGCCTTCATGATGTTGGGCAGCGTCACATACCGCGGCTCGTTCAGGCGCAGGTCGGTGGTGATCACGGCGGGCAGGCTGATGCTCAGCACTTCCAGGCCTCCGTCGATCTCACGCGTGACTTGGGCTTGGCCATCGACGATTTCCACTTTGGAAGCGAATGTGGCTTGGGGCAAATCGGCCAACGCGGCAAGCATCTGGCCGGTCTGGTTGCAGTCGTCGTCAATGGCTTGCTTGCCCAAGATGATCAGGCCGGGTTGCTCTTTGTCGACCAAGGCCTTGAGCAGCTTGGCCACGGCCAGTGGCTGCAGGTCCATGTCAGCAGGGGTCTCCACCAGAATGCCGCGATCGGCGCCGATGGCCATCGCGGTGCGCAGGGTTTCTTGGCACTGGGCCACACCGCAAGACACAGCGATGACTTCGGTCGCGAACCCTTTTTCTTTCAGGCGCACAGCTTCTTCGACGGCGATTTCGTCAAAGGGGTTCATGCTCATCTTGACGTTGGCAATGTCCACACCCGAACCATCGGACTTGACGCGGACCTTGACGTTGTAGTCCACCACCCGCTTGACGGGAACCAGAATTTTCATGAAAGCTTCTCCATTGATATCAAAACCCAAGTACCTTGAAATGCCGTGATGTCGTTGACGTTACGTCAACGTCAATTGTGCATCAAAAGCGCCAAAGAGGCACCTCATATTGCAGAAAAAAGCACGACCGTTCGCATTTTAGAGCGAAATTGCAAATCTTAAATCACCATTGAAAAATCAATTCACCGGGTCCGGACCGCTGTGGGTCACCGCCCCCAGACGGGCTGCAGAGACCAGCTTGGCATATTTTTCAAGAACACCCGACAGCCGTGGTCTTGGCCGGACCGCAGCAGCCTGTGCACGCACAGCCAAAACCTCCGGACTCAACAGCACATCGAGCGTGCCCGCTTGGGCATCGAGTCGGATGCGATCCCCGTCTGCAAGCCAGGCAATAGGACCGTTGTCCGCCGCTTCTGGCCCGATGTAGCCCACCATCATGCCTCGGGTCGCGCCGGAAAAACGGCCATCGGTCAACAGGGCCACTTTTTCGCCCATGCCCTGCCCGTAGACCAGCGCCGTCACGCCCAACATCTCCCGCATGCCCGGGCCCCCTTTGGGGCCTTCGTTGCGAATCACCAGCACATCCCCGGCCGCATAAGCTTGTTGCGTGACCGCCTCGAAGCACGCCTCTTCGTTCTCAAAGACGCGCGCCGGGCCTTCAAACACCAAAGACTTCAAGCCCGCCACTTTGATCAACGCGCCTTCGGGTGCCAGATTGCCTTTGAGCACCACCACACCCCCCGTGGGGCTGATGGCCTGCGCCACCTGCCGAACCACTTGCCCGTCCGGCAGAGGGACATCGGCCAAATCCTCGGTCAATGTGCGTCCTGACAAGGTCAGGGCATCGCCATGCAAGTGTCCGCCTTCAAGCAACGATTTCAATACCGAGCGGACTCCGCCAACCCGATGCAAATCCACCGCCAAAAACCGCCCCCCGGGTTGCAGATCGGCAATCAAGGGGGTTCGGGCAAACACGGCCGCCACATCGTCCAAAGTGAAAGAGATGCCGACTTCGTGTGCGATGGCCGGCAAATGAAGGCCCGCATTGGTAGACCCCCCCGTGGCGGCCACCGCCGCGCAAGCGTTCTCAAGGGATTGGCGGGTGATCAGGTCGCGCGGCAAGGGGCCGCCTGCCCGAATGATCTCGGTGATGCGCCGCCCCGCAGCACGCGCCAACGCCAGTCGCTCGCTGTACACCGCGGGCATCATGGCCGAACCCGGCAACGCCAGTCCCAGGGTTTCGGCCACCATGGCCATGGTGTTGGCCGTGAACTGGCCAGGGCATGAACCCACCGTGGGCGAGCAAGCCCGCTCGAGTTCGTGCAGGTCTTGCTCGCTCATCTGACCCGCCAGCACCGAGCCCACCCCTTCATAGGCGGTGAGGATGGTCACGTCTTTACCGCGCCATTGCCCAGGCAACATGGCCCCGCCATACACAAACACACTGGGGCAATTGAGCCTGGCCATGGCCATCATCACGCCAGGCAGGGTTTTGTCACAACCGGTAAAACCCAGCAAGCCGTCGTAAGCATGGGCCGTGATCACCGCTTCGATGGAGTCAGCAATGATCTCCCGCGACACCAGGCTCATGCGCATGCCTGCGTGGTTCATGGACACACCGTCCGAAACGGAAATAGTGGTGAACGGCACTGAAATACCCTGCCCTGCCGCCACGCCCAGGCGTGCCGCATCGGCCTGCGGCCCCAAGGACATCGAGCAGGGTGTGTTCTCGCCATGCTGGCTGACAATGCCCACCATGGGCTTGCCAAAGTCTTCATCCGACATGCCTACAGCGCGCAAAAAGGCCCGATGGGGCGTGCGGTCCATGCCCTCAACGATGCGCGCGGAGGTGAGTTTTTCAGGGGGGGTGAAAGCGCGTTTGGGTGTGGGTGTGGGTGTGGTCATGGCTGTTGTTTCGGTGAGGGTTGTGGGTGCTCAAGGGCTCAAGATGGGCTGCGCCAACTGGCGCACAAATGCAGTCAAATCGTGCTTGAAAGTCTGGCGTTCGTCCGTCAGCTCCAGCTGTTGGGCCAGCGCAAAAGACACGTCCAGCGGCCATGCGCCAAACTGGGCCTGCAGGTCGGGCTGGGGGGAAAACTGAACACGTTGCGGTGCTTGCGGATCAATTTGGGCCATCGCCTGGAACACCTCGTGCACGGTCACAGGCCAGGCCGGCGCATTCAGGGCGCAGGTTCCGGCTGGGCCCATGACCCGGGACCAACGGGCATGGTCCAAGCCCAGCAAGCGCATGAGGTGCGCCAGCGCAGCAGGCAAACTCAAAAGCCAAAGTCGGGCGTCGGGTGACACAGGGCAGACATAGTCTCGCCCCGACAAGGGCTCGCGAATCAGGTCGCTGTTGAAACCCGACAAGGCCCCATTGGGCAAGACGGGGCGCAGCACCACGCCGGACAAGCGCACGGCGCGGCCGTCCAGGTCGCCACGGCGGTTCATGTCGTCCAGCATCAACTCCAGCATGCGCTTGTGGGTGCCATAACTGAGGCTGGGCCGCTGGAGGGTGTGGTCGTCGATCCGAGGCGGCAGGGGCGTGCCGTAGACCGCAATCGAGCTGGTCATGAGCCAGCGCACCCATGGGCCACCTTGCCTGTACTGGGCACGGCAGCGCGCCAGCAAATCGAGGCAAGCATGCAAGTTGATGCGCTCCCCCAGCGCCACGTCTTGCTCTGTGCGGCCACTCATCCAACCGGCCAAATGCACCACCGCATGGACCGGTTGCTCAAGCAGGGCATCACACACCCGAGGATCTGACAAATCACCGACGACCCAGCGCGTGTTGGCTTCGGGTCGCACGCCCTCAGCAGCTTGGGTATCGGTCAACACCCACTGCCAAGACCTTGGGGCGCTCAATGCCAAGGCCTTGACCAAGGCTTGACCCACATAACCGGCAGCGCCCGTGACCAAAACACGGGCGTTTGACGGCAGATCGAATGGATGGCTCATGCTTTCAAGGGTATTGAGGTCACTGTTCATGGCCAGACCCGGGTAAACCATGACTGATTTGGCAGCTTTGACAACATTCAATCAATATACTTTGCTTTTTTCAACCGCCTGATTTCAGGTCCTGACCATTTTGACGGAGACACCCCATGAGAAAAGTTTTCAAACACCTTGCCTTGACAGGCGCCATGGCCCTGGCCATGGGTTTCAACACGGCCAGTGCCCAAACCGTGCTGACCATGTCCAGTTGGGTGGGCCCCACCCACCCCCTGACGCGTGATGTGTTGGGTGGTTGGGCCGCAGCCGTGGAAAAAGCCACCAATGGCCGCGTCAAAATGCAAATGTTGGCCAAGCACCCCGTGGCACCTCAAGGCACTTTTGATGGCGTGCGCGATGGCGTGATGGACGTGTCCTATGTGACCGCCAGCTACACACCCGCTCGCCACCCCCTGCCCCTGCTGGCCGAGCTGCCTGGCTCGGGTGGCACCGCTGAAATCAACTCGGTGGCCTTCAGCCGCATCCATTGGAAACACCTGCACAAAGCAGGTGAATACAAAGGCGTCAAATTGCTGGGCGTGTTCACCCACGGTCCTGGCCAAATGTTTTTGGTCAAAAAGCCAGTCAACTCGGTCGCTGACATCGCGGGCATGAAAATCCGCAGCGGTGGCGGCATCTCGGAAGCTTCCGCCAAAGCCCTGGGCGCCTCCCCGCTGGTCAAACCCGCCCCTGAATCCTATGAAATTTTGGCCTCGGGCGTGGCCGACGGCACGTTTTTCCCGGCCGAATCCATCCGCTCCTTCAATCTGGACAAAGTGGTCAAACACGCCACCATTTTCCCTGGCGGTTTTTACTCTTCGGCCTTTGGCTTCTTCATGAACGAAGAGAAGTGGAACAAGCTGTCCAAGCAAGACCAGGACGCCATCAATTCCGTATCGGGTGAAGCCCTGGCCCGTCTGGCAGGTCAAGCCTGGGATGCTGCGGACAAAGGCGGCATGGAAGCCTTGCGCGCTGCGGGTGTGAACATCCAGCAAGCCAGCCCGGCCTTCATTGCCGAAGTGCGCACCCGCACAGAGCCCCTGGCCAACACCTGGATCCAGGCTGCCAATGCCAAAGGGCTGGAAGGTGCCAAGGTCTTGGCCGAGTTCCGTGAAGAGCTCAAGCGCGTGGCCGACGGCAAATAATTTCGGCATCGGATGACTGACCCCTGCCAAGTTCTGACCCAATGCGCCCTGATTCTTGCGGACGAAAAGCATGAATCAGGGTTGGCCGGGCAAATCACCGCCCGGGGGCCCATCCCCAACACCTATTGGACGCTGCCTCTGGGTGTGTCTTTTGACGAAGCCACCCCGGCATCGTGGCTTTTGATTGACGATCAAATGCGCTTGATCGAGGGGGAAGGTGCGCACGGCATCCGCGAGCCCAACCCGGCCATGCGCTTTCATTTGTGGGTCTACAAAAGCCGCCCAGACGTGAACGCGATTGTTCACACCCATCCCCCCGCGGCCTCGGCACTGGCTGCGGCCGAATGCCCCCTGGTTGTGGCCCACATGGACGCTACTCCTTTGTTTGAGGACATGGTCTACTTGCCCGAGTGGCCTGGCTTGCCTACGGCCGACAAAGAGGGCGAGATCATCGCCACCGCACTGGGCCCGCACCATGCGATGCTGCTGGCCCACCATGGCCTGCTGACGGCCGGGCGCAGCGTGCAAGAAGCCGCTTTTCTGGCCGTCTTCATGGAGCGCATGGCACAGCTGCAAATCAATGCGTCCACGCTCGGGGGTGTTCGTCCCATCGATCCAAAAGAAGCCCGTCGTGCCAGAGATTTCTTGCGCACCGACCGCATCATGAACATCACGTTCGACGCCTGGACACGTCGCGCCAACCGCCTGAGACGAGGACACAAGGGATGAGATTCGCTCAACTTTTACAGAGGACCTTGGGTTACTTGGCCGCAGCCGTGCTTTTTTTGATGATGATCGTCACAGCGGTCGACGTGGTCGGTCGATATTTCTTCAACAAGCCCCTAGCAGGCGGGTTTGAAATAACCGAAATAGGACTGGCTTTGCTCATTTACTGCGCTTTGCCCTTGGTCAGTGCCCGGCGCGAGCACATCGTCATCGACACCTTTGATGTCTTCATGAGCCCAGGGGTCAAAACCTTTCTCAATCGACTGTCCGACGTCGTCTGTTTTGTCGCCTTATCGGGTGTGGGCTACATTCTCTTCAGGCGGGCTGTGCGCGTTGCAGAATACGGCGACACGACCAACGTTCTCCTGCTGCCACTGGCCCCCGTGGTTTACACCATGAGCGGCATGATCGTGGTGGCTGGCCTGATGCACCTGGTGCTGATTTTCATACCGCACGCCGAACAGACCGCCTTCGACTCCGAAGAAATAACACCATGACAGAAGCAAGTATTGGCCTGTTGGCCATGTTGATCCTGGCCTTTGCCCGGGTTCCATTGGCGATTGCCATGGGCCTGGTCGGCTTTGCGGGCCTGTGGTGGATGAGGGGGCTCAACCCCGCCTTGGCTTCCGTCACCTCCACGGTCTATGAAGCAGGTTTTGAGTACACGCTTTCGGTCGTTCCCTTGTTCATCTTGATGGGCAACTTCGTGACACGCGCAGGCATGTCCCGTGAGCTTTACCGGGCTGCCTACACACTTGTCGGACATTTTCGGGGAGGCCTTGGCATGGCCACGGTGATGGCCTGCGCTGGGTTTGGCAGCGTTTGTGGTTCATCCATTGCGACAGCCGCCACCATGACCAAGGTGGCCTACCCGTCCATGAAAGACCATGGCTATTCGGGTCAGCTGGCGGCTGGCGCCATTGCGGCCGGGGGCACCTTGGGTATTTTGATTCCCCCTTCCACCATCTTGGTCATCTATGGCCTGGTCACAGAAACCAGCATTGGCAAACTGTTTGCGGCGGGTATGGTCCCCGGCTTGTTGGCGGTCTTCATGATGTGCATGACGATCGCCTTCATCACTTGGCGTGACCCCGCCTCAGGCCCTGCAGCCGAACGCTCGAGCTGGGCCGAACGCTTCGATGCCATGAAAGATGTGTGGGCTGTGGCTGTTTTGTTTGTGATCGTGATGGGCGGCATTTACGGCGGCGTCTTCACCACCACAGAAGGCGCGGGCATCGGTGCTTTCGGGGCCTTCATCATTGCCCTGTTGCGCAGATCGCTGAACTTCTCCGTCACCCTGGACATCTTGGTCGAAAGTGCACGCACAACGGGCATGCTGTTCATGATCCTGGTGGGCGCACTGGTGTTTGCCAATTTCGTGAACTTCACCACCTTGCCTTCCGATCTGAAGAGCTTAGTCTCCACACACAACATCAGCCCCATCGCCGTGATGATCGCCATTTGTGCGATCTACATCATTTTAGGGGCCGCCATGGAAGAGTTGTCCATGGTGCTGCTGACGCTGCCGGTGTTTTTCCCCTTGGTGGTCAGCCTGGGTTTTGACCCTGTCTGGTTTGGCATCGTCATCGTTTTGGTGGTGATGATTGGCCTGATCAGCCCACCCGTGGGCATGAACATGTTCGTGGTGCGAAACATGCTGCCCGAGTTGAGCACAGCCACCATCTTCAAAGGCGTCATGCCCTTTGTCTGCACCTTGGTCGTGGTGCTCGCCCTGTTGGTGGCTTTCCCGCAAATTGCCCTGTTCCTGCCGCAAGCGCTCAAACTCTGACGCCCAGGCTGCTGCCACGAAAGCTCTTCCATGAAATTGGCTTTTTGCGGACTGGGCTTGATGGGCGAGCCCATGGCCCTGCGCCTCTTGGCGTCTGGGCACACGGTCAATGTCTGGAACCGCACCCCTGCCAAAGCCCACGCCTTGATCGCGTCAGGCGCGCAGTGGTGCGACACCCCATCCCAAGCGGCCAGCGATGTGGATGGCGTTTTCATGTGCCTGTTGAACACCGCCGCCGTCGAACAAGTGGTGTTCGGGCCCGAAGGCATCGTCCATGCCCGGCATTTGCGGTGGCTGGTGGACCACTCCAGCGTTCCCCCTGAGCAGACCCGCGCCTGGAGCCAACGCCTGCGCCTGGCTTGCCAAGCCGACTGGCTCGATGCGCCCGTCTCCGGCGGCGTGGTGGGTGTGCAAACAGGCACACTGGCCGTGATGGTGGGCGGCCCTGCCAGCCCCTTGGGCAGCGCCAGCCAAGCCATGCGCGCTTATGCCAGCAACATCACCCACATGGGCGACAGCGGTGCGGGCCAAGCCACCAAGCTTTGCAACCAGACCATTGTGGCGAGCACGGTGGCCGCCATTGCAGAAGCTGTGGGTCTGGCGCACCGCAATGGCATCGACTTGAATCAACTGGCCAAAGCGCTGCAAGGCGGCTGGGCCGACTCCAAGCCCTTGCAAGTTTTTGTGCCCCGCATGGTCTCGCCAAGCCAAGCATCGATTGGGGCTTTATCGACCATGCTCAAAGATGTGGACAGCGTGATGCAGGTGGCGCAAAGCAGCGGCGCCCCCATGCCGGTCATGGCCACCGTGCAGCAGCAACTGCGCGCAGCCCAGGCTGCCGGCTTGGGCGAAGCAGAACTGTCGGCCTTGATCTGTCTGGTCTGGCCAGAACAACGCTCGGCGTTCTGACCCGCGTGCGCCTTGTCAAGCCTCGCCCGGCTTGGCGGCCCCCACCATGTGCACCACCCGCTGCGGATACGGGATTTCGATGCCATGCGCCTGCAGCGTTTTGAGAATCGCCAGATGCAGGTCTGACTTGAGGTTCCCAGGCCCGGTGTCCGAGTCATCAAACCAATAGTTCACGGTGAATTCCAGCCCATGGACGCCAAATGCCGACAAAGCCACCGAAGGTGCAGGTTCGGCCAACACTTTGGGGTGCGCCTGACAGGCTTGCAGCAGCCAAGCCATGACATCGTCCACGGGGGCGGAGTAAGCCACTGTCACGGTGGTCGACTGTGTGATCTTGGAATCGGTCAAAGACAGATTTTCTACCCGCTGGGTGATCAGCATTTCGTTGGGCACGATCGACTCGCGTCCGTTCGGAGAACGGATAACGGTGTATCGCGCCTTGATGTCCGTGATGCGCCCCTCAAACTGGTCGACTTTGACATTGTCCCCAATGCGCATGCTGCGCTCGGCCAGGATGACAAAACCACTGACGTAGTTGGAGGCCAGCTTTTGCAAGCCAAAGCCAATGCCCACGCCCACCGCACCGCCCAGCACCGACAAAGCCGTCAGGTCAATGCCCACCGACGACAGCGCCAGCAGCAGGCCCACAAACATGAGCAAGGCCCGCACCGTGTTGCTGATCACTTTGCGCAAAGACAAATCGCTGCCCGTGGCCGATTTGAGCAACCGGGCCTCCAAGGCCGCAGAAATCCACAGGGTCACGATCAAGACCAAGCCTGCGGTCAATGCCCCTTCCAGCAAAGTGCGCACAGACAACATGGAGCCGCCCACCTTCCAGCGGATCTGATCCAACTCATCCAGGATCAAAGGCAACACGCCCGTGACCCACAACACCACAGCCAACCAAGCGATCCAGGAGATCGTGCGTTCCAACACCCGCACAAATGGCGCTTCGTCAAATGCCACCTGCAAAACTTTGACCCCCAAGCGGATCAACGCAAGCGAGATGCACACCGGCAACACAATGCCGAACATCGGGGCCGGCTGGGCGTCGGTCATCAACGTTCGCGCCACAAAGGTCAAGCCCAGTAGGAACGTTGGAAACAACACCCCGTCAATCAAGCGCTTGCCCAGCAAAACCGACAAGTCCTGTTCTGCAAATAATTTGCGAATGCCCCAAACAATGACCCAAGAACACAGCACGCAAACCGCAAACGCCATCAGCACTTGAAGCGACTCGGCACGGGCCAAGGCACCCAGCCAAGCCAAGGGATCGGCAATGTTCACCGATTTCATGCCCGCCATGAGGGTGCCCTTTTCTTGATGAAGGCCTGCACGCCCTCTTGCGCCACCTCGTGCACCATGTTGCAGGCCATGGTCTGGCCCGCCAACTGGTAAGCCGCCTCGATGCCCATCTCGCGTTGTTGGTAAAACAAGGCCTTGCCGACCCGCACCGCTTCGCGCGGTTTGGTCAAAATGGCGCTGACCAAATCATCGACCTGCGCATCAAGGTCGGCGACCGCACACACACGGTTCACCAGCCCCCGGCTTTGGGCCTCAGCGGCCGAAATGAAGCCGCCCGTGAGCAGCATTTCCATCGCTTGTTTGGCGTGCATGTTGCGCACCAGCGGCACGCTGGGCGTGGCGCAAAACAGACCCACATCGATGCCGTTCACCCCAAACGTGGCGCTGTCTGACGACACCGCCAAATCGCATTGCGCCACCAGCTGGCAACCCGCCGCTGTGGCCAAGCCTTGCACGCGGGCGATCACGGGCACAGGCAACTTTTGTATCGCCAGCATCATGCGACTGCATTGGGCGAAGAGTTTTTGGTAATAAGCCAGCTCGGGCTGCGCCCGCATTTCTTTCAGATTGTGGCCAGCGCAAAAAGCCTTGCCTGCCGCTCCCACCACCACCACCCGGGCCTGCTCGTCTTGCGCGATTGCATTCAGGGCTTGCTGCAGGGCACCCAGCATGGCCTCACTCAAAGTGTTGAAGCTGGCAGGGCTGTTGAGGGTCAGCCGGTGCACACCACGCGCATCGCGCTCGTGCAGCAGCAGTTCGGTCGTTTGGGGGGCAGTGGTATCGGTCATGCCCCGATTGTGCACAAAGCCTGGGCTCAAACGTCGGCCAGCACGCGCAAATGGGCTTCCACGCTGCGCCCCAGCGCACTCAGGTTGTAGCCGCCTTCCAGGCAACTGACGATGCGGCCTTGGGCATGGCGCAGCGCCACGTCCTTGATGCGCTGGGTGAGCCAGGCGTAATCCTGCTCCACCAGCCCCATCTGGCCCAAGTCGTCTTCGCGGTGCGCGTCAAAACCTGCGCTGATGAAAATCAGCTCGGGCCGGTGTGCCTCTAGGCGCGGCATCCACAGCATGTCCACCAACTCCCGAATCTCCATGCCCCGGGTGTAGGCGGGCACCGGCAGATTGACCAGATTGGCGGCTTGAGATGTCGAGCCACCTTCCGGGTAAAAAGGGTGCTGAAAAAAACTCACCATCAAGATGCGCTCGTCGCCCGCCACGATGTCCTCTGTGCCATTGCCGTGGTGCACGTCAAAGTCGACAATGGCCACGCGCTTGAGGCCATGGCGCTCGAGAGCGTACTTGGCCGCGATGGCCACGTTGTTGAAGAAGCAAAAACCCATGGCCTTGTCGCGGCAAGCGTGGTGGCCCGGTGGGCGCACGGCGCAAAAAGCGTTTTCCAGCTCGCCCGCCAGCACGGCATCGGTGGCATCCAGGGCGGCACCCGCCGCCACCAAAGCCGCATCCCAAGTGTGCGCATTGATCATCGTGTCCGGGTCCAGGCTGGTGTGGGTGGGGCCACCGGCCGCCATGTCTTCGCGCAGGGCATCGCCCAAACCGCGCAAAGCCGCCACATGCATGCGGCCGTGGGCCAGCTCGATGTCGGCCAAAGAGGCTGGCGTCGCCTCGCGCCTTTGCAGCGCCATGTCCACGCCACTGATCAACAAGCGGTCTTCGATGGCCCCCAAGCGCTCCGGGCACTCAGGGTGACCCGCGCCCATCTCATGCTGCCAACAGGCTGGATGGGTGAAATAACCTGTCGCGCCCATGAATGTGTCTTCCCGAATCATCACAGCCAACAAGGCTGCTGTTATTGAAAAATTGATCTGTTTTTACGGGTTCCAGCTTAGCACGGGCGCGCGCAGGTGGCGTTTAAACTCATGGCAATGAAAGCGTTCAAAACCAGTCCCCAATCGATCCTGCACAAGCTTGGGCCGAGAGGGATGCCCATAGGCCTGGCCCTGCTGGTGGGCGCATTGACGGCCTTCGCACCCATCACCGCACTGCCCGCCCAAGACAGCCCCAAACGGCAAGCAGCCAGCAGCCCCCAGCCCGCCAAAGTCAAGCCGCAGCAGCGCCATCAAAACAAGCCGTCTAAAGCCAAAGCCGCACCTTCTGCCAAAAAAACCGCCGTCACGGGCGCGCCCCTCGAAAGCTCCGCCCAAACCCGGGCATGGGCCCAGGATGTAGCCCAGCGCCTGCAGTTGGACCCCATCTGGCTGCAAAACACCCTGAGCCAAGCCAAACGCCTGCCTTCGGTCGAACGTTTCATCTTGCCCCTCAGCAGCCCCACTGCCAAGAACTGGGCCGCCTACCGCGCCCGCTTCATCGAGCCCATCCGCATCCAGGCGGGCGCACGCTTTTGGCAAACCCACCGCAGCGCTTTGGAGCGTGCCGAGCGTGAATACGGCGTCCCCGCCTCGCTGATCGTCGGCATCATCGGCGTGGAAACCCTCTACGGGCAAAACACCGGCAACTTTCGCATCCTCGACGCGCTGGCCACGCTGACCTTCCATTTCCCCAGCGCCCACCCACGGTCGGTCTCACGCCAAGCTTTTTTTCAAGGCGAGCTGGAGCAATTTTTGCTGCTCACCTCGCGCAGCGGTGCAGACCCTTTGACCATCCGGGGCAGCTATGCCGGGGCCATGGGCCTGCCGCAATTCATGCCGTCGAGTTGGGCCAAATTTGCCGTGGACTTTGATGGCGACGGGCGCATCGACCTGTTTGACAGCCCGACCGACGCCATTGGCTCGGTGGCCAACTACTTCAAAGCCTTTGATTGGCGGCCCGGCATGCCCACGCACTACCCGGTCAGCCTGACACCGGGCCAAACCCGCATGGACAGCCTGCTGGCCCCCGACATCTTGCCCACCTTCAGCGTGGCCAACTTTGTCAGCCAAGGCGCCGCCCTGGCAGGTGCCGCGCTGCAGCACACCGGCCCACTGGCCTTGATCGAACTGCTCAACGGACCCGATGCCCCAAGCTACGTGGCCGGCACAGAAAACTTCTACGCCATCACCCGCTACAACTGGAGCAGCTACTACGCCATGGCAGTGATTGAGCTGGCCGAGGCGGTGACGCGTGAAATGCAAATCAAGCGCTGAGGTCGCTCACTCATGAACCCCCTCAACCCCAAAAAACTGCTGCTGACCAAGTGGACTGCCGTTAAACCAATTGCCAAACAAAAGCACTTTTTGGTGAGTCGGGTAATTCAACCTGAACAGCCGACCGATCCGATTCAAGATGTGGAAATAGAAGCCGTGTTCTCCAAGGCGGTGCAGGTCATCGCTTGGCGTGAGCTGCAAAACGACAGTGTTTGGCGGCGGGGTTGGGTTTGATGCCAGGTTGAGCTTAAAAGGTGATAAAAACCACATGTGGCAAATTCCGTGTAGACACCATTCACACAGCTGACTTCAAGTACTTATAAATTTGGTCACCTTGAATCCACTAAATTTTCTGGAAGAAAAATGAAATATTTAATTTTGGCCTTTATGCTTTTCTGCAACTTAAATGTATTTGCCAATGAAAAATTATTTAACTTACCCATTGAAGGTCGAGCCGATAATTATGCTCCCATCCTCCAAAATGCTCACTCAAATGGAGCAGTCAATCTGATACTGATTCCTGGCGGAAACGCTGGTACTGGTGCAGTTTCTAATGGAGTCCCCAGTTCACGAAATTTTTTAGTTCGATCTCGAAATGATTTCACTTCGCAAGGCTTCAATACTTTTGTGATTTTCAGATCAAAATCTACAGATGCGAATGTCATGGCAACCACTTATCGAAATACTGACGAACACGCAAACGAATTAAAATCACTCATTAATCACATAGGAACTTTAAATAAAAATCCAATATGGATCATTGGAACATCAATGGGCACAATTTCAACAACTACCGCTGCCCTCAAAATCTCCAATCCACAAATTAAAGGCATTGTCCTGACAGCATCAGTCACCAACAAGGCCCCAGGAAATTTGGCAGATCAAGCCCTTGATGGGATCAAACTTCCAGTTTTGATGATTCATCACGAATCAGATGCTTGTTTTGCTTGCGTCCCCATGGAAGCAATGAGACTTTTTGATAAATTTACCAATGCGCCAAGAAAAGAGTTTTACATGGTCAAAGGTGGTGGGCCCGTGTCAGGAGATCCTTGTCAAAATCAGCATTGGCACGGATTCATCGGTATAGAAGAAGCCGTAACATCTCAAATTGCAAGCTGGATCAAAGCGAATTCGAATTAATTTGAGTTACTGGATTTAATTACTTTAATTACGTTGGCTGCCGGGTGATCCAGCCTGAGTTGCCAACCGATCCCATTGAGCGGGTGGAAATCGAAGCGGTGTTTTCTAAAGCTGTTCAGGTGATTGCTTGGCGTGACTTGCAAGACGACAGCGTTTGGCAGCAGGGTTGGGTTTGAACCAGAAAAGTATTTCTGCATAGCCTGTCAGGCATGTGGCCGTGGTTTCTAAAACGGCCAATATTTCGGGGCAAACACCCTGATTTCAGGCGGTTTTCACGCATTTCGGCAAGTGTTTTGAGGCCAGCAAAGTGATCTTGTTCAATAGCCACCCTGCCCCCTGCGCGCCTGCTCGGCTTCTCGTTGGCGTTTCTGATTTTCGCGCTCCCTTTGCAGCGCATCTTTTTGACGGTCCACGTTGGCCTTCAATTGCGTGATCCGCATCTGCTCTGGTGTGGGTGGCTTGATGGGTTTAACGGTCTTGGGTTTGGGAAGCCTGGGAGCCTGAGGCTTGATGCTGGTGGGTGACTCAGCAATGAGGTCATCCAGCAATGGGTAGCCCTGCCCTTCGCTGTAAATCTGGGTAGGGGCCACCTGCACGCAGTCCATGCCAAATTGATATTGGCAAAGCAACCTTGCGTGAGTGGCAGAGTTGGCATGCACAGCAGTCTTAACCAGGTGGCCTCGGATGCGGAGGGTAACGAGATATTTGTTCATACCCATATTTATCGTCACACCCCCACGACCAATTTATTTCACAAAGCCTTCTCGCAGTTTGAGTGCGGCAGCTTCAATCTGTACATCCAGCTCCCCTGCTTCCACGGCCTGCTTGATCAGTTCCAGAGTGGGCACCAAGTCAGCTGCAGTGGCAATTTCCACTGCACTTTTGCCCTTGCTGATCTCCAGCTTGCGTGCACCGTATCTGATGTTCAAGGCCAGCTTGTTGGTGTCTGTGGTCCACCACCACGCGCGAACACGGCGTGGGACTTCAACACTGCGGCGGCCACCATCAGGATCAGTGACAGAGCGAAAACGGGTCATGGTGAAGTTGGTTCCCTCGACCTGTGATTTGGCCAGTTGAATCTGCTCCCACAACTTGCGTGCCAGTTTTATACGGCGATGCACTTGAGGGTTGTTGCCAATGGATTTTTTAGCTGCTGTGAATCGCCCCGGGTTTCGTGGAGGCCAGTTGGCTTAAGTTGAGACCTCGGTCTCGTTCTTCCCGGCTAGCTGCCGGTAGTAGTTCGCCTCAGCTTCAGCCGGTGGAATATACCCAATCGAGCTGAGCAGTCGGTGGTGGTTGAACCAAGCTACCCATTCAAGGGTTGCCAGTACCTGCTGGCCATGGTCTTAAAAATTCTCAACTTGCTTGGATAGTTGGCAATGGGCGAGACAGACGCCAAGATGGGTAATGTGCGGTGTCGTGGCGGGAGATATTCGGTGTCGTTTGCCGCTGTGTGCCTTGCCAAATCTTGCATAGCCACAAGCGTAGTTTCTGACCAGCGGTCAGGGCAACCTGAGTTTTTGATGTGCGACCGATATGATCGCTCAAAGAATTCTGGAAGTGCGACTCTCTTAAAAAAGTTTACTCAAGATGTTGCTTCAGGAACCCCATCCATTGAGGCACTGCTACAAACTTATTTTTGCCATGACCACTTCTCAAGCCCCAAGTTGAACACTCTCTAGGCAACTGTATTTGCCCAGCAAGCGTGTTTGGTAATACCTTGCCAGTTGCTACGATGGTGATGGTTTTGTCATCCACGATGTTTAGACATTTGGATACGTTCTGTCCACGTGGTCTGAATTCAAGTGCATGGGGTGCATCGAAGTCATGATGGGCCCCGGGAATGACTTCGGTCTTCAGTTTTCCACCGCTTGCATTAACCCATCCTTCGTAATCTACACAATCCTTAGCCAAGGTGTGGTCGTCTAATTCTCCGGAAAGAATTAGAAACGGAATTCCAACAAATCTCTCACCTTTCACTCGCTCAGCACACGCTGGATAAAGCCCAACGAATGCCGCTATAGGGAATTCAAAAGGCTTCGTTAGGAACTTGGTAGAAAAAAGTTCGGTCATCCGTTGTTTGCTCAATTGAATTGCAGCCATAGCACCCATACTTTCACCGATGAAGCCGATTTTCTTGACTTGCGGAAAGTTTGCTTTGACATGCTCTGCGGCCCAAATAGCGTCAGTAGCTATCGAAGAGGTAGTGCCACCATTGGCGGCAGCCTGAGAGTAAGTCATGCTTCGCAGGTTCACTCCCCTTGGAGTCCAATGGTCAATGACAAGTGTGGCAATTCCGTTTTTGGTCAGTGCATCAGCATATTCAAATAAACGCTGATCTACACCTTGTGCACCATGACTTGCCAAGACCAATGAGCCCCACTCACCTTTGGGCGAGAAAAGATAGCCCTTGACTTTGATAGGCTGGCATTTGTAGTCGGGCGTCCAATAACCCAAGCAATTTTCACTGTCAAATTCAACTAACTTAGCTTCAGAGAGAGTTAGCGCTTTATAGGGTTGGGCTGCGGAAAATGAAGCCCAAAATCCCAACACTAAGCAAACACAAAACTTCTTCAAGAATGAATTTTTCACAGCTGTTTCCTTCTGACGATCTGAGTGTCAGTAATTAGAATTGTCGTCTAAAAAATATCAGCAGCGCCTGGGCACAGGGCAACCTAAATTTGAAATTTGTAGCTAACCTGGCGGTGCGGCATGGGGCACGCTGCTAATCGGGCTCGAAAACGGTTCAACACACTGCCGTGAATCAGCCACTGCTGAGCGTGAAAAATCATTCCGCTTGTGCCACGGCATGACCCACGGCCCTTCCATGCCAAGTAGCACACCGAAAGGTTAGCTACAAATACACCACCAGTAATGGCATGCGAATGGCATACTGGCTGGAACACACGAACTGCCTGCACTGGAGCGCCCTTCCCTCTGCAATGGCCAAGCTGCAACAGGCATAAACCACCTTAAATGAAGCTATTACGGACGGTGTTGGGCACCCTGCGGCACGTTAAAAACACAGTATTTTGAACTCTTTAATACGCTTTAAACTGGAGCAGCTACTACGCCATGGCGGTGATTGAGTTGGCCGAGGCGGTGGCGCGCGAGATGCAAATCAAGCGCTGAGGTCGCTCAGTAATGAACCCCCTCAACCCTAAAAAACTGCTGCTGACGAAATGGACGGCGGTCAAACCTGTGGCCAAACAAAAGCACTTTTTGGTCAGTCGGGTGATTCAGCCCGAACTGCCCACCGACCCGATTGAACGGGTGGAAATCGAGGCGGTTTTTTCCAAGGCGGTGCAGGTGATTGCTTGGCGAGACCTGCAGGATGACAGTGTTTGGCGCCAGGGTTGGGGCTAACATAAAATAATGAGCATCGCTTGTCATTTTTGGATAAAGAACCCTTTCCGGTCATTGTTACCCTCTTATCAAAATGATTGCAACAAAGTTTCCTGGAGCAAAACCATGAATCATGATGATATTGCTGCACCGCACCAACTGGACCAACGGCTGGCGCGCAATCGACTCAGCCGACGCGATACGCTGTGGCTTTTCGCAGCCGCATCATCACTCGGCGGATTAAGCAGCGGCTGCAGCACATCGCCAGTGACCGGAAAAAAAATCCTTGTAGGCATGTCTCGTGCTGACGAACGCGCGGTCGATAAAGAGCACGCTCCGCACCAGTTTTCAGCCGACCTGGGCGTTGTTCAAGACGCCGCAGTTAATAACTACGTGGCCGATGTACTGCAGCGGCTGCTCCCGCAGGCGCAGCGTCAGGATGTCAGCTTTTCGGCACGCGTTCTCAATGCCAACTACGTGAACGCTTACACCTTCCCCGCCGGCACCATGGGCGTGACGCGAGGCATCATGCTGGAAATGGAGGACGAGGCACAGCTGGCCGCCTTGCTTGGACATGAGATGGGCCACGTCAATGCACGTCACTCAGCGCAAAGCCAAGGCAAGGAATTGATCACCACTGCGGCATTGTTCGGTTTGTCGGTGGCCTTAAGTGACTCCAAATGGAGCCCCCTGATCGACCTGGGTGGTCAGATCGGTGCCAGCGCTCTGCTGGCCCGATATTCGCGAAGTCATGAACGCGAAGCCGATGCGCTGGGGCAGAAGTACATGGTGGCAGCCAGTTACCCCGCCCAAGGCATGACGCAGCTTCACGAATTGCTGCTGGCCACTGAAAAAGGCAAGCCCAACATCTTGGAGACCATGTTCTCCTCGCATCCGCTAAGCCAAGAGCGCAGGGACACCGCTGCACGCTTGGCAGAAACGGCGTATGCCGCGAGCCTGAGTCGACCCAATGGTCGTGAACGCTACATGGACAGCACCGCCGGCTTGCGCCGGCTTCAGCCTGCTGTGCTGGCCTGTCAGAACGGCGAAACCGCACTGTCTCGCAAGCAGTTACCAGAGGCGGAGCGACAGTTCGCCGCGGCGCTGCGACATACACCCCTGGACTACGCTGCAAACTTACGCATGGCCCAATGCCAACACGCCATGGGAAAGTTGTCTGAAGCCCGTCGCTATGCACAGACCGCCCGCGAAATTTACCCGCAAGAAGCGCAGGCCGTCAAACTTACAGCCAGCGTGCGCCTGGCCCAGAACGATCCCGCCGGTGCGTTGGCAGATCTTCAGCAGTTTGATCGGTTATTGCCTGGTGACGCTGGAGCCGTCTTTTTGAAAGGCGTTGCCAACGAAGGCCTTGGGCAACGTCAAGCGGCGGGAAAGTACTTTGCGCAGTATTTGAAATCCGAGGCCGATGATTCAGCTGCAAAGTACGCAAAGAAGCGCTTGGCAGATTGGGGAATGAAGCCCTGATGACCGCCAACACTCGCCCAGGGCTCTGGTTGAATTGCTCCATGGCCCCGATGCCGCCAGCTACGTGGCCGGCACCGAAAACTTTTCGCCATCACGCGCTACAACTGGTCCAGCTACTACGCCATGGCGGTCATTGAGCTGGCCGAGGCGGTGGCCCGTGAAATGCAAAACAGGCCCTGAGAACATTCGCCCATGAACCCCATCAACCCCAAAATTAAGGGGTTTCTGAGGCACCATGGCTCAAGCAGCCCTTTGCCAAGCATTTGCGATGGCTGTGTTGATTTCAACTTTTCCTGCAGCAGTCAGCGAAGAGCCTGCAATGGTCGTGCTGGGTTTGGCATATTTGGCCATCACATCCACCAAACTTTTTACCTTGTCGCTGACTGTGTTGCTCAAGGCAAACCTATCTTGCTTGAACAATTCAATCTTGGCATGAGCAGACACCTGCGCATCTGTTGAGTACCAATCTTTAATGCCCACCACATTGGTGCTTCCCAGCTGGGAAATCATCAAATCAGTCCCAGATTTCTGAAACCACAAATCGGCGTAGCTGATGCTGCTGCTGAAAATCACTTGATCCATATCACCGGTATTGGACTTGTCCTCGTAAATCACATCCGTACCAAAGCCTGCATTGATGTTATAGATGTCTGAACCCTCGCCACCCATTAAATGGTCGTTTCCACCACCACCGTCCAGAGTGTCGTTGCCTTCGTAACCCACCAATTTATTGCCAACTGTATTTCCCAACAACCTGTCAGCGTATTGCGTACCCCCTATATTTTCAATGTTGGAAATGGTGTCAACAGCACTGCTGGCATTGACTGTCGCATTTTCAAACCATGTATTGACTTTTCCGCTGGTCATGTTCACATCGATGCCCACATTCAGCGGTCGAGGGTTGTCATCTTCTGATTGGCGGTAGCTGAGGAAGTCCTCTCCACTACCACCGTTGAGGGATTTGCTGCCAATGAACCGTGCAGCCACGGGTGTAGAGTCTACCGAGCCGGGGGTATCCAAGAACGTGGTGGTGATGGTGGCCGACGATGATGCCGTCAACACCTGACTGTAAGCAATATTGGCCGTCTTCATGATGTTGCTCACCGAGGAAATGCTCCTCATGTCGGTATCACTGACATAGACCTTGTAGCGGACATTGGTTTGGCCAGCTGCAAAGGTCAAGGCGATTTCATCAATAGCCACCGACTGTGTCAAAGCCACTTGATACCAATTATTTGCAGAGGAAATGAGTGTGATTCCAGATGCCACGTTGACGCCATTGCGCTTGACCTGCAAGCCAGTCACATTGAATGCCGCTTGGCCATCTTCTTTGCGGATCAACACATATTGACCTTTGGCAATCGCGGCAGGTCGACTGTGTTCGACAAAAATAGCGTCATTGCCTGCGCCTGCATCCACTGTGTCAGCACCAGTACCCGTGATGACCACGTCATCTCCATCACCTGAATTGATACTGTCGTTCCCGTCATAGCCCCACAACTTGTTGGCGGCGGCACTGCCGGTGATTTTGTCGTTGTAATCAGTTCCACCCAAATTTTCGAAGCCCGTGAGGGTATCGGTCACAGTGGACGCATGGTTGGTTTGTTCCAGATACCACGTCTTCACAGTTTGTGCTGTCACCGTTGACAAATCAGCGTCAACCCCCACCCCAACGGTGGTGCTCATGGATCTGTAATTCACCGTATCCACGCCGTCGCCACCTTGCAGGTTTTTGGCATCGTCAAACAAACTTGCGCCTACAAAATTTGAAACCGATACATTCAAACCTGCTTGGCCACTTGCGCTGGCAATCGACTGGCTTTTACCCAAGGTGTCCCAATCGAAAGAAGTTTGGGTGACGTCTCCCAAGGTGGATTTAGCGGCCAACACAATGGCATTCACGCCGCCCACATATCTGGTGCCGGTGGCATCCAATTTATCGGTCAACTTAATTTGCACTGCCAAAGTGGATGCACCATCAAAAGCCCCAACCCATATGGTTGTTTGACCATACACCGACTTGTCTACTTTCAACACACCCGCTTTTTGGTTGCCATAACTCGAACCATACAAAGTGAATCTGCTGTCAAAGAAGTTGATATCTTTGACAAAACCATAAGTCGTGAGAGTGGTTGAGGTGGAGGATGACAAAAACGCGTTGACATCCCACTTGGCCAGACTGCGTCTGTGGCTGACAGAAACAACATCATCACCCAAGCCGCCCATCACTGTATCTGCGCCCTCGCCAGTTGACATCCGATCATTGCCGCCACCACCGTCCAAAGAATCATCACCGCCGTACCCGGCCATTTCATTGGCTGCGCTGTCGCCCATCAATTTATCGGCTGCGTCGGTTCCACCAATGTTGCTGATGCCTGACAGGGTATCCACAATATTGCCTGGCATGACTGTTTTGTTTTGGTACCAGGTGTCGACTTTTTGTTTGGACAAGTCGGCTGAAATCCCCACATCAGCAGGACGAGGGGTCTTGGAATAGCTGTAGTCCAGCGTGTTAATACCAGCGCCACCTGCGATGTTTTTCGCGTCATTGAAATAACCCATGCCCGACAGACTCATGCTCGATACCGTGTAAGCAGTCGTTAGCGCAATACCGCTTTTGTTCCAGTCTAGGCTGGCACCAGTTGCTTCAGTACCTGCAACATATTTGGATTGAAGTACTTTGGCGCCTACCCCCCCACCGACCCTGTCGCTGAACTCGATTTGAACCGCATAGGTTTTTTGACTGCTGGCGTCGTAGCTGCCCACCCAAACCACGGCTTTGCCAGACTGGGTTGTGTCTTTGAGGAAAATTCGGCCGTTGCTGAAAGATTTAGAGTCCGCGGTAAAACCATAAGTGCCTAAACTCAGGAACAAATCGTTCACGTTTCCAATCGGTGCAACCGCAGTTGGAGTGGAAGAAGACAGTGCGGTAGTCACCGTCCAATTGGTCAGTACACGTGAATGCTCTGCGTAAATGATGTCGTCCCCATCACCCGCCAGCACGGTGTCGGTACCCGTTCCGGTGGCAATGATGTCAGCTCCAGCGCCTGCATCGATAGAGTCATTGCCTGCACCTCCGTTTAGCCGGTTGATTTTGTCATTGCCTTTCAAATAATCATGGCCGTCGGTGCCTTCAATGCCCTCGATGCTGGACAAATTGTCGACCACCGACCCACTCGCGAAGGTTCCACCTTGTGCCCAAGTTTTCACCGTCTGTTGAACCGATGACAAATCAGCCCAAATTCCCACATTCGGCGGCAAAATGGTTTTGGCGTAGGACACCATATCCGTGCCTTCACCACCGTTGATGATCTTGTAGTCATCCACAAAACCCAAAGCAGACATACCAAGACCGGTGACGCTCAAATTGCTCACGCTAACAGCTCTGGTATCAGTTTCCCAATCGAGTTGGCCGTTATGCGCCATGATGCCAATCGACTTGGCACCCAACACCGACACTTCCACACCACCGCCCGATTTGTCTCTGAAAGACACTTTCACCGCATAGGTGGTGCCTTCGGTCTTGCTCCCTGTGTTGGCCTGAAAGTAACCAATCCATGCGGTTCTGACCCCTGTATCGGCCTTGAGTTCTTGCAACAGCTCACCTTTGAAATTGCTGTTGCTTCGGTTCAAGGTGAATTGACTTGACAGAAAGTCCATGTCCGAAACACCGCCAAAGCCTGTCAAGGTAGACCAAGTCGAACTCAAGGTGGCGGCCATATTCCAATCAGCTTTAGAACGCGAATGCGCCACCACGATCACATCGTCCCCGTTACCAGCAACCACTTTGTCAAAACCTGTGCCTGTTTCAATGTAGTCAGTGCCATCCAAGCCCTCGATCCAATCGTTGCCCGCCAAGCCATACAGCTTGTTGTTTTGGTCGCTGCCGGTCAAGCGGTCGCTTGCATCTGTGCCTTCTATGTTTTCGATGTTGCTCAAATTGTCGACAACGCCGCCAGTGGGGCTTGAGGCCACTCTGTCCCTGAAGAAGAAATCCATGGATGTGCCATTGGTCACTGACAAGGGATTCAAGAGGTTCAGGGTCGTTGGTTGAGTGTCTACCCTGAAATAGCCCACATTGGGCATGGCCTTCAGTTGAGCATCTTTTATGCCAGCCATGTCGATGTCGCTGACATATACCGTGTATTGGCCGTTTTGTTGAAAGGCTGTGTCAGTCCTCCCAAATACATTGATGGCATCAATCGCAGTTGACACACCCAAGTCCACCTGGATCCAGCCATCACCACTTGTGTCACTTGCAAAAATACCATCTACAAAATAATTACCGCCAGTTTTGCCATCTACCAAATTGACTGCCGCATGGCCATAGGCTTCTCCAGAATATCTGAGATTGGCAGTTTTGCCCTGCGCCACATTCACCCCATTGCTCATCACCTGCAACTCAGCCAATGACAAATGCTCATTCACGCCATCATTCTTGCGGATGTAAACATAGCGGCCTGTGCCGACCAAGGCAGAAGGTGAATTGGTGTCATTGCGAGCATCTCGCCAAATACCCACGGTTTGCTGCGCGGTGGAAAGATTGGCGGTGATGCCCATGACAGCGGCCTCTTGCATGCCTTTGTAACTGACCGTGTCATTGCCCTCACCACCGTCGATGGTTTTATGGTCTGCACTGGCCGAGAAGGGACTGAAGAAATTGACCGTTGTACCCACCGTGCTTGAAAGTGGCACCGACAAGGCGGTACTGCTGACCACGTTGTTTTCTCTGTAGAAACCCACATTGGGCAGGGCCTTCAGCTGGGCATCGGTTTTGCCAGCCATGTCGGTGTCGCTGACATACACCGTGTAATTGCCGTTTTGGGAAGAGGCTCCGTCTGTGCGGCCAAACAAATTGATAGCGTCGATTGAGGTCGTTACACCCAAATCGACCTGAATCCAACCGGCACCAGCCGTACTGCTGGCAAAAATACCATCAGTCCAAACGTTACCGCCTGTTTTGCCGTCTACCAAATTGGCAGCCGCATGAATGCCTGAATCGTATTGGCCAGAAGTTTTCAGGTTGCCAGTTTTACCCTTCGCCACATTGACCCCATTGCTCATCACCTGCAATTCAGCCAATGACAAATGTTCATTCACGCCGTCATTCTTGCGAATGTAAACATAGCGTCCCTTGCCCACCAAGGGATTGTTGTGCTGAACACGAATCACATCGTCGCCGCTGCCACCCGTAACCGTGTCGACACCCGTGCCGGTGATCAGCTCGTCATCCCCTGCGCCGCCATCAATCCAGTCTGAACCACCAGCGCCATACAGTTTGTTGTCTTGGTCGCTGCCCACCAACTTGTCGTTCCAGTCCGTGCCTTCTATGCCCTCAATCGAGGTCAGCTTGTCCGTCACGCTCAGCGCATTTGCCGCTCCATTCACATACCCCGTTTTGACGGTCTGACGCGACTGCGACAGGTCAGCCTCAATGCCAAAACCCACAGGCCCAGAGTCTTTGTAACTGACTACATCATTGCCCGCACCGCCATCGATATTTTTGGCATCACTGATGAAGTAGCGGGTAAAGAAATTGCTGCTGGTGCCTGTTGTGGCAGTCATCGCACCAGCGACAATAAGGGTATTGGTCGCTGTTTGGCTTTGCCTGTAGTAAGCCACATTGGCCATAGCCTTCAGTTCAGCATCGGTTTTGCCAGACATGTCAGTGTCACTGACATACACCGTGTAATGACCGTTTTGTAACCAAGCAGCGTCTGTGCGGCCAAACACATTGATGGTGTCTATCGCTATGGAAGCCCCTAAGTCCACTTGAATCCAAGCATGATTTAGTAGAGACCACTGACCGTTTTTCATACTACTGGCAAAAATACCATCAACCGCACAGTTACCGCCCGTTTTGCCGTCCACCAAATTGGCAGCCGCATGAAGGCTTTCATCCAATTGACCAGAAGTTTTCAGGTTGGTGGTTTTGCCCCGCGCCACATTCACCCCATTGTTCAATACTTGCAACTCGGCCAAAGACAAATAGTCATTCACAAGATCATTCTTGCGAATGTAAACATAGCGACCTGTTGCGGCCAGCGCATTGGCTTGCTTGTTGGCATCGGGCAGTGTGAATGTGCTGGCAGTGCCTGCCGTGACTTTCAAGGGGTCTTGCAGAGTCACCCAGCCCACCGTGTTGGCCACATTGGCATAGCCCACATTGGCCAGGGCCTTCAGTTCAGCATGGGTTTTGCGTGCCATGTCGGTGTCACTGACATACACCGTGTATTGGCCGTTATGACCAATGGCATGGTCAGTTCGCCCAAATAGATTGATGGCATCAATGGCAGTTGACACGCCCAAATCCACCTGAATCCAACTACCACCCGCAAAAATACCATCTACTGAAGGGCTACCGCCAGTTTTGCCGTCCACCAAATTGACTGCAGCATGAAGTGTTGAATCGAACTCACCCGATTTTTGGAGATTCGTGGTTTTGCCCAGAGCCACATTGACCCCATTGCTCACCACCTGCAACTCGGCCAAGTGCAAAAGGTTACTCACACCATCATTCTTGCGAATGTAAACATAGCGGCCCACACCCACCCGCGCCGTGGGTTTGGTGCTGTGCTGCACCGAAATTTTGTCGTCCCCTTCTCCACCCCAAACCACATCTTTGCCAGTGCCGGTGTAAATCACATCATCGCCTGCGCCGCCGTTGATCCAATCGCTGCCATCGCCACCGGACAACACATTCACCCCACTGCTGCCCATTATTCGGTCGCTGGCTTGGGTGCCCTCGATGTTTTCAATGTTTTTCAACTTGTCGATCACACTGTTTTCATTGGTCCAGCCGTTTTGAAACCAGGTTTTCACGGTTTGCTGGGCTTCGTTGGACAAGTCTGCATCAATACCCACATCCGTGGTCATGCCGGTGCCATTTTGGACATAGCTGACCGTGTCTTTGCCATCACCCCCGTCGATTGTTTTCTCGCCTGCGTTCAAATCACGCCTGAAGAAATTGGCGCTGGTGCCAGAGGTGGTGGTCAATTTGCTGGTGATGGAAAGATATGAAGCTGTGCCATCTTGTCGGTAGTAGCCAACATTGGCCATGGCATTGACTTGGGCATCGTATTTGTTAGCCATGTCCGTGTCGCTGACATACACTGTGTAATTGCCGTTTTGGGAAGAGGCGGCGTCTGTGCGGCCAAATACATTGATGGCGTCTATAGAAATAGATGCACCCAAATCCACTTGAATCCACTCACCTGTGGTTGAGGTACTTCTGGTGTTATAAGGCCCCCAATCCGTGTCGTTTTTTGTACTACTGGCAAAAATACCATCAACCGCATAGTTACCTCCGGTTTTGCCATCCACCAAATTCAGCGCCGCATATTGCTTGTCATCGAGTTGACCAGAGTATTTCAGATTGGTTGATTTACCTTGCGCCACATTCACGCCGTTGCTCATGACTTGCAACTCGGCCAAAGCTAAATAGTCAAACACCATATCGTTTTTACGAATATAGACATAACGCCCTTTGCCGATCACCGAATCCGCAGTGTCGGTGTGCAACGGCACACCAGCGGAACTGGCAAAGTCATGCTGCACATAAGCTTTGTCGTTGCCAACACCCAGAATGACAGTGTCTTTACCCAAGCCTGTCACGACGATGTCGTCCCCCGCCTTGGTGTCGAACAGGTCATTGCCGCCCTGACCAAAAAACTGGTCATCCAACTCGCCGCCCATGAATGTGTCATTGCCATCCGTACCACGGATTTGCTGAATCAGAGAAAAACTATCGGTACGACTTGCATAATTGTCAGAACTTTTCTGAACCGTTCCATCGCGTCCGGAAGTCATAGACACCGAAATTCTTTCATTGGCACCGGTACCCATGGTGCCATAGTCCAAAAAGTTAATCCCAAAGCCGCCATCATAAAAAGAGTTGCCTGACAAAGCGGCGATAAAGGTATCGTTCCCTCCCAGACCGTATATTTTGTCGCTACCACCTGCGCCATCGATGATATTGTCTTGCGCGTCACCTACCAGGGTATCTATACCCAGGCTACCGCGTATATTTTGAATATTGTTGATTTTTTGGTTAAAGGTCGTCAAAGATACACTAGTGACCATACTGTTACCATTCACATCAAATGGCGCAGCCTTAAAGCCCCCCTTGCCGTCGCCTAACCATATATTGACAATATGATTGATCTCGCCATTTGCGGCAAATGCACTTTTTTCGGTACGCAATATATCTGCAAAACCATCGCCATTGAAATCACCAACCGTAAGATTTGTATAGTCACCATGAAACCATCCCGGCGTAACACCTTTTGCATTGCCATTAGAAGTAGTTTCAGCCTTTGTAAATGAATAATCGCCATTCGAAAAATAAACCGATAACATGTGGTAATCGTCTGAGGCCCATGCACCTTTTTCTTGTCGCAAGATATCAGCTTTGCCATCACCATTAAAATCACCCGTGTAAATATTGGTGAAAGTTGGATTAAAAAACGATGTATTCCAATCTGCAGTCGATATTTGTGAATTACTATTCAAATAAGTAAACCTGAGTTTGGCGCCATCAGCAAATATAAATTCGGTTTTACCATTGCCATCTGTGTCACCAAAGGAAGCCAAATTATTACCTTGCGTAAAATTTCCACTGGAGTTAGCTCCAGGGTTAATAATGGACACATTAGAACCGTTATATATTGAAAAGTCATTAATGCGCTTATCGAAAAAATTGGTCACCATTAACTTATCACTTGTATTTAATTGAATACTACTCCAAGTCCAAGGATCAATTTTAAAATCAGCTGCAGATGACAAGTCTCTTTTTACTATGACTTTATCAGCAACACCGTCACCGTTGAAATCACCATAGAAATTCCTTTCGGAATAAACATAGCCTCTATATATTAAATTTGTAGATTTATCAACAAAACCCAAATTAAAATTATGGCCGTCGTTAGAATAAATATCTGAAATACCATCCCCGTTTAAATCATAAGCAATATACTGATAATGATCTGCATTAAAGATCTCATACATGGCTATGTTCGACCAAGTGTTTTCAGGTCGATACGAAAAGGAGGCTCTCGCCAAACCGTTTGGGCTGTCCGATAATTCTTTGAGAAGATCGTAAGATTTAGCAAGTTGAATATTGAGTGCAAGTTTAACACTTGTTCCATTATTGGAATAATCAATCCAATCACCGCCACCACCGCCGTCAAACACATCATCACCAGCAGAGGCAATAAAGAAGTTTTGCTTGCTATTGCCTTTGAAATTATCTGTACCATCTCCCCCTTCTATATAAGACACATTTTTTATCCAATCAGTGGTGTCATTGTACTTATATAAAATTTGGGTATCTAAAAATTGAATGGTTTCACTGCGTTTTCCTACTGACGTGGTTTGTGAGTTAATAACTTCAATTAAAATATCTGCATTACCCTTTTTATTAATGCTAACCCAGCCATTTTCAGCAAATTCAACATTTAAATTGACATCTCTTTTGAAAGTGGAATAATCAACGCCATTAAAACCCGTACCTAAATCCCCCTCTACCTTACGAATACCCATGATAAGCACATCGTTTCCGCCACCCATATCGAAGGTCGCAGCATTGCTGGTATTTCCACCATTATCTCTCAATGCCAATCCACGCAAATCAACGGTCGTAGAAGTATTGCCATCTACGATATTCCAAGTTCTGGGTGTGTATGTCATTTCAGTCAAGTATTGATTTTTTCCACTCTCTTTTCTGACAGCAGTGATTTCACTCGGACTGATCAGCACAGGGCCAAGGCTCACATACTGACGTAAATAGGATGAGGATAAATCAATCGTTGCAGAAGTGGCATTGATCAAAGATTCATTGCGGGTGTATCCTTTTTTGTTAACCACAGTGGCATCAAAATACTGGTTTTGCAGCGATGCACCCTCACGTAAACGACCCGCAATTTGAAATTGCACATCATTCGGTGTCATTGAACTGAGAAGCACCACACGGCCATAGCCATCATCACCAATCATGGACTGGTATTCATTGATCATGGCTTTAAAACCAGGTGAGTCTTCATACCTGGCGCGCAAGGCTGCGTAGGATTGTGACCAGTAATTGCTCCAAGAACCATATTGGTTCAATAGACTATTTCGATCGGTATCAACACCCGCTTCAATTAATGGTTGCTGAATAGCTGACAAAAACAACGAACCGAGACCGGTAATCAATGAAATAGCAACACCAACGCCCGGTATAAATGAACCCACAATCCCCACAGCAGCGAGCACACTTTGCCCGGTCAAAAAAATTGCATTGATTATCGCCGTTCTCTCTAAATTATTTGCCAATGCATTAAAACCACTGAAACCGTATTTAGATCCATAGATGGACAATTCATTTCTAGTTTTGGTCGCTGCTTCAAACTCAGCTGCTAAATTAATAATATCTAATACGGTAGCAGTCGAAGTTATTGCTGCTGTCAAAGCACCAAAACCCTTAGCGGCGGAAGAAGAGTATTTTGCAACTTTCGAAAAAACTAGTAAAGCATATGATATTTCACCAGCAGCCACTAAGAGTTGAAAAGATTGAATACTCAATTCCGCAATATAGTAATTTCTTTCCTGGTCTGTTTTAGCATAGTTCAAATTATTGACAAGAATTGCTACCGTTGCTGCAGAAGCACCAAGATTTAAAATGCTGCCAGCCACTGAACCAAATTCAGCCACCTGTGCAAAACCATTTCTTTTAAAAAAAGATTTTAAAGCATCTCCATTTTTAATAAGTCTGTAAGGAATATTATCCTCTAGTTTAACTATGGTTTTCATAATCCCACTGGCTAAATTGAATGCAGAAGCCCCTCCCTGAAATAGTGCACTTGAAAGTTGAATTTTTGCAATTTCAAGATCAATACCAGACAATCCATCCTCATTCAGTTTTTTAAATGCTTTTGCTATCGCAAGACCTGCATCTGCAGATTTCCAAACTTCAGCAAAAACACCTTGTGCTTCATACCGTATTTCCTTGGATTTCTTTTTATTTTTTATTGCAGAAGCAACATTATCTGGTGAATTTGGGGCTACTTTTAAATCATAAATTTCAAGCTTATAAGACTGACGGTATGTACTAAAAAAATCAGCTATAACAGCGATTCCGTTCTTGGCTCTATCCAAACCCTCGGTAACATTACCAGTTTGCAAGTTTCTTGAAAAATTCAAAGCAGCAAGTGTGAATTTATAATTACTGAAGGTTAGATAATCTTTTTCAAGATTATCGATGAATTTTTTTCTGGGGTCAGCGTCATTCAGGCCAACTTTATATATTTTGAATGCCTTTATCAGGGTTCCAAATGTTCTGTCATTGAGCGAATAATTGGTTGAATAATTCCCAACAGGATTAATAATATTTACAAGCAATTTATAATCGGTAAACGTATTTTTGGGATCTTCGACCTTAATATTTTCAGCATTCAGTAAATTTAAAAATGATTGACTAGACATAATATCTGTCAACAATTTAAAATTTTGTGTGTCTGCGTTACTGTTCAAAGTCAGAGCTGTCATGATTCTTTCCTTTTGAAGATTTGAAAATTTGAAAAATACCTGTTTGGCTTACTGATTTTTAATAATGAAGTCTAAATTCCGTTGCAATCTGTCGGTGTAGAATTTTTTTTGTTCTGGTTTTAGATTGATGCCAAAGTGATCTTGAATCACACCTTTGGTATTGTGTTTTTTGACGCGCAAGGCAAATGCTGCGCCATCAGGAAAAAAATCACGTCTTAATTTATCGATGAAAGATCGCGACCCCCCATGCGGCGCTATCCAATCAATAAACCACATGCGGTCACCACAATTCCAATCATTAAAACTGATTGAATTGGTATTTTGTAAATATTGACGCTCTCTTTCTTCATCGAAAAATGCCCAGCTGGTGTAATGAAGTGGCAGACCGTCTTTATTGCGAATGATTAAAAATTGCCGGTGTGCGACTGCTGGCAATACATTGATGGTCATCAACGCAGAAGGCCATTCCTGATGCAAAGGAGAATGCATCCACAACCAAGAAATCAAGCCCAGTACTTCTTGGTGATTGAACGGATGATCGTTGATGCAGGGCATCAATATTTTCAATTCTGAAGATGGAATCTCAATAGGCGTCATTGATTTTTCCTTGAAAGTAAAGGTGTTTAATTTGACATGTGACTAATCGGGCCATACCGCGAGCAAGTTCAACCCTTGCAGTAATTAATTCTTTATTTGCATTTAATAGGTAACTGATGTCCGCCACACCACGAAAATATTTTTCCTTCATGGCATTCAAATTTAATTCTGAAAGCTCTATATATTCTTCTAATTTAGATTTAACCAACAATTCACTTTGAAGTTGTTTTAAATTTGCAATAACTTCTTTTTGAATTTTGTTTTCCACCGTATTTATTTGCATCTCTTGAGAGGATGCTTGTTGCATTGATTCTTTAACCTTGTAGGTATTGGAAAATCCTGAAAACAAAGGAACCTTCAAAGTTAGATTGACAGTTGATTCATTGGTTTTAAAGTTTGTACCACTGTCAATTTTGTTTTGATAAACCCCATTGCTCATTGATAAAACAATGCTGGGGTTGTTTTCCTTTTCAATTTCTTCCACTCTTTTCAAACTGGCTTTATAAGCATAAATAGCTGACAAGCGCTCGGGCATACTATTTGCAAGCTCAAACAACATTGATTTATCAACATCACTATTTATTTTCAGTGCAGACTGGCTTATGGGTTGAAATGCATCGATGTCAACATCAGGATTGACCCGTTTGCCAATGCCCAGTGAATTGAGCAACCCATTGTATTTTTGAGCTATTTCATTGAACGTTTGTAAAATATCAATTTCAGCTCGGTTATAAAGTGTTTGCGTAGTGATCACGTCACTTTGACTGCCAACACCCAAGCGCTGACGCTCCATTGCAATATCAAAATTATTCTTAGCATTTTCCTTTGCTTCTTTGTAAAGCTGAAGCACTCGAATGGAGCCCTTTAGATCTTCCTGAGCCAAGAGCGCTTCTAAAATACTGTTGTTGGTATTGGCCACTAATTCATAAGCCACAGCTTTAGCTTGAAGCTCTGTTCTCTTGATGAGTGCAGAAGTGGCCCCAAAATTAGTGACCTTCCAAATAAAATTAAAACCCTGCCTGATCGTTGTTTCGTTTCGTGATGGAACGTCTAATTCTGGGCGAGTAGGATCGATCACAAATTTATCTAAACGGCGCTCATTTCCATTGGCCGTCCAATCAATTTCCGGCAGGCGACTTCCTTTGGCTTGGCCTAACCTTGCTAAAGCAGCTTTGTAATTGTGATAAACCACTTGAATATCTGGTCTAAAACACACGGTAATATGAGCCAACTCAGCTCTGCTCATATTGACAAAAGAATGGGCAGAACCTGCATTCAAAAAACATCCTGCACTTTGATTTAAATTGGGATACAAGGTATGTATATTTCCCAATTCATCATTCACGCTCAAAGGGTCCTTGGCTATTTGCAGTTGTTGCAAAATATATTCATTTGCATAAGATTTGTTCATCATGCACATGGTTATAAAAAGTCCGACGCCTATGAACTTTAATTTGTTACCACTCACGTAAACTCTCCGATATGTTTTTCTTGAAAGGATCTAAAAAATATTCAATGACCCTTCTTTTGCCGACGTTTAACTCAACGACTGTTGTCATCCCTGTGCTTAATTTATTTTCACGCGCATGCGATGTGATTGATTTACTGAGTAAGGAAACTCTTGCACTGTATAAAGGTCCTTTTTTTTCATCTACAATGGCGTCAGCAGATAACACACGAAGCCGGCCGTTGACAGTGCCATATTTGGTAAATGGATAGGTATCGATTTTTATCTGAGCATCCATTCCTTGCTTTAATCGTCCTATATCCTTGTTTTCTAGTTTGATTTCTACTTCCAACAGCTCATCAGTTGGAACGATATACATCATGGTTTGCGTTGCGGCTACCACTCCGCCCAAGGTGTTGGAAACCAATTGATGAACATAGCCATCGACAGGTGCCTTGATGAATAATGAGTTGTCGCGCTGCATTGTTTTCTTTAATTCTTGTGAATTCAATTTTAATTTGGTATCTGAGTCTCTGATTTGTTCTAAGGTCGCTCTCTTCAGCTCTGTTCTGTATGACTCTAAGGTCAATTCTGTTTGTTTTATTTGGCTGTTTGCATCGTTGATCTTGCTTTGCTGAATATCAAGCTCAGCTTGGGTGTCAGCCAATAACTGTTGTTGGTCTAGAACCGCATGTCTGGGTATATATCCTTTTTTCTCTAATTCTTTGAAATCATTGAGTTTATGTTCAATGATTGGTATAGCTTCGGAATATTTTTGTACTTGCCTTTTAGTGGCATCTAATCCTGATTTTTTAGACTCAATTTCAGCCAATATACGATTGATCTTGGCTTCATACTCTACAAGCTTGCTGTTCAATAAATTGTATTTTTCTGCACTTAAAGGGTTTGTATTTTTATTATCTATATAGTCTAGGAATTTTGAATTTTGAAGATTTTCATTTATAGAAGTTGATATTTCTATGTTTATTTTTTCAGTGTCCGTTTGAAATCCAGGAACATACAGCTCCAATAAAACATCTCCTGCTTTGACAAGCTCTCCTTCATTCACATATATTTTTTTAACAACTGAGGACTCGAGCGCTTGTATAGATTTTTTTTGCCCTGTTGAAATGATTTGTCCTGGCGCAGATACGATGACGTCAATTTTGAATATGTATGAACCAATCAAAGTAAGTACTATAATGGAGATCAGCAAATACATTGCAATTCTGGGAAGTGGGTGTACTGGGGTTTCTTGCACAGCCAAAGCAGCTGGTAAAAATTCAGCCTCTTCTATGGATCTGCGCATGTCATCATTGTTTTTTCTTACGCGCCATGCGGCAGCCCACACCTTTCTGTACCGGCTGATAATTTCACTCCAAGCTTGGACTTTTAAAATAAGAATATTCATCTGGACTTTTGTATATTATTTAAATGACTATAAATTCCGCCGGATACGATTAATTCTTCATGCGTTCCTTTTTCTGCAATTTCCCCTTTGTCCATCACATAAATACAGTCGGCATTTCTAACCGCGCTAAGCCGATGCGCCACAATAATGACAGTTCTGCCTTGGCATATCCGATTCATATTGTTTTGAATGATTTGTTCTGATTCATAATCTAAAGCGCTGGTGGCTTCATCAAAGATTAATATTCTGGGGTTGGTGATAATGGCTCTGGCAATTGCTATGCGTTGACGTTGTCCGCCTGATAAACCCACACCATGCTCGCCAATGATGGTGTCGTAGCCTTCTGGTAAATCTCTGATAAATTCATCTGCACCGCTTAATTCAGCCGCTGCCACCACTGTAGCCATATTCAGGCTGGGGTTGCTGACAGCAATATTGGCGCGAATACTTCTGTTAAACAGTATGTTTTCTTGCAGTACAACGCCTATTTGGCTTCTTAATGAATTGGGTTCAGTGAGTACAAGGTCGAATCCATCTATCAACACTCTGCCGTGTTGCGGTGTGTACATTCTTTGTATGATTTTTGTGAGCGTGCTTTTTCCAGAACCCGATCGCCCGACAATCCCAATCGTTTGGCCCGGTTGAACCACAAGGGATATGCCGCGAATAACATCGTCAACTTCAGGCCGGTAACGGAACCGAATTTGGTCAAATTCTATTTTTCCTTTTAAAGCAGGTAATATGGTTTTACTGTCTGTTATTTCTGTTTTGGTATTCAGAATATCGCCCAGCCTGTCCATGGATATACCGACCTGCTGAAAGTCCGACCACATCTGTGCCATTCGAATAATAGGACTGGAGACATGCGACGCCAGCATATTGAAGGCGATCAGCTCGCCGACCGTCATTTCCATTTCAATGACATAACTTGCACCCAGCCATGTGATCGCAATCGTGACCATTTTGCTGATGAGTTGCACACCATTATTTGCAATCAAACTTATTTTGTTGATTTTAAGACTGGCTTTGACATAATTTGCCAGCAATTCATCCCAACGGTTCACCCATCGGGTTTCAAGTGCCATGGATTTAACAGTGTCAATACTGGATACTGATTCAACCAAGAACGACTGACTTTCAGCGCCTTTATTGAATTTATCGTCGAGGTTTTTTCTTAATATGGGCGTGACAACCAAGGCCAACAGAAAATAGAAAGGAATTGATGCGAGAACCACATAAGTTAATTTCTCACTGTAGAAAAACATGACCCCCAAGAAAATAACTGAAAATAACAAATCCAGAATCAAGGTCAGACCTTGTCCCGTTAAAAACTCCCTGATGTTTTCTAGTTCCCTTACCCGGGCAACAGAATCTCCTACCCTGCGTGCTTGAAAATACGCCAGTGGCAAGGCTACTAAATGCCTGAACATTCTGGCGCCCAATTCCACATCTATTCGACTGCTGGTATGGGCAAAAACATAACTTCTTAAGAAATTCAGTGTGACATCAAACAAGGTCACAACGATCAAACTGATGGTGATGACATTCAAGGTGGTGATGGCGCTGTGCAACAGCACCTTGTCCATCACCACTTGAAAGAATATCGGTGTTGCCAGTGCAAATAATTGCAAAACCACCGAAACCAACAAAACCTCTGAAAGCATTTTTCGGTATTTGACGATGGCAGGTATGAACCAGCTGAAGTCAAACTTGGCCAACTCTCCAATCAGCGAAGAGGTGGAGGTCACCATCAACAAACAACCATCCCAGCAGCTTGTGAAGTCTTCTTCGCTGAGCTTTTCGGGCATTCTTTGATCTGGTCTGTGGATCAAATATTGCCGTGTGTCCTGACTGTGATGAACAGCCGCCAAAATGAATGCGCTGCCATTTTGGTCAAACGCCACGGCTGGCAAACCGATATGGCCCAGCCTTTGAAGGGCCGGCTGACGCATGCGTGCATGAAACCCCATCTCTTTGGCGAGGGTGAGGTAGGTGATGTGGTTGGGCGGTAAGTCGTCCAGACCTAATTTGCGAACCACTTGCTGCAACTCCACGGTAAGCCCATGAAACTGAGCCAACATGGCGAGGCATCCAAGCACTTGCTTGGTGGTTTCGGCAGAGTGATTTGTGTGTCGTTGGGCGCGTAAGGAATTCATGCCCTGTTTATATTATTTTTGTGTGTAATTTTTATGAAAAATTAATATTTTTGAATGTATTTTTCTCACCACCCAATCTCCCCCACTTATGGCTGGCGGCTCCTGCCTCCACTTCCTGCAGCCTGTGCGAAGCCCACCGCGACTTCTTTGAGGCTCAGCTGCTCTTGCGTCGCAACGCCATGTCCATCGACCAAGACATGGTCGCTGCCCACGGCATTACCGGGGCCTACAGCAGCGTCATGAGCCTGTGTACAACCCGGTGTATGTGGCCATGCTCGAGCAATTCGGCCGGGTGGCTGATGCGGCTCGCATGCGTGACCCCAACCGCAAGGTCATGGTGGAACACACCCTCGGCAACACCCAGGCCATCGCCTCCCCCCTTTGCCAGAATGAACTGCTCCAGCAACCCGTGATCATTTAAAGAGCAACGAGGTAGTCATGGAGATCATCACTTGGCGTGATCTGGAGGACGAAAGCGTGTCGTGGGGGGCTGGCGCTCAAGACCCAAGCCCCAAATAACGCCACCAGGCGGCATTAGGGGAGTTACAGGGCAACTGGCCATCCCATCGGGCCGATTCTTGAGGTCAAGACCCGATGGGCTGGCATCGCTTACGGGTGGGCCGGCTCATCAAGAATCCGCTTTGAAGTCAGCCGGATGGTTCAACCCGAATAAAAAAACGGATCTTTTAGAGTCAATGCGCTTTCATGGCCTTGCCCACTTCCAGCGTCCCTTGCTCTGAGCCCGAGCGGGGCACCATTTCACCTTGGCGGTCGGTCACCTGCGCCATGGCCTCGGCCAGGCGATCGGCGGTATCAGGGCCGGTGCCCAAGTACACGCCTTGGGTCAGGGTGATGTGCGCCACCTCAAAGCTGCCTGCGCCGGCGCAAATGATGGTGCGGTTGGGGGCATCGTCGCTGGCCATGACCAGCATGGCGGGCACCACCGCGTTGGGGTCCAGGGCTTGCAGCACGGCCTCGGGCATCAAGCCTTCGGTCATGCGGGTGGCGGCCGTGGGGGCCAGGCAGTTGACGCGGATGTGGTGCTTCTCACCCTCGATCGACAGGGTTTGCATCAGGCCCGCCAGCGCCATCTTGGCCGCGCCGTAATTGGCTTGGCCGAAGTTGCCGTACAAGCCGCTTGACGAGGTGGTCATCACGATGCGCCCGTAGTTTTGCGCCTGCATGTGCGGCCAAACGGCCTTGCTGCAGTGCACCGCGCCCATGACATGCACATCCATCACCAGCTTGAAGTCGGCCAACGCCATCTTGGCAAAGCTTTTGTCGCGCAAGATGCCCGCGTTGTTGACCAAAATGTCCACCCGGCCCCAGGCGTCCACCGCCTGCTGAACCATGGCCTTGACCGCCTCGAAATCGGTGACCGATGCACCGTTGGCTAAGGCTTCGCCACCGGCGGCGCGGATTTCGTCGACCACGGCCTGCGCGGCCGACACCGAGCCGCCCACGCCATGCACATCGCCGCCCAGGTCATTGACCAGCACTTTGGCCCCGCGTGCGGCCAGTGCCAGCGCATGCTGCTTGCCCAAACCGCCGCCAGCGCCCGTGACGATGGCGACACGGCCTTTGAAATCGATGCTCATGTGTTTTCCTTGTGACATTGAAAGACGGGGCTGACCTGATTCATCTGCTAATCTGGCCCCAATGACCCTGCAGCCCGTTGCGCATGGACTTTAAACCAGCCCCCGGGCACTGCCTGTTACCCGATTGACATCCTCATGGAACTGAACACAACCATCCTGACCACACCCCCTTTGGACGCCGCCACCGTGGTGATGCTGCGCGATGGCCCGGACGGCTTGCAGGTGCTGCTGATGCGCAGACACCAGGCCTCGAACGTGCTGGGCGGGGTCTATGTGTTTCCCGGCGGCAAACTCGACCCTGAGGACCAAAGCCCGGCATGGTTGCCCCGCCTGAGCCAGGACAGCGCCACCTTGCACCAAAGACTCAACGAGCCCGATATCCCCAGCGAACGTGCCTCGGGCCTGTTTGTGGCCGCCATGCGCGAAGCCTACGAAGAGTGTCGGGTGCTGCTGGGCTGCGCGCCCCATGCCGAGCCACAAGCCCAAGACCTGTTGCAAGCCCTGCGCAGCGGCCAAAGCTGGCACGAGGCCTTTGCGGCCCAGGCCCTGGCCCTGCACACCGAGCCGCTGCTGCCCTGGTGCCGCTGGATCACACCGCGCCAGGCCTCGGTGACCAACAAGCGCTTTGACACGCGGTTTTTTGTCACCCAGGTGCCCGACAACCAATTGGCTGAACACGACAACTTTGAGGCCACCGAAGCGCTTTGGATTCAGCCGCGCGAGGCGCTGCTGCGTTATTGGGACCGCCAAATCGAGCTGGCTCCGCCCCAAATCATGAGCCTGGTGCACCTGAGCCGCCACCTACACGCCCAAAGCGTGCTGGCCGAAGCACAAAGCCGCCCCCCGCCGGTCATCGAGCCCGAACCCTTTGACCAGGACGGCATCCGCACCATCTGCTACCCGGGCGATCCGCGCCACTCGGTTCGGCAAGCGGCCTTCCCTGGGCCCAGCCGTTTGATGTTCAAAAACAAACGTTTTGAGCCCGAGTTGGGCTTGGCCGCTTTGCTTGACTAAAATAAGCGTCAACACGTTGCATTTGCTTACGTGCTTTTTGTATTCACTTGTAACTCCGTCTCATGAGCCAAACACCTCAGCCGATTTATTTGTCCATTGCGCGGGCCATGGAATTCATTGGTGACGCCAATGGTGTGTTGTCCCTGCTCGAGACCCTGCAGCAAACCCTGAGCGATGATTTGCCCCGGCTGCAAGAGTTGCTGGACAAAGGTGATGTGTTCGCCGCCAACCGCATCCTGCATCAGCTCAAGGGCTTCACACCCGTTTTTTGCGTGGACAGCCTGGTCGAGCGGGTGGTCTTGGTCGAAGGCCTGAGCAAGCACGCAGAAACCAGCGAGGTGCGCACTGCTTATGACCAACTGGCCCCACAACTCGAAGCCTTGCGCCTGGAAGTGATCGCGCACCTGGACAGCCACAGGCCAAACTGAACGGGATCGACCCCCAGACGCACAAAAAAACGGGCCCTCAGGGCCCGTTTTTTTCGTTTCATCTCAGCGATTACTTCAAAGCCTTGAAGCGCACGCGCTTGGGTTTGGCACCTTCTTCGCCCAAACGGCGCTTTTTGTCGGCTTCGTACTCTTGGTAGTTGCCGTCAAAGAAGACCCACTGACTGTCGCCTTCGGCGGCCAAAATGTGGGTGGCGATGCGGTCCAGGAACCAGCGGTCGTGGCTGATGACCATGATCGAGCCCGCAAACTCCAGCAGCGCATCTTCCAGCGCCCGCAGGGTTTCCACGTCCAAGTCGTTGGAGGGCTCGTCCAGCAGCAACACGTTGCCGCCCTCGATCAGGGTTTTGGCCAGGTGCAAACGGCCGCGCTCACCACCCGACAACATGCCGACCTTTTTCTGCTGGTCGCCACCGTTGAAGTTGAAGCGCCCGCAGTACGCCCGGCTGGCCATTTGGAACTTGCCCACGTTGATGATGTCCAGACCGCCCGAGACGTCTTCCCACACGGTTTTGTTGTTGTCCAGGTCATCGCGGTTCTGGTCCACAAAAGCCATGCGCACGGTCTGGCCGATCTTGACTTCGCCGCTGTCGGGCTGCTCTTTGCCCGCGATCAATTTAAACAGGGTCGATTTACCGGCACCGTTGGGGCCAATGATGCCGACGATGGCACCCGCAGGCACCTGGAAGCTCAGGTTGTCGATCAGCAAACGGTCGCCAAATGACTTGCTGACGTTCTTGAACTCAAACACCTCGTTGCCCAAACGCTCGGCCACTGGAATGAAAATTTCCTGGGTCTCGTTGCGTTTTTGGTAGTCGTAGTCCGACAACTCTTCAAATCGGGCCAGACGCGCCTTGCTCTTGGCCTGACGGCCCTTGGGGTTGGCACGGGCCCACTCCAGCTCTTTCTTCATGGCCTTGGAGCGCGCGTCTTCGGTGCGCTGCTCAGTGGCCAAACGGGCGTCTTTTTGCTCCAGCCAGCTGGAGTAGTTGCCCTTGTAAGGAATGCCAGAGCCCCGATCGAGTTCCAAAATCCACTCGGCGGCGTTGTCCAAGAAGTATCGGTCGTGGGTGATGGCCACCACCGTGCCCGAAAAGCGCTGCAAGAACAGCTCGAGCCAGTCCACGCTTTCAGCGTCCAAGTGGTTGGTGGGTTCGTCCAGGAGCAACATGTCGGGGCGCGAGAGCAGCAAACGGCACAAGGCCACACGGCGTTTTTCACCGCCCGACAGTTTGCCGATCACTGCATCCCATGGGGGCAGACGCAGCGCGTCGGCAGCGATTTCAAGTTGGTGCTCTGAGGCATCGCCAGCCGTGGAGATGATGGCTTCAAGCTTGGCCTGCTCGGCGGCCAGGGCGTCAAAGTCAGCGTCTTCTTCAGCATAAGCGGCGTACACCTCTTCCAGCCGGGCTTGCGCGGCCTTGACTTCGCCCATGCCGCTTTCGACGGCTTCGCGCACGGTCTGCTCAGGGTCCATGATGGGTTCTTGCGGCAGGTAACCGATCTTCAGGCCCGCCATCGGGATGGCTTCGCCTTCGATCTCTTTGTCGATGCCCGCCATGATCTTGAGCAAAGTGGACTTGCCCGAGCCGTTGGTGCCCAGCACGCCAATCTTGGCCCCGGGGAAGAAAGACAGCGAAATGTCTTTGAGAATATGACGCTTCGGGGGGACGATCTTGCCCACCCGGTTCATCGAAAATACGTATTGAGCCATTTATACCCGCCTGAAAAAATACCAATAACCGCGCATTATCCCAGCTTGGCGTGATGCCGCATCAAACAGATGCGGCGATCCCGGTGCAAGGCTGTCTCTGTGGGATCGACGCCCTGGTCGCGATAGACCCTTCGCAGACCACAAGCATTCGCCCCGAGTACAGGGCGCCTACAGCTGCCGCTCCGTCTGCAAGCCCGAACGGCTGGAATACTGAACCAAGCTGTTGAGGGCTTCCAGCATCACCCGAGCGCTGCGGCGGCTATACACCTCGTCTCGCAACCAAGCGCATTCGGCGTCCAGCAGCGCATCAGACCCCAAACTGCACCACCAAACTCGGCCTTCACCGTCCCAACGGTAGCCCCTGGCCTTGAGCTTGTCTTTGGATTCAAACGGCGCACCCGTGGCGCGCAGTTTGTAGCGCGTCTGTCCTGCCCCGGCCAGCAGCCGCATCAGACCCGTTTGTCCATCGGCCAGAGGTGACGCCAGCACTTGCAGCAAAGCGTGGCAATCGACCTGCGCCCGGTGCGCGTCGTAAAACCAGCCGCGCTCAGACGCCAAAAACTCCAGTTTGGCCGAGCCGCTGCCTTCTTTTTTCCAGTCAACGCCCTGGAAAGAACAGCCCCAGGCCTTGCTGGCAAACACCGGAAAACGCGCCTCCACAAACGGCCGGTCGAACCCGGCGTTGTGCGCCACCACCAAGTCAGCCTGCGCCACAAGGGCCGTCACGGCCGCATCGTCGATGCGCAAACCCTTGACCATGCTGTCGTCGATGCCGGTGATCTCGGTGATCTGGGCCGGAATCGGCTTGCCCGGGTCTTCAAACGACTCGTAAATGGTGACCGGCCCCACGGGCAAACCTGTGGCCGTGTCCACCAGCACCGACAGCATGGCCAGCTCGATGATTTTTTCGCTTTTGCTGTCCAGTCCGGTGGTTTCGGTGTCGAGCACGATCACGCGCTGTGGCGCCTGGCCGCTCACAGGCCCGTAATCGCTGCGCGGCACCAGCCGCCGCAGCACCCGAAAGTCGGGGTGCTGCGCCAGGGTTTGGGCCATGGCTTCGGGGTCGGTGGGGGCTGAACGGGTCATGGCCTCTGGCGGCGCAACAGCCGCATGCACCGACAAAGGCGTCACTGCCGCAGGCGATGCCACTTGGGGCATGGCCGTTTGGGCCGCATTGGAGGGCGCCATTGCGGCAGCGTCGGCCTCAAAGCCGAAAAAACTCATCTGGTCGGTTTTGTTCATAGGGCGAGATTAAACCGCGATTTTCGATCGCCCAAACAACCCCTAAGAGATCCAACTGAACATGATTTCAGCGCATGCCTTTCAGTCCAGCTTGATGCCCAAGTCCACCGCCAGCTTGATCCAGACCGGCACTTCGCCTTCCCAGTCTTTGCGGGTGTCGGCTAGGTTTTTGGGCTTGTTGGGGATGGCGAAGGTTTCACGCAGCTTGGCGGCGCGTTCGGTGTTGGACCATGCCACGGCTTCGTCGGCCATGCGTTTGAGGATGGCTTCGGGCGTACCGGCGGGGGCCACCAGAGGCAAGCCGCCTTCCAGCGTGACGAGTTTTTCGGTGTTGCCTTGCTCGGTCAATGTGGGCACATCGGGCAGTTTGGGTGAGCGGTAACTGCCCGTCACACCGATGGCGCGCACGCCCCGGGTGGACATGGTGTTGAAAGCCTGATAACTGCCCACAGCCACTTGCAGTTGGCCCGAAGCCACGTCGAGCCACATGGGCGCTTCGCCGCGGTAGTGCACCGACTGGATTTTCGTACCATGCTGGCGGTTGGTCTGGTCGGCCAACATGTGCGGGTACGAGCCCGGTGCATAGGTGCCCATGGAGGTTGGATTGTTTTTGGCCCAGGCCACGAACTCGGCCATGTTTTTGGCCGGAATCTTGTCGGGGATGCCCACCACCAGGGGGCCGGACGGGAATACAGTCACGGGCGTGAGGTCTTTGTCCAGGTTGTAGGGCAGTTTGGAATAAAGAACGCGGTTTTGCCAAAACGTGCCCGATGTGCTCATGACAAAGGTGTAGCCATCGGCAGGTGACTTGGCCACCGCATCAATGCCAATGATGGCGCCCGCGCCAGGTTTGTTTTCGATGACCACCGGCACCCCCAGCTTGCCCGACAGGTACTCGCCATAATTGCGGGCATAGGCATCGGTCAAGCCGCCGGGCGGAAAAGCCACCACGATCTTGATGGGCTTGGAAGGCCATTTGGCCGCTTGGGCCCAAGCCGCCCCAGACGACAGCATGCAGGCGGCCAAGGCGAGCGAGGCCATCCACCAATGTCGGCGGTGTGTTTTCAATTCATTCGACATGTTTTCTCCCAAAGTAACTCGTTGATCAGCACGCATTCAGTTTAGAGGCAGATCGGCTCGTTTTGAATTGGGGTTTGAACCCATGCGGGCAGAGGTCAACGAAAATGTCTGGGCAAGGGTTGCACCATCGCAGCCGCAGGCATGAATCAACGCAGGCGCAAGCCCCTGAACCAGGACTTGTGCGACAATCGCGCTCGTTGTGGCCGCCAGTTGCCGCAACATCAGCACTCCTGCTGGGGCCTGACCCAGGCAACGCTCAAAACAAGCGCCTGTGGCTTCCATGCCCACCTTAAGACTTATCGGCCAACACTGGACACTGCCAACCGCAGTTGAATGAGCCGATGCCCGCGCCGGACATGGCGCTCTGTAAAAATGAACTTTGAAGAATTGAATCTGGCTCCGGCCCTCATGCAAGCTCTGCGCGAGCTCGGCTACGACACCCCCACCCCCATCCAGGCCCAAGCCATTCCTGCCGTTCTGGCTGGACAAGACTTGTTGGCTGGCGCCCAAACCGGCACCGGCAAAACCGCCGCGTTCACCCTGCCCATGCTGCACAAGCTGAGCCAGAGTGAGCCTGGCAAAAACCGCTTTGGCGGCAAAGCCATCCGCGCTTTGGTGCTCACGCCCACCCGCGAATTGGCCGCCCAGGTCGAAGAGTCGGTGCGCGACTATGGCAAATACCTGCAACTCGACTCCACCGTGATTTTTGGTGGCGTGGGCATGAACCCGCAAATCAGCAAGATCAAACGCGGTGTGGACATTTTGGTGGCCACACCCGGCCGTTTGCTCGACCTGCAAGGCCAGGGATTCCTGGACTTGTCCAGCATCGAAATTTTGGTGCTCGACGAAGCCGACCGCATGTTGGACATGGGCTTCATCCACGACGTGAAAAAAGTGCTGGCCCTGGTGCCCAAAGACAAGCAAAGCTTGCTGTTCTCGGCCACCTTCAGCGACGAGATCCGCGAACTCGCAGCCAACCTGCTCAAGAACCCCCAGAGCATTCAGGTCACGCCCAGCAACACCACGGTGCAGCGCATCTCGCAAGTGATCCACCCCGTGGGCCGCAGCAAGAAAAAAGACGTGCTGCTGCACATCATCCAAAAACACGACTGGAGCCAGGTGCTGGTGTTCACCCGCACCAAGTTTGGCGCGAACAATGTGGCCGACTTCTTGACCAAAAACGGCGTGAAAGCCATGGCCCTGCACGGCAACAAGAGCCAGACCGCCCGCACCCAAGCGCTGGCGGGCTTCAAAAGTGGCGATATCCGCGCTTTGGTGGCGACCGACATTGCGGCGCGCGGTATTGACATTGAAGACTTGCCACACGTCGTGAACTTTGAAATCCCGAACGTGTCGGAAGACTATGTGCACCGCATTGGTCGCACCGGCCGTGCGGGCGCCAGCGGCGAAGCCGTGAGCCTGGTGTGTCTGGACGAAGAAGGCTTCATGATGGACATCGAGCGCTTCACCAAGCAAGAAATTCCAGTCCAGTTGCTCGAAGGCTTTGGCCCCGACGCAGGCGAAGTGGCCGAGCCCATCGCCATGGGTCGCCAGACTTTGTGGGGCGGCGCAGGCAAGCCCCCCAGCCGCGATGTGATGGTCGCCGCAGCCAAAGCCGCGCGCAGCGACATGATGCAACGCATCCGTGACAACAAAGCCCCAGGCGGCAGCTCTGGCGGCCAGCGCCAGCCCCGCGCAGAAAGCCAGGGTCAGCCTCGCCCTTCGCGCAGTGGCCCGGCACCCTCACGCCGCAACGGACCGCAAGGCGCACCCCGTTTTGAAGGCCAGGGCGATGGACGCCGTGATGTGGGCCGGGACAACGGTCCACGCGGCCAGGAGCCGCGCGGCGACGTGCGTTTTGACAACCGTGGCGATGGCCAGGGCCGTCCCGCACCACGCGGCCCACGCCCTGAAGGTCGTGGCGAAGGCCGTGGCCCTAACCGTGGCGGACAAGGCGGTGGCCAAGAGCGTCGCGAACACGATGGCGACGAGTTGCCGCGCCACATCGATCCGTTGAAGACCACGCAGTTTGCACGCTTGGACTTGCCCAACCGCAAGCCTGTGCGCACCAGCGGCCAACCTGACCCAACCCGCACCAGCATCGACAGCTTGGCCAGCGGGGGGCGTCGCCATGGTGGTGGTGGTGGTGGTGGCGGTGGGTATGGCGGAGGCAATCGTGGCGGCAATGGCGGCGGTGGCAACCGCGGCGGCTTTGGTCGCTGACCCACTCTGACACCAGAATTGAAAGAGCCCGCTCATGCGGGCTCTTTTTTTGTCTGCGTGAAACTCAATCGCGCACGAACAAGGTCACCAAGGGATCGGGGCCGACCTGACGGCTCCAATGGCCGTGCACCGTGGCATCAAACGTGGCCCCTTCGGGCAAGGTGTCGGCCGAGTAGAAAAACTCGCCCGGGCCAAATAGGCGCGAGCTGCCATCTTGCAAAAAGATCTCCATCTGCCCGCCCAGCACAAACAACCACTGCGGGTTGCCGGTGCAATGGAAGCTGCTGCGAAAACCCACCGGACTCTGGCGCAACTGGCACCCTGTTGCAGCCATCAGGACCGACAGCTGACTTTGGGGCGTGCCCTCGGACAAAGGGACGAACTCATCCCGAAAACGGGCGCGGCCATCGGTGTCGGTGAAAAGAATGGGCTTTTTGAGTTGGGTCATGGCGGCATGTCCGAATAAGGAGGGAATGCAAATCAGGCTTCGATTGTCGCCGAGACAACACGACACAAGGGTAAATCTGAGGAAGAATACAAGCTCAATGGTGTGATGATCCCGCGAACTGTATGCAATTTTGGGTGGCAGACATCCGCCTTGGGCAGTGGCAATTTTGCTGGGCACCACCGGGGCACCCCCCCAATACTCAACTGATCAGAGAACATGATGACCTCCAAACCCGATGTCTTGGCCGTGGCCAAATTGCAGCCCTTTTATCAAACTGCACTCGAGTCGCTGTACACCGTGCACGACCGCACCCATGTGACTGACCCGGCCGCCTTTGCCGCCCTGGCTCCCCGCATCGTGGGCGTGGCGGGCACGGGCGAGGCCAGCGTGCCCAGCAGCCTGCTTGCGCAATTGCCCAACGCCAAAGTGGTGTCGGTCTTTGGCGTGGGCTACGACGGCGTGGATGTGCCCGCCGCCATCGCGCACGGCATTCCCGTCACCCACACCCCCGATGTGCTGACCGACGATGTGGCCGATCTGGCCATGGGTTTGGTGCTGTCGGTCGGTCGCGGCATCCCGCAGGCCGACCAATTTGTGCGCGCAGGCCGCTGGCCTGCAGGCCCCATGGCGCTGGCCCGCAAGGTCTCTGGTGCCCGCATGGGCATCGTGGGGCTGGGGCGCATTGGCAAAGCCATTGCCCAGCGTGCCAAGGCCTTTGGCATGTCGATCGCTTACACCGCCCGCTCCGAAAAACCGGACTCTGGCTTCATTTTTTACCCCACGGCGGCCGCACTCGCCGCCGAGGTCGACTTTCTGGTGGCCATCACGCCCGGTGGCGCGGGCACGCTGCACCTGATCAACACTGAGGTGCTGCAAGCACTGGGCCCGCGTGGCTTTTTGATCAACGTGGCGCGGGGCAGCGTGGTGGACGAGGCGGCCCTGATCGCCGCCCTGCAAAACGGCACCATCGCCGGTGCCGGTCTGGACGTGTTTGCCAACGAACCGCAGGTGCCCGAGGCCCTGTGGTCTTTGCCCAACGTGGTGTTGACGCCGCACATGGCCAGCGCCACCACCGAAACCCGCCAGGCCATGGCGGACCTGGCCTTTGCCAACATGCAGGCGGGCATCAACGGCCAGCCCCTGCGCTCCCCCGTGCCCGAATGCATGGGCATGGGCGCGGGATCACAAGGCCGCTAACATGCCCGCACTGCGGCTCATCGTCATGGGTGTCTCGGGCTGCGGCAAATCCACTGTCTCGCAGGCCCTGGCTCATCGTTTGGGCCTGGACATGGTCGATGGCGATGACCTGCATTTGCCCGAAAGCGTGGCCAAGATGCGGTCCGGCATTGCCCTCCAAGACGTCGACCGTTGGCCTTGGCTGGACCGCATTGGCGGCCACTTGGCGGACTGCCCCGACACAGGCCCCGGCCGTGTGGTGGCTTGCTCGGCGCTGCGCCGCGCCTACCGCGACCGCATCCGTGCCCACGCGGGCGAAGTTTGTTTTGTTTTCCTGAAGGGCGATTTCGAGCTGATCGCGCATCGCATGCACCAACGCGTCGGCCATTACATGCAGGCCGGTTTGCTGGGCAGCCAATTCCAGACCCTGGAAACACCCGGCCCAGAAGAGCCCGACGTCATCACCCTCAACGTCGCCGAGCCGGTTGAGCGGCTGGTGGAGCAGGCTTTGGTCGCCATGCAGGCCCGCCAAAGCCGCTTGGCGCTGCACACCTCTGTTTGAATTTTTGACACAAGGACACCCATGTTCATCCGTTGCGCATTTTTTCAGGGCCAGGTCAAACCCGGGCTCGAAGACACATTCAACCGCTACATCCGCGACAACTTGGTGCCCCTGTGGACCCGCTTTCCGGGGGCGCAAGAAGTGCGCGTGCTGCGCCAAGTTGAAAGCGACACCAGCGATCCGCACTTTGGCATGGTGCTGGCCGTGCGCTACCCCAGCCGCGAGGCGATCGAGATCGCCCTGGCTTCCGAAGTGCGCATGAAAAGCAAAGAAGTCTCCAAAGACATGATCGCCATGTTCGATGGCACGGTGTTCCACACCGTCTTCAGTGCCGAAGAATACGCGCTGCCCACCGATTGATGCGCCATTGACACCCGACACCATGAACGTTCTGGACAGCTTTCAACTCAAGGGCCGTCGCGCCCTGATCACCGGCTCCTCCGCCGGCATCGGCCTGGCGCTGGCCCAGGCGCTGGCACAAGCCGGCGCCCATGTCATTTTGAACGGGCGCACCGCCAGCAAAGTCACCGCGGCGCAACAGGCCCTGCAAGCCGAGGGCTTGTCGGCCAGCAGCGCCGTGTTCGATGTGACCGATGCCGACAGCGTGCGCGCTGCCGTCGAGCAGATCGAGGCCGAAGGCCCGATCGACATCCTGGTCAACAACGCGGGCATGCAAATTCGTGGCCCGTTGCACGAGTACCAGGACGCCGACTGGCACACCATCATGAAGACCAACCTGGACAGCGTTTACTACGTGGGCCAGGCGGTGGCCAAAAAAATGATCCCGCGTGGACGCGGCAAGATCATCAACATTTGCTCGGTGCAAAGCGAGCTGGGTCGCCCCGGCATTGCGCCCTACACCGCCACCAAGGGCGCGGTGAAGATGCTCACCAAAGGCATGGCGATCGACTGGGGCCAGTTTGGCATCAACGTCAACGGCATTGGCCCGGGCTACTTCAAAACCGAACTCAACCAGAAGCTGGTCGATGACCCGGCCTTCAGCAATTGGCTGGTGGGCCGCACGCCCAGCCGCCGCTGGGGCGATGTCGCGGACCTGGGCGGCGCGGCCGTGTTTTTGGCCTCGGATGCCTCGCGCTTCGTCAACGGCCACATCCTCTACGTCGACGGCGGCGTCACCGCCACACTCTAAAACCTTTTTCTCAAAGACCTCACCATGAAATCCGTTGTTTGCCATTCGGCCAAAGACCTGCGCATCGAACACACCGAATTGCCCCCCTTGGGCGAACACCAATTGCGTGTGAATGTGGCCTATGGCGGCATTTGTGGCTCTGATTTGCATTACTACCAGCACGGGGGTTTTGGCACCGTGCGCATCAAGCAGCCGATCGCCTTGGGCCATGAGATCTCGGGCGTGGTCGATGGTTTCGGTTCGGGCGTTCAAGGTGCGGTCAAAGGCCAACGCATCGCCATTTCGCCCTCGCGCCCCTGCGGCCATTGCCGTTTTTGCCAGGCGGGCCAGCACAACCATTGCCTGAACATGCGTTTTTACGGCAGCGCCATGCCCTTCCCGCACATTCAGGGCGCGTTCTCTGAGCAACTGATCATCGAGGGTTACCAAGCCCACCCGATTGCCGACCACCTGAGCTTGTCCGAAGCCGCTTTGGCCGAGCCTTTGTCGGTGGGTTTGCACGCCATTCAACGCGCTGGCAGCGTGCTGGGCAAACAAGTCTTGGTGACAGGCTGCGGCCCCATTGGCTCGCTGCTGATCGGCGCTTTGCGCCGTGCCGGTGCGGCGCGCATCGTGGCCGCCGACATCGCCGACTTGCCGCTCAAGTGCGCCAAGGAAATGGGCGCGGACGAAACCATCAACCTCAAGACCGATGCAGCCGCCTTGGACAAGTACAAAGTGGACAAAGGCCAGTTTGATGCCGTGTTCGAAGCCTCGGGCAGCGAAGCCGCATTGCGCGCGGGCCTCGACACCATCGTGCCGCGTGGCGTGCTCATCACCGTGGGCATGGGCGGCGACATCAGCCTGCCCATGACGCAAGTCGTGGCCAAAGAGGTGGACCTGCGCGGCACCTTCCGCTTCCATGCCGAATTCGCCACCGCCGTGCGCTTTTTGAACGAAGGCCTGGTCAACGGCAAGCCGGTCATCACCGCCATCTTGCCGGTGGCGCGCGCCATCGAAGCTTTCGACCTGGCGGCCGATAAAAGCCAGTCGCTCAAGGTACAGATTTCTTTTCAAAACGCCTGAAAATCTGGCTGTTTCCAGACCTCTCTAGAAAGTTCTCACCATGTCAAAAATAGCCCTCGTCACCGGTGCCAGCTCTGGCATCGGCAAAGCCTGCGCTCTGGCCCTGCTCAAAGAAGGCTGGCAAGTCATTTTGGTTGGTCGCCGCGCCGACGCACTGGCCACTGCCGTGGCCGAGGCGGGCTCCAACGCTGGCCACGCCCACGCCATCCCGACCGACCTGTCCAAAGAGCCCGAAGTCAAAGCGCTGTTCGACCAGATTCGCTCGCGCTTTGGCCGCCTCGATCTGGTGTTCAACAACGCAGGCATCTCGCTGCCCTACACCTTGCCGGGCGACCTGTCAGGCGACGAATGGCGCCGCGCTGTAGACATCAACCTGAACGGTGCGTTCTATACCTTGTCGCATGCCTTCAAGCTGATGCAAGAGCAAAGCCCGCAAGGCGGCCGCATCGTCAACAACGGCTCCATCTCGGCGCATGTGCCGCGCCCCGGCTCAATTGCATACACCGCCACCAAACACGCCATCTCGGGCCTGACCCGCGCAGCCTCGCTCGATGGCCGCCCCTACAGCATCGCCGTCGGTCAAATCGACATCGGTAACGTGGCCTCGGACATGACGCTCAAAATGGCCTCGGGCGTGCACCAAGCCGACCTGACCATCAAAGCCGAGCCGCGCATGGACATGAGCGCCGTAGTCGAGACTTTCCTCACCATGGCACGTTTGCCTTTGTCGGCCAACATTTTGTTCACCACCGTGATGGCGACCAACATGCCGTTTGTCGGTCGCGGTTGATTTTTCAAGACCCATGTGCAAGGGGGCCACGCTGGTCCCCTTGATTTATCAGCTCACCCGCACCACCGCATCAGCACGTTGGTGCAAATCAGGCAGCAACTCCAAGCCCAAGCCCGGCTTATCGTTCAGGCTGATCATGCCGTTTTTGACCTGCGGCAACTCGGTCACCAGCTCTTTGTACCAGCCGCTGTAAAAAGCGCGCACGCTCTCCTGAATCAAGGCATTGGGCGCGTGCAGCGACAAGTGCGTGGAGGCGGCCCACACCACCGGCCCAGTGCAGTCGTGCGGGGCCACGGGCAGTTGCCAGGCATCGGCCATGGCGGCGATTTTGCGCGCTTCGGTCAGGCCCCCGCACCAGCTCAAGTCCAGCATGGCCACGCCCGCCACACCGGTTTGCAAATAATCCTTGAAGCCCCATTTGTAGCTCAGCGTTTCGCTGGCACAAATCAAAGCCTTGCAGTCCACCGCGTACTGCTTGAGCAGATCGAGGCTGTCCATGCGGATCGCGTCTTCATGCCAGAAAGTGTCGAACTCCTGCAAAGCCCGTGAGATTTTTTGCGCCATAGGCAAGCGCCACAGGCTGTGGAACTCGACCATGATGTCCATCTTGTCGCCCACCGCATGGCGGATTTTGCGAAACGGCTCCAGCGCGGTATTCAGATCTTGCGGGCTGATGTACTGGCCGTGCGACTTTTCTGCGGCCACATCAAAAGGCCAAATCTTCATGCCGGTGATACCTTCGCTCAAAAGCGATTCGGCCACCTCGTCGGCGCGGTGCAAAAAGCCCTGCAGGTCTTCGTAAGGCCCGGCGCCCTGCCCCAAGCCCCAGTTGGAACTGCTCTGGTTGACGTTGCTGCGGATGTACTGGTAACCCGCGCAGGTGTTGTACACGCGAATCTCGTCGCGGCTCTTGCCGCCCAAAGCCGTGCAGACCGGCATGCCTGCGGCTTTGCCAAAGATGTCCCACAGCGCGATGTCCACCGCCGAGTTGCCGCGTGTCTCCACCCCGGACCCGCGCCAGCCCAAATAGCCCGTGATGTCACGCTGGCGTGACTCGATGGCCAGTGGGTCTTGCCCCACCAATTTGGGAGCCACCCATTCGTGCAAATACGCTTCGACCGCTTGCGCGCCCATGAAAGTCTCGCCCAGGCCGACCAGGCCCTCGTCGGTGTGCAGGCGCACCCAGATGATGTTGGGAAATTCACCCAGGCGGATGGTTTCGAGTTGCGTGATTTTCATGAGGGCACTCTTTTCGGTCGTTAAAAAAGCCCCACAGCGGTCGGCTGTGGAGCTTGGGGGTTCAGCAAACAGGCTGAGCGCGGGAGATCAACCGCCGCGAGACTTCTTCAACTCGTCTTGCACCACCTTGATGGCGTCGGCACCGATCGAGTCCTTGTGCTTGTCGTACACCGAAGCCACCCTGGCACGGATGCGATTTTGCTCGGCTGTACTCACCTCGTTGACCTGCATGCCTTTGGTCTTCAAGCTGGCCAGAGATTTCTCGTTCAAAGCACGGTTGGCCGCACGCTGCACTTTTTGGCCTTCCATGGCCGCTTCACGCAGCACGGCTTGCTCTTGCGGATTGAGCTGATCCCACAGCTTCTTGCTGTAGAGCACCAAGAAAGGTGTGTAGGCGTGGCGGGTCACGCTCAGGAACTTTTGCACTTCATTGAACTTGGAGGTTTCAATGGTGACAAAGGGGTTTTCTTGGCCGTCGATGGTCTTGGTTTCCAGGGCGGTGAACACTTCGCCAAAAGCCATGGGCACGGCGTTGGTGCCCAAAGTCTTGAAGGTGTCCAGGAAGATGTTGTTTTGCATGACACGCACTTTGACGCCATCGAAGTCTTCCAGCTTGGTCACCGGGCGCTTGCTGTTGGTCAGGTTGCGGAAACCGTTTTCCCAATAGGCCAGGTTCACCAGGCCTGCGGCTTCGAGCTTGGCATTGAAGTACCTGCCGGCTGCACCGTCGAGCACTGCATCGGCTTCTTTTTCATTGGCAAACAAGAAGGGCAAATCGAACACGCCCAACTCTTTGATGATGCCCACCAGCGGCGAGCTGGAGGTGCAGACCATCTCTTGCGTGCCTGCACGCAAGGCTTGGGTGGCGGGCAAGTCGCCGCCCGCTGCACCGCCCCAAAAGGCGGTGATCTTCATCTTGCCGCCGGTCTTGGCCGCCAAGATTTCTTGCATTTTCTTGACGCCCACGCCCACCGGGTGGTCTTCATTCACACCATTGGTGAACTTGATGTTGCGATCGGCAAACTGCGCCATGGCGCTCGATGCCACCAGGAAAGTGCCCGCGATCAGGGCTACCAGATTTCTGCGTTTCAACATGAATGTCTCCTTTAAAAAAACACAGGGTTAAGAAATCATCTCAGCATCCATTTCATCGGCTCGATGACGATGGACGGAAAAGCAATCAACAAGGCCAGCACGCCCAACTGCGCCCACAAGAATGGCAGCACGCCTTTGAAAGCGGTGTCCATGTTGATCTTGGCCACACCACACACCACGTTGAGCACGGTGCCCACGGGTGGCGTGATCAGGCCGATGGCATTGTTCATGATGAACAAGACACCAAAATAAACCGGGTCAATGCCGGCCTTGAGGACCAGCGGCATCAAAACAGGTGTGAGGATCAGCACCGTGGGTGTGAAGTCGAGCGCCGTACCCACCACGATGACCAACAGCATCAACACCACCATGAGCAAAGTCTTGTTGCCCATGAGCGGCTCCATCATGCGGGCCACTTCGGCCGGGATGTTGGCCACCGTGATCAGCCAGGCGCTGACCATGGCCGCTGCCACCAAAAACATGATGACCGAGGTGGTCTTGCCGGCTGCCAAGATCAGGCTGTAGAGCTTGGACCATGGCAATTCACGGTAAATGAACGCGCCCACCACAAAGCTGTAAACCGCCGCCACCACCGCCGCCTCGGTGGGGGTGAATACGCCAAATTTCATGCCGCCAATGATGAACACCGGCAAACCCAGCGCCAAAATGCCTTCACGCGTGGCTTTCAGTTTCTCAGACAGATTCATGCGGGTTCCTGGCTGCACGTTTTCGCGCTTGGCCACCCACCACCACGTCAAGCCAATCGCCACACCCATCAAAAGGCCCGGCACGATGCCGGCCAAGAACAATTTGGTGATGGACACGTTGGCGGCCACACCGAAAATAATGAAACCAATGGAGGGCGGAATCACCGGCGCGATGATGCCGCCCGAAGCGATCAAGCCGGCCGAGCGGCCCACGTTGTAGCCAGCCCGCTTCATCATCGGGATCAGCAAAGCGGCCAGCGCCGCCGTATCGGCCACGGCCGAGCCCGAGAGCGAAGCCATGATGACGGCGGCCATCACAGCCACATAGCCCAGACCGCCCCTGAAATGACCGACCCACGCCATGGCCAAATTCACGATGCGGCGGCTCAATCCGCCCGCGTTCATGAACTCACCGGCCAGCAAGAAAAACGGCACAGCCAGCAGAGGGAAGTTGTCAGCGCCGTCTACAAAACGCTGCGCCAGGATCTGGCTGTCGAACGCGTTGATCATGCCGTTGCTGGCCATGTAGGCCATCAGGCTCAAACCACACACCAACAAAGCATAAGCAATGGGCATGCCCAGGGCCATGGCCCCCAGCAAGCTGAATACAAAAACAGCGATGGTCATGCGCGGCCTCGCACTTCAGGCTCGATCTCGGCAAGGACCACTTTGTCTTCCGACTCGACCACCAGCACCAGGTCCGCCTCAGCCAGTTGTCCAGTCAACAATTGAAACAACTTGTGCACATTCATGATGCCCATGACGGCGGCCGTGACGTAGCCGATGCCATAAATCCAGATCATGGAAATGCCCACCACCACCGAAATATTGGTCACTTGCAGTTCGTGCATCTTCCAAGTGCCCCAAAAGAACAGCACGTTGCAGCCGAGCATCATCACTTCACTCAAAAAGAAACACAGCTTCTTGCCACCCAAGGGCAAGCGCCGCACCAGAGTGTCCACACCCAAATGGCCCTTCTCGCGCATGGCCACCATGGCACCGATATAGGTCAGCCAGATGAAGCAGTAGCGCGACATCTCGTCCGAGATGGAAATGCCCGAGTTGAAACCATAGCGCAGCACCACGTTGCCAAACACCATGATGACCATGGCCACCAGGCAGGCCACCACCAGAAATTCCAGCAGTTTGAAAAAGAGATCAATGATTTTTTGCAACTGCGGCCCCTGATTTTTGAATGCGCATTTTGGCGTCGGGTTGGGTCTGGGCTTTCGGTTTGGTTTGGGTCTTGATCGGTGTGGCCAAGCCCGAGACCAGCGGCAGTTTTTTGCGCGACGACAGCACCAGATCGATGTCGTCTTTGGCCCCTTCAATCAAGACCATGATGGCGCGTTCGGCTTTGGCCGGCTCCCGGGCGATCACAGCGTTGAGCACCGCACGGTGCAGTGGCAGAGAATTTTTCGGGCCATCTTTGATGCGGGTAGAAATTTCAAAACTGGTGCGCAGCAAGGCGTTAAGGGCCTTGCTCATCTGCACCAGCATGCGGTTGTGTGAGGCCTGCAACAAACCTTCGTGAAAGCGCAAATCGTGCGTGACGTAATCGCCGCCCTCCTCCACCGCTTGTTTCATGCCTGCGTAGGCGGCCTCGATGTGGACTATGTCCTCGGGTGTGGCCCGCTCGGCAGCCAGGCGCACCGCGGCGGGTTCGACCAGACGGCGCAGCTCTTGCAAGTCTTTCAAAAACTCTGGGGTCAGGCCGCAGCGGGCCTGCCAGGCCACCACATCGGGGTCAAACCAATTCCAGTGCGCATCGGGCATGACGCGGGTGCCCACCTTGGGGCCGGTCGAAAGCAGCCCCTTGGCCACCAGCGATTTGATGGCTTCACGCACCACGGTGCGGCTCACACCCAGCTCTTCACACAAGATCGGCTCAGGAGGCAGGCTCGCGCCCACCCCATAGCGACCCGACAAAATGGCATGGCCCAATAAATCAAGAGAATTTTTGTGAAAATTGTTCGTCATGGCCGAAAGCGATCAAGCGGCCTATCATATGATGATTGAATGCCCGAGACAGACTCTGGTAAACCCTAGGCTCAGTCGTCTTGGCGTCTAGGGTTTGCCCCATGTCGCTGGCTTTACAAAGCCCGCTTGTTTTTCTATCGTCATACGATAGGATTTTCAAGACTCACCATTGACCTTCAACCTGGACACGCACCATGAGCGACAACAACGGCAGCCCGCCCCGCAAAAAACCCGAAGACCTGCGCAGCCAGCAATGGTTTGGCCGCCAAGACCGCGATGGCTTTGCCTACCGCAGCTGGGTCAAGGGCAAAGGCGTGCCGCACGACCAGTTTGACGGCCGTCCCGTCATCGGCATCTGCAACACCTTCAGCGAACTGACGCCCTGCAACTCACACTTTCGCACCCTGGCCGAGCAGGTCAAGATCGGGGTGTACGAGGCGGGCGGCTTTCCCTTGGAGTTTCCTGTGATGTCGCTGGGTGAAACCCTGCTGCGCCCCACCGCCATGCTGTACCGCAACCTGGCGTCCATGGACGTGGAAGAGAGCATTCGCGGCAACCCCATCGACGGCGTGGTGCTGCTGATGGGCTGTGACAAAACCACCCCCAGCTTGCTGATGGGCGCGTCCAGCGTGGGCCTGCCCACCATTGGTGTCTCGGGCGGCCCCATGTTGAACGGCAAATGGCGCGGGCAAGAATTGGGCTCGGGCACCGGCGTGTGGAGCATGAGCGAACAAGTGCGCGCAGGCACCCTGAAATTGGCCGACTTTTTTGAAGCCGAAAGCTGCATGCACCGCAGCCACGGCCACTGCATGACCATGGGCACGGCCAGCACCATGGCCAGCATGGTCGAAGCCCTGGGCATTGGCTTGCCCGGCAACGCCGCCTACCCGGCGGTGGACGGGCGACGCAATGTGTTGGCACGTGACGCCGGACGGCGCATTGTCGAGATGGTGCACACCGACCAGACCATCAGCCAAGTGCTCACCCGCGAGGCTTTTGAAAACGCCATCCGCACGCTGGCCGCGATTGGCGGCTCGACCAACGCCGTGATCCACCTGATCGCCATTGCCGGTCGCTTGGGCCTGAAGCTCACCGTGGACGATTTTGAGCGCTTGGGCAGTGATCTGCCTTGCCTGCTGAATTTGCAGCCCTCGGGCGAACACCTGATGGAGGACTTCTGCTACGCCGGTGGCCTGCCCGTGGTGATGAAAGAGATCGAGCACCTGCTGCACAAAGACATCGTGACCGTGAGCGGCAAGAGCGTGGCCGAAAACAATGCCAACGCCGTCAACTACGACCCGCGCGTGATCAAGACCTTCGCAGCCCCGTTCAAGGAAAAAGCCGGTATCGCCATCTTGCGCGGCAACCTGGCCCCGCGTGGCGCAGTCATCAAGCCCAGCGCGGCCACACCGGCCTTGATGGTGCACACCGGGCGCGCCGTGGTGTTTGAAGACAGCCACGACTTCCACAAACGCATCGACGACGAGAGCTTGGATGTGGACGAGAACTGCATTTTGGTGCTCAAAAACTGCGGCCCCAAGGGCTACCCCGGCATGGCCGAAGTGGGCAATATGCCGCTGCCCCCCAAGGTGCTGCGCAAAGGCATCACCGACATGGTGCGCATCTCCGACGCCCGCATGAGCGGCACCGCGTATGGCACCGTGGTGCTGCACACCACGCCCGAAGCCGCTGCCGGTGGCCCGCTGGCCGTGGTGCAAAACGGCGACATGATCGAGCTGAACGTGCCCGAGCGCAAACTGCAACTGCTCATCAGCGACGAAGAGCTGGCGCGCCGCCTGGCCTTGTGGGAAAAGCCCGCACCGGCCATGAACTCGGGCTACTGGAAGCTCTACATTGACCATGTGCTGCAAGCCGACGAAGGCGCTGACATGGACTTTTTGGTCGGCCAGCGCGGCTCGGCCGTGCCCAAAGACAACCATTGATTTGCAAGGAAAAACCATGCGTATTTTGATCACCGGCGGTGCCGGATTTTTGGGCGCTCGCCTGGCCCGCGAAATTTTGAAGCGTGGCCAACTCAACGGCCAAAGCGTGAGCGAATTGGTGATTGCCGACCTCTTTCCCGCACCTGCCGACCTGTTGGCCGACCCACGGGTCAAGGGCCATGCAGGCCCCATGCTGGCGCAAGGCGATTTGTTCAAGAGCGGGTTTGACGGCGTGTTCCACCTCGCTTCGGCCGTGTCGGGCGAGTGCGAACTCGACTTTGACCTGGGTCTGCGCTCCAACGTGGACAGCTCGCGCTTGCTGCTCGACAGCCTCCGCGCTTCGGGTAAGACTTCTCGTTTGGTGTTTGCCAGTTCGGTCGCGGTGTTCGGCCCCGATGCGGCCAACCCCATGCCCGCCCTGGTGGCAGACACCACCTTGCCCACGCCGCAAACCTCGTACGGCACGCACAAGCTGATGATCGAGTACATGGTGGCCGACTACACCCGCAAGGGCTACATCGACGGCCGCGCGGCCCGCCTGATGACGGTGGCCGTGCGCCCTGGCAAACCCAATGGTGCAGCGTCTTCGTTCTTCAGCGGCATCATCCGCGAGCCGCTGGCGGGCACAGCCACCACCTGCCCTGTGGACGCGCATGTGTCGCACCCCATCTCTTCGCCGGGCACCACCGTGCATGGCCTGATCACCGTGTTCGAGGCCAGCCGTGAAGCCTTTGGTGGCCGCATGGCACTGAACCTGCCAGGCTTGAACGTCAAGGTGAGCGAGATGCTGGCTGCGCTGGAAAAAGTCGCTGGCCCCGCCGTGCGCGCCCGCGTGACTTTTGAAAAAGACGACCGCATCGCCGCTATTGTGGACAACTGGGCCAAGGGTTGCACCTTTGAGCGTGCGCATGCCCTGGGCTTGCGCGCCGATACCAGCTACGAAGCCATCATCGAGCAGTACATCGAGGACTGCAAAACCCGACCCGGCTACCCCGCTGAAGCGCTGAACGGTTTGAAGTGAGGTGCCACAAGGCCTGCACGCCCAAAAAGTGGGATGGCCTGCCTGTCATTGATAAAGCATCTTGTAGGTCGGTGCCTTCAGGTCCGACAAAGCCGTCGGAGCGCCACAACCGCATGAAATGTCGCTGCGATGGGGGCCAAATGTCGGACCATAAAGGCCCGACCTGCGGGAAGATGGGGTGCTGGGATTGGGCACTTCACCGGGCAGCATCGATAAGCTGACTTCAAAAATGCGTGCTGATCGCTCCACTGATGCGGCCATCGTCTTCGATGATGGCCATCCAGCGCCATTTGTCAAAGGTGGTGCAGGGGTGAGAAATGCCCAAGGCCACCCGGTCCCCAACTTGGGGCCAGACGCCCTCGGCATCAAACACCATGTGCGCGTGCTGGTCACTCAAGGCCCGGACTTTCCAGGACTCGGGCGTGACCTGCAGCGCATCGGCACCGCGGTGACCGCGTGCCGCCCAGCGCACGGGCATCGGCATGCACTGGTCAAACGACAGATCGCGCCGACCGGCACTCAAAATCGCCAGTCCCGGCTCGGGCACCGACTGCACCTTGGCCCAGACCTCCAGCGCAGGCTGCAACGAGGCGCTCAAGCCCTCACGCGACTCCACCAGCTTCAGATAACGGGCGTAGTTCCAATGGTCGTGCGTCACATAACAGCCCGAGCGCAACACGCCTTGCACCGGGCGGCTTTTGACCTGGGTTTTGAGCATCGGTATCACCAAATCGAACACGGCCGATCCGCCTGCCGACAACAAGACCTCGTCATCGCCCCACAGGTGCTGTGCATCGATTTGCTGCACCAGAGCCTGCACACCGCGCACCAAGCCGCTCACGGCCTCGATGTCGTGCGCGTTGTCGCATTTACCCAGACCCCCCTCGTAACACTCCACACCGCCCAGGCGCACCACACCCGACTCGGCCATGGCCTGCGCCAGCAGCAAGGCTTGTTCGTGGGTGCGGCAGCCCGTGCGGTAGCCCGCGATGCCCAGCTCCAAAAGCACATCCCAACAACGCGGCTGACCGCGCCGTGCCCCCCAGTCGGTCAAGGTCTGCAACTGCGCCAACGAATCGACCAAAAACCAGACACGCGCTTGCGGGTGTTGTCGCAACAAAAAATCCAGCCCGTCCAGATCGGCATCGGACACCAACTGGTTGGCGATGATGGCGCGCTGGGCACCCGCCGCCAGGCCCACGCGCAGTTGGTGCACATTGGCAAAAGTCAAACCCCAAGCACCCGCTTGCAATTGCATGCGAAACAATTCGGGCGACATGGTGGTCTTGCCGTGCGGGGCCAGGGCCACGCCTTTGCGCTGCACAAAGTCCTGCATCCAGGCCAGGTTGTGCGCCAGCGCCGGGCGGCGCAACACGGCCACCGGGTAAGCCAGCGTGTCATGGAGCAAATGCCAGCCGCGCGCGCCCAACTGCGACACCGCGCAAGGCTCGGCCGCCAAGGGAAAACCTTTGCAAGCCGCGTTCAGTACAAAATCGTGTGCCATGGCTCTCAACTCCATTCACCGCGTGGACGGTTTGCGGGTGATTTTCCCACTACCGACTGAACCCTTTCTGCTTTTTTTCACATGACACACCCCTCCAAAACCCTCGACATCGTGGCCTTGGGTGAAGCCATGGTCGAGTTCAACCAAACACCGGGCCAAGCGAGCGACGCGCCGCCCATGTACCTGCAGGGTTTTGGCGGCGACACCAGCAACGCCGCCATTGCTGCTGCGCGGGCAGGTGCACGCGTGGCTTACCTGAGCCGCTTGGGCACAGACCGCTGGGGCGAGCGCCTTCTGGACCTCTGGCAACGCGAAAGCGTGGGCACCACCACCGTGCTGCGCGACGCCCAAGCGCCGACCGGCATGTACTTTGTGAGCCACGATGCACTGGGCCACCACTTCAGCTACGCCCGCGCCGGATCGGCCGCCAGCCGCATGCAGCCGACAGACCTGGCGCACTGGCAAGACGCCATCGCCAGCAGCCAGTGGCTGCACCTGTCGGGCATTTCGCTGGCGATCTCAAGCTCGGCTTGCGATACGGCGTTTGCCGCCATGCAGCACGCCCGCAACGTGGGCACACGGGTGGCGCTCGACTCCAACTTGCGTTTGTCGCTGTGGCCGCTGGCCCGTGCGCAAGCCTGCATCCGCCAGGCCGTGGCTCTGTGTGATTTGTTTTTGCCCAGCCTCGAAGACATGACCGCCCTCACGGGCCTCACGCAAGCGCAAGACATCATCGACTGGAGCCACAAGCATGGCGCAGCGCAGGTGGTGCTCAAGCTGGGCGCAGTCGGCGCGTTGGCCAGCGACGGCACCCAGCGCCGCAGCGTGCCTGGTTACGCCGTGCACGCACGCGACGCCACCGGCGCAGGCGACTGTTTTGCGGGCAACCTGTTGGCGCAACTGTCGTCGGGCCACACGCTGTGGGACGCCACGGCCTACGCCAACGCTGCAGCCGCCTTGTCGGTGCAGGGCATCGGGGCAGTGAGCCCTTTGCCTGGGCGCGATGCGGTGTTGGACCTGCTGAAACAAAGCACACACGCATGAACACAAACACCACCACCCACGCCACCCCACACCCGTCTGCCCCACAGCGGCCCGTGATCGCCATCGACTGGGGCACCTCTTCGCTGCGCGGCGCGCGGCTGGGGCCGATGGGCGAAGTGCTGGAGTCACGCGCCTGGCCACGCGGCATCCTCACGGTGCCCCCCGGCCAGTTTGAAGCGGTGTTCCACGAACTCTTTGGCGACTGGATGCAAGCACAGGGTGCGCTGTGCCTGATCTCGGGCATGGCGGGCAGCCGTCAGGGCTGGCAAGAGGCGCCCTACTGTCCCTGCCCCGCAGGCTTTGCCGAATTGGGCCAGCACCTGCTGTGGCTGCAGCCCGGGCGCATCGCCCTGGTGCCGGGCTTGAGCTGCATGGAAGCAGACACCTTGAACACGCCCGATGTGATGCGCGGTGAAGAAGTGCAAATCTTTGGTGCATTGCAACGGACTGGGCGCGACAGCGCCACCCTGGTGCTGCCCGGCACGCACAGCAAATGGGTGCAAGTGCAGAGCGGGCGGGTCACGCAGTTCCAGACCTTCATGACCGGCGAGGTGTTTGCCGTGATGAGTCAACACTCGATTTTGGGCAAGACCCTTGACCTGAACGGGGACTTCGACGAAGCGACATTTTTGCAAGGCGTGGACCAAAGCCAACAGAGCGGCAGTGTGCTGCACCACCTGTTTGCGGTGCGCACCCTGGGCTTGTTTGAGCGCCTGAGCGCAGCCCAATTGCCCAGTTACTTGTCGGGCCTGCTGATTGGCGAAGAGTTGCGCCAGCAGGCCGTCAGCGCCGATTCGGGCCCCGTGATCCTGATCGGCAGCGACGCCCTCACCTTGCGCTACACCCTGGCCCTGCAACGCCTGGGCATCGCCTGCCAAAGCCATGGTGCCGAAGCCACTTGGGCGGGCCTGTTCGCATTGGCATCGGCATGCTGATCGCCCATCGCGCCATCGCGGCGAGGACGCCGCTCCTGCAGCGAATCCTCCCACCCTCTTTTGCAGGAGCCCACCCCGTGGGCGATGGGCGTGGCACACGCCCTGAAACATTCAACAACATCCCACCATGAAACCATCCACAAACCCCGCACAAACCTTGGCGCAAGCCATGGCCCAACTGCCCTTGATCGCCATCTTGCGCGGCCTGACCCCTGCCGAAGCTCCGGCCATGGGTGAGTCACTGGTCAGCAGCGGCTTTGCCATCATCGAGGTGCCTCTCAACTCGCCCGAGCCCTTCAAAAGCATCGCCGCACTGACTCAGCAATTTCCGCAAACCCTGATCGGCGCAGGCACCGTGCTGAACGCGCAGCAGGTCAAGGACGTTTTCGCGGCAGGCGGACGCCTGGTCGTGGCCCCCAACTTCAACCCGGCGGTGGTCGCTCAGGCCTTGGCCCTGAACATGGTGGTACTGCCCGGCGTGGCCACGCCCACCGAAGCCTTTGCCGCGCTCGATGCAGGCGCCCATGGGCTCAAGCTCTTCCCGGCCGAGATGATTTCACCGGCCACCGTCAAAGCCATGCGGGCCGTGCTGCCCAAAGCTGCGGCCTTGATGCCGGTGGGCGGCATCACGCCTGACAACATGGCGGCTTACATCGCCGCGGGAGCCAGCGGTTTTGGTTTGGGTTCGGCTTTGTACGCGCCGGGGCGCAGTGCTGAGCTTGTGCACGAAAAGGCAGCGGCATTTGTGCGGGCCTGGCAAGGCTCTCAGGCAAGCTCGTGAAAACGCAACTTAAAGTGCACCGGGTCTGATTTCGATGAACGGGCCATTGGCACGCTCTCGAATAAGCTGGGCTTCCTGCAAATCTTCGAGTTGCTTGAGCAGTTGCTCAAAATAGGCCGCTGATACCAAGTAGGCCTCTGGCCGGTTGCGGTTGAGTACCGCTACCGGTGCATCGTCGGATTGCGCCAAGATGCTGGCGTAATGGCGCTTGAGTTCGGTGACGCTGACGCTGCTTTTCCTGAGAATCATGTCCATATCGGCCTACTGTTCGAAAAGCACATTTTTCATTCGATCAAATTCAATGTCATTCAGATTCAAGCCCTCTCCCCCAGCCGCCCATCCCGAAAATCCGCCAAGGCTTGGTAAATCTCTTCCTTGGTGTTCATCACAAACGGGCCGTACTGCACGATGGGTTGCTTGAGCGGTTGGCCCGCCACCAGGATCAGCTTGGCGTCGGCACTGGCTTCGATCACCACACCGTCGGCCTGCGGTGTGTTGGCCAAAATGGCCATGCGCTGCAGCGGCACGGCCTGCCCTGCGATGCGCACCTCGCCCCGGTACACGTACACAAAAGCGTTGTGCCCAGCAGGCAGGTCTTGTTCAAAACGTGCCCCTTGAGGCATGTGCAGGTCCAGAAACACCGGTTGCGTGATATCGCGACTCACCGCACCTTGCACGCCGTGGCTGGCCCCGGCAATCACCGTGACAGCCGCACCTTCGGGCGTCTGAAACTGTGGCAGCTGGTCGTTCTGAAAATCGCGGTACCAAGGCGCGTTCATCTTCTCGGAGCTGTGCAGGTTCAGCCAGAGCTGAAAGCCCTCCATCACGCCATCGGCTTGTTGCGGAATTTCGGAATGGATCACCCCTTGGCCTGCGGTCATCCATTGCACACCCCCGTTTTGCAACAGGCCTACGTTGCCCGCGCTGTCGCGGTGCAGCATGCGCCCGGCGATCATGTAGGTCACGGTTTCAAAACCCCGGTGCGGGTGGTCCGGAAACCCGGCGATGTAGTCGTCCGGCTTGTCGCTGCCAAAGGCATCCAGCATCAAAAACGGGTCGAGCCGGTGCTGCAGGTCTTGCGTGAGGATGCGGCTGAGCTTGACGCCCGCGCCATCCGAGGTGGCCTGGCCGGTGACCAGGCGATCGATGGTGCGCGAGACGTGCACGGCTTGCGGGTGAGCAGCTTGTGGCACAAGCGATCCTTTTCAAAAAACCAAAAGGTCAACCGGGTCGGTGCAAGGCGCAAATTTTGTTGCCATCGGGGTCACGCAGGTAAGCCAAGTAGATCTTGCCTGCGGGGCCTTCGCGAAAGCCGGGTGGGTTTTCGCAGGTGATGCCGCCGTTGGCCACACCCGCCGCATGGAAGGCATCGCCCTGCTCAGGAGATTTGACGGCAAAGCCAATGGTGCTGCCGTTGCCGTGGCAAGCAGGTTCGCCGTTGATGGGCGTGGTGATGCCAAAAGTACCCGTGGGGCTGCGGTAGAAATAACGGTTGTTGTTGGCCACGCCCGGGCCGTAGCCCAAGGTGCCCAACACGGCGTCGTAAAACTTTTTAGACACTTCCAAGTCTTTCACACCCACCATCACATGACTGAACATTGCGCGCTCCTGATAGACCCGTTGCCGGGCGAAATTATTGAGCCGCCATCGTAGCGGATACCGAGCGGTCTGGCCGGATCAAGACTTTTTCAAGACCTCTTCAGTGACTGCCAGCGTGCGTGCGCTGGCCCTTGCAGGTTGGGCGGCAGCTGGTGTTTGGCTTGCAAGTAGTTGTGGGTGTACACGTCCAGATAAGCCTGCAGGGTGTCGGCCGCACGCGCTTCGCCCGCCAGCTCCAGACACAACGAGGCCACTTCGCTGGTGCAAAAGTGGTCACCGCGTTGGGATCGGCGCAACTGGTAACGCGAAACCTGTTCGGGGTTCAGGCTGAGCACGGGCAAGGCGTTCAGGTAAGGGCTTTTGCGGAACATCTTGCGCGCTTCGGGCCAGGTAGCATCCAGCAAAATGAACAGCGGACGCTGACCACAAGGCAAGGGCTGCACCGCTTGCACCACCCGGTCGGGCGTTACAAATTCGCCCGGAAACACCACAAAAGCCTGCCACTGCGGATCAACCAACAGCGCCAACAAGGCCGGGTCCACCTCGGTGCGGGCCCAACCAAAGGCAAAGGTGTTTGGCACCACATCGGCGATCAACCAACCGGTGTTGCTGGGCTTCAGGGGTTCGATGTCGGCCATGAGCAAACACATGCCCGATTGGGTGGGCACCTCGGGTCGCACACCGCACAGGCAGTGGCTGGGCACCAAACGGCAACCAGGGCAGCGTTCGCCTTTGATGCCACCACGGGCCAAGAAAGGTTTGGCGCTGCGGGCCAAGCGCTCAGCGCGCAGGCGCGAGACGGCGTGGGGCGCTTTCAAACCCGCAGCGTCCTTCAAGCTGCAGGCGTGGCCATGCGCAAACGCCGCGCCGCTTCTTCGTCCCGCGCATCGTCGATCTCGCGCAGCACCGCCGCCATGTCCACACTGGCCGTCGAGCGCTCAAAACGGCCCGTGAGTGCGGTCTCGTTGCTCAGCAACCCGGCTTGGTACAAGCTCCAGATTTCGGGGCCGAAGTCGGTCTTCAAAAGAGCAGGGGCAAATTGCCCAAAAAAGTCGCGCAGGTTGCCCACATCGCGCAGCAGCATGCGCTGGGCGTGGTGGTTGCCCGCCGCGTCCACCGCTTGCGGCAAGTCGATGATGACCGGCTCGTCCACGCCGGGCAGATCGCCCTCGCCGGGGATGTGCGCCAGCAAGATGTTGAACTCCGACAAATCGCCATGCACCACGCCCGCACACAGCATGCGCACCACCTCGCCGATCAAGGTGGCGTGGTGTTGCAGCGCTTGCGCGGGGGTGAAGGCCACATCGTTCAGGCGCGGCGCGGCGTCACCATGGGCGTCGGTGACCAGCTCCATGAGCAGCACGCCGTCAAAAAAGTTGAACGGCCGGGGCACGCGCACACCGGCTGCGGCCAGGCGGTAAAGCGCGTCCACCTCGGCGCTTTGCCAGGCGGCTTCTTGTTCTTGCCTGCCAAACTTGCTGCCCTTGGCCATGGCGCGGGCGGAGCGCGAGTTTTTGACTTTGCGGTTTTCGGTGTAATCCACCGCTTGCCGAAAGCTGCGGTGCGTGGCCTCTTTGTAAATCTTGGCGCAGCGGGTCTCTTCGCCGCAACGCACCACAAAGACCATGGCCTCTTTGCCACTCATGAGCTGACGCACCACGGTGTCGATCAGGCCCTCTTCGACCAGGGTCTGCAGCCTCGGTGGTGCTTTCATGGGGCGACTTCAGTGCTCAAGCAAGGCCCAGCCAGCGTGCTGGTTGGCCTTGTTGTTTTCGTATTCCCAGGCCGCGCCACAGCGGTCGCAGCGGTATCGGGTGAAGCTGGCCTGGCCGTTGCCACGGTCTTCACGGCTGTGGGTGCCTTGCACCAGTTCGGCGTGGCCGGGGGCTTTGCGCCAGTGGCGCTGGATGCCCGCGCAGGGTTCGCACAAATCGGGGGCAGCACGCTTGGGAGCGCTGGGGGTTGACGGGGTCATGAAGGGGGGATGTCCTGGACAATGCCTGAGCAGGCGATGCATGCATTGTCGCCGCCTCAGGGCCTTGTAGCGCCTGAGCGTGACACGGACTGCGAAATAGTTTCCCCGCGCTTGCAGGTGACAGACCACCCCACCAGACTGTGGCAGCATGAACCCCAATTCAAACCAGTTGCCAGGAGACCAAAACATGCCCACCCCACCTACTCTGCCCAAAGCACTGTCCTTTGGCCTACAAGGCCGCGTGGCCATCGTCACCGGCGCGGCCAACGGCATTGGCGAGGCCTGTGCCCGCCGCTTTGCCGCCGAAGGCGTCCATGTGGTGCTGGCCGACGTGAACAGCGAGCGCGGCGCTGCCGTGGCGGCCGAATTGCGCAGCGCAGGCCACAGCGCGGGATTCATGGCCTGCGACGTCTCGCGCAAGGCCGATGTCGACGCCTTGGTGGACCATGTGCTGCAAGCCTTTGGCCGCATCGACGTGCTGGTCAACAACGCGGGCATCTTCCGGGCGGCTGACTTTTTGGACGTGACCGAAGAAGACTTCGATGCCGTGATCAACGTGAACATCAAGGGCTCTTTCCTGATGGGTCAGGCCGCGGCCCGCGCCATGAAAAGCACCGGGGGCGGCTCGATCGTCAACATGAGCTCGGTCAATGCGGTGCTGGCCATCCCCAACATCGCCAGCTACAACGTGAGCAAAGGCGGCATCAACCAGCTCACCCGCGCCATGTCTTTGGCGCTGGCCGACTTTGGCATCCGCGTGAACGCGGTGGCCCCCGGCACGATTGCCACCGAACTGGCCCGCCAGGCGGTGCTGACCAGCGAAGCAGCCGAGAAAAAAATCATGATGCGCACGCCCATGAAACGTCTGGGCGAGCCCGACGAAGTGGCCAAAGTGGTGGCCTTTTTGGCCAGCGATGCGGCCAGCTACATCACCGGTGAAATCGTGACCGTGGACGGCGGGCGCATGGCGCTGAATTACACCGTGCCTGTTTGAAGAAAGTCCCATGCTGTGAACACATCCTCTTGCCTCCTTGACGCCTGGTTGGCGCAAGAAAAAGAGATACGCCAGCGGCTGGATGCAGGCGCTGGGCCCGGCGTGGCACGCCCGGACCAGGTGGCCGGCAAGACCGGCTTGGAGGTCATGCAAGGCCTGCTGAGCGGCGAGCTGCCTTATGCCAGCATCGCCAAAACACTCGACTTTGTGCTCATCGAGGTCAGCGCAGGCCAAGCCATTTTTCAAGGTGCCCCAGGTTTTAACCACATGAACCCGTTGGGCACTGTGCACGGCGGGTGGTTTGCCACCTTGCTCGACTCGGCCCTGGGCTGTGCGGTGCACACCCTGATGCCGCCAGGCCGCGGCTACACCACGGCCGACCTGAGCGTGAAGCTGGTCAAAGCCCTGACCCCCAAAGTGCAACGCGTACGGGCCATTGGCCAGGTGGTGCACTATGGCCGCCAGTTGGCCACTGCCGAAGCCCGACTCGTCGGGCCCGACGGCACGCTGTACGCCCATGCCAGCACCGCCTGCCTTGTTTTTGAAATGCCTTCTTCAACCCCGGGAACCCGACCATGAGACTCCTTCACACCATGCTGCGCGTGGGCGACCTGCAACGCTCGATTGACTTCTATACCCAGGTGCTGGGCATGCAACTGCTGCGCACCTCAGAAAACCCCGAGTACAAATACTCGCTGGCTTTTGTGGGTTACGGCCACAACCCCGACCACGCCGAGCTGGAGCTGACCTACAACTGGGGCACAGAAAGCTACGAGATGGGCACGGCCTATGGCCACATCGCCCTGGGTGTGCCCGATGCGTATGCCGCTTGCGAAAAAATCAAGGCCGCTGGCGGCAAGGTCACACGCGAAGCCGGCCCCGTCAAAGGCGGCAGCACCGTGATCGCCTTTGTGACCGACCCGGATGGCTACAAGGTCGAGCTGATCCAGCGGGCTGAGTTTGCGAATGGTCAGGGTCTGCGCTGAAACCAAGTGCGACGTACCTGAAAGTGCAGACCTGCGGGTGAGACTTTTGTAGGTCGGCGGCTTCAGCCCCGACATGGGCCTGCGCCGAAGCGGAAAAACGTCGGATCTGAATGTGCCGACCTACAAACACATCAAGTTTTCAGCGCGTCAACTGACTCGCCTCGTGCGCCAGCGCTTCGATGCGTGCCCAGTCGCCTTGGGCCAGCGCATCGGCGGGCACCAACCACGAACCACCCACACAAGCCACGTTGGGCAGGCTTAAAAACTCCAAGGCATTGCCAGGGGTCACACCGCCTGTGGGGCAAAACTTCACATCAAAAAACGGACCGCTCCAAGCCTTGAGTATGGCGGGGCCGCCTGCTTGCATGGCGGGGAAGAATTTGAGTTCCGTGTAACCGTCTTCTTGCGCCATCATGATTTCGCTGCCGGTGGCTACACCGGGCAGCAATGACAAACCATGGTCACGGCAGGCCTGGCCCACCGTTTTGGTGTAGCCGGGGCTGACCGCAAAACGGGCACCGGCTTTGGCCGCTGCGGCCGCATCGGCGGCACTGCGCACCGTGCCGGCACCGACCACCGCGCCCTCTACTTCCTTGGCAATCGCTTCCATGCAGGCCAGGGCTTGCGGGGTGCGCAAGGTGACCTCGAGCATGCGGATGCCACCGGCCACCAAGGCACGCGCCATGGGCACCGCATGCGCCACATCGTGCAACACGATCACCGGGATCACCGGTGCGTCTTGCATCACTTGCAGGGCGGTCAAATGTCCACTCAGATTCACAGCCATGTGCAGGCTCCTTCTTCGGCTTTGAGCGCATTGCGGCGCAGGTTGGCAAACAGTTCGCGGCCCATGCCCACGCCATTGGCGGCGCGCAGCTCGGCGGGCATGGGGGCCAGTGGGCGAGCGGCCCATTCGGCTTCGCTCACCAGCACTTGCAAGGTGCCCGCCACGCCATCCAGGCGAATCACATCACCGTCTTGCACCTTGGCCAGTGGGCCACCGGCCGCCGCTTCGGGTGAGACATGGATGGCGGCAGGCACTTTGCCCGAGGCACCGCTCATGCGACCATCGGTGACCAGCGCCACCTTGAAGCCTTTGCCTTGCAGCACGGCCAGCGGCGGGGTGAGCTTGTGCAGCTCGGGCATGCCGTTGGCTTGTGGGCCTTGCCAGCGCACCACGCACACGACATCGCGGTCCAGCTCACCCGCCTTGAAAGCTTGCTGCAATTCGTCTTGCGAATTGAACACGCGGGCAGGGGCTTCAATCACATGCTGCGCCTCTGGCACAGCAGACACCTTGATCACACTGCGACCCAAATTGCCTTGCAAAAGCTTCAGGCCACCCGAGGCGCTGAAAGGGCTGGATGCCGGGCGCACGACGGAGTCGTCTTTGCTGGCACCGGCCTCATGCCAGACCAATTGGCCATTTTGAATCGACGGGGTGCGCGTGAATTCACGCAAGCCCCCTGCACGCACCGTCAGCACATCGGCGTGCATCAGCCCAGCGTCCAGCAACTCGCGGATCACATAACCCGGGCCACCCGCAGCCTGGAATTGGTTCACGTCGGCGCTGCCGTTGGGGTAGACGCGGGTCAGGAGCGGCACCACATCCGACAAGGCCGAGAAGTCGTCCCAGTCGATCACGATGCCCGCAGCACGTGCCACCGCCACCCAGTGGATCAGGTGGTTGGTCGAGCCGCCCGTGGCCAGCAGGGCCACCATGGCATTGACGATGCAGCGCTCATCCACCAGTTGCCCGATGGGGGTGAAGTTTTGGTCCTTGACCAGCGCCAGCACGGTGCGGGCCGCTTCGCGGGTCAGCTCTTGGCGCACGGCCTCGCCCGGGTTGATGAAGGCCGTGCCCGGCACCTGCAGGCCCATGGCTTCGAGCAGCATCTGGTTGCTGTTGGCCGTGCCGTAAAAGGTGCAGGTGCCTTCGCCGTGGTAGGCCTTGGACTCGGCTTCCAGCAGTTCGGCGCGCCCCACCAGCCCCAATGCGGCTTGTTCGCGCACCTTGGATTTGTCGTGGTTGGACAAACCGCTGGTCATGGGACCAGCCGGCACAAACACCGTGGGCAAATGGCCAAACTGCAAAGCGCCAATGAGCAAACCCGGCACGATCTTGTCGCACACGCCCAGCATCAGCGCGGCGTCAAACACGTCGTGGCTGAGCGACACCGCCGTGGCCATGGCGATCACATCGCGGCTGAACAAACTCAGCTCCATGCCCGGCGTGCCCTGGGTCACGCCGTCGCACATGGCGGGCACGCCTCCGGCCACCTGGGCCGTGGCGCCCTGCTTGCGGGCTTCGTCTTTGATGAGATCGGGGTAATGCTGCAGCGGGGCGTGGGCCGAGAGCAGGTCGTTGTAAGCGTTGACGATGCCGATGTTGGGCGCACGCGGGGCCACCACTTTGATCTTGTCCAAGGCGGTGGCGCGGCCCTTGTCGCCCTCGGGCATGGCGGCAAAGGCATGGGCCACGTTGGCGCATCCCAGGCGCTGAGCGCCAGGGGCTTGGCTGGCGGCAGCCTCGACTTGCTGCAAATAGGCTTGGCGGGTCGGGCGGCTGCGCTCGGTGATGCGGGCGGTGACGGCCGCCAAAGTCGGGTGAAGTGTCATGTTTTGACGCCGGATGGGGCGTGGTAACTAAATTACATGACCGATGGTAACCGCGTTCCCCTGCTTTAGCGCGTTTGGCGAGTTACAGACAGGGTACAACCCGCTGTCGACGGCTGAGCGCCGAAAAAAAACCCGCCGAAGCGGGTTTTTTGCAGGCCCGAGAAGCCTTACTTGGCAGCAGAGGCGTTCGCGGCGGCAGGCGCTGCGGCAGGCGCTGCAGAGGCGTCCGCTGCAGGCGCTGATGCGTCAGCTGCTGGCGCAGAAGCTTGGGCGGCAGGCGCTGCGACTGCCGCTGGCGCTGAGGGTGCTGCTTTTTTGCTTTTGGCAATGCCAAAGCCGACCGCCAGGCCCACGGCCAGCAAGACTGCTGCGGCCACAACGGCCAAAGCCACGGGTTGGTTGTCATCTTCTTGGGTCGACATGGGTTTTTTCTCCGAAAATAATGGAGATATTGTAATAGGGCCTTGTTGCACATGACCGACACCCACGCCGACACAACCCGGGCACCCGCCGCTGACATGACACCCACGCACTTCAAGGGCGATTTGCTCGACCACTTCCGGGCGCAAACCGCCGGCCAGGATTTGTGGGTGTTTGGCTACGCCTCGCTGCTGTGGCGCCCCGAGTTCAAAGCACAGGAGCAGCACCTCTCACGCGTTTGGGGGTGGCACCGCGCCCTGAAAATGTGGAGCCGTCTGAACAGGGGCAGCCCCGAGTGCCCAGGTCTGGTGTTTGCCTTGTTGCCCGGCGGCAGTTGCCAAGGCGTGGCCTACCGGGTGGCCCGAGACCAGGCCGACGCGGTGTTGGTGCGGTTGTGGGAGCGGGAAATGCCCATGGACATCTACACCCCCAGTTGGCTGCCCTGCTCCACCCCACAAGGCACGGTTCGGGCCTTGGCCTTCACATTGCCGCGCAGCAGCCCCAGCTACACGGGGCATTTGCCAGCCGAGCGCTATCGGCAAATTTTTGGGCAGGCTTGCGGCCGCTTTGGCACCACGCTGGACTATGCCTTGCAAACCTACCGCAGCCTGCAAGCCCACGGCATCGAAGACCGGGCCTTGGCGACTTTGCTGCGCCACGCCGACTGAGCGTTGGGCGTTGGGCGGATGAACCACCCGTGGCAGTCAGGACGCATGGCATCCCTTGAGCACAAAGGCCCCTGATTGCGCTGACTCAAAGCCTGAAAGGACCATGTCCCTATACTTGCTCCATGAACATCGCCGACCTGCGCAAGAGCTACGAAAAAGCCGAGCTCAACGAGAACGCCTCGCACGCCAACCCATTGGCTCAATTTGAGCAATGGCTGCAAGAGGCCATTGCATCTGAAGTGCCCGAGCCCAACGCCATGACGCTGGCCACCGTGGCCAGCAACCTGCGCCCCAGCACGCGGGTGGTGCTGATCAAAGGTTGTGACCCGCGCGGCATCGTCTGGTACACCAATTACGACAGCCAAAAAGGCCAAGAGCTGGCAGGCAACCCCTTTGCGGCGCTGCAGTTCCACTGGGTTGAGCTCGAGCGCGTGGTGCGCATCGAGGGCCGGGTCGAAAAGGTCAGTGATGAAGAAAGCGACGCTTACTTCCACAGCCGCCCACTCGATTCACGCATTGGCGCATGGGCATCACCGCAAAGCCAGGTGATCAACGGGCGAACGGTGCTGGTGACCAACGCGGCCAAGTACGCTGCGCAATTCATGCTCCAGCCGCCACGCCCCCCGCACTGGGGCGGCTACCGCCTGGTGCCCGACCAATGGCAGTTTTGGCAAGGCCGCAAAAGCCGTTTGCATGACCGACTGCGGTACACGCAAATCGGCGATGAATGGCTGCGCGAGCGACTGGCGCCCTGAAGCAGGCACGACGAACCAGCGCCACACAGCGATTCGCTTGGCTGTCCTGGTGGGGTCAGGTTGGCAACAAGGGCAGTAAGGCCATGGCGAGAGAGATCCCCAACAGGGCCATCAGCGTGGAAATGGCCACGGCAGCAGTGACGGTGTCTTCTTCCTTGTGGTAGCGCTGCGAGAACAAAAACACGTTAGCCCCAATGGGCAAAGCGGCAGCCACCACCATCACCGACAAGGCCAGCCCGCGCATGCCCAAAGCCCAGCCCACAGCCAGCATGAGAACCGGGTGTAAAACGGTTTTGACCAAAGACAAACGCACAACTGCTGAGAGGTTTTTGCCCACGGGGGTTTGTGACAACGTGATGCCCACCAGCACCAGTGCAATGGGGCCAAAGGCGCTGCCCAACAATTGCAAGGGCTTGTCCAGCACCGGGTGCAGACCCCAGCCGGTTTGCGCATACAGCAGGCCCACGATGATGGGCAAGGGCACAGGGTGCAATACCGCGCTGCGAATGGCCTGGCCCACAGTGCGCCACAGTTGCCCTTTTTGGCCAGAAGCAGCGGCTTGCTCGCTGGCCATTTGCAACTCCAGCACCACGGTGGCCATGGTCAGCAGCACCAGCGCATGCAAGGAGATGAGGGTGAACAACAAAACCTGCCCCGCCTCAGCGTAGGCCAGGCCGATCAAGGGCACGCCGATCATCAAGGTGTTGCTGAAGATGCCCGCCAACGCCAACACAGAAGCGCGCGAATCGCGGCCATAGGTGATCAACATGGCAAAAAACAGCACCGCCGCCACCAAGAAGTATTGGAACACCGGGCGCATGTCCAGGCGCTCCAGGTGCACCGAACTCATGGTGCGAAACAGCAGCGCTGGCGTCAGCACCAGAAACACCAGGTTGGACAAATCGCGCACCGACTCGGGCCGCATGAGCTTGGCCTTGCCCGCGACAAAGCCCATCAAGATGAGCAGCACCACGGGCAAAAGAGATGACAAGACGGGATGATCAAGGTTCATGGCTGGATTATCCCGTTCTGGCAGAGCCCTTCAGCAGAGGAAACCACGTCGCGCCACCACCTTGGGCGACGTCACGCGGGCCCTCAGAAGCTGGCCTGAACCCCCAGCTTGAAACTGCGCCCCGGCAAAGGCGACTTGCCAAAAGCCGTGCTGGTCAGGATGGAGGTGGCGCTGTAGGCCAGCTGATCGGTCAGATTGTCCAGGCGGGCAAACCAGTTCAGCACCGTGGTGTCCAGCTTCTGGCGGTAAGAGACGCTGGCGTTGACCAAGGTGTAAGCGCCGGTGGCCACGCTGCCATCGGGGACACGCTTTTGCGCGGCGTGCCAGTCGGCCCCCAGCTTGGCGCTCCAAGGGCCTTGGCCATGGACCAGCGTCGCGCCCACACGCATGGGCGAGATGCGAGGCAAAGGCTCCCCCGTGCTGCTGTGGGTGGCGCGCACCGTGTCGGCCCGCCAGTCCAGATCAAGTGTTGAGGCTTTTTGCCATAGACGCTGACGACCGTTGACTTCCAGACCCTGGAATTTGGCCCTCACGCCTTGGTAAAGCTGTAATGGCAAAACACCCTCATCATCAGCTGCTTCAGGTCCGACGGGTTCGCCCTCTTCGTCCCGGTACTCGCCCGTGTTCATCAAGCCAATGTAATTGGCAAACTGGCTGGCAAATGCTGTCACGACCATGCGGTTCGGGCCCGACTTCCACGCCAAACCACCATCGAGGCTCTTGGACTTTTCCAAGCCCAGGTCTTTGTTGCCGATTTCCCAGGCGTTGGTGGCCAGGTGGGGGCCATTGGCAAACAACTCATAGTCTTTGGGCGCACGCTGCGAGAAGGCCGCATTGCTGGTCAAAGACCAAGTGGGCGACAACTTGAAGACCACCCCAGTGGCCACACTGAAGGGGGTGAATTTTTTGGCACCGATGCCCTCGTCAAAACGGTCCAGCTCGGGGTTGCCCAAGGATTCGACCCGCACCGACTCCCAACGCGCCCCCGTCGTGACTTGGCCCCAGGCGGTGGGCAGCTCTTCGTGCACAAAAAGGGCTTGGCTGCGTGTGCGGCTGAAGGGTGCAAAGGCTTCGTCACCCACCGCAGAAAAGCGGCTCGATTCGGTCTGCACACCGAGCACGCCTTGCCAACCGGCCAGCGCGCGATGGCGCGACTCGATGCGCAGGTCTTGCCCCTTGTTTGAAAAAACGGTTTCAGGCCCGCCGTTAAAAAACTCGGTATGCCGGTAATCGGTGTGGCTCAGACTGGCTTTGACGCTTTCAAACCAACCCGGCAGTTGGCGCACCTGGCCCTCCAGCGCATAGCGCGTGGTTTTCATGCCTATCGTCACCTGGTCTTCGGCCACGGTGCCGTAATCACTTTGGTAGGTGTTGACCGATGCGCCCAGAAACCCGTGGTCCCAAAAGGTACTGGCCCCGAAAGCGCCGCCCCGGGATTGGCTGGCGGAATTGCAAATGCGGCGGGCATGGGCAGGCGAGTCGGGTTTCTCGCAAGCCAGCGATACCGGCACCCGCACATCGCTGGTGCGGCGGTCAAAACCATCCAAATGCAAAGCCAAGCGCCCGTTGCCCGCCTCGACTAAGCCCGCGACGCTGCGCTCGCCGTTGCCTGTGCCGGCTTGCAACTGGGCTTTGCCCAACACGCCCGAGACCGGTGCACGCGGAATGCGGTTGTCGATCACGTTGACCACGCCACCCACAGCGCTGCCACCATAAAGCAAGGCGGCTGGGCCTCGCAAGACCTCGATGCGGTCGGTGGACAAGACATCCAGCGGCACCGCGTGGTCGTAGCTGAGGGCAGAGGCGTCCAGGCTGGAGGCGCTGTTGTTCAACACCCGGATGCGGTCGCCATCCAACCCGCGGATGACGGGGCGACTGGCGTTGGGGCCAAAGTAAGTGCTGGACACGCCAGGCAAGCCGTTCAGGGTTTCACCCAAAGTGCTTTGCCCGCGTTCGAGCAGGTCGGCACGGCCCAAGGAGCTCACGGGCACGGCGGTGCTGTCGCGCCCCAAAGGGTTGCCGGTGATGACGATTTCACCGGGCACACCCGGTGCGGCGCTTTGCGCCCAAGCATTTGAAAAAAACAAAGTGGCCAAGCAGGCATAAGCCAAGGCCGAAAGCTGAAAAGAATGTGTCATGACGGTGTGATTTGAAAAACAGGAACAAGCCAGCGCCTTCCGTCCAAGACGGAAAGTCAGCCAGGCAGGATCAGGGGTTCAAATCAGCGCAGGCGGCGCACGGGCCTGCGCCGGGGACCAGAGGTGCTGGTCAGAATGCGAATCTGCACGAAATTTGAGGGCCGCCATGGCCACCATCGGGGCCAAGCCCGGTGCGTTCGTTGCAATCAGCCGTTCGGCATGTGACAGGTGATCCAGCACACGGCACAGATCGGAGTCGGCCTCATGGCCCAGGGCGTCCGAATGCCCTTCGTGCCGATGATCATCTTGCGCATGCAAGGCGTGCGCATGCGCCTCATGGAGTTCAGCGGATGTCGTGAGTGCCTGCCGAGTCCCGGGCTCAATGCCATGCTCAATGCCATGCAAATGTCCCCAAAGTGGGGCCCACAACAAGGCCCCCACCAGCAGGATATTCAGCCAGCGGGGCAGGCGAGCGCGCGGAAAACTCATGACAGGCTCAGTGGGCAGCAGCAGGTCAGTGCACGTGCTTCATGCCGCAGTATTTGCCCAACGCCAGCCCCTTGCAGGCGGCTTGCAGCTCTTTGGTGCACTGGGCCGGTTTTTTACCGGACTCCAGGCATTTGGCAGCCGCCTCATGGGCCTCGGCCATGGCACGGTGCCGGGCAATGTCTTCCTGGACTTCTTTGCTGCTGTGCTGGGCCAAGGCCGCCCAAGACAAGCTCATGGCGACAAGCAAAAAGGCAATTTTGTACATGGATTTTCTTCGGGTGATGGGCTTGGTGGTGACGCGCTTCAGATCGGACATCGACCGAGTCCGACAGGGGATATTGTCACTCACGCACCAGACGCGCAAACGTCTTTTTGAATTTGGCCACCTTGGGCGCGGCCACCGCCATGCAGTAGCCCTGGTAAGGGTTGCGCTCAAAAAAGTCTTGGTGGTATTCCTCGGCCGCGCTGTAGTTGGCCAAGGCCAGCACCTCGGTCACGATGGGCTGACCAAAAGCCCGGGCAGCCGTCAACTCGGCGACCATCGCCCGCGCCTCTTCGGCCTGCTCGGGCGTGGTGAAGTAAATGCCACTGCGGTATTGCGTGCCGGCGTCGTTGCCCTGGCGGTTCAGCGTGGTCGGGTCGTGGATGACAAAGAAGATTTCCAGCAACTCGCGGGTACTGACCATTTCGGGGTCGTATGCGAGCTTGACCACTTCGTTGTGCCCGGTGCGCCCGGAGCACACCTGCTCGTAAGTGGGAGACAGGGTCTGGCCATTGCAGTAGCCCGACTCCACATCGATCACGCCGCGCACCTTGACGTACACCGCCTCGGTGCACCAAAAACAGCCGCCGCCTAAGATCAGGGTTTGGGTCATGTGGGTTCCTTGTTGAAGAGGTTTGAATTATCCGTGGGGCAGCAGCCCGCCTTGCACGGCTTGCACAAAGTCCCCCAACGCCGTCTGGTCTCGGTCGCTGCGCCACAGGCATCGGGTGTCGTAACGTGCATCGACCTCGCGCAGCGGGACAAACACCGCACCCGCCAGCGCCGACTGCTGCAGGGCCTGCGGCACCAGGGCCACGCCCAGACCTTGTGAGACCAAAGACACCACGCTCAGCCAATGGCGCAACTCGTGCACCACCTGCGGCATCCAACCGGCCTGCTCGCACAGCATCACGATGCGCTCGTGGTAATCGGGCGAGACCGTGCGGGACACCACCACGAGGTCTTGCCCGGCCAACTCCCCCAGGCCGATGTTGGCCGCGCCCGCCAACGGGTGGCTGGCAGGTAAACACGCCACCAAGGGCTGGCTGGCCACCAAAATCTGCTCGAAACCCGGTGGCACCCGAGGCGTGTGCACAAAGCCCACATCCAGGCGCTCACGCAACAAGTCGGACAGCTGCTCGGACGAGCTCAGCTCGCGCAGCACCAAACGCAAACGCGGGTGGCTGCTTTGAAAGCGGCTGAGGATTTGCGGCAGGCCGCAATACAGCATGGTCCCGGCAAAACCGATGTGCAGCTGGCCAGACTGGCCCTCGGCCACATCGCGCGCCTCACGCGCAGCGGCGTTGGCCTGCGCCAGCAAGGCTCGGGCGGCGGGCACAAAGGCCTGGCCCGCCGCCGTGAGCTGCACGCCCCGGCTGTTGCGGTTGAACAGCTGCGCCCCCACCGAGGCTTCGAGCTGCTGAATGTTCAGGCTGAGCGGCGGCTGCGAGATGGACAGGCGCTGGGCCGCACGGCCAAAGTGCAACTCTTCGGACAGCATGAGGAAATAGCGCAGGTGACGAAATTCCATGAATTAAAATAATGTATTGATGAATCCGCAATCAATATTAGACAACTATTCATCTCGCCCTGACAATCGGCACCAATATTTTTCACGGAGACACCCACCATGGCCACCACCAAAAACACCTTCAGCTGGGAAGACCCCTTCAACCTGAGCGCGCAGCTGACCGACGACGAGCGCCAGGTGCAAGAAGCTGCCCGCGCCTACTGCCAGGAACGCCTGCTGCCCCGGGTGACCGATGCCTTTCTTCATGAGACCACCGACGTGGCCATCTTCCGCGAGATGGGCGAGCTGGGCCTTTTGGGTGCCACCATCCCCGAGCAATATGGCGGCGCGGGCCTGAACTATGTTTGCTACGGCCTGGTGGCTCGCGAAGTCGAGCGCGTGGACTCGGGCTACCGCTCCATGATGAGCGTGCAGTCGTCTTTGGTGATGTTGCCCATCAACGACTTTGGCTCTGAAGCGCAAAAGCAAAAATACCTGCCCAAGCTGGCGCTTGGCGAGTGGATCGGCTGCTTTGGCCTGACCGAACCCAACCACGGCTCCGACCCCGGCAGCATGATCACCCGCGCCAAGAAAGTACCCGGCGGCTACAGCCTGTCCGGTGCCAAGATGTGGATCACCAACAGCCCGATTGCCGACGTGTTCGTCGTCTGGGCCAAGGACGACGGCGGCCAGATCCGCGGCTTCATTTTGGAAAAAGGCTGGAAAGGCCTGAGCGCCCCCGCCGTGCACGGCAAAGTGGGCTTGCGCGCCTCCATCACCGGCGAGATCGTCATGGACGAAGTGTTCTGCCCCGAAGAAAACGCTTTTCCTGAAGTGCGCGGCTTGAAAGGCCCCTTCACTTGCCTGAACAGCGCCCGCTACGGCATCGCCTGGGGCGCCTTAGGTGCCGCCGAAGACTGCTACACCCGCGCTCGCCAGTACGTGATGGAACGCCAACAGTTTGGTCGCCCCTTGGCCGCCAACCAGCTGATCCAGAAGAAACTGGCCGACATGCTGACCGAAATCAGCCTGGGCCTGCAAGGCTGCCTGCGCCTGGGCCGCATGAAGGACGAAGGCACCGCCTCGGTGGACCTGACCTCCATCCTCAAGCGCAACAGCTGCGGCAAGGCGCTGGACATCGCCCGCCTGGCGCGCGACATGATGGGCGGCAACGGCATCAGCGCTGAGTACGGCGTGGCCCGCCACCTGGTGAACCTGGAAGTGGTCAACACCTACGAAGGCACACACGATGTGCACGCCCTGATTCTGGGCCGTGCCATCACCGGGATTCCTGCTTTCTCAAACTGAAGCTTGGCTTTCAAAGACAAAAGGGGCTGCCAAATGGCAGCCCCTTTTTTTTGATCGCTTCCGTAGACCGACGTTTGCCCGTAGGTCGGGCCTTTACGGTCCGACGTTTCTTCAAATCGCGAAGCGACATTTTCAAGAGGCGGTGGAGCGACAAAGATGTCGGACCTGAAGGCACCGACCTACAAAAACCATGCAATGACACAACCCAAAGGTCTACCGCTTGACGACAGGCCTTCCTAAGGCTTACAGTACTAACCAGTCAGTCATTAGTCAATCCTGTGATCCCCGTCGCCCCCCTCCTCCCCCACAAACGCGAACGACGCAAACAAGACCGCCCGGGCGAACTGCTCGAAGCGGCTTTGGATTTGTTTGTGGAAAAAGGCTTTGCCGCGACCCGCGTCGAAGAGGTGGCCTTGCGGGCGGGCGTGTCCAAGGGCACTTTGTTTTTGTACTTTCCCAGCAAGGAAGACCTGTTCAAGGCCGTGGTCCGCGATAACGTGGTCGCCCCCGTGGCCCAAGGCGCTGCAGAGGTGGCGCAGTATCAGGGCAGCGCCAGCGAATTGGTCGAATGGATGATGCTGCAGTGGTGGCGGCGCTACGGTGCGACCAAAGCCTCAGGCATTTCCAAACTGGTGATGAGCGAGGCCAACAACTTTCCGGACTTGGCGGATTTTTTCCGCACCGAAGTCATCACGCCCGCCCACGCGTTGGTGCGCAGCGCCTTGCAGCGCGGCATCGACCAGGGGGAATTCCGCGCCGTCAATGTGGAACTGGCGCTGCACTCGGTCTTGTCCCCGCTGCTGTTTTTGGTGATGTGGAAGCACTCCATGGGGCCGTGCTGCCCCAGCCATGAGCAAATTGACCCGGAAGCCTTCATCTCGCAGCATGCACAATTGTTGGCCCGAGGCCTGTCAAAACCCTGATCCTCATCGGATCAAACCCGTCTCATCATGAAAAAATCAACCCTCTGGATCCTCTCGACCGTGGCTGTGGCCATACTCGTTGCAGGCGGTGCCCGCTGGGCCAGCCAGCGCCAGACGACCACAGCCCCGACGGTGTCCACCGCCGCCTCGGTGCCCCGCATCGAGTTGGCCGCCTCCGATGTCTTCACCGCCCGCACGCAGACCATCAGCCTGGGCATCGCCGTATCAGGCGCCCTCAAGGCCACCCAAAGCGCCACCGTCAAAGCCCGTGTGGCCGGTGAGCTGCAAGAGCTCAGCGTGCGTGAAGGCGACCGTGTGCAAGCAGGGCAAGTCATCGCCCGTATCGAACCAAGCGAGTACCAAGCGCGCGTGCGCCAGGGGCAGCAGCAAGCCGATGCAGCCAAAGCCCAGGTGGACATTGCGCAGCGCCAGTTTGACAACAACCAGGCCCTGGTGAACCAAGGCTTCATTTCGCAAACCGCCCTGCTCAACTCCCAGGCCAGCCTGAATGGGGCCAAGGCCACGCACGCAGCGGCACTGGCGGCGCTGGACCTGGCCGACAAGTCGCTGGCCGACGCCACGCTGCGCTCGCCCTTGTCGGGCGTGGTGGCGCAGCGCCTGGCGCAACCGGGCGAACGCGTGGCCATCGAGGCCCGGTTGGTCGAGGTGATCAACCTCTCGCAACTGGAGATGGAAGCGGCCCTGACAGCCGAAGACGCCAGCCGCGTGCGGGTAGGCATGGCAGCGCAGTTGCAGGTGGAAGGCGTGGCCCAACCGGTGCCGGCCAAAGTCTTGCGCATCAACCCCAGCGCCCAAATGGGCAGCCGCAGCGTCGTGGTTTACTTGGGCGTCCAAGGCCGCGCAGGCTTGCGCCAAGGGCTGTTCGCCCAGGGCACCCTGGAAACGCAAAGCCTGCAGGTGCTGGCCGTGCCCGTGACCAGCGTGCGCACCGACAAACCGCAGCCGTATGTTCAGGTGGTGAAAGACGGCCTGGTGCGGCATATCACGGTACGGACCGGCGAGCGCAGCGAAGGTGAGCGACAAAACCTGGTGGCCGTGACCGGCGTGTCCGAAGGAGAGCAAGTGCTGTCGGGCAGCGTGGGTGCGTTGCGTGAAGGCGTTCAAGTCCAGTTCACGGTGACGGCCATGTCAGGTTTGACCCCGGCTGCGGCGCAAACCACCCCTGCCAGCGCAGCGAAATAACAGGGTCGACAGCATGTGGTTCACCCGTGTCAGTTTGCAAAATCCGGTTTTTGCCACCATGGTCATGTTGGCCCTGGTGGTGATGGGCATCTTCTCTTTCCAGCGTCTCAAAGTCGATCAATTTCCCAACATCGACTTTCCGGTGGTGGTCATCAGCACCGAATACCCCGGGGCCTCGCCCGAGATCGTGGAGAACGAAGTCTCCAAAAAGATCGAGGAAGGCGTCAACTCGATCGCCGGCATCAGCGCCCTGACCTCTCGCAGCTACGAAAACCAGTCGGTGGTGATCATGGAGTTTCAACTGCAGATCGACGGCCGCAAAGCGGCGGAAGATGTGCGCGAAAAAGTCGCCTCGCTGCGCCCTCTGCTGCGCACCGAAGTCAAAGAACCTCGGGTGCTGCGCTTTGATCCTTCCAGCCGCGCCGTGTGGTCGCTGGCGGTGATTCCCGATGGCAACCTGCTCAATGCGGTCGAGCTGACCAATTGGTCCGAGCAGGTGCTGAAAAAGCGCTTGGAAAACGTGCGGGGTGTGGGCTCGGTCACTTTGGTGGGCGGCAGCAAACGCGAGATCAACCTGTATTTGCAACCGGCCAACATGGAGGCCTTGGGCGTCACCGCCGAGCAGGTGGTCACCGCCGTGCGCAACGAAAACCAGGATTTGCCCGTGGGCGCGATCCGCTCGCTGGAACAAGAGCGCATCGTGCAAATCAGCTCGCGCATGCAAAGGCCCGAGGACTTTGGCCGCATCATCGTGGCGCGCAAAAACGGCACCCCCATTCGCTTGTCTCAGGTGGCCACGGTGCAAGACGGCGCGCAAGAGTTGGAAAGCCTGGCGCTCTACAACGGCCAACGCACCCTTTTGATGTCGGTGCAAAAGTCACAGGACGAAAACACCATCCAGGTGGTCGATGGCCTGATCAAGGCCGTGGCCGAGTTGCAAGGCCAACTGCCGCCGGGCATCCAGCTCGAGCCCATCACCGACAACTCGCGGCCCATCCGCATCTCGGTGAACAACGTGCGCCAGACCCTGATCGAAGGGGCCATACTCACGGTGCTGATCGTGTTCTTGTTCCTGAACTCCTGGCGCTCCACTGTCATCACGGGCCTGACGCTGCCGATCTCGCTGATCGGCACCTTCATGTTCATGCAGATGTTCGGCTTCACCATCAACATGATCACGCTGATGGCGCTGAGCCTGTGCGTGGGCCTGCTGATCGACGACGCCATCGTGGTGCGCGAGAACATCGTGCGCCATGTGCAAATGGGCAAAAACGCCTACAAGGCCTCTTTGGAGGGCACCCAAGAAATTGGCCTGGCCGTGCTGGCCACCACTTTGTCCATCGTGGCGGTTTTTTTACCGATCGGCTTCATGGAAGGCATCATCGGCAAGTTCTTCCACGAGTTCGGCATCACCATCGTGGCGGCCGTGATGATCTCGATGTTTGTGAGCTTCACGCTCGACCCGATGCTGTCCAGCATCTGGCACGACCCGGCCATCGACGCGCAGGGCAAAAACCGCCCCCCCGTGGGCTGGTACGACAAAAGCATTGGCCGCGTGACCGGCTGGTTTGACCGAGGCACCGAGCGCCTGGCCGAAGGCTACCAAGGCATCTTGCGCTGGGCGCTGGTGCACCGCAAGTCCACCGTGTTTCTGGCGCTGGGCATTTTCGTGGCCAGCGTGTTCATGGTCCGGCTGCTGGGCACCGAGTTTGTGCCCAAAGCTGATTTTTCTGAAACCTCGGTCAAGTTCGAAACCCCGGTGGGCACCTCGCTTGAAGCCACCGAGGCCAAAACCCGCCAGGTCGAGGCGATCCTGCGCGACTTCCCGGAAGTGCGCTACACCCTCAGCACCATCAACACCGCCAATGCGCAGGGCAAGAACAACGTCAACCTCTACATCCGCTTGGTGGACCGCAAAAAACGCAGTCGCAACGCCGACCAGATGTCGGCTGTGCTGCGCGAGCGCCTCAAGCTGGTGCCCGGCATCGCGGTCACGCACACCGGTTTGCTGGACGCGATTGGCGGCAACAAGCAAGTCGAGTTTTCGCTGCAAGGCCCGGACCAAAAAGAGCTGGAACGCCTGGCGCTGCTGGCGCTGGCCAAGGTACGCGACATCCCCGGCTTGGTGGACTTGGACTCCAGCGTGAAACCCAACAAGCCCGTCATCGGCGTGCAAGTGCTGCGCGACGCGGCATCTGATCTGGGCCTGGGCACAGCGCAACTGGCGGGGCCCCTGCGCACTTTGGTGGCCGGTCAAAGCGTAGGCAACTGGCGTGCCCCGGACGACCAGACCTACGACGTGAACGTGCGCCTCTCGCCTGAGGCCCGCAACAGCCCGCAAGACCTGGAACGATTGCCCTTCATGGTGACTGCGCCCGATGGCAGCCCACGCACCGTGCGCCTGGGCCAAGTGGCCCACGTCAGTGAGACCACGGGTTCGAACCAGATCAACCGCCGCGACATGATGCGCGAAGTGGCCATCAACGCCAACGTGTTCGGACGCTCTGCAGGTGAGGTCTCGGCCGATGTGCGCAAAGCCATGGACAGCCTGAACTTGCCGCCCGGCTACCGTTACAGCTTTGGCGGCTCCACCAAGAGCATGGGCGAGTCCTTTGGCTACGCTTTGTCGGCTCTGGTCATGGCGGTGATATTCATTTACATGATCTTGGCCAGCCAGTTCAAAAGCTTCCTGCAGCCCCTGGCTTTGATGACCTCCCTGCCGCTGACCTTGATTGGCGTGGTGCTGGCCCTGATGGCTTTTCGCTCGACCTTATCGATGTTCTCCCTCATCGGCGTGATCATGCTCATGGGCCTGGTGACCAAAAACGCCATCTTGCTGGTCGACTTTGCCATCCGCGCCCGGGAAGACGGCCTGGAGCGCAGCGAAGCGCTGCTGCTGGCGGCCAAGGTGCGGCTGCGCCCGATTTTGATGACCACTTTGGCCATGATTTTCGGCATGGTGCCGCTGGCCTTTGCGCTGAGCGAAGGCGCCGAGCAACGCGCGCCCATGGGCCAGGCCGTGATTGGCGGGGTCATCACCTCGTCGCTGCTGACACTGGTGGTGGTGCCGGTCGTGTACTGCTACATGGACGATCTGGCCCAATGGCTGTGTGCCAAGGCAGGCCTTGCTCCGGCCCGTCAGGCTCAGGACACGAGCGCCCCTTAAAATCAACGGATATTTGACCAAGACCCCCGCAGGAGTAATTAAAATGGATATGAACCAGGCGCGCTTCAACATGATTGAGCAGCAAATCCGCCCGTGGGAAGTGCTGGACCCGCAAGTGCTGGCTCTGCTGTCCACCGTTCGCCGCGAAGACTTTGTGCCCCTGGCGCACAAGGCCCTGGCTTTTGTCGACATGGAGATACCGCTGGGCACCCTGCCCCACCAGGTCATGCTCGCCCCGCGCGTGCAGGCGAGGTTGCTGCAAGACCTGGGGGTGCAAAAAACCGACAAGGTGCTGGACATCGGCACTGGCTCGGGCTTCATGGCCGCCTTGTTGGCGCACCAGGCGGCCAGTGTGCTGAGCCTGGAGATCGACCCGGCTTTGGCCACGCAGGCCCAAGCCAACTTGCAAAGGGCCGGTGTGAGCAACGTGGTGGTACGCACAGCCGATGGCAGCCAAGGCGCTGCCGCCGACGGTCCGTTTGACGTGATCCTGATCAGTGGTTCCGTGGCCGAAGTGCCCGCCGCCTTGTTGCAGCAACTCTCTGTGGGGGGGCGCCTCGCCGCCATCGTGGGCGACGAACCCATGATGCGCGCCACCCTCATCAGCCGCACCCACGCCAACAGCTGGACCACCACCGAGCCCTGGGACTGCAACGCCCCGCGCCTGTCCGGCTTTGCCGAGCCTTCGCGCTTCAAATTCTGAGACGCCCCATGCAGCAAATCTACCCAGCCCAAATCGCTGAATGGGCCAGTCAACAGGACCAGCGCCCCGTCTTGCTCGATGTGCGCGAGGGCTGGGAGGTGCAAACCGCCAGCGCCCAGCCCGAAGGCCTGGACTTGCTGCACATGCCCATGCAAACCATCCCGGCACGCTTGGACGAACTCGACAAAACCCGCCCGATTGCCTGCCTGTGTCACCACGGCTCGCGCAGCATGCAAGTGGCCAGCTTCTTGCTGCAGCACGGCTTTGAGGTGGTCAATGTGGCCGGCGGCATTCACGCCTGGTCGGCGCAAGTGGACCCCAGCATCCCCGTTTATTGAATCAGCTTTTGGCCCCCTGTGGGACCGACATTTTTTACAAAGACACGCCATGAAACTGCGCACCCTGCCCCTGACGTTGGCCTTGATGACCGCCTTTGCAGGCACCGCACAGGCCCAGAGCCTGTCCACCCTGTACCAGGCGGCCAAAGGCCACGACGCCACTTTCAAGGCCGTGCGCTCGCAGTATGAAGCCGCGCTGGCCAAGGCCGAGCAAGCCAAAGCCTTGCTGCGGCCCACTGCGGGTTTGGGGGGCAATCTGTCCGAGTCCAATCTGGACAACCAATCCAATGCCATGGGCAGTGGTGCGTTCGGCACCCGCAGTTTGTCGGTCAATGGCAGCCACCCCCTCTATCGCCCGGCCAACCTGGCCAGCTTCGCACAAGGGATGAAACAAGTCGACTTGGCCCAGGCCCAGCTCAAAGCGGCCGAGCAGGAACTGATGGTGCGCACCAGCCAGGCCTACTTTGATGTGCTGACGGCGCAAGAAAGCCTGAGCTTCGTCAAGGCGCAAAAGACAGCCGTGTCTGAACAGCTGGCCGCGGCCAAGCGCAACTTCGAAGTCGGCACCGCCACCATCACCGACACGCGTGAAGCCCAGGCCCGCTTTGACCTGGTCACAGCACAAGAAATCGCCGCCGACAACGACCTGCAGGTCAAACGGCTGGCACTCGACCAAACCGTGGGCATCGCCCAGATCAAGCCCCTGGGCTTGCAAGCTGCGGCCGACATCGCCCGTCTGCACAGCGGAACCATCGATTCATGGGTGGCCCAATCCGACGCCAGCAACACCAGCCTGACACAGGCGCGCATTGCACTGGAAGTGGCTCAACTGGAAATCGACAAAGCCAAAGCGGCTCTCAAGCCCACCGTGGACCTGAACGCCAGCTACGGCATGACACGCTACCGCAACGGCGCGCTGCCCAGTCAACCCCACACCAACACCGCCACCATCGGGGTGGCCTTGAACATGCCGCTTTACACCGGCCAAGCCAGTCAAAACCGCATCCTGGAAACCTTGGCCCTGCAAGACAAAGCCCGCAACGAACTGGACGCGGCCCAGCGCAACGTGGCCCAAGCCACCCGCACCGCCTTTTATGGCGTGCAATCAGGCCTGAGCCAGATCACGGCCTTGCAAGCGGCAGAAGCCTCCAGCCAAAGCGCCTTGGACGCCAACAAACTGGGCTACCAGGTGGGCGTGCGCATCAACATCGACGTGCTCAACAGCCAAAGCCAGTTGTTCCAGACCAAACGCGACCTGGCCAAAGCCCGCCACGATGTGCTGCTGGGCCAGTTGCGGCTGCGCCAATCCAGCGGCACTTTGCAAGACGCCGATTTGCAGGCGGTCAGCGGCTTGCTGCAAAAATAAGTGGTATTGCCCTGCCGCCGGTGCCCTGCAGCCGGGGACGACAAAGTTCTTGGCTTCGCAGGTTGCTAGCGCTTCAGAGCAGTCCGGCAATGGCTTGGGCATAGCGCTTGGCAGCGCCTCGGCTTTGGGCCACCAAATCCAGCCCTTTTTGGCGGGCGATGGCCAGTTCAGCGGGCTGGCGCAGCCAAGCCAGCACCTGGTCCAGCGCGCTGTCCACGTCGCTGACGCGAACTGCAGCCCCCGCTTGCTGGGCGTTTTGGGCGGCTTCAGCAAAATTGAAGGTGTGCGGCCCCATGATGACCGGGCAGCCAAAGGCGGCGGCCTCAATCAGGTTCTGTCCACCCAAAGGCATGAAACTGCCGCCCAGCAAGGCCATGTCGGCGCTCTGAAAATACACCGGCATCTCGCCCAAGCTGTCGCCCAGCCAGACTTGCACCTTGTCGGCGTGAACAGGCCGCGGCTGGCCCCAGTCCCAGTTCGAGCGACGCACAACGCTCAGACCCTGCGCCGCCAACAGATCGTGGACTTCGTCAAAGCGCTGCGGGTGCCTGGGCACCAACAACCAGACCACACCCGCCGCCCGGAACGCGGCCAAGCGGTCCGCCTTGGCCATCAAAGCCTGCAGCCACATGGCCTCTTCACCTTCGCGGGTGCTGGCCAGCATGACCACCGGGCAAGGCAGGCCTTGGTGATGCCATGGTTGGCGCCAGACTTGGGCCAAGGCCAACGCATCGGGCTGGGGCTGCACGTCAAACTTGAGGTTGCCCAACACCGCCTCAACCGTGGCACCCAATTGCCCAAGGCGGGCAGCGTCTTCTGGGCTTTGTGCCCAGACCGCGCTCAAACCCCGATAAGCCGGACGCGACAGCAGCAACCAGCGCAAACCCGAGCGCAGCGACTGGTCGTTGAGCCTGGCATTGGCCAGCGCCAAGGGCACCCGCACCTGCACGCAAGCTTGCACCAGCACAGGCCAAACCTCGGTCTCCATCAGGATGCCCAGCCGGGGCCGGTGGTGCTGCAAAAAACGCCGGGTGGCCTCGGGTGTGTCCCAGGGCAGCCAAGCTTGTGCATCGCCAGGGCGCAACAAAGACTGCCCCTGCGCCCAGCCTGTGGCCGTGCTGTGGGTCAACAGCAAACGCATGTCGGGCCCAACAGCGCGCAAGGCCTCGATCAGGATGGCGGCAGCCCGCGTCTCCCCCAAGGAGACGGCATGCACCCAGATGCGCCCGGGCTCAGGCGAAAGGCCATCGTACAAGCCAAAGCGCTCGGGCATGTTCATCAGATAGCCAGGCTCTTGCAGGCCCCGGCGGCGAAGTTTGCGGCGCAGCAAGGGCTGCAAGGCGCGCATCATGACGCCGTAGGCCCACAGCACCAGGCGTTCTGTCCAGGACAAGTCCATCGCCATCAAGGCCGGGGGGCCTGGTCAAACAATTGCTGGTAGACCCGGCCAATGCCCTCGGCCTCCTTGGCCAACGAGAACACCTGCGACACCCGCTCGCGTGCGGCCTGGCCCATCTGCACGGCCGTGGGCAAATCGGCCAACACCTTTTGCACGGCTTGGGCCAGACCGGGCGCATCGCCGGTATCGACCAGCTCGCCCGTGACACCGGGCAGCACCAGTTGGTCAAACGCCCCGGTGCGCGAACACACCAGCGCACAGCCCGTGGCCGCTGCCTCAAAAGGGGTCAGGCCAAAGGGTTCGTAACGCGGGCAAGCCACGCACAGCAGGCAACGTTGGTACCACCGATGCACCTCGCCAGCGGGCACTTCGCCCAAAAACACGATGCGCTCAGACAGTCCCGCCTGCGCAATCTTGTCGATCAGGGCTTGTTGATAGGCTTGGTGCTGAGGCTGGACCAGCCCGGCAATCACCGCAGTGGCACCCGGCAGATGCGGCAGTGCCTCGATCATGGCATCCACAAACACATCGCTGCCTTTGTCGGGCCGAACGCGGCCAAACACGCCCATGCCGTACTGCCCGGGCAGCCCGGAATCGGCCCAGGCCTTGAGCTTGTCGGGCGACGGCGCAAAGCGCGACAGGTCAATGCCGTGGGGCACCACGGCGGTGGTGTTGGGCACAAAGGAGGCCGCCAGCGGCGTGGTCGAGATGACCGCGTCCATTTTGGAAATCAGCCAGCGGGGAAACCGCCCATGCAAATGCTGCGCAGCCGAGGTGAAGACCAGCTTGATCGGCAAGCGCAACACATCACGGACAAAAATGCCCAGCATCATTTCGGGGTCACGCCGCACATGCCAGATCCGAAACGCCCGCCCGGGCGGCGGCTGGCGCGACAAGGCCAGAGCCTGCTTGGCCGTCATGCCCTCGACCCCATTGGACAGGGTGGTGCCGCAATAGCCCAGACGCCATTGGTGCATTTGCAAAGGAACCAAAGCGTTGATGGTGGCGGACACACCCGTGTAGCGTTGCTTGATGTTGAGGACAATGACGTCGGGGTTGGGATGAAGCACGGGTTCCGAGGCTAAGTGGTTATCGGCAAATTATAGGGAGCGCCATCGGGCACGGGCGCAGGCCTGCCTGGCCGCAGCCCATGCAGGTATATTGGGTCCACGACTGGAAGACGCCACGGATGAAAACCTACATTTTGAATTTGCCCTCGGCGCTGGAGCGCCGCAACTTTCAGGCGCTCCAGGCTGAGCGCCTGGGTCTGGATGCACGGTTCATCCATGCAAAAAGTCCAGCCGACATTCCCGATGCGTTTTTTCAGGCCCATGCCTTTTCATGGGAACGCCCCATCAAAATCACCGAAGTGGCCTGTTTCATGAGCCACCACCAAGTGTGGCAACAGATTGCCGACAGCCAAGAACCCGCCTTGGTGCTGGAAGACGACGCCATCCTGGCGCACAGCACACCCGAACTGCTGATCGCCTTGGGTCAGCTGAAGGACGTGGACCACGTTTCACTGGAAACCCGGCAACGCCAAAAACTGCTGGCTCGGCGCTTCAAGCCCATGGAGGGGCTGGATGCCCGCTTGCACCTCCTGCTGCAAGACCGCACGGGAGCCGCCGCTTATGTACTTTGGCCTGCTGGTGCACGCTTGCTGTTGGCCAAATTCGAGCAACAGGGCATGGGCCTGGCCGATGCGTTCATCTCCAGCACCTACGCACTGAAATCGTGGCAAACCGTGCCGGCGTTTGCCATTCAGGCCGATGTGGCCAGCGCCTATGGCGTTTCCTGCCCCATCGCACCCCACTCCCTGATTGCGCGCGAGAAGGTGCCCAGCCCGCCCACCCGAAGCGGCCTGCACGACCTGCAATTGAAATGGCGCAGATTGCGCGGGCAACTGCGCCTGGCCGTTCGGTATCTGAGTTGTTTTTGGCGGGCCCGCCGTCAATTTGTCGGGATTGACGCAGCGCAGTTTTGACTCAACGTTGCCAAAACCGACGCCCCAACAGCTCGAGTTTGTTCAGGATCAATGGCAACCAGCGGGTACGGTAGGCGTTGAATTTATAGGGCTTGCGCACCGTCGGATCGACCGTGTCCACAAAGTCTTCGGCAAAAGGGTACACGACCAAATCTCTTTGCGCGAATGCCAACGAAGCCTGCGCACTCATGTCGTGGAAGGACTTGACGGTGTTGCCCGCCATCTTGACCGCGAGTTTGGCCCCCAAAGTGAGCACGCGTCCACGGTAAGCAGGCTCTTCGGGGACATAAAAGACCCAAGGCTCGGCCACCTGAACCATGTCGCCAAACAACGCGTCTGCCAATGCCCCATTGGCCTCTTCCGACCCCGCAAAGCGCCAGCCACTTTGGCGCAAACGCGCAACATGGAGCACCGCGATGTCGGCATACTTCTGAGGCACTTTGCCGGACTCTTGCGGATCGGCCGACCAACGGTAGCAGCGCAGTGCGGCATCGGGCTGGTAGCGCTGCTGAAAATAGGCTCTTTTGCTGCCCTTCATAAATAAGGGACTGATGAACACCGTTGTCGGACTTTGATCAAAGACCTGGTGAATCCTGGACAGGTCTTCTTGCGCAAAAGGCCTCACCACCTGCAAATCGTCTTGCAGCATCAGCAGGTAATCGGCCTGCGTCCCGTCCAAAGCGGCTTGCATGTTGTTGTAGTAACCACCATGGCGGTCCTCGCCCGCGGACTTCATGTGCCGGACAGCCTCACCCAAAGTCTGCAAATAAGCCACGGTCTCAGGCTCATCGCTCCCGTCGTCATAGACCGTCCAGTCGATCCTGGGCATATTGCGTTCCACAGAGTCAACGCAGTTTTTCAGGTAGGCACCCCGGTTGTAAGAAAAAATGGCAATGTGCAGGCGGGGTGAGGTCATGCTGGCAAACCGTTCGTATTCAAGTCCATGGCATTCAGGAATGCAAGCATGTCTTTGCGCTCTTGCTCATCAGAGTAAGTGTCGGCCAATGTTCGAATGGTCGTCATGGGCAAGTCAAACTGCCCGGCTTGGTCGATGGCCTGCACTTTGTCGAGCACACGCTGGGCGAATCCCGCAACGTCGCCAGAGGCCACTTCCTCAAAAATTTCGGGCCTCCAGTATTCCGTGGCGCCCTGACCTGTGTAACCGATCACTTGGTTGCCGCTGAGTGCGGCTTCCAGAGGGGGCAAGGGACAGCCCTCAAAATGGCTAAAAGCCATGAAGATTTTGGAACGCTTGAGCAAAACCGCAACCTGCACCTCGTTCAAGCCATCGATGGGCACTATTTTCCAATGCGCGGGCAAATGGTGACGCAAGAAAAACAAGACTTTGGACGAATGGTCAGCCAGCTTGCGCGGCATGTACGTGATGATGTTTTCCTTGGTCTGGTCAGGCCAAAAGCGCTTTGCATCGACCGAATAATGGACGCGCAGTATCTTGTGCTCGACCCCAGGAAACGCCAGCGCTACGCACCGACTGGCATCGTCTGAAATGGTCAATATGCACCGCGCCGATTGGTAGGCCCCATCGAGATCTGCAGGTTGCCCTTTGGTGATGTAGTAGCCGTTTTGCACATAGATGGCATAGCTCACCCCCATGTTCGCCAATTGGGTGCCGTATTTTCGTGCCCAAAGTTCAGGAATCACCACCATGTGCCTCTGGGCATCAAATACCCCCGTCACATTGGAAAAAGAAGGTTTGCCCATCCATCTGAGTTTGAAGAATGCCCTCTTCAAAGGCACCTGCGATTCAAACCAGCGCACCCTGAAAAACCAGGTGTTGGGGTGCATCACCGCAGCGGAAAACCCACGCGACTGACCCAATTTGTGAATCAATTCAGCCTGTCTGTATATGACTTTGACCCCGCCGATGGCTTTTTTGATGGCAGGGCACAAAAAGATCAGTTCCATGTTTGCACCTTCTTTTCTTTCGCGGCCAAAATGATCAGCCCCAAGAGCATCACCGACATGGCGCAGAAAAAGTACCGAAAGGCGTTGCGCCCCAAAGCATTGACCGTCAAACCGAACTCAAAATACAGCGCCACCAGCAGCATGCCCAACAAGGCATAGGCGAAGGCCTGTGCCCCCTGCTTTTGACAAAGCCAAAACCCGGCAAAAACACCCCCATACAAAGCCAGCACAGACAGCACGCCGACCAAGCCGGACACCGCCGCATAGTGCAGCAGGTCATTTTCAAAGACAGGCGCAATACCGGCTGGCACATTGAATGGTTTCAGATGCTCAGCGAGCATGGACAAAGCGCCCCCCCCAGACCAGCCCAGAATGGGACGCTGCGCAAACAGCTGCAGGGCATACGACCACAACTCCAGGCGAATGCTGACGGACCAATCGGTGACCTGACCTGTCTCGAACCACAGATGAATCTTGCCCCAGATGCCTTCAAGCCGTCCCCGCACCAGTTCCTCCGGGGCCAGCCACACGCCTTTGACCACCAATCCCGCTATCAACGCCACCCCTAGGCATCGCCAAAGTAACGGTTTACCCGCCGTGACGCGCCAAACAAACACCAACAAAACCATGATGATCGACAACCAGCCCCCCTTGGATCCGCTAAGCAAAGAGCCCCACACGCCCATGGCTGCGCCGCATGACAAAAAAATTCGCATCCAAAGCTGGGTTTTGGCTTGTTCGAAATACAACAGCCCAAACAAGGCAATACAGGCCAGCACCACCGACAGATCCCCAAAAATGATCGGGTGGTTCATGGCGCCCATGGCACGCCCCGTCAAAAGCACCAGACTTTCGTAACTGGCCAATGCCCCGGCCAGCACGGCAGCGGTCGCCGCGCCCATCCACAAAACAACAGGCTGCAAGCGGGCTTTGAGCACACCATGCAACATCAAGGGTGACAATAAAAAAGGGATGTACGCTTCGTAATGGCCGGGCCTGTAGTCGTACCAAATTCCCAGGAAAAAGCCCACCGCCACAAAAATGGCCATGCCCATGGCCATGGTGCGCACCGCAGGACTGTCCCAAACCTTGGCCAGATCGGTGCGCAAGTGTTTGAATGACCACAAACCCATGCCAGCCAAACACAGGGCCAACAGCATGGGCCCACCCGGCAGGACCAACACCGAAGACAGGCACGCAAAAACCAAGCCGTTTTGGATGCGCTCTCGCTGCGTCAACGAAGCCATGTCAATGCGCAACATGAGCTGTCCAGCGCATCAAACCCATCCACCGACCCCACATCCGGCACAGGCGTTTGGGTGACAACAACAAAGCCCGCAGTGGCAATGCCAAACCGGTGCTCCACAGCAAGCGGCGGCGCTGAATGAGGGCTTGCGCGAGGGTGCCGTGTTTGTGCTCAAAAATGAGCTTGGACTGGGCATGGTGGAATCCGCGCACGTACTCACTTTTCCAAGGTGCACGTCCCTTCACGGACCCCCGCGAGCGGTGCAAGGCTTGGATGGACGGCACCACCACCATGGGCAAGCGGGCCTTGAAAAGACGCAGGCACAGGTCATCGTCTTCGTAATAGAGGAAGAAGTGTTCGTCAAAAAATCCGACAGTGGCAAAACGATCCATGCGAAACAACATGGCCGCACCGCACACAAACCCGACACAAGCAGGCCCCTCGGCAGCCGGCCCCCGCGATGCCCACAAAGTGTGCGGCCAGCGGTAATTCACTTCGGCTTGGCCCCTGGGTCCCACCAGTTGTGGTGCCAATAAGGCGGCTTCAGGCATCTCTTGTGCCACGTTCATCAGCGCCAGCAAGTCCGCTTTTGAGATTTCACAGTCGGGGTTGAGCAAAAAAGCAAACGGCGTGCTGACCCCGGCCAAAGCGCGGTTGTTGGCAGCGCCAAAGCCCAAGTTCAAGGGGTGCGACAACACTTGGGCCTGAGGCCACAGGGCGCGGGCCTGCTCGGGTGTGCCATCGTTGCTGGCATTGTCTGAAATGATGACGCGCGGGCAGTGTTGCAACAGGGCGTTCAAGCCTGCCAGGCAATGGGCACTGTGGTGGGTCACCACGACCACCGTCACTTGTTCCAGACCAAACATGGGCATGCTCAATGCACCGCCGCCTGAATTTGCGCATCAGGTTTGACCGAGCGCAGCAGCGCCAGCATCTCGGCCTCGATGCGGTGCAACGCAGCTTCCGTCTGCCCCTCAAAGCGCAGCACCAGCACCGGCGTGGTGTTGGAGGCGCGGATCAGGCCAAAGCCATCGGGCCAGTCCACACGCAGGCCATCGATGGTGAACACCTGAGCAGGTGCCTGGAAGGCATCGCCGGCCAGCCCCTGCAAAGCGCGGGTCACGCTGTGTGGCTCACCTTCGGCGCAGGCCACGTTCAGCTCGGGCGTGCTGAAGCTGGTGGGCAAGGCATTCAAGACGGTATTGGCATCGGGCGCTTGGCTGACGATTTCGAGCAAGCGGCAACCGGCGTAAGTGCCATCGTCAAAACCATACCAGCGCTCTTTGAAGAAAATGTGGCCACTCATCTCGCCACCCAAGGGGGCCTGCCCTCCTGCGGCTTCGATGGCCCGCATTTGGGCCTTGATCAGGGAATGACCCGTCTTGTACATCAAGGGCTTGCCACCTGCGGCCTCGATGGCCGGGGCCAAGCGCTGGGAGCACTTCACGTCAAACAAAATGGTGCCGCCTGGCACGCGGCTGAGCACGTCTTGCGCGAACAACTGCATCTGGCGGTCGGGGTAGATGTTGTTACCGTCTTGGGTCACGATGCCCAATCGGTCGCCGTCGCCGTCAAAGGCCAGGCCCAATTCGGCCCCGCTGGTTTTCAGGGCCGCGATCAGGTCTTGCAGGTTTTCCGGCTTGCTGGGGTCGGGGTGGTGGTTGGGGAAGTTGCCGTCCACCTCGCTGAACAGTTCGATCACTTCGCAGCCCAAAGCGCGGAAGATGCCGGGGGCCGAGGCGCCAGCAATGCCGTTGCCCGAGTCGATCACGATCTTCATCGGGCGCGACAACTTCACGTCGCCCACGATGCGCTGCGTGTAGTTGGCCAGCACGTCCAAGTGCGTCACGCTGCCGCCATCCGTCAGCTGCCAGGTTTCAGCTTCCATCATCTGGCGCAGGCCCTGGATTTCGTCGCCATAAATGGCGCGGCCACCCAGCACCATCTTGAAACCGTTGTAGTCCTTGGGGTTGTGGCTGCCCGTCACCTGAATGCCGCTTTGGCAAGCGGTGTTGGCCGCAAAGTACAGCATGGGTGTGGTGGCCAAACCGATGTCGATGACCTGGATGCCTGCGGCCACCAGACCACGAATCAGCGCGGCCGACAATGCGGGGCCACTCAGGCGGCCGTCGCGCCCCACCGCCACCGTGCTTTGGCCTTGGGCCAGGGCATGCGTGCCAAAGGCCTTGCCCAGGCCCTCGGCCACTTGTTCATTCAAAGTCGACGGCACCACGCCGCGGATGTCGTAGGCTTTGAAAATGGAGGGGGTGATTTGCATGCGCCGTACCTGTCCAAAAGCCTCAGGGGCCTGGTTGATTCTTAAAAGAGATTGTAGGCGGGCCGCGCTACCATCCACTTTGTCCACCATGATTTTCAAAGTTCAAGCATGCCCCCTCTGAGCGCCCTTCGCATCGACAGTCCCTTAGGTCCGATCACGCTGGCGGCCAGCGCCCAAGGCCTGTGTGGCCTGTGGTTTGACGACCAAAAACACGGCCCGACCCAGGCCCAACGCCAGCAATGGTCAAACGATGCGCTCCACCCTTGGCTGAAAAGCGCCGCAGCCCAGGTGCTGGCCTATCTGAGCGGGCAAACCCTGCAATGGGAGGGTCCCCTGGATTTGTCGGCGGGCACCCCGTTTCAGCAATCGGTCTGGCAAGCCCTGCTGCGCATCCCCTCAGGTCAAAGTCAAAGTTACGGCGAACTGGCCCGGCTGCTGGCCCGGCCGAAGGCCGTTCGCGCCGTGGGGGCGGCCGTGGGGCGCAACCCGGTGAGTATCATCGTACCTTGCCACCGCGTCCTGGGCGCCGGTGGCCAACTCACGGGTTACGCAGGCGGGCTGTGGCGAAAACAGGCGCTGCTGCGGCTGGAAGGCCATCCCGGCATTTGACACCCCCTCCATGACATCACCTCACGCCAAAGGCTGGCTGGCCGATTTTTTGATCCTGGCCGCTATCTGGGGCTCGTCCTTTTTGTTCATGCGCGTTGCCGCACTGGAGTTGGGGGCATTGCCTACTGCTGCCCTTCGGGTGGCCATTGCTTCGCTCTTTTTGCTGCCCCTGATGCTGGCCAATGGCCATTGGCAGGCGTTGCGTCAACACTGGAAGCCCGTCCTGTTTGTCGGCGTGCTCAACAGCGGGGTTCCATTTGCCTTGTATTCTTTTGCGGTGATGCACATCACCACGGGTTTTTCATCGATCCTCAATGCCACGGTGCCCCTGTTTGGCGCGTTGGTGGCCTGGGCGTGGCTGGGTGACAAGCCCAGCCTGTCGCGCACGGTGGGTTTGGGCCTGGGTTTTGGCGGTGTCTTGCTGCTGGCCGGTGGGCAAGCCAGCTTCCAACCCAACGCCTCGGGCATTGCACCAGCCTGGGCCGTGTTGGCCTGTCTGGCCGCCACCACCTGCTATGCCTTGGCCGCCAGCTTCACCAAAAAACACATCCCCAACCTGCCGCCGCTGGTCACGGCCACCGGCAGCCAGATCGGGGCCACCTTGGCCCTGGCACTGCCTGCGTTGTGGTTCCACCCGGACCACTGGCCCAGTGCCTCGGCTTGGGGAGCCTTGCTGGTGGTGGGGGTGCTGTGCACCGGCGTGGCCTACATCCTGTACTTCAAGTTGATCGACAACTCGGGGCCTGCCCGCGCCCTGACCGTCACCTTTTTGGTGCCCGTGTTTGCCATCGTTTACGGCGTGCTGTTTTTGGGCGAAAGTGTCACGGCCTGGATGCTGCTGTGCGGCGCGGTGATTTTGCTGGGCACCTCGTTGTCCAGTGGCTTGGTTAAACTGCCCGGGCGTTGACGCCATTCTTGAGGATTCTTCATGCGCAAACCACACTTTGCAGCCCTTCTCAAACCATCGCTGTTGGGCTCCTGGCTGGTGTTGGCTTTTGCCAACGGCGCCAACAGCCAAGTGGTCAACGAACGGGTGGATGTGCCTGTGGTCGGCGAAAAATGCAACGAGCGCGTCAAACAGGTCACGCACGTCACGGCCCAATTGCAATTGCCCAAGGTGGACTCTGCACCCATGCCCGCCGTGGTCATTCTTCACAGCAACGCAGGTGTCATCGGTGTCGGCAACTTTTACGCCCAAGCCTTGAATGCAGCGGGGATTGCCACTCTGGAAGTCGACTCCTTCACCCCCCGGAATGTGAAAAGTGGCAACGACCGCCTCGCGCCGGTCCTTTGCGACCGCCTTCAAGATGCTTGGGGCGCATTGCTTTTGCTTTCGAAAGACCGCCGAATTGACAGCTCGCGCATAGGCGTCACGGGCTTTTCCAGCGGCGGGGCCTTGACCATCATGACCGGCATGGGCGTACGCCCCGCGCGTTTGTCCCGCCGTGATGGCCCGCTGCCACCCGCATTGGTTTATGCCGCACACTTTGCTGTGTATCCCAGTTGCGCCAACCTCATCGACGACCCCGTTCGCATCCGCTCTTGGATCAACCCTGGTCGCCCGCAAAATTGGGGGGCCTCAGGGAAAAAGATTCACCTGGTTTGGGGCTCCAGCGAAGACTTCGACTTTGACCCGCGATCCGATTGCCTGCGGATGGTCCAAGAGTTTCCGGAAATTGCACCCCACCTGAGCTTTCGCATGATCGAAGGGGCCACCCATGCCTTCGATTGGCCCAATCCCCCGCCCCCTGCCTTCAGTCCTTTTGCAAAGGCACAAACGGGCGGCATGGTCAACATGCGCTACTCGGCCAAAGACGCTTTAGAAACCCGCCAAGAAATGGTGGACTTCTTCAAAGCGCAATTGGCAAAGAACTGAGGGGATCGGACGGTTTTTTCCGGAACTGGACCGGGCGCACCACATCGCGCGCCCTGAGCTGGCCACACCCCCCATCCACGTCCTGCCCCGCCGACTGGCGCAGCTTGGTCAGCACGCCGCGCTGGTTCAGCGTGCGGGCAATCGCCGCCGCCTTCTCCCAGCTCGGGCGCGCATAAGGCAAGTCGGACACCGCGTTGTAGGGGATCATGTTCATCAACGCGTATTTGCCTTTCAGCAGACGCACGATGCCATCATTCTCTTCATCGCTGTCGTTCACACCCTCGATCAGCGTCCATTGGTACTGGATCGGGTAGCCGGTGGCGCGGGCATAGGCCTCGCCCGCTTCCACCAAATCTTGCGGGTCAAAGCGCGGGGCTCGGGGCAGCAACTGCGCCCGCAAATCGGTCCGTGTGCTGTGCAGCGACAGTGCCAGCGCAGGCTTGACACGGCCTTGTGGCAAGCGCTCAAACACACGCACATCACCCACGGTGGAAAACACCAAGTTCTTGTGCCCAATGTTGCCCGCCGTGCCCAGCAAGTCAATGGCCTCCATGACCGCGTCCAAGTTGTGCGAGGGCTCGCCCATGCCCATGAACACCACTTTTTTGACCGGCCTGAGCGTGCGGGCCAGCGCCACCTGAGCCACGATCTCGGCGCTGCCCACCTGCCGGATCAGGCCTTCGCGCCCGGTCATGCAAAACACACAACCGACCGCACAGCCCACCTGGGATGACACGCACAAGCCGTCGCGCGGCAGCAGCACGCTTTCGACCGTCTGACCGTCTTGCAAGCCCACCAGCAAACGCGCCGAACCGTCTTGCCCGGGGTGCTGTTCGCGCAGCGTGGCCAGGCCTGCGAGCGTGGCGCTCAGCGCGGGCAAAGCCTCACGCACGGCAGTGGGCATGAAGCTGTGCAGCGGCCTGCGTCCGCTGTCTTGGGGTTTGGCCTGCGCCCACAGGCGCAGCACGCGCTGCTCGTGAAGGGCGTTCGCACCTCGTGCGCGCAAGTGGTCACGGATGTCCTGAACGCTGTGCATCAGGCACCCACTCAGTAATGCGGCGGGATTTCATCGCGCAAGTTGCGCATCTCCGCACCACCGCCCGGTTCGGGCAAGCGATCGCGCATTTGGCGCAGCTCCTGAAAAAGCGCGTCGATTTGCTGCTGCTGGCGGTACACCTGCGCATTGAGCTGGTCCAGCAGGTCTTCGGTAAAACCGGCCTTGATTTCCAAGTCAACCAAGCGGTTTTCAATCGGGGTAGGGATGTCCATGGCCCGTATTGGACATGATTTCCACAAGGAATTGCCAGGCAAGCGGTCTTCTTTTATACTCACCCCCATCGCCGAGTTACTTGAACTACTTGCAGGGCGATTCATAAATTCTGCTAAAGCGTTCGCCAGGCTCCGGGTTTTCAGGGTCGGCAACGCCGACAAACCCCTGAAAATCTAGGAGCTTTTTTCATGTCCAGCAATTTCCTCTTTACCTCGGAATCCGTCTCTGAAGGTCACCCCGACAAGGTCGCCGACCAAATCTCGGACGCGATCCTTGACGCCATCTTCGAGCAAGACCCCCGCAGCCGCGTGGCCGCCGAAACCCTGACCAACACCGGTCTGGTGGTGTTGGCCGGTGAGATCACCACCAACGCGCATGTGGACTACATTCAAGTCGCACGCGACACCATCAAACGCATCGGTTACGACAACACCGACTACGGCATCGACTACAAGGGCTGCGCCGTGATGGTTTGTTACGACAAGCAGTCCAACGACATCGCCCAAGGCGTGAACCACGCGTCGGACGACCACCTCAACATTGGTGCGGGCGATCAGGGTCTGATGTTCGGCTACGCCTGCTCGGAAACGCCAGAGCTGATGCCCGCCCCCATCTATTACGCCCACCGTCTGGTTGAGCGCCAAGCCCAACTGCGCAAGGATGGCCGCTTGCCTTTCTTGCGCCCCGACGCCAAAAGCCAAGTGACCATGCGCTATGTGGACGGCAAGCCGCACAGCATCGACACCGTGGTGCTGTCGACCCAACACAGCCCCGACCAATCGGAAACTGCCACCAAGATGAAAGCCAGCTTCACCGAAGCCATCATCGAAGAGCTCATCAAGCCTGTGTTACCCAAAGAGTGGCTGCTCGACACCAAGTACCTGATCAACCCCACCGGCCGTTTCGTCATCGGCGGCCCCCAGGGTGATTGCGGCCTCACAGGCCGCAAGATCATCGTCGACACCTACGGCGGCGCATGCCCGCACGGTGGCGGCGCGTTCTCGGGCAAAGATCCTTCCAAGGTCGACCGCTCAGCAGCCTACGCCGCCCGCTACGTGGCCAAAAACATCGTGGCCGCAGGCTTGGCAACCAAGTGCCAAATTCAAGTGGCTTACGCCATCGGCGTGGCACGCCCGATGAACATCACGGTGAACACCGAAGGCACAGGCGTGATTTCAGACGACAAGCTGGCCGCCTTGGTGGCCGAGCACTTTGACCTGCGCCCCAAAGGCATCATCCAAATGTTGGACCTGCTTCGCCCAATCTACAGCAAGACCGCTGCCTACGGCCACTTTGGCCGCGACGAGCCCGACTTCACTTGGGAGCGTACTGACCGTGCCGCTGCATTGAAGGCCGCTGCAGGCATGTAAACCACCCTGCGTGTGGCCTACCTGACCGCTCAACATCTGTTGAGCGGTTTTTTTACGCCTGTGCGCTCTTGCTCACATGCACCTGAGGCACACGCCCCGCGTGCCACTGGCCGTCCAAGGCGCGTTCGATCTGTGCGGCCAGTTGCAACAACATGCCGTCGTTGGCCTGTTTGGCCTGCGCATGGATGCCCAAGGGCAAGCCGTTTTCTTGCCGGGCCATGGGCATGGAGATGCCCGGCATGCCGCACAGATTGGTCAGCGGGGTATAGGCAAAGTTGCACCACAGGTGGTTGAACCAATCGAGCACGCTGGGGTTGTCGCTCGTCGTGAGGTATTCCACCGTGCCAATTTTGGGCGTGGGCAATGCGGTGATGGGGGTGAGAATGATGTCCCAATCTTCAAAAAACTGTCCGAACGCCCGCGAGGTGGTGTTAAAAACCGCCTGCATGCGGGCCCGCTCGGTGAAGCTGGTGTTCAGCCCCATTTCCCAAATCTTGATGTTGATCGGCTCGACCAGATCCGCTGGCGGGCGGGCCAAGCCCCGGGGGGCCAGCAAATTGGAGATGGTCTGCGCGAAGTTGCTGATGTAGCACGTCGTCTGCGCTTCAAACGCGGCCCGAAAATTCACCTCGGGCAAGGCCCAGTCCACCTGGTGGCCCAACCCTTCTAAAAAGCGCCCCACGCTCTCCAGTTCGGCCACAAAATGCGGCACCGCCCGAAAATCTCCCCACTCGTGCGACAACGCAATGCGCAGGCGCGGTGGGTCACGCCGAATCAATGTGCTGTAGGGCTCGGTTGGCAACCAGTACGGCATGAACTCGCCCGGGGCACCACCGCGGCAATGGTCAACAAATGCGGCCGTGTCACGCACGGTACGGCTTTGGCAGCCTTGGGTGGAAACCAGTCCGGTCAGGTCCGACGCCGCAGGTGCGATCGAAAACACCCCGCGTGAGGGCTTCAGACCAATATTGCCATTGGCCCCCGCCGGGATGCGGATCGAGCCGCCTCCGTCGGTGGCGTGGGACAAAGGCAGTACGCCCGCCGCCAAAGCCACTGCCGTGCCGGCCGAAGAGCCATAACTGGTGTACTCGGGGTTCCAGGGGTTGCGCGTGACATAGACGGCCGGGTTTTCGGCCGAGCTGCACACGCCAAACTCGGGCGTGGTGGTGCGGCCAATGATGTTCAGGCCCGAGCGCCGAATTTGCGAGGTGAGGAAAGTGTCTGCCGTGGCCCGGTTGCCGCGCATCATCTGGGCCCCCATTTCTTGCAAGCGGCCTTTGAGCGTAGGCCCCAGGTCCTTCATGAAAAAAGGCACACCCACAAATGGCCCAGCCGGATTCATGCCGTCTTGGAGCGGGTCGGCCACCACGTCGTCAAACACCTCCACCACCGCGTGCACCGCCGGGTTGATTTTGGCCACCCCGGCCGCGGCCTGGGCCGCCAGCTCAGCCGGTGAGACATCACCACGCCGCACCCGCTCGGCCAAAGCCACCGCATCGTGCTGCACCCACTCATCCCAAGACATTGCCAACGTCATTCGCACCACCTTTGCTCGAAAGCCACAGACCCAAGCACAGTCCCAAAGCTTGATGGGCCTGTCCCCACCATTGTGCAGGCCAACGGGCACTCAACTTGTAGCCCACGAGACGCTCTTATCCGAGCCAGTTGAACACAGCGCAGCAAGGCAAACGCAAAAAAGCCAACCGGAGAAGGTTGGCTTTTAAGGTATTGGTGGGCTGGCGTCTATTAAAAGATGCCTTGACATCCTCAGCCACCCATTACCGAGATCATCTTTGTTGCACCACGCACTTGAATCCCTCCGACATTACAAGCCAACGCTATAAGTTAACTTTAGGGTTTTGGTTGATACAGCTTGATACTGCTCTTGTCTGTAGATGGCTGTTACGCCAAAGCGTTGATTCTTCTCAAGGTCGTAATAGGCGCCCAGAGTTGCATAAGGTCGTGTTCTGACTGGGTTCAAATTGAAGTTAATCGGAGCTAAACCACTAATGCCAGTTACAGAGTAAGTCCCACTTCTGGCATGGGTATCGGTCTCGACTCCAGCGCTGGCAAAAAAAATTGCTTGAGGGATGACACGATATGTTGCCCTGGCACCAGCCAATAAAGTTGTAGCGTTGATGTTTAATGCAGAATAGGTCAATGGGGCCGTCACGTTTGAGCTTGTTGCCTCAGTATAGCCGCCCATATTATTATGGGTGTAACGTACCCCTACATAAGGCGAAACAATCACTTTGTCCATCAAGCCAAAGCCATACTTAGCCTTGATTTGTGCGCCTTGGCTATTTAAAGTAGAGGTGCCTGAACCTGCTTCAGATGCTCCATCACCAGAACCAACGACGCTACGAGTAATCGTGGTGTTCTTTTGACCATAGGCTGCAGAAACTTTGACTTCGGCACCTGTGCCATCTAAACGCTGGTTCCAGGCACCGAATAAACCAATCACAGGTGTGTTGTTACCCGAATTCACAGTACCGCCAGGATTACTGACTGATAAGTTCTGGTCAGCATAAGCGCCAATGCGGAAATTTTGGTTCAGACGATAAGCCGCAATTAATAATGCGCTGGTGTTACTTAAACCGTTAGCAGTTTGCACTGAAGTATTGCGACCACCAGCAGAAACGCAGATATTGCTTGCACCAAAGACATTACAGTCATTACTAAAGCCATTAGCCAATACTGAGTTTTGTAGTGTGTAAGTGCCTTGCAATACAGAGAGAGTGTTCACTAAAGATTGATTGGTATTGGCGACAGAGGGGGCAATGTAGTAGCTTGACACCAATAAATCCCAAACATGGTTTACGCTTTCAACCTCAGTTAAGGTATAGCTGTAGCCATTAGATATACTGGACAACGATGCGCCATTAATACCTAATTGAGTTCGAGTAACTCCGCTAAGAACTGCAGAGTAAGGTGTAGTACTGACAGCAGATTTTCCAGAAGATAAGGAGGAAATTCCAAAAATGGTATTTCCAGTGTTATTGGTTACATCCAACCGCCCAAAACTGGCGGGGCTGTTAATTATGATGTCGTAGTTTTCTGGCAGTGTCCCATTAAATCTCAGAACAACGCCATTATTAAGATTATTTAAAGTTCCAATAACTCCACTATTAGATAAGTCGAAACCAAATGCACTGGAGATTGTGCCTATATTGGTCAAGGTTTCGATATTGCCGCCATTGTTTAGGCCAGATCCAACAGCACCAATAGACCCGCCCGATGCGTTAAGTAGTGAAGTAATCGTGCCAGTATTGCTTAAACCTTGATTCAAACCGCCAATCCACCCGCTGTTGAAGAAGTTTGAAATGATGCTGTTATTAATAATGCCTATTTGACCGCCAAAACCAAAACTTCTTATGGTCCCAGTATTTCGAAGTGTATCCAAGCTTGCATTATTAATAAATCCATCGCTACCATTGCCTTTAATTATTCCGGCATTTACTAATGCATTACTAGCGCCTGCATTGATAGTCGCTGTGACACCAGCGGTACCTGTAACTGTTACCCCAGCGTCAACCGTCACTACACCAGCGCCATTTAAAACCAAATCTTCACAATCTACAGTTACATTTGTATTGGAAGCGCAAGCTGCGGCATTTATATTAATTGAAAAAAATACCGAAAAGACCACAATGAAGCTTTGGAATAAATGTATCAATACCCTTGTTGAGATGGAAAACATATTAGATTGTTTAGCGTTAACAGACATCAAGGATTTCCTAAGCACGAAAGATTGAGGGGTTTGGACATTAGCCCAAGAGATAAAGAAATTTACAACTGATAACCATGAGCATTTCAAAATTTTTCGCACCAAATAAAGCCCCAAACTTCAAGATTTTGGTTACCGTTGCTCGGACGATTCAAAAATCGGAGCTTGCTATCTTGCTACTTCACGGAAAGTGGGGTATGCCACCGGCACCACTAGACCAACAATTTTAAGAGGCTGGCTGTAAGGTTGTTTCCCCAGAGATGGGGTGGAGTCTTGAGATGGCTCATTCAATGACTTACGAGGCCCCTTTGCAGAGAGTCAGCGCGGAAGTAGAGTCTTCACGGAAGCAAGATACAGCGTTCTCGCATTCGGCATCGGTAAGCATGGGCGTAAGTGCTGCAGATAAAGGTGGGGGGACAAAAGGCATAAAGGGGGTACAAACAGGCTTTTTCTCCTGTTTTTCCTAGATGAACCCCTATTTTGTATCCCCACTTCGACTGACTGTCAATAGCGGCTCCTGTCCTTCATTAGCCCGTAAGTCATTGTGATTTAGCAATCACAAAGGCCGCTAAGTAGTGATACCTAGCGGCCTTTAAACAGGGTAGTGGTGGTGGGTGCGGACCCGGGTTCAATTCCTACAAGCTAGGAGCATGCTGACACCCGTTACGACCCTGCGGAAGGTTGCGGAAAGGTGCTTGCACCTGCCACCCCGTCCTCGACGCCTGCAACCTTCCGCATCCTTACGAACCAGTCTTTCGAATCGATTCAAGGTCGCGTTTCGACCCATTGCAGCCGGTCACATCTTTTAAGACGTTGACTTGTTTGTAGCGGTTGCTGCCGGTCGTGTCCCGCAGTCATTTGTGGGCTTTCTGCCAGTAGCGGTCGGTCGATCTTTAACCATCAGGCTCGGCAGCCGGTCAGTTCGGTCATAGGCCAATGACCGCTACCACACATCCTATCCAGTGCTGACGGATAGGATCCATTGATGCATGGGCCAATTTGCACAACAGGCTATGACGCCCAATGAACAGGGAGCCCTGCACATTTTCGATGCAGCGACGTTTTCTTACTGAACTAGCTGGATGTCAGTGACGATCATCTTGCCACCTTCATTGATCACCATAAACTTAATTTTTTCGCCTGGCTTGATGCTGGTCAATAAACTCTTATCTTTAGCAGTAAATACCATTGTCATTCCCGGCATATCCATATGTTTGATTTCGCCGTGTTTGATCGTGACCTTGCCAGTTTCGAGATCAATTTTCTTGACCTCTCCGTCGGTTAAAGACGGCGTCATTTGAGACATGTTCATCTTGCTGTGATCCATGACAGCTTGGGAAAAACTGCTTAAGGGAAGAGCCGCACCAATGGTCAATAGTAAAGTTGCAATTTTGGTTTGAATATTTTTCATATTTTCCTCATGAGTAAGAGTTAAAAACTTTTGATGATCCGTCTTTTTGGATTAGCAAGACTTGATACGCGTCACGCCTTGCGCCGTAGACAGGACCGTCCATTCCAGGAGATCCGATAGGCATCCCCGGAACGGCAAGACCTAACGCTTGTGGTTTTTCTTTGAGTAAACGTTGAATGTCTTCGGCTGGCACATGCCCCTCAATCACATATCCACCGACCAGAGCTGTATGACATGAAGCGAACTTTTGAGGCATACCCAGTCGAGCCCGCGCTGCGTTATTACCTTGATCGTTTACTTTCAAAGAAAAATTATTCTTTTCTAAATGAATAATCCAGTCTTTGCAACAGCCACAGTTAGGGTCTTTCCAGACTTGTATAGCTATAGCGTTTGGGCTGGCTGCAATAGCAATTGAGGACGAGCACATTGAAGCTATTCCCAACAATAGCAACCGCCTCGTTGAATTTTTTGAACTGTTTTTGTCAGTCATTTCAGCAGCCCTTTCCTGTAATGAAATTACTTCTTGCCAACCTTGATCGCGCCCTTCATCCCAGCTTCGTAGTGGCCTGGCATCAAGCAGGCAAAATTTACGGTTCCAGTCTTCGTGAATTGCCAAACAATTTCGCCTTGCTGTCCTGGAGATAGTGTCACTTTGCCAGGTTCGTCATGTTCCATATCTGGGAATTTTTTCATCTGCTCCAGATGCTCGAGCAATTCCTTCTGGGTGCCCAGACTCAATTCGTGCTTGACCTTTCCTTGATTCTTGACAACAAAGCGGACCGTCTCTCCTTGCTTGACCTGAATAGATGAGGGTGTGTAACGCATGTTATCCGTCATATCGACATTGATGGTCTGCGTTACCTTGGAGGCAACACCTGGTTTGCCAATTGCGGTTTCCTCGTCAGCATGGCCATGCCCACCGGCGTGCTTTCCAGCCGCAAAAGCCGACGCTGACAGGGTCAGAGCAACCAAAACAAAGATTTGGCGAGAAGTGATGTACTTGGGTTTCATTCGTTAACTCCGGAAAAAAAATTCAGTGATTGCTATGTGATGAGGGCTTGCGCACCTTGACTTCGGTCGTTTTGGCGGGCATCTGGGCGCGAGGCATGGACTGCCCACCCTCCGCCTTGAAGCGCGCTGGTTCAGTCAACGGCCCGGTGTACTCATGGGCTACCGTGCCTTCGGGATGCTTGTACCAACCCGGGTGTTGAATCACAACCAAATCTGAGCCAATTTCCGAGCTTTACACGTTGAAAATTGAGCCACGTTGAGAGCTACCCTGCTTATTTTTTATGCAGGGTGGCAGGAGTGATCAACGTGAGTACATTGA
>Ga0247843_1000322_pt1 | contig 115313 bp, 105 predicted proteins | sample LaCruzMarch2017__FD_192420 | JGI IMG/M metagenome (GOLD analysis project Ga0247843, IMG submission 192420) | Freshwater microbial communities from meromictic Lake La Cruz, Castile-La Mancha, Spain - LaCruzMarch2017_8m | ecosystem: Environmental > Aquatic > Freshwater > Lake | place: Spain...
CCATAAGCTCCACCAATCCTTCTTTGATTGCTGAAGCTTACAGGGTTAGGGGGGTGACATTATCGCTGGAGAATTAAAGGGAGACAAAATCGCTGGAGAATCACATAAAGTGAAGAATTTTCCGGAAAGGGCCGATATAGACCATAGGGTTCTGGGGAGGCTATGAACAATCGCGCGTTTACCATCTCGTTCATCGTTGCCGTTTTTGCGGTGTCGCTGGTCTATTCCTACGTTAGCTCGACCGAAGAAGCCTTTAAGGCCCAGTACGGCACCGAGAAGGCCGTAGTGGTGGCCAAGAAGAACATCAAAGAGCTCGATATTCTCGATGAGTCAAACCTCACGCTCGTCAACGTGCCTGCGAAGTTCGTGCAGCCCGGCACCTCGAGTTCCATCAACGATTTCAAGAGTGCGCTCGCCATTGCGCCGATCAACGCAGATGAGCAGATCACTCGCACCAAGGTCACGCAGCTCGGCGCTCGTACTGGCCTCGCGCGGCAGATCGCGGTCGGCAAGCGGGCGATCACGGTTCGCGTGAACGACGAAACCGCGGTCGCCAAGCTGCTTAAGCCAGGAGACCGGGTCGATATCCTTTCGACGATCGACCCTTCTGGCTCCGGTAACAAACTGTTTCTCGAAACCCGCACTATTCTTCAGGACGTGCTCGTGCTCGCCACGGGCAAATACGTAACTAACACGGTACCGGGGATCCTGGAGAGCGATCCTTTTAGGCCGGAGAACAAGACTACGGTTAGCCTGAGCTCGTACTCACAGTACGCGAACATTACTCTGGAGGTGGATCCCTTCCAGGCCCAGACCCTCGTATACGCCGCCAAAAATCTCGACATCTACGTTTCGCTCCGTAACAACGACGACAACGTGAAGGAAGAGCTCGGCAAAACCATGATGAAAGATCTCATGGGCAAAGACGGCGCGAACGTGCAGGGCGGAGGCGCGCCGAAAGGTCCTTCAGCGACTCTCCCACAAAAGAACTAGAGTCGGCTTTTACACGGAATCCGCGACGTTTGATTTAACGAACGTTCTTGGCCGAGCTACCCGCTTCCTGGTACGATTTTCTGGATGAAGTACCGGCCACAGAAATGGAATTCTGGGTTGCGCATTGCCCTCCTGGCCTGCGGTCTCAATGCGTTTGCGCAGGGCGCGCTTGGCGCCGATGAGGCGATTCCCGGCGGTAGCACCCCGGGTGATGTTCCAGGACCTCCCGCTTCCACCGCGGGCAGTGTGAGCTTCGACGAGAACAACCGCAGCCTGGCCGTGGGCGAGGTGGAAATCCTGGAGTTTGATTTCACCCCGTCTCCCGATCGCATCGTGGTCGGTAACAAGACCATTCTTGAGGTGAAGCAGGACATCCCTCGCCAGCTGAAAATCATCCCGCTGAAAAAAGGAACCACCTCCGTAGTGGTGTCTTACGACAGCGGCAAAGTGGCGCGCAACATTAAGTACAGCGTGATCACAAACGACCTCTCCAATAAGGTGCTCACGATCCGCCGCCTTTTGCAGGACATTGAAGGTATTTCCATCGAGAGCGTCGATGACAAAATCGTGATCGACGGCGAACTCGTAGTGCCGCGAGACCTCGACCGGATTCTGCAGGTGCAGGAAGCCTATAAAGACGTGGTGTTCAACCTCGTGACCCTTTCGAAAATTTCCCGCGAAGCGATCTCCAAGAGGATGCAAAAGGAGATCAATGAGGATCCGGGCGGCGTGAACGTAAGTGTGCGGATCATCAACGATACGTTTTTTCTATTCGGCAAGGTTGAAAGCACGTCTGACCGAGACCGGGCGGAGACCATCGCGCAGACCTATTTGCCCGAAATGATGGGAAGCCCCTCTCTGCGCGACAACGTGCTCACCCTCGGCGCCAAGAAGTTCTCGATCCGAAACATGATCCAGGTGGAAGAGCCCCCTCCGTCGCCAACGCCTAAGATGGTGCGGATCACCTACCACTTTGTGGAGATCGGCAAGGAATACCTCAAGAGCGCCTTTTTCAAATGGGCCCCAACTCTCACAGAGGGGGCAGGTATTCAGATCGGCCAGAGCAATACGGGCGGGGCGGCCGCGCAGACCAATAATTCGTTTACCGGCACAATTCAGAGCCTGCTTCCCAAGCTCGCCTCAGGAGCCAACGGCGGCTTTTCGCGGGTGCTCTTCTCCACCGTGCAGCTTACCGAAGACGGCGTGAAAGTAGAGCTGGTGCGCGAAGAAGAGATTCCGTTCGTGGGCGCGATTGTGAACGGAGTGCCCGTTACAGAAACTGCGAAAACCGGTCTCGTGGTGAGCGTGGAGCCGCATATTCTTGGGGACAACAAGGTGCGTCTCCAGGACGCGAAAGTAAAGTTCAACACGGCAGTGGGAGAAGGGGCCGGCGGCAAGCCGCGCATTATTTCAACGGCAACGGGTAATACAATCATCCTGAAGTCTGGTGAGAGCGCCGCGCTGGGCGGACTGATCACCAGCAGCTCGAGCAAGTCGGTTGATAAAGACCCGGAAGGCCCTTCAGCCGGCGGAAGCCCGATTTTTACACTGCTCCGGTCGAAGGTTTTCAGTGCTAACAAGAGTCAGTTCGTTGTTTTCATCACTCCCAAAATTGTCGATGATGCCTCCGAAGGAACCGCTGACATTAAGGCGAAAATCCTCAATAATAGTACGAAGAAGAGACGACGCGTAATTCGCTAGTTCCGCTTTTGGACGCGACTACGCCGTGCGCTCTTTTCTCGGAGGCCAGGGATGGCGGGTTTCGTAATTTCAGTGGTTGGCGGAAAGGGCGGCGTTGGCAAAAGTGTCTTCGCTGCAAACCTTGCGCTTGCCTTCATGAAGGAATTCAATCTCAAGCCGCTGCTTGTCGACCAGGACTTCACCGCAAGCGGTGACCAGAGCGTGATCCTCGGGCTCCGGCCCGCAAAAGGCCTGCTCGAAGCGCTCCAGCACACTGGAGCCTATGACCAGCCAACGATGATGAAGCTCGCAGCCGCGCATCCAAGCGGTTTGCACTATCTCTCCGCGCCGCCTACGCTCGCGGCTTCCAAGGGCGTTTCGCCTGAAGTGCTCGGCAAGCTCTACAAAGCTATGCCCAACGTCTATCCCCTGACCGTGATCGACTGCGGCTCGCAGATGGATCCGTTCACCATCAAGGCGATGGAGTTTTCCACGCTGATCCTGCTGGTCACGAACCCCGACATTCTCGTGATGCACCAGACGAAGCGCATTCTCACAGAGATGGTGGAGCAGCTCTTCCCGCTCGACATGATTGAAGTCGTGCTGAACCGCTTCGTGCAGAACGCAGCCGTCGCGCCTGCCACGATCCAGCGCACCTTGGGAAAAGCCGTATACGCCGCGATCCCGGAAGACACCGCCTCCCACGCCGGCGCGCTCACTGCCGGCAAGCCGCTCGTGCTGCATGCGCCCTCCGCGCCTTCCACCCGTGCCATCCATGATATGGTGCGGAAGATGCAGCAGGGCCAGCTCCTGCAGAAGCTCGCTGTGCTCAAGAAGCCTTCGCGTGCTCAGGTGCAGGCATCGCAGAAAATAGTGGGCGGCGCTCAGGCGATCGCGCTCGCCAATTCCACCAAAGCGCGCGAAGCCGACGGCCCACGCGTGGCTGGCGCTGTCGCCGTAGTCACGGATCCCTGGAGCTCGTTGAAATTACGCGTGCACAAAGAGCTTGTGGAGAAGATCGACTTCAAAAAAGAAGGCAATGCGACAGCGGGCAACAAGGCGCTTCGAGAGAAGTGCCGTGCCGCCGTGGTTGAGATTTTGAATAACGAAGATACAGCTAGCGTGGCTCCTACCCGCGACGACCTCCAGCAGCTGGTAAAAGAGATCCTCGATGAGGCACTGGGATTCGGTCCACTGGAAGATCTGCTCGCCGATGATTCCGTGACCGAGATCATGGTAAATACCGCCAACCAAATTTATATGGAGAAGGCCGGTAAACCTCAGCTCTCTAAAACGGTGTTCTCGAGCAACCAGCAGCTCATGAACGTGATTGAACGCATCGTGATGCCACTAGGCCGCCGCATCGATGAGAAAAGCCCTTACGTTGACGCCCGATTGCCCGACGGCTCGCGCGTGCACGCGATCATTCCTCCCCTTGCCATTCGCGGTCCGACGCTCACTATCCGGAAGTTTCCCAAGTTCCGCATGACCTGGCAGGATCTCGTAAAATACGGCTCGATGACTACCGAGATTGCCGACTTCTTGCGACTCTGCATCGAGAGCCGCCTGAATATCGTGGTGAGCGGGGGTACCGGCTCGGGTAAGACCACGCTGCTCAATGTACTGTCGAACTTCATTCCAGCCACCGACCGGATTATCACCGTGGAAGACTCGGCCGAATTGCAGTTGGCGCAGGAACACGTGGTACGCCTCGAAACCCGTCCAAAGAACATCGAAGGAGAAGGGGAGGTGAGCATCCGCGACCTCGTGAGGCAAACGCTGCGAATGCGTCCCGACCGGATCATCGTTGGTGAGTGCCGCGCCGGGGAAGCCCTCGACATGCTCCAGGCAATGAACACCGGTCACGATGGTTCGCTCACGACTATCCACGCCAATACTCCCCGCGACTGTATCGCACGTCTCGAAACGCTTGTAATGATGGCCGGGATGGACCTTCCCGCCAAAGCTATTCGTGAGCAGGCTTCTGCTGCCGTGCACTTGATCGTGCAACAGAGCCGCCTCTCCGACGGTTCCCGCAAAGTTACGTACATTACCGAGGTAGTGGGCATGCAGGGCGATATCGTTTCACTGCAGGACATCTTCGTATTCAAGCAGGAAGGCCTCGATAAACGTCGCAAGGTTATCGGCAAATACGTTGCCACAGGTTTCATTCCCAAGTTCGTAGAGGCGATTGAGGCGAAGGGCCTCAAGATCCCTCGGTCCTTGTTCACCACAAAATAGGGCGGGTAGGCGGCACAATGAATGAGATATTTAACGCATTAACGATATCCCTTACGGTAGGCTTCATGGTTTTCATCGTGGCCTACACCAACGCCAACCGTTTTCTCGAGTGGTTGCGTTGGCAGTCGATCGGAACACGCGATTATATCGTGGAAAAGCTCGGGTTAATGTTCATTGAGGCCCAGCCCAATCAGGTGCTAGGTGTGATGATCGCGACTTCGATGCTTCCCGCGCTCATCGTGTTCTGGCTGGTGATGCCGGCGCTGATTCCAGCCTGTATCCTCTTTCTTGTAGTGGCGATCGCGATGTGGTTCGTGCCTAAAGCGATCGTGGACACCATGTTCAGCCGCCGAGTAGAGCTGTTCAATACTCAGATGGTCGACGGCCTTGGCCTTATGGCCAACGGCATGAAGTCGGGACTCTCGATCATTCAGTCGATCGGGATGGTGAAGCGCGAGATGCCCAATCCTTTCTCGCAGGAAGTCGACTACGTGCTCAAGCAGCAGATGCTCGGTATCTCCGTGGAAGACGCTTTTCAGAATCTCGCCAAGCGCATCGGCTCCGAAGACGTGAACATGTTCGTGACCGCCGTGGTGATCCTGAAGGAAACGGGGGGTAACCTCGCGGAAACTTTCGAGACGATCGTGGCCGTTATCCGTGAACGGATCAAGGTGGAGAAGAAGATCTCTGCGATGATGCGGCAGAACCTTGCGCAGGGAGCGATCGTAGCTTCGATGCCATTCGCTCTTCTCGCGATGTTCTACTTTTCCGATGAAGGATTCCTGATGCCGATGTTTCAGGAGCCACTTGGCTGGGCGTTGCTCGGCGTTGCTTTCGTATTCTGGGTGATTGGCGTGATCGCGATTTATAAAGTTGTGCAGATTAAAGTATAGAGGAGCCGAGTTCATGAAACTGGTTAGAGTTGGAATTGTATCCGCATTGCTATTGGCCACCGTTCCTTCGGTACACGCCCTTGTTGCCGTCGGGAACGGGAACTACTTCACCGGCTTCACCGACCTTGAGCACGACGCGCCGATGAACACATTTCAGCTCAGGGTTCAGCGCAACTACAACTCGCGCTCCCAGTTCGACGGTATTTTCGGCTTCGGCTGGGGATCCGACTTCGAAGGATTCCTGCTGCCAAGTGCTGACGGCTCCGTAGTGATCCAGGAGTTTGGGGGCGGCGAAAAGTCACGTTTCTCCCCGAAGGAATTCTCCAAGGCTGACCTCACCAAGGTGGTCGACCGGCTCGCGACTGCGTGGGCCGAGAAAGACAAAGGTGCAGGGCTGAAAATCAGCGCTCTAAAAGAGCAGCTTCTCGGCAACGCCAATCTGCGCGACGAAAAGAGTCGTGACCTGGGAATTTTTCCCGAGCTTGCCGAAGGCACCAAGCTTTACAGCACCCAGCGGGGCGACAAACAGACTGTATCGGTGATCAAGGGTGGCTTCGTGCGTGAGTTCGCCGACGGCAAGCGCGAGCTCTTTAACGTCAAAGTCGATGTCGCAGATCAGGGAGTTGATCCTGCCAAGCGGCGCGTGCTCAAAGGCGTGTACAAATTAGGACGCGTGGCAGATCCAATCCGCAAGGCACAGGTATTCTACGAGTATGACAAAAAAGGCCGGCTCGAAGTCGTCACCGACAAAGCTACCCAGCAGATCCGCTTTCGTTATAACGACTTCGATAAAGTGATCGAAGTAAGTGACAAGAAGAACAATAAGGCCACATATGAGTATTGCGATACTGGAGGCGTGGCATTCAACAGTGCCAAGAAGTGCAGCAGAGGCGACCTCGTGAAGTCGAAAGACACCTCTGGCTCTTCCTACTCCTACCAGTATGACTCTCTCCATAACCTGACCCGCATCGGTAATCCAAAAGGTGGCAAACCCGACCAGGAATTCGAAGAGATCAGCTACTGGCCGGCGACCTCGAGCGAGGGTATGGGCGGCGTGAAGAGTGTGAAACAGGTGAGCGGTGTTCTCGTTGAGTACAAGTACTGGCAGGACAGCAAGGACAAAGATAGCCATTACAAAACCGAAGTGAACACCACTTATACCAGCGGCAAAAAATCGAACACGTCTTACGAGTATTTCGAGAAGAAGCGCGCTGATGGCAGCTCTTATCGTTACAAGCTGATATCTCTTGTGGACGACGAAAAGACCGAGACCATTTACAACGAATGCTGCGGCCAACCCGTGCAGATCACCTCCGGCAGCAACGTAACGAAGTTCGAGTACTATCCGGGGAATGGCCTTCCCAAAGAGAAGGACAGCCCGACCGAGAACGTTCAATGGCAGTATCACCAGAAGTTCCACGGAAAGATTACCAAGGTGGTGGTAAGTGACAAGCAGGCTAAGACGAGCCGGTCCTCCGAGTTCACCTACGAAGACAAGAATGGGCAACTCGTTAAGGCCCGCACTTCTGACGGAAAAGGTATAGCCCTCCTTTACGACGGCGCTGGCCGTATCGCGAGCATGATCGACCAGGACAAGCGCAAAATCACCTTCAAGTACACCAACAATGCCAAACCCACCGAGATCGTGCAGGAGGGGGTCGGCTCTATCCAGGTCACTTACGACAAGGGTGGCAGCATCAAAGACGTGAAGAGCAAGGGCGGCCGGCAGATCGCCATTTCCGTGGCTGCGGCTTTTCAGAACCTTCTGGAGATCATCAAGCCTGCCGGAATTCAGCCGATATAAGAGAGGGAGGCTGGCGGAGTTGATGAAACTTTAGACAGTTTGCTCAGTCTTGATACAGGGGGTTGAGTAGACAGTTTTGTAAGTCCTCGATTTGTCCCCGGATCATGGTCCCTGGTAGCATGGCACAGCGCTTGCTCTAGATGGGAAGAGATACTGTGAACTGTAGTTAAGGAGTGAGTTATGAAGAAGTACGTAGCGTTGATGTTGATCTCAGGTTTCGTAAGCGTAAGCGCCGAAGCTGCCGTTGGTCGTGACCAGGGTCCTAAGGTAGATTGCTCGAAAGTGATCCAGAGCATCCAGGAACAGATGAAGCGCAGCCGCCCTGCCGGCGATGCTCCCGCTCCTGCCCCCGATTCCGAGCCTAACTCGCGTCCTGCGCAGTAAGCTCGACACGTCAGGTAAGATCACTCCAAGAAGCCAGAGCCGCCGTTAACGCGGGCTCTGGCTTTTCTTTTTTCCGCTTCAGCCGCCGTGTCGCTACTTTAGTCACTCCCTTTCCCAGCATGAAAATCCAATCCTGTACAAATTATTTACACCGCGAAGGCCCACGTAAGTGCCTGGCCTCATTGTGGTTTCATCCCTGTATGAAGGCCGAGAGAGGGTGTCAGTTCCGTGAGCAGTGTAAAGAAAGTGAGCAGCCCGGTGAGCGAGGAGACAGGGAGTCTCCATGGGAGAAAACAACATAAGTTATTGATAAGTATGCCAAAGAGCGGGTGTGGGGGCGATTGGCAGGGCGTTTGCAATACCTATGGAGTGTAGTTCCAGTGGGAAGTAAACAAAGCTCTCCCTTGTTGAGATGTGAGGATGAAGAATATGAAGTTGTTCAAAATGACCGCCATCGTAACCCTGATATTCGCCGCCGCAGCCCAGTCGGCTTTCGCCGTAGGCCGTGTTACCAGCGTCGAGGAAATGACCGCCGAGTCTTTCAAATGTGAAAAGCTCGCAGCGCATGAGCTGAAGCGCCAGGTGGCTTCGAACCAGATTCGCGAGTCTGAAGCCAAGCCTGCGGAGCAGGAACAGACTGGCACCGTAAGAAGCGGACTCTAAGAAGCCTGAGGCTGGCGCGATGCGCCGGCTACTTCATGCTTTCCGTCTTGCTGTCCTCTGCCCGCTGGGTCACCTGAGACTCGAAGCGATGGAGGATTGTCTGGCGAAGAACTTCCGCATCGAGCGGAAAATGTAAAACGTCATGGGAGCCAAGGCGGAACGCCCGCTCTATCGCCGACCTCGTGCGCAGCCTCGAAAGCATCACAAACACACAATTTTCGTTCAATCTTTTCAGTGATTTCAGCACTTCCAGGCCCGAACTATCCGGAAGAAATGTATCCAGGATCACCATGTCGGGCTGCGCCTTCTGAAACATATCCAGCGTGTCGCGCACATTTCCACACACGGCCACAAGCCTCGCGGTCGTGTCTAAAAGAGAGCTCTTTACCAGCTTTGCCAGCTCCTTATCTTCGCTAACGAGAATTACTCCCGTCACTTATCCCTCTCTTCCGAATCGTCCGATTCATCTCGATGCACCGTGATTATCACAGTTTCGATGGCTTTCTCGTTCGCCCGATGCACCTTTACTTTGAAGTTTGCGAAGTAAAGCTCATCGCCGGTGCTGGGAATGCGATTAAACTGCTGCAGCAGAAAACCAGAAAGGGTTTCATAGTCGCCTTTTGGCACGTCGATCCCCAGCTTCTCGTTCACCTCGTGGATTCCCATGTTCACGTGCACTAGATAGGAATCCGGGCTCATCTCCATAACGCCGAGGTTATTCTCGTCCCATTCGTCGGAAATATCGCCGACGATCTCTTCGAGCACGTCTTCGCGGGTCACCACGCCCACGGCACCACCGTATTCGTCAACCACGATCGCCATCTCCGCGTCTTTCATCTCGTTGGTGAGAGTCTCGAGCTGCTGGATCTCGGGCACGAAGAGAGCGGCGCGCATATAGCGGGATACTTTCTCGGAATCTGGATCGCGGCATTGGAAAACGTCAGGGAAGTAGAGAATGCCAACGATATTGTCTATTCGTCCATCATAAACTGGGAGCCTGGAATGACGGAGCGTCTCGAACATGTCGATCGCTTCCTGAACAGTCGCATCTTTCTCGATGGCATCCACGTTCACAAAGGGCAGCATAACTTTCTTAACGTTCTGCTGCGAGAAATCGAGGATTCTTCGGATCATGCGCTTATGACCCAGCCGGATCTCGCTGTCGGCGTCACCCTCGGAGAGAAGGGCATTCAGCTCTTCGCGGGTTTTTTTCCGGCGGCTGAGGCTGTCCTGCTTATCGAGGCCCACTAAGCTCGAAAGCCGGCTCGTGTAGAAGGAAAGCAGAGTAAGCACTGGGTATAAGGCGCGGCCAAAAAGCCAGAGGGGAAGAGAAGCGTGCAGGCTTAGCTTCTCTGGGAATGCACGGCCGATCACTTTCGGCAGGCTGTCGGAGAAAATAAGCATCGTAGGCGCGAAAATCAGGAAAACGAGAAGCTCATCGTCGGCGAGCGTGCGGCGCACAAAGAGAGTTGCAAGTGTAGTGGCACAGGCGATGAATAGGTTGGCGCCAAACTGAGTAGTGGAAAGCAGGTAATCGAGATTCTCGAGGTGCCCAATCGCAAGAGCCGCGCTGCGATCCCCGGATTTTTTCCGATTTCCGAGGAAAACGCGGTCGGCGCTTATCAACGCGGTTTCGGCCGCCGTGAAAAACGCAGTGGCGAAGATGCAGAGTATTGTGGCGAGAAAGAGGAGGATGCTCATCGTCATCTAGTGGGCCTCCCATAGCTCGCCGAACATTTGTTCGAGAATATCTTCCATCGTGATCACGGCCAGCGCTCGGCCCTGCTTGTCCTCAATCACGGCGATATGCCTCTTCATCTGACGGAATCGGCGGAAAAGTACTTCCGCTTTCATAGTGGGCTCAACCACGAGGGGGTCCTTCATCAGCGCACGCACTTGTGTATCGTTATCTCCGCGATTGATGTGATTCAGGAGATCTTTTGCGTAAAGAATTCCCACGATTCGCTGGGGATCGTCGCTGATCACGGGAATGCGCGCGAAAAACTGGCGCTTGAGCCTCTCGATCACTGCTTGTGGAGTATCGTCGACCCGCACGGAGAAGAATTCATGGATCGGAGTGGCAAGGTCGAGCACGCTGTCGTCATCGATCTCGAAGAGATTTTCGATGATGTCTTGCTCCACGCTGTGGATGGTACCCTTCTTCTTTCCTTCGTCGAGAAGGAGAAGGATATCCTCCTCCTTCACGGTTTCATCTTTCACGGGCTGGCCACGGCGGATAGGGCGAGTGAGAAAATTCACTATATTCTCGAGCAGAAAGCGTACTGGAAAAGAAAGCCGGTAGAACCACCAGAAGGAGGGAAGGCAGAACTTCAGTACGGTAAGGTTGGCCTTGGCACCGATTACCTTCGGGGTGATTTCACCGGCTATTACGATGATCGGCATCACGGTCACGAGGTTGAGCGCCGTAACCTGCCATTCCGAAAGATTCATGCCTTCGTAAAACTTCGCGGTGTAGTGGGAAAGCAGCACGTTCGACAGCTCATTACCGAGTAATGCGGTGGCCACGAGAGCTGCGGGCCGGTCGAGGAGAAAACGAATCCGCGCGAAGCGCTCTACGTTTGATTGACGCAGCTGACGGAGATGAAAGCGCGACAGGCTGAACAGGGCAGTTTCCGTCCCTGAAAAAAAGGCGGAAACGACGACCAGACTGAGAGCGGGAATGAAAGGAAAACTGTCGGGGATCACGATCCGTATAATATAGCACCCGAGCACCGTGCAGGCTATCCGGCGGCGTGTAGGGGGCGAATTGCTTCTCCAAAGAGGCTAGAGTGGCATTCCACCTCCCCACGCGTTAAACATGGTGCAGTTTTTCCAGCGCGATGACGCGGCATTTGGGAAAACAAGGGCGTTGCCTTGTTTCGCAGCTAACTCAAAAGCAAAACGCCCGCTCCTTTCGAAGCAGGCGTCTTTGATTGGCAATGAAAGGGAGCTTAGGCCGCTCTCTCCGAGGCGCTCATGCGCTCTCTCGATTTCGATCCGCCACCCGAGCTCTTCTTATCCTTTTTGGCGGGAGTAGAAGTCTTGGCGAGGGCGAATTGGAGAACTTCGTCGATATGCTTCACCGGGATGAATTCCAGCTTGTTGCGGTATTCTTCGGCGATGTCTTCGAGGTCCTTCTGGTTCTTCCAGGGGATGATGATCTTGGTAACCCCGTGGCGCATCGCCGCGAGGGCCTTTTCCTTCAATCCGCCGATGGGCAGCACTTTTCCGGTGAGGGTCATCTCGCCAGTCATGGCCACGTCTTTACGAACGGGGTTGCCGGTGAGGCGGCTCACGATAGCAGTAGCCATCGCGATACCAGCGGAAGGACCATCTTTCGGAATCGCGCCGGCAGGGATGTGCAGGTGCACGTCGTGCTCGGAGCAGGCCTTATCGTCCACACCGTAGCGTTCGCCGTTGCCGCGGATATAACTCCAGGCAGTGCTTGCGCTCTCCTTCATTACGTCGCCCATCTGGCCGGTGAGGGTTACCCCGCCTTTGCCTTTGCTCATGGACGTTTCGATGTAGAGGATCTCGCCGCCAGCCTGGGTCCAGGCGAGGCCGGTGGATACACCAACCTCGTCACGATCTTGCTGGTCTTCGCGGATATAAACCTGCGGCCCGAGGAACTTCGCCACCATATCAGGGGTGACCTTGCACTTTTCCTTCTCGCCTTCAGCCACCTTGCGGGCAACTTTACGGCAGAGGGTGCCAATCAGGCGCTCGAGGTTACGAAGACCGGCTTCACGAGTATAGTGCTCGATCGTGAAGGTGAGGGCTTCGTCGCTGATCTCGATATTCTTATCCGAGATCCCGTTCTCTTTGATCTGTTTCGGCGCGAGGTACTGCTTGGCGATCTTGAGCTTCTCGTCTTCGGTATAACCCGAGAGCTGGATGATCTCCATACGGTCGCGGAGCGCGGGCGGGATAGTCTCCAGCACGTTCGCCGTGGCCAGGAACATCACGTTCGAGAGGTCGAACGGGAGGTTCAGGTAGTGGTCGCGGAAAGTATTGTTCTGTTCGGGGTCGAGCACTTCGAGCAGCGCCGAGGAGGGGTCTCCGCGGAAGTCGTTGCCGAGCTTGTCGATCTCGTCGAGCATGATGATCGGGTTCTTGCTCTTAACCTGTTTCAGGCCCTGGATGATCTTGCCGGGCATCGCGCCTACGTAGGTACGGCGGTGTCCGCGGATCTCGGCTTCGTCCTTCACTCCGCCTAAGGATACGCGGAGGAACTCACGTCCGAGCGCTTTCGCGATCGAGCGGCCGAGCGAGGTTTTACCCACACCGGGAGGTCCGGAGAAGCAAAGGATTGGGCCCTTCATCGACTTGTTGAGCTTGCGTACGGCGAGGTACTCAAGGCAACGTTCCTTGATTTTCTGCAGATCGAAGTGATCTTCGTCGAGGATCTTTTTGGCATGTTTGAGGTCAAGGTTGTCTTCGGTAGCTTTGTTCCAGGGAAGATCGACCACGAGTTCCAGGTAAGACCGGAGGATGGAAGCTTCAGAAGAATCGGGGTGCATGCGCTCGAGGCGGCCGAGTTGTTTCAGGATCTCCTGCTCGTTGTCATCGGGCATCTTGGCGTCGATTACCTTCTGGCGCAGCTCGTTGATTTCTTCACCTTTATTGTCGCCGTCACCGAGTTCATTTTTGATGGCGCGGATCTGCTCACGAAGGAAGTATTCTTTCTGAGACTTGGTCATCTCATCTTTAGCCTGGCTGCGGATCTTGGCCTGCATCGCGAGAACTTCAAGCTCGCGCATGAGAATTTCGTTCACGTTGCGGATACGGGCGAGGGCGTCGAATGTCTCGAGTAGCCCCTGAGCTTCGGCCATCTTGAGGCCGAGGTTCGAGGCCACGAGGTCGGCTAGGCGACCCGGATCACTCACATCATCGAGCACCATGAGAATGTCGGGAGAGAGAACTTTGCCGAGAGAGATTACCTTCTCGAGGTTCTCGCGCACATTGCGCATGAGGGCTTCGGCTTCCAGCATGTCTTTGCCATCGAGGATCTTCTCTTCGATCTTGTCGATGTTCACGCGGTAGAAAGGCTCGGATTGGGTAAAATCACGAGTACGGGCCTTGGTGAGTCCCTGGGCGAGAATCTTGATCCGGCCATCGGGAAGCTTGCGCATGCGCATGATCATTGCGATCGTGCCCACGCTGTAGATGCCTTCAGGCTGCGGGAACTCGTCGGCGGTGTTTTTCTGCGACGAGAGGAAAATCAGACGGTCATTTCGCGCCAGGGCTTCTTCCACGGCCTTGATCGAGGAGTCTCGACCAACGAAGAGGGGAAGGATCATGAAGGGAAAGATCACGATGTCGCGCACTGGGAGCATCGGCAGATTTTCAGGGATCTGGATCTGTTCGCCTTCGTAATTCGTTACCATAGAGTCTCCAAGAGGTTTCTGAACTGAACTTATGAACGTTGAGCGTGAGCTGTTAACAACTTAGGCCGCGTAGAACTTCTTTCGCTTTTCCACTTCTTCTTGGTGCGTAATGCACAGGCGAGCGGTCGGAAAAATTTCCAAACGCTTCACCCCGATCTGCTCGTCACACTCTTCGCAGCAGCCGTACGTGCCTTCTTCCATTCTTTGGAGAGCTTCATCTATTTCAGCGAGCGTCTTCTGTTCCTTCTCTCGAAGGGTGAAAACCACGCCTTGGCTCAATTCAACACTGGTGAGGTCCGCTTCGTCCGCGAGGTCATCCGTCTGGATGGCGAACTCGGATTTACGAGAGGTGGCCGCGGTATTGAGCAACCGGGCTCTCTCGGAGAGTAGGATTTTTTTCAGCTTGGTCGTTTCTTTCACGTTCATTTTTGCTCCCACACAACAGTGCTGCTGTATGAAGGCTCTTCGGAGTGAAAACGCAGAGGCTTGAGGAGTTATTACTTGAGCAGGTTCGCGGGGTTGCTTCAGGATTTTACCTGCTAATTCCCTGACGGACAGACTCTTTCGCGACAGCCTGAGTTGCACATTTGTTCATACTGCCGAGTCTCAGCTAACCAGCTGTTTTTTTGGACGACTGCTGACTGAAATTCGTTATCGTACCTGGTTTTTTCGGCTTCGATTCTTGCGATGCGAGCGTTTAGATCAGATTCTTTTTTGCTCGCATTGGCGAGAGCAACGCTCAACTTTTCCGCTCTTTCTGAGGGGTATCGCTCGCGCCAGCCACGGTGGAGCGGGTGCATGCGAAACAAATTTTCAATGGAAACTCGGTTGCCAAGCAGCCCTGATCCTTTTTCAGCCACGGTAGGGCGGAGAAAGCCCAGTTCCTCTCGCAGATGGAAGAGGTCACTCGCTATAGAGCTTTTTTCCTGCGATATCGACGACAGACTCTTTTGCAGCACCAGTGTTTCTTTTTCCAGGGCCCTCACTTTCAACTCGTGAACGGCGAGCCATGAGCGCACTGTTTCGCCCGCCCGCCGATAGTGAAGCACGCATTGATCCACTAGCGAAGCACTGCAGCCTCGCGGATGAGCTTCGCGCTCCCGGGGCTCCGCAACAGCTTGAAGGGTAGACAGAATAGGCAACAGGGCAAGCATGAAGTTTCTCATGTATTTTCCTTTCTCGATCATCGGTAGGGGCGAAGAAGTGAAGCGCGTTCCGGAAAGGCGCGCTCGAAGAGAATCCAGCCCTCTTCTCTTCTCTGTGGAAGGAAAGCACGGGCGGATCTTTCGAGCCCGAGGCCAGTCAACGGATCAACGATTGCCGACAAGAAGCGCCAGCAGCGCACCTGCGCGATCGAGGCGGCCGTCGGATTGCAGTAGGTGCCTAGTAGTTCTTCTTCGAGCCCGACACCGAGTTTTCGCGCGATCCGGTAAGCGTAGAACGCACTCGCTGGATCGAGAGCGGCGATGTTTACACCTGACGCTTCCCATAACGCCTGGGTCTCCATAAGGCTCGACGGAGACCCGGTTTTCAGCCATTCCTCGATCGCCATCCCCCGCAGCCAGATCGGCTCATTGCCCAAGTGCCGAAGCACGGCAATCAGTGCCGGCAGGTCGAGCTTGGAGAGAAGCTTTTCTCTGCGAATCAGGGCTATTCCAAGAACGCGCGATTTGCGAGCATGTGCAATGAGCTCTGCCTCGAGAGTCGCGGAAGCGTCCTTTCCCGCCGCCCACGCGAGCATGCAGGCCTCACGTACTACCGGGCGGGAAGTCTCCGTTCTCCAGCAACTTTCGCCCTGCTCACTCGACAGTGAAGCCTTCTCATTGATTATTGATGCCGCCGCATCGATTACTGCTCCTTCTTCAAAGGATTCCGTGTGGGAAAATAACCGCGTGCGCGAGGCCACAATATCCTTGGAGGAGACCGATGGGGAATCAGCCGGAGCATCCGGGATGGAACCACAGCCGGGCAGGAAGGCGAGCATCAATGTGAGGTAGTGAATTCTTTTCATAAAGTCTCCTGGGCCACGTGGGCTCCGTACTTGATTCGTTTGATGTCGATATTGTAGCGACGGATCTTTTCAATCAGCGTCATCTTGGAGAGGCCGCTCTCCCGAGCCGTATGATTTATTCTTCCTTCGAAGCGCTTCAGCACCTCGCTCAAGTAGTCTTTCTCGAAGTGGCTTTTGGCTTCGCGATAGTCGGTTGGGTATGAAGTGAGGGTCGCGGCCGACCCGCATTCTTCAAGCTGAAGGTAAGAAGGCAGGTCTGGCAGGCTGAGGTTGCCGCCCTCGTTCATTGCTACGCTGTATTCCATCGCGTTCTTGAGCTCGCGCACATTTCCTGGCCAGTGGTAGCGCTTAAGCTCGTTGAGAAATGCAGGGGCCATCCCGGAGTAGCTTTTTCCCTGCTTTTCCGCTGACTCCAATGCGAAACGCGCGGCCAGAGAAAGCACTCGCTCAGGCTCCGTTCCTAGGCATGGCAACTCCACTTGGAAGGTATTCAGCCGGAAGTAGAGGTCTTCCCGGAACTCGCCTGTAGTCACCATTTTGCGCAGGTCGCGGTTAGTTGCAGCGATCACGCGGATATTTAGCTGGATTTCGCGGTTGGACCCCACGGGTGAGATCGTGTGGCTGTTAAGGGCCTCCAGAAGCTTAGTCTGGAGGCGGGGTGTGAGCTCGCCGATTTCGTCGAGAAAGGCCGTTCCTCCCCCTGCGCTTTCAAGCTTTCCTGTGCGCTTCATGTCGGCGCCGGAAAATGCCCCCTTCTCGTGACCGAAAAGCTCGCTCTCAATCAGATTCTCGCTCAGCGTGGCGAGGTTGATCGCCACGAAGCGCCCAAGACGCCTTGGGCTGAGATTATGGATCTCGCGGGCGAGATGAGATTTCCCAGTGCCAGTACGGCCAGTAATCAGTATGGTATGGGAAGTTCCAGCGAGCTTACGGAGGCGCAAATCCATCCCGCTCATACTTCTTCCTTCCAATCGGCAAGCCAGAGGTCGAGACCCTGCCAGATATATGGATCCAGCTCTGTTATTTCAGCCGCTTCGATTTCTTCCGATAATTCCCGGTAGCGCATGCTTTCCCCTTTACATGTTTTGTTGTTCGCGCCCGCTAGAGCAATGGCCGGGCCAGTTTTACCCGCCATGGAATTCAACGGGTTGGCTTATGCACCAGTGGGAAAACGCGCAACCCGTTGTGGGGTGCACCCAACAATTGCGCGAAATCTTCAGAGCGTGAGTCTAAAATAGATGGATGCCTGCAAGCCTTCTCGCCGTTGATGACGATCCACATATTCATGCCCTGCTGGAAAAAGCTCTGGCAACGGAAGGCGAGAGCTATGTGCTTCATCACGCCTCAACCCCAGAGCAGGCGCTTAAGCTGGCTGAGGGGCGGTCCTTCAGCCTCGCGCTTGTCGATCTCCATTATGCAGGCAGCGCGAGCGGCTTCTCCCTTCTCGACCGATTGCGGGAACTCGACCCAGGAATCGAGCTGATTGTGATGAGCAACAGCAGCAGGTTCGACGACGTTCGAGGTGCGATGCGTGCTGGAGCCGGCGACTATCTCCCCAAAGGATTTGGCCGTGGAGAGCTTGTGCATGCGTTGGAGAGGGGCCTGGAGCGTCGGCGCTGGAAGCGGATTGAGCGACGGCGTGCCGCCGAACAATCAAAGGGGAAGCTTCTGGGCGCATCACCGAAAATGCGGGAACTGCGCGAAAAACTCATTAAGTATGGTGCCTCGGATGCGCCGATTCTGATTACCGGAGAGACGGGAACTGGCAAAGAGCTCGTGGCTGCAGGAATCCATGCCATGGGTAGCGATCCCGCCGCGGCCTTTGTGCCCGTGAACTGTGCGGCGCTGCCGGCCTCTACGATCGACTCATTTTTCTTCGGGCATGAGCGGGGAGCATTCACGGGTGCCGAGAAAAGCCGCGGCGGAGTTTTCGAAGAGGCAGAAGGAGGCACTCTGTTTCTTGACGAGGTGAACAGCCTGCCACTCGAGCTGCAAGGCCGGCTCCTTCGCGTATTACAGGAAAAACGCGTGCGGCGTCTGGGCGGCGGTCGGGAGAGAGATGTGAACTTTCGCCTGCTTACAGCCACGAATCAGCCTCTTGAAGAGCTCGTGAAGAAAGGGCAGTTCCGGGAAGACTTGTTTTTCCGCGTCGGCGTGCTTCGGCTGGAGCTTCCACCGTTGCGGGAGCGTCTCGGCGATGTCGACGAGCTTTGTGCCGCATTTCTACCGGGCCGAGAGCTGAGCGGCGCTTTGCGGGATCTTTTTCAGCAGTATTCCTGGCCGGGCAACGTGCGGGAGCTGCGTAATCTCCTGCAGGCCCTGGCTGTGCTCGCCCCCCAAGACGCGCTTATCTCCGTGGAGCATCTCCCCGAGCACGCGCTCAAGGTATTCTCTGTTCCCCGTGCGGAAGAGGCTTCCGATGTCGCGGGCTTTGTGAACGAGAGAGAGAGCCAGGAGCGAGAGTTTCTCAGCCGCGCATACCGATCGGCTTCCGGTAACGTGAGTGCTATGGCGCGCGTTCTGGGGGTAGATCGCTCACACTTGCACCAGAAGCTCGTGAAGCTTGGCGTGCACGAGGCGAGGCGTTAGGCGGAGCGGGAGGGGGCATTTTTTGCCTTTGTAAGCGTATCTGGAGACTGGCACCAGGCGCGCCACTTCTTGCAATCCACGTCTGCGTCTACCACCAGGGATGGCTCTGAAAACGTTAAGCTGGCTTTGATAACTCCAGGCCCACAGGCGCCGAGCAGGTGCGTGAGGAACAGGTCATCGTCGACAAATGCGGTGCTGCGAAGCGGATCATAGTTAATTCGGAATGCCTGAATAGGAGTTCCAGTGTCCTGTGCGATTCGAAAGGCACCCCGTTTCCAGGGCTTGCTTTCGTCGAGGCAGGTTGTGCCAGAAGGAAAAATGGCGACGGCACGAGGACTATTCACAAGTGCTTCCTGCAGCGTGGCCCTTACGCGCATTCTTGAAGCAAGACTCGAACGGTCCACAAAAACAGTGCCTGCTTTTTTTGCGGCCGGGCCAAAGAGGGGCCAGGTAGACAGCTCACGTTTTGCGACAAAAGTTACATTGGGCACCGTCGCCGTCAACAAAACGATGTCGAGGTAAGAAATGTGGTTTCCGACAAAGATTGCGGGGGTGGTATTCATCGGGGTGCCGACGACGGTCAGTTCGACGTTGAGTAGCTTGAGCATCTCTGTGGCCCAGCTTTTCTTGATCGCGCTCATCTCGAATCGCCCCTGCGAAGCAGATCTCATGTGAGCGTAGGTTTCGAAAAGAACGCAGCCGGCTCTTACGAATCTCATACTTAAATTGTTCCGCCTTCGGGCGTGAAAGCAAAGTCAGGATACTGCCAGGAGTTTTATTTGGCCTTGCTCGGGTCTTTGGTGAAAGACTGCGCCCATTCGGCGAACTTTGTATTCAGCGGGGCTTTGGTAGCGCCCGCGATTCCCAACTTAGTTAGCTCAGCAACACCCTGGTCGGTGGCGGAGTCCCAGGTAAGAAAGTAGGGCATTCGGGTAAAGGAGCGGTTCGCGATCATCCGTTTGAAGAGGATATTGTCCTGATGAGCGAGCGGGAAAGTGAGCGGCTTCATATCGAGGCCGATACCCACGAGGCCTGGCGTATCAAGCTTGGTGAGCACATCTTCCGGATTGGCGACCGGAATTACTTTCGTATATCTGGAGTTCATCTCCATTTGGAGCTTCTCCACCCGTTCCGGATTCCAGGAGTACAGAAGCAGAACTTTGGGACTGATTCCATCGAGCTCTACCTCAAGATTCAGGAGCACTTCATACAGCGTACGTGGCATCAAAAGTGTGAGCTTCTGATTGCCCTGGCCTGGAACCGTAATGCTGCTCAGGAAGACCACGTATTCTTCTTTGTTAACGAAACTTTCCACACGGATAACTTCATCGGGATAGATCTTCTTGTCGAAGTCCATCTTGAGATGCACGTCTTTACTAGTAAGAGTGCGGAAGGCGCGGTCTAGGATTCCGCTCAGCTGATTGCCCACCTCGCCGAAAGCGTCCTGGTCCATCGCATCGAAAGTTCCCTCGTCTACTTTTTCCTGGAGAGCGGCCGCTGGCAGCAGGCGAAGCATTCCGCCGAGCACCACGGCGGTCTTCATCTCAAAGAACCAGTAGAGCTCGCCCTCAAAGGCCCGGCCCGCGTGCAGCTTGATCAGGATCGATTTCTTTTTGTAGGCCGATATATAGGTCTCGATCGGCATCAGGAAAGGGTCAAAAGGCCCGATCGTGATCCGGCCAGCAGCGTCGGTGGCGAGCATGAAGTTCAGCGCGTGCTCGAGGCCGTTGCGTACCTTTTCGTTGAAGGTGCGGATTTTATCGTTTGTTACGATGCGTACGGGCTTTTCCATGCGGCCTTACTTTTTGATCAGGGGACCGAGAACCTTCAGTAGCTCTTCGGGAGGAAAGGGCTTGGTGATAATGCCGTTTGCGCCCGCATCCAGCATCTGCTGCTTCATTTCGGGGCTCGACTCGGTGGTAACCATGATTACGGGAAGGTCTTTCAGCTTGGCCTTCACCACCTTGACGAGCTCTATGCCCGTAATATCAGGCATGTTCACGTCTGAAAGCATCAGGTCGATTCCGCCGGCGGCCAATTTTTGCAGGGCCTCTTTCGCGCCAGAAGCTTCAATCACGGTAGCGGCATCGAAGCCGGCTTGGCGTAGGGATTTAATGACGATCATTCTCATTGTAGCGGAATCGTCTACTATTAGGATATTCATTGGTTACCCCAGGTTACAGCCGCTTATGGCGGTATTCCATCACGAATCTCACGTGTATCGGAATAGCCAATTGTAACTTAAGCCCCGTTATCTTTAAACTTTCTTTCCTTTCGCGCCGACGAGTTCATTGGAGGCAAACGTGCGCGCAAAGGGCATAAACGCCAAAAACAAGATCTTCTTCTGGGAACGGATTGCCTTCCGCATTTCCGTGGGCTTTATCTTGCCCGTGATCGTGAGCGCGTACGCCCTCTATTCTGTGTCTGCCGTATTCAGCGAGCTTTCGGCTACCAAAGAGACAATGCAGCGGAAACTAAACTCGATTCACCAGAACGAGAGCAACGCATTACTCACTCTATATAAAATGCGAATCAATGCCCACGTGGTGTTAGCCGAGCCTACGCAGGAAAGCCTGGCGCGCATCGAAGTACAGCCGCGGGAGTTTCACCTTGATCTCGTGCAGTCGCGCAAGATCCTCGACGAGATTGCGGTCGAAAGCGCGGTGCCAGTCGATGTAGCGGTTGGCAAATTTTATGAAGAGCTCAAGAATCTTCAGCTAACAATGAGCGAACAGGTAAAGCGCCTGCTCGAAGCCCGCTCACAGGGCAATCCAGCTGGTGCCCATGCCGTGCGGCGCGAGCTGGAAGTCACCTCGAAATCAGCCGAAGCCCAGATTGCCCGCCTGCGCGCGAAAAAAGAAGCTTATGTGGAAGTGATCAGCAAAAAGCTGCTGGCAGAGGAAGATAAGAGCAAGAGCCTGCTTAACTTCTACCTCGGGGCCGTATTCCTGTTCGGGATCGCCGCCGCCATCCTCGTTACCTACAGTATTATTCATCCAGTAAAGCAGCTTATGAACCGTATTCGCGACATCGCGACCGGAGACGGCGATCTCACCAAGCGCGTGCACCTGCGCGCTGGTGGCGAGATGACCGAGCTAGGCTTCTGGCTCAATATCTTCCTCGATAAGACCCACGACATTATCTCCACGATTTCGAACGCGAGCTCGGTGGTTTCGCAAACCACTGAAAAAGTGGGACAGCAAGCCAGCATGATGACGGTAGCCGCCGCCGGCATCAATAAAGCCATGATGGAACAGTCGATGAACATCGACGAATGTACCGGGCGCGTAAGCAATATCGACGACCTGATTCAGAATTCCGGTGAGAGCACTCGCCAGGCTGCGAGCCTTTCCAAGATTGCGATGGACCGTGCACTCCAGGGGGGCGCATCCGTGCACGAAACTGTGGAAGCAATGGAAAAGATCGAGGAATCCGCCCGTAAGGTGGAAGAGCTGATGAGTTCCATTAACGAGATCGCCTCCCAGACCAACCTGCTCGCAATCAACGCCGCTATCGAGGCCACCAAGGCCGGCGAACACGGCAAAGGCTTCGCCGTGGTAGCCGAGGAAGTGCGCAAACTCGCTGAGCGAGCCCGCAAGCTCACCGCCGAAGTAACTTCGCTTATCAATGAAAGCAACGGCCGCGTAAAAGCCGGTGTGGGTCTCGCCCGTGGCGCAGGAGTTTCTCTAGACGGCATCATCAAAGACGTTGAAGCCGTAAGTTCTCTCATCCAGCGAATTGCTTCCGCCGCCGCCAAGCAGACTGAAAGCTCCACAGTGGTTCTCGAGTTCATGCAGCGAGTGAGCGAATCCGTGCGCACCAACCTGACTGAGATGGAAGGTGTTACCCGCAGCACCGAGCTCACCTCTGGCGAAGTGGCCAAGCTTGATGCTCTCGTAGGTCAGCTGAATCAGGTAGTGGGCCAGTTCCGCCTCGACGAAGAAGGTTCCGATGTCGGCTCATATGTACAGGAGCATGTGGAACAGCGGCAGGCAATGCAGCGACTGCAGGACTCCCCACTTGACAAAATTCAGACGGCTGCTGATGAGCCCGGCGAGATTAATTTTGAAGCGATGATGAACCCTGTTCCCCGCGCGCCGTCTGATGCGCCGCCATTGCCTCCCGCCGCCCCTATCCGCGGCCTGGCTCCGCTTCCGCAAGGAGCAAGCCCCGTGGAAGAGGGGGATGAGGATGCGGCATGACCAGCCAGGAGCTGCTGATATTTGAGGTGGGGGGGGCCAACTTTTCCGTTCCGCTCGCGGTAGTGGAAGAAGTTGTTCCATCCAGCGTAATCACCCGGATTCCGAACTCGCCTCCATTTCTGCTAGGGCTCGCAGCCGTGCGAGGAAAAGTGATGGTCGTGATTGACTGCGCACTCCGCTACAATCTGCCGTTGTCGCTCAAGTCCTATTTCATGGTGTGCCACGTTCGTGGAAACGTTACTGCGATCACCATCGATCGCCCGGTAGTGGCCGGTATGGTGTCTTTGCGCGAGCTCGACCAGATCGAGGTCGAGCTTCTGCGCTCTAAAGGCGGAATCGACTCTAAGTTCGTAAAGGGCGGATTCGAGCTGCTCGAAGTGATCGACGAGAATGGTCAGACCCGCTCCACTGGTACGAACTTTCTCTCTGTTGAGCCTGATCTGTTCGTAAGCGCCGAAATGGCGAGCCGAGTTGGGGAGGCGGTGTAAAGTGAGCGTAGACCTCGAGCTCCTTAAATCTTTCTTCCTGGAATCTGGCGATATCCTCGAGCGCCTCGACAGCGATCTCCAGCGCATGGAAAGCACTCCCGACGATGAAGTCGTAAACGCCGTTTTCCGAGGCCTCCACACCATCAAGGGCAACTCAAGTTTTCTGTCGCTCGAAAATATTACCAAGCTCGCCCATGCGGCTGAAACCTTGCTGGATAAGGCACGAAAAAAGGAACTGCCAGTGAGCGGTGGCCTAATGGCCATCGTGCGCGAGGTATTCGAAGAACTGAAGACGATGATCGTGGAGCAGGAGTTCGAGCGCGACCAGGCTGATCTGATCGCAAAGATCAACGGCTTCATGAGCGGCAAGAAGCCCGTGGCCGTGGTGCCGAAAGCCCCCGCCGCCGCGCCGGTTTCTGCTCCTCCCAAGGTGCTGGCCAACAGCGCGTTTGTTCGTGTGGACGAAGCAAAAATTTCCAAAATCATATCGCTCGTGAGCGAACTCGAGCTCATGCGTTATTCGCTCGAGAAGATTCCCGATAAGATGGAAGTGCTCGGGCGTGCCGGTGCCGACCTTCGCTTCGAAGTGGATCTGCAAGTTTCGAAACTTTCTCGCCTCACGCGTGGCTTAAGCGGCCTTGTATTCGGCGTGCGCCTGGTTCCCGTGAACCAGGTTTTTTTGCGCTTCCCCAAAGTGGTGAAAGAGCTCGCTGGCAAGTTGAACAAAGAGATTCGTCTCGAAGTGCAGAACGGCGAGGCGGAGCTCGATAAGGCGATCGTGGAAGCCATAGCCGACCCGATGACCCACCTCATTCGTAACTCGGCCGACCACGGCATCGAAACTCCCGCGGAACGAAAAAATGCCGGCAAGCCCACCGAAGGCGTGATCAAGCTCAATTCCTACGTGCGCGGAAATTTCGTATTCATCGAAATCTCCGACGATGGCAAAGGCATCGACGGCGACAAGATCCTCGCCAAGGCCGTGGAAAAGGGCATCGTTCCCGCCGACAAAATTTCGACCTTTACCGAAAGCAAGAAGCTCGCACTCATCTTCGCCGCCGGCTTCTCCACTGCCGAAAAGGTAACCGACATCTCCGGCCGCGGCGTGGGCATGGACGTAGTGAAAAGCAATATCAACCGCCTAAAAGGAACCGTGATCATCGACTCCAAAGTGGGCCGCGGCACCGTGATCCAGTTGCGCTTCCCGATGAGCATCGTGGTGCTCTTTTCGCTGTTTGTCGACATCAACAATACCTGTTGCGCATTGCCTGTGGGGGATGTGAACGAGTCAATGGACTACAGCGCCGCCGATCTTCTCATCCGCGAGCCGACCGGCGCCGCGCCCGGTTCCTACCTCGCCCTTTATTCCCTCAAGACTTTGCTCTGGGGCCAGAACGAAGAGGGCGGGATGACCCGCAAGAAATACCACGCACTCAAATTTCGCGACCCCAAGGGCCAGCACATGGCTTTCCTCGTAGATGAATACTCATCGATCGAGGAGGCGATCGTGCAGTCAGTAGACTCCTACATCGCCGCACTGCCCGGCATCCAGGGCGCCACGATCCGCAAAGACGGCAGCGTGGGGCTGGTGCTAAACCCCGACAGCATCATCGAGCACGCACAGAAGGCCGAGCCCTTCGCCTGGGTGATGGTGAAGGAAAAAGAAGTGGCGGACGAAGTGACGCTCACGGACTTCCTCAGCTTCGGGGGCGAAAAAGCGTCCTGATTTCGGTTGGTTTGCCCTTCACTGCGGGTGAACGGAGCCGTGCCGAATTTCACAACCAAATTCTTGGTTTTGCCTCTTCAGAGGACTAAGATCCGCGCGGCCCTGAAAACACCCCCCTTTCTGAGGTTCCCATGAAGCCCCTTTTCTCCGTTCTCGCCTTAGTGCTCCTTTCCACCACCGCCCAAGCCCGCGACAAACAGACCGTGCTTGATGCTCCCATGAACCAGAACCGATGCATGAACACGATCTTCAGCTACGTCGCCAGCAACGGGCTCACGCTTAGCTCCATTGGCACCTTGGACTATATCGTCGAGAAAGAGGGCGAAAAGGTAGGCAATGCTTACTTCAGCGCCGGTCGTTGCTACATCTACCTCGACAACTAAGTCGCTGACGCGGTCGGTTCTCACAGAGGGCTGAGCGCATCAAATGCTGCAATGCGAACTCGGCGTCGAGTTCGCATTGCGTTACGGATAATTTGAGTACACCAGCTCTAGATTCTTATCGCTTGCTACTGTATCCGGCGAAAGCACTTCATCAGCGAGGATATTCTCCCAGCATTTTTCGGTGGTGATTTTCTTCCCCCGACAGGCTGGATGATTCGCGCTTCTTTTTTTGATCAGCGTTCGCGCTAAAAAATTATCGACGTCGAGTTCGCTGACTTTCTGCCACTTCCCGAGCATTAGCCCAGCCGCCTGATAGGCGAGGCCCGCCAATTCGCTACAGTAAATGCTGTCATTGTGCGTGGAAAAGTAAATGTCATAGGGACGCCCAAGCAGCTTCTTCGCTGCTGCAACGATTTCTTCTCTTTTCGTGGTTTGCAGATTTTTATATCTATAAACGGCAAATCGGTTCAACCGGCCGCGATTGATCCATTTCTCAATTGGCGTCTCTGAAACTTTGGCGATGGCTTCGAGTACGAAGGGCTTTCCATCCTTCAGCTCCACAATGCCCATGTGGCTGTAGAGCGATTTCGAAGCCCACATGATGGCGTAACTTTGCTTTGACCCCGATGTGTGAAAGATCAAATCGCCGTCTTGGGGTGAAAAAGGAAGTGCCGCCAGGGCCGAGGTGGAGCAGAACATGAGAAGAAGGAAGCTCTTCACTCTTCCTTCTTCCCCATAATGCTCGTGCTGTGCCCCGGAAACGCCTTGGCTGCCGGGTCGATATGCACCTTCGCGAAATTCGCGGCGATCGCGGCTTCGCCCACTCCGGTCGCGATCAGCTTGAGCTTCCCGCCATGCGTGCACACGTCGCCCACGGCGAATACGCCGGGAACATTCGTTTCCATCTTCTCGTTCACCTTCACTGCGTTGCCCTGCATCTCGAGGCCACTCTCCTTCACGAAGTCGAGCTTGGCGATATAGCCAGCGCACACGATGATCTCGTCGAACGTTTTCATCGTGACCTGTTTGGTGAGATTCTGCACGAGAGTGCAGGCAAGGCGTCCGCCCTCTTCGTCGAGAGACTGCAGCTCCGTATGCGTGACTACGCTCGCGTGGGTAAGGTTTTTGAGGTGCGTGATCGTGGATTCGTGCGCGGCGAACTTGTCGGTGCGGTGGATCATCGTAACGCTTTTGGCGCGTACCTTGCCCGTTACGTCGGGGGCGCCGAGGGCGAGGGTCCAATCGGCAGCCGAATCTCCGCCTCCGATCACGAGCACGTGCTTGCCGTTGTATTTGTCGAGGTTGTGCACGAAGTAGTTCACGTTCTTGCCTTCGCGCTCGAGGAGGCCAGGAACTTCGAGCTTACGCGGCTTGAAGGCACCCATGCCGAGAGCGAGCATCACGGTGCGGGAGTGGAATACTTCGCCGTTCTCGCAGTGAACCTCGAGGTAACGAGGTGTGCCTTCGACCGGCACGATGCGGGAAACTTTGCGGCCCATGTGCAGCTCAGGCTTGGCCGACTCCGCCTGCTCCATCAGGGCGCGCACGAGGTCTTTAGCCATCACTTTCGGAAAACCCGGCATATCGTAAATATATTTTTCCGGATACAGCGCATTGAGCTGACCGCCGACCATCTCGAGGCTGTCGAGCACGTTGATGCTGAGGCCTCTCATTCCCGCGTAAAAAATCCCGAAGAGGCCCACAGGCCCGGCACCAACGACTGTGAGGTCGTACATTTTGTTCACTGAATCAGGCATTTTTTTGTAATAGCATTTTGGCCCTGCTGAGCCTAGAGTTTTGCCCATGCAACGCCCAACTAGACGCAAGGCGGCAACGGCCAAAAAAAGCGGTCTCTTTCTCTCTTTCGAAGGAGGAGAGGGCGCGGGCAAGTCCACACAGATCCAGCTGCTGCTGAAAAATCTCGAAGCCCGAGGGCACGAAGTTGTGCAGACGCGGGAGCCGGGTGGCACCGAAATCGCGAACCGGATCCGTGCGATGATTCTTGATCCCCAGATGCAAGGGCTCGTTCCGCTCGCCGAACTGTTCCTTTACCAGGCAAGCCGCGCGCAGCACGTGGAAGAAAAAATCAGGCCTGCTCTCGCCAAAGGCCAGACAGTGATCTGCGACCGCTTCACGGATTCGTCGGTGGTTTACCAGGGTGCAGCGCGCGGCCTCGACGCGAAGCTGATCGAGGCGCTGAATGCGATCTCGACCAGCAAGCTGATGCCCGACCTCACTTTCCTGCTGGATATCGATCCCGAGAAGGGCTTCGAAAGGGTGGGCCGCCGGGGTGCCGCGCTTGACCGCATAGAGGCGGAAGGGCTTTCTTTCCACCGCGCCGTGCGAGCCGGGTACAAGAGGCTCGCTCTCCAGAATAAAAAACGGATCAAGCTCATCAATGCCGCGCGAACAGCGGAGAAAGTGCATCAGGACATTCTGAAGCATCTTGAGGCCCGACTATGAGCCGCAACGAGACAATCCTGCAGGGGCTCAAGAACGCCGAGAGCGAAGGGCGTCTGCCTCACGCCTTCATACTCAGCGGGCCGGCAAGCGTGGCCAAAGTAAATTGCGTGGAAGAGTTCGCGGCTCATTTGTTCGCCCGTAACGGCCGCACTGAGGAGCAGGCATTGCAACGCATCCGCTCGCGCAACCACCCCGACTTCACCCGCATCGAAGCCACCGACGACAGAAGCAGCCTCGACTGTGTGCGCGAGCTGCCCCGTCTGGTGGCGTTTAAGCCTCTGGAAGCGGAAAAGCGGATTGTGCTCATTCCTGATGCGGCCGAGCTCAACAGCTCCGCCTTCAACAGTATCCTCAAAGTGCTCGAAGAGCCGCCTCCGCACACTATGTTCTTCCTTCTCTGCCGGGATCCGGGCGAGCTCGCACAGACGATTGTGTCGCGCTGCCAGACGCTGCGCTTCGCACCGATGAGCGACAGTGACCTAAAAAAAGCGCTCGGAGAAAAGCTCGGTGCCGAAGCGGATACGGTGCTTGCGTGGGCGGAAGGCTCAATGGAGCGCGCGGAGCTATTGCTAGCCGACGAGGAGGGCCTCTCCCTTCGCCGCGATGCCTGCGAACGTTTGCTCGAGCTCTGGGAAGCTTCACCCAAGATTCCTTCGCGCGCGGCGCAGTGGGTGGAGAAAGTGGAGGGCGAAACTCATACCGCGATCGTGCTCGATTCGTGGGAGGCGCTATTGCGGGATCTCGCCTATACCGCCGCCGGAGCTCAGGCCTCGAATTTGCGTTTTCGTGAGCTGCACCCGAGGCTCAAAGAGCTTTCAGCCAAAGGTGGCGAGGATGCTCTCGCGGAAATTGGCCGGAAAGCCTCTGCCATAAACCGCTTTCGTGTATACCGGGAGCTTAACGGTAACCTTCGTCTCGATTTCGCTGCCTTGCTTGCGGAATTACAGCTTTTTTCGGTAGGGAATGCCCGCACACCGGCATAAAATAACTATATGAGCGTATTCTCCAGGACGGAGCATCTTGCGCGTTTGCAGGAGAAAGAGTTCGACCTGCTCGTGATCGGCGGCGGCATTGTCGGTGCCGGCATCGCCCGTGACGCCGCCATGCGCGGCCTCTCGGTGGCACTGGTGGAGGCCCGCGATTTCTGCTCGGGCACGAGCAGCAAAAGCTCCAAGATGCTCCACGGGGGAATTCGCTACCTCGAGAAGTTCGAGCTTTCGCTTGTGTTCGAAGCGAGCCAAGAGCGCCGGCTGCACTCCGACCTACTCTCGCCTCACCTCGCGCAGCCCGTGCCTTTCCTGATCCCGGTTTATCCCTGGAGCCCGCACGGCATGCTCGCGGTGTCAGCCGGTGTTTTCCTTTACGATACGCTAGCGCTTTTTCGCAACCACGGTACGCGCATCCTGAGCCGGGAGAAGGCGATGCGGGAAGAGGCTCGCCTCGAAAGCAAAGGCCTTAAGGGCGGAGTTGTTTTTCATGATGTGGTCATGGACGACGCCCGCCTCGGTCTCGAGAACATCCGGTCAGCCGCATTTCATGGCGCCGTGACCGTGAATTACACGAATGTGCGCGGTTTTGACAAAGACGGCACGGGAAAAATTCGTGGTGTGTGGGCGAAGGATACAATGGGCGGCGGTAAAGCTGATTTCTTGGTTCGTGCCAAAGGCTTCGTGAACGCGTCAGGGCCTTGGTGCGATTATATTCGCCGGCTTGCGAACCCGGAATCGGAACCGCAGCTCCGGCCCACGAAGGGCACTCATCTCGTGCTTCCCAACGACCGCCTCGGAAAGACGCACGCGTTCGTGCTCACGGCAAAAGCCGACGACCGGGTGTTTTTTTCGATCCCGTGGTTTGGCCGAACCCTGGTGGGCACCACAGATACGGATTACAAGCCCGCCGTCGATGGTCCGCTCGAAGACATCCGCGCCACGCAGAATGATGTCGACTACCTTCTCGAAAGCGTGAAACGCACTTTTCCTGGGTCGAGCGTTACCCAGGATGACGTTCATTCTACCTTTGCCGGGCTCCGGCCTTTGGTGTCGGAAGGAAAAGCGAGCGACCCTTCCGCGATCTCACGTGAGCATCGGATCTGGCAGGAAGACAGCGGCCTCATCTCGATCGCTGGCGGAAAATGGACCACCTACCGCACTATGGCCCAGCAAGCGGTAGATCTTCTGATCCGCCACCTGGCGCGGGAGTATACCAGCTTTGTCAAGACGGGAAACGCGACCACGCAGTACGAGCCCATCGTGCAGGACGACAGCGCGCGCAAAGACATGCAGCAGTACGCGAGCCTTCTCGAGGGCTATAATACCAAGCTGGATCCGGATACGGTGAAGCACCTTCAGGGCCGCTACGGAGCGCGCTGGCAGCGCGTGGCGGATCTCGCAGTGAGCGATGCCTCCCTGCGCGAGCGCATCGTGCCGAGCGAGCCCGACCTTCTCGCCGAAGCCGTTTATAGCCGCGATAGCGAGATGGCAGTCGGCTTCGAGGATTTTCTCCGACGCCGCACTATGCTCGCCCTCAAAGCGCCGCTAGGCCAGAATGTCGAGCGCCTGCGCAAAGCCGCCAAGGTATTCGGTGAAGAAGAGCTCACCGCCGCTCAGATTCAGCGTTGGCAGGGGCTCGCGCTCAAATGAAACTGGATCCGCTTTTCCTCCATGACCTCCGCGCTCCGCTCGCGCGAGCCCGCACTTACGGTAAGCTGCTTCAGGAAGATTCCGGTGACACCGATTTGCTGAAGCAACTATTGCTTGCGCTCGAAGATATCGACGCGAAGCTGAGAGTCGCGGAAGAAAAGAACGCGACGGACGAATGAGGCAATTAGCCTCTCGCCCCCCCCGCTGGACGCCTCCACCCCGCCGCTCAGGCACCACCTGCTTCGCTCGCAATGCGACTGGACGCACGTTTGGCGCCCGGGGTGACTGGCGTGTGCCACCTCGCTACGTACAGCAGCGTGCTGTGCAGATGTGCCGCAACAACAGCGGATTCTTCCGCTTTAGCTGCCGTGCTATCGGCTGCCGCCGTTCCTGGAACTAAGCTGAGCTGAACGCTTGGCCAAATGCTGCTGTCTCCAGCCTCTTTCAGTGGGTTTGAGAACAGCAGCATTCTTTTTCCGTGTTTGACTCGCCCAGTGCCGGGCCTCAAAATGGAGAAAAGGAACAGCTATGGAAATTCTCCGGGGCAAAATTGTTCTCGTCGTATCCGCAGACGCGGGATGCCGGGATGCGGTTTCGGAAGAGCTTCACAAAGCCGGCGCGCATGTAGTCGCCATGAGTGGTGGAATCGAAGCGTATGAGATCGCTCGTGACCGGATCGTGGATGGGGTGATTACCGGCTCCCGGCTCACCAGCGGCGATGCGTCTCAGCTCCTCTTCGACCTACGTCGTCTCAGTTATGACATTCCTATCGTACTTTTCGGCACCGGTTCCGAGGAAATTTCCCACAACGAGGCCATTCACCTCGGTTTTTCCTCCAGCTTTAGGCAGGCTTTTCCCACGCTTCCTCTCGCGCAAGCGCTGGCGCGGTCACTGGAATTTGTAGCGGAGAGAAAAAAGAAAAAGGTAGAGCGAGTGATGGTCGCTGGCGAAGCCCAGCTGAGCTTCGGAAACCCTGCGAACTGTGTACGCGTGCCAATCTTGAACCTTAGTCGTGGTGGCATTTTTGTTTCGATTGACCGGGGTTTTCCCGCGCTGGAAACGTCAGTTGCCTATGAACTATTTCTCGCCGACCAGGAAACGCCTATGCTTTCCGGAAAAGCGCTGGTGCGCTGGGTAAGGGAGAACCCGAGGCCTGGGCAAATGCCCGGTGTCGGCCTTGAATTTCTCGAGCTTCCACGCGAAGCAGAAACGATGATTGAAGAGCATATGCGACGTGCGAACGCACGCCGCGGCGGCTGAGCAGGCGATATTAGGGCGCGTTTGCTGGCGTGACGCCTTTTTCTTTTTTCAGCACCGAAATATGCAGCTCTGCGAGCTGTTCGGGAATCACGGGGCTCGGGCATTCGCTCATCTGGCAGGTTGCCTTCTGTGTTTTTGGGAACGCCATCACTTCACGGATCGCATCCGTGCCCACGAGCAGCATCACGAGCCTGTCAACGCCGAAGGCAATGCCACCGTGAGGTGGTGTGCCGTACTGCAGAGCTTCGACGAAGAAGCCGAACTTATCGTGAGTTTCCTGCTCAGTGAAGCCAAGTGCACGGAACATCGCGCTCTGCACTTCCTGCCGGAATATCCGGATCGAACCTCCAGCCACTTCGTAGCCATTGAGCACGAGGTCGTAAGCCGCTGCTTTGAGATCGGCGAGTTTCTCTCCGGCGAGGAGCTTTTTCTCGTCCTCTGGAGTGGGGGAGGTGAATGGGTGGTGGCAGGCCACGAAGCGCTTGGAGTCAGCGTCATACTGGAGCAGCGGGAAATCCGTGACCCAGAGGAAATTGAAGAGGCTTTCGTCGATGAGGCCGAGTTTCTTGCCTAGGTGGGTGCGCAAGTTACCGAGCGCCGCGCACATACCATCGAAGCTGGTATCGGCCACGATCAGAAGCAGATCTCCGGGAGCGAGCTTCCACTCAGCGATCAGCTTCTCGCGCTCGCCATCGGAGAGGAATTTCGCGATTGGAGAGTTAAAGGTATAGATTGGGCCTTCTTTGGCGGCTTCTACTTTGATCCAGGCTAGGCCTTTTGCGCCGTGAGCCTGCACCACCTTGGTGAGGTCATCGAGGTCTTTACGGGAAAACTGATTCTCGCCCTGGGTCTTGAGGTCGAGGTGCAGGCCCCGCACGAAACCGCCGCCGTCTACTACATTTTTAAATGCTTGAAAGCCGGAGCCGGCAAAGATCTTCGTCGCGTCTTTGATCTTGAGCGCGTAGCGGGTATCGGGTTTGTCTACACCGTAATCATCCATGGCCTGCTGGTAGCTCATGCGCTGAAAAGGCGCGGAAACCTCCATGCCCTTCACGTCGCGGAATACCTGCTGCACGAGGCCTTCCATGATGCGGTAAATGAGCTCGCGGTTGGTGAAGCTCATCTCAATATCGATCTGCGAGAACTCGGGCTGCCGGTCGGCGCGCAGGTCTTCGTCGCGGAAGCAGCGGGCTACCTGGAAATAGCGGTCGAAGCCTCCCACCATCAGGAGCTGCTTCATGATTTGCGGGCTCTGCACGAGGGCGTAGAAATTGCCTGGGTTTACGCGGGAGGGCACGAGGTAGTCGCGGGCGCCTTCGGGAGTGCTCTTGAACAGGATCGGCGTTTCGATCTCGAGAAAGCTGTTATCGCTAAGATACTTCCGCACCGAAAGCACGGCCTGGTGGCGCACGATCAAGTTGCGCTGGATCGATGGGCGGCGAAGGTCGAGGTAGCGGTACTTAAGTCGCAGCATTTCGCCGGCATCTGTATTGTCGTCGATGGTGAAGGGAGTGGTTTTCGCTGCCGAGAGCACGTGCAGCTCGGTTACGGAGATCTCGATCTCGCCGGTGGCGATCTTCGGGTTCACCATTTCACCGGGACGGCGGCGAACCACGCCTTTGACCGAGATCACGAACTCGGAGCGCAGGCTCTCGGCGCCTTCTTTGGTCTTTGCATCTCCCGAGGTGCTCGGGTCGAATACGAGCTGCGTGATGCCGTAGCGGTCACGGAGATCGATAAAGATCAATCCACCGTGGTCGCGCCGCTTGCTCACCCAGCCCGCAAGCACCACCTCTTTGCCAGCGAAATCGCCGTTGAGCTCGCCGCAGGTATGGGTGCGGATCCAGGGGGTTTCGATGCCAGTTTCTACCGTTTGCATAACTTTGCCATTTCTTCAAAGAAGGGTTCCAGAGACTGAATAGAGTAGCCGGTCTCCGTACCCTTCGCCATATCCTTCAGCTTGATTTGGCCGGTGGCGGCTTCGTCCTGCCCGAGAATGGCGGTGTAAGGGATTTTGCGGTCGTCAGCGTATTTGAACTGATTCTTGAGCTTGGCGGCGTCGGGGAAAACATCCACCGACAGTCCCCGGGCGCGGAGCCCGGCGGCGAGCTTCTGTACTTGAGGCCTTAAGGAGGCGTCCATCAACGGGAAAAAAATATCAGGAGCGGCCACAGCCTGCGCTGCACCGTTCTTCGCGTTGCGCTCCTCGAGAAGCATCACGAGGCGCTCGAAGCCGATGCTGCCGCCGAACGCGGGGGTTTCAGGCGAGCCGAACACTTCCAGTAGGCGATTGTAGCGACCTCCGCCCCCCAAAGAGCCCGAGAGATCGGGATGGCGGATCTCGAAAATAGTGCCGGTATAGTAATCCTGGCCGCGCACAAGTGTGGGGTTGAATACTACTTTGGCATTGCCCGAATTTTCCGAAAGGAGAGATCGGATTTGCTCCACCGACGCAAAAGCTTCCGGATGCTGTGCGCTCCAGGAAGAATTGTTCTCTTGAACGAACATTTTCTCCAGCACCATCATAACTGGCTCGGTAAGCGGGATTTCTGGTTCGATAATATTCTTGATCTCTTCGAAAACTTTTTCCTTGGGCAGCTTATCGAGCTTATCGAGCGAAACGAGGCATTTGGCCCAAGTCGGAATGCCAACGCCGAGATTCGCGCCGAGCGCGGCGAGCAGACGGCGGTCGTTGAGGTGCACTTCTACGCCTTCCATTTTAACGGACGCAAATACCTCGAGGATCGCGGAGATGCAGTCTACTTCGCTTCCGATTTCTTTCGAGCCGACGATATCGACGTCGCACTGGAAGAATTCGCGGAAGCGGCCCTTCTGCGGGCGGTCAGCGCGCCAAACGGGGCCGATCTGGAAAACCTTGAAGGGTTTCGGCAGCTGCTCGCGGAATCGCGCGCAGTAGCGGGCCAGCGGGAGAGTAAGGTCAAAGCGCATGCCCATGTCGGCGATTTCCGTTTTCGCCTCTAGGGCACGCTGGAGGTCATCACCTCTGCGCATCACCTTGAAGATCAGCTTCTCATTCTCGCCGCCACCGCCTTTGCCCTGCAGGGTAGAGAGATTCTCGAGCATCGGCATTCCAATCGGCTGGAAGCCATAAGAGCGGTAGATACGCGTGATGGTCTCGACGAGCTCAAGCCTCGCCGCGGCCTCGGCCGGCAAAAAGTCGCGAAAGCCTGAGGGGGGATTGGTGGATACCTTGCTCATCGTCAGTATGTTAGAGCCTATCCGGAAAATATTCAGCCCTTGATTTTGCCAAATTTTGCCGGAATCGAGGCGCGACGACGAGAATGTAGTGGTTCTACATCGAGGAGGAGTAACGAGGAGCCCGGCAAAATTTGGCAAAACCCGTGGGCGATGGATCAAAGGCCCCAAATCCTTTGTTGCTCATCGTCGTCGTATTCCCGATACGTCTCCTCTTCGCGCGTCGACTTTGGGGCCTTTGGTCCATCGTCAAGGGCTGACTATTTTCCGGATAGGCTCTCCTCGGAATCTCCATGGAGAAAAGCCTTAAAGTCCTTTACGATTAAGGCCAATGGCACTTAGGCGGAATATCTTAGCGCTCAGCATCGTGACCGGCATTCACTGCCTGTACAGTGCTCCCGCTCACGCGAGTGGCGAAGAAGATAAGGCGAAGAAAGCCAAGAAAGAGGCCCAGGCTCCTGAGGACACCGAAGCCCCTCAGGAGCCCGAGACCATTGACCCGAGCCTTTCCGAGGCCGAAGCACCGTCTCCCACTTTTGAAGAACCCTCCACCGCGGTGCCCGCCGTGCGTAAAAGAAATATCTACCTCGAGGAGGACCTCGACCGGAACGTGGACTACTCGAAGCTGCTCGACACCGTCGAGGTGGCCGATACGGGCCGCGGAGTATTGGCTCCCGGGCTAGGTTTCCGAGGCTACCGGCCTAGTATGATCGCCGCTGGCGGGGGCGACCGGGTGCCTGGCTTCGGCGCAATGGTCGAATACAGCTGGAACCGCATCGGTATTGGCGCGTTTGCCTGCTACCGCAATACCAAAGGCGAAGATTACAAGACCTCGGCTTACGGCATGACAGGCTTGTATGGCCTGTATCGCTGGCTGCCCTGGGACATTTCCCCTTATTTCCTGCTCGGCATTGAAGTAGGTAACGAGACGATCGAACCGTTCGGTGGGTTGACGGGGGTCGGGGTCGAGGCGAGGATATACTCCGGATGGACAATTTTAGTTGGCTGGACACATCACAGTACGGTGCGTCGGGGATTTTTGGGAGGAGCATTGGGATGGTCCTTCTGAAAAACACCTTGGCAGCGATAGGTCTGCTGGCATTAGCCGGCTGCACGAGCTCCACCCGGATGCTGATGACTGCCGATCTTCCGCATCACCAGACGAATTATAAAAAAGTCGCCATCTACTTTCAGAATCCTCCGCGTAAGTCCCGCCCGCTGGCCCTGATTTCTGTGGCAAGGGATGGAGAGAACGCCACCTGGGCGGTGGAGATTCTAAAGATGGAGGCCGCCCAGCTCGGTGCTGACGCGATCGCGAATATGGAAGTGAATTATTCGACGGGAATGTTCCCGACTTTGCGCGTATCGGGACTGGCGGTAAAATATGCCGGTGAGTAAAGGCATCCTCGTAGTGAGTCTGTTTCTTTTTTCCTCCTGCTCCTATTCTACTTTTTACGTGCCGAACGAGCGCCTGGTATATCCTCCTACCAGCCCGGCGGCGGTGGCCGTGAGCTCGCAGAAAACCCTCAAGCAGCCCCACAAAGTTCTGGGGCGGGTGGCGGGAATCAACTGGGGCGGAGGCGAGGGCGCACGCTCTCTGATTCAGGAAGAAGCAGCTCGCCTTGGCGCAAATTTGATCATCGATCTGCGGCTCGAGCGGGCCTTCGGAAAAACTGCTGCCAGCGGGATTGCCGTGCTCGTGCTGCCGCAAGGAAATCCGAACGCTCAATGAAAAACTTTCTGAAAAAAATCTTCGGTGGACCGGCGGAAGAGAAATCCTTCGCGCACAAGCAACGAAGCCCCCGCGTTCGTATACCTGTGCTCGACAAAGCTACCTTTGTTGCTGCGAACGGAAAAACGTTTCCGCTTCGCAATCTCTCCGAAACAGGTCTGGCGTTGTCGAATTCCTCGGGTGAGCGCTTTCCCGATGAAGTTTCGGGTGAGATCCATGTGGGCGGAGAAAAGGTGAGGGTGGAGCTATTGGCTGTTCGCCGCTCGGGAGATGAAGTAGGCGTGAACTTCGCGAACGACCCGAGCGAGCTTCGCGGGCTGCTGCGCCGGGTATTCGGCGACGAGCTCCACGCGCAACAGATGTCGGAAGTGGATCCTTCGCACCAGAAAGAAGTTTCGCAAGGGCTGCCGCGCTGGTTTTATACCCCTGGGCATTATGAGCTTTTCTTTGTGGAGCTTGAAGGCAAAGTAGTTCGCTTCGAGCTCGAATGGAAAGGCAACTTGATGGTTTATGCCGATGGAGGCCTGCGCTTTGGCCTCATCGATCGTCGCGATAACCAAGAACACGACAAGGTAAAGCACGCGCAGAGTTCGCTCGTGAAATGGGCCGATCAGGTTCGGGATGAGGAGCTTACGAAGGCGATGCGGTTGCTGGAGAATGTGAAAGATCTCGAACTTGCTCACCGGGCGCAAATGCAGTCAATTCTGCAGAAAACCTGACCCTGAAGGATTAGTGCCTGCGGTCTAAAAGTTCAGGTTCAGAGCGAGCTGAAGATACGGGCTCCACACGTGGAAACCTTTATTCCGTCGGTCGGCGTTGAGCACATCTTCCCCATCTGCTCTTGTCGCGCCCGCGGTATCAATATTGCTGCTGTACTTAAAGGAATTGATGTTTCGCTGAATGTAGCCGCCTTCAATCTGCAGGGAATAGTTCTGCACCAGGAAAAATTCAACACCTGCGCCAGCCCCGAGCTCAAGGCCAGAGCCACTTACTTTCTCGGTATTTACAGAGGTAATATTGCCCGCGGCATTCACATAACTTCGCACGTTGCGTAACTTTGCGCTTGCCATGCCGGCGGCGAGCACGAAGTAGGCTCGAGACTCTGCGCTGGGGCCGATGAAAGGGGAAAGCATGATTCTCAGGCCGTAGCTGAAGCTTCCTGCCGAGCTGGTTTCAGTAAAGGTGCCACCCGCATCGGAGCTGAGCCCGCGCTGGTCGGGATAGAAGTGCCATCCAACATAGGGCTGGAAAGTTATGTTCACGAGATCGAAGTAGGGTTGAAAGAGAAAATAGTGGCTGAAGCTCGATACGCTCGCCTTATTATTGCCGCTTACAAAACCGGAACTGGGCGGCTGCTCGACTCCTGCGACGAAGCCAATCCCGATGGGGGCCCCGGAGAGAAAGTTCTTTTTCTTTGCATAGGCTTGGGTCGAGGGGAGAAGGAGGAGTAGCCCTAAGCAAGCGCTAGCGCTTCGCCCGAACATCGATCACGATCCTGGGGGGATTCACGAGGTAGAAACTCTCCACGTCCACCGGAGCGCGAGTCTTGAACTCGAGTGCTGCCAGGTCGCCTTCGACGCCGGGAGCGAGGTAGGCCTGGGAAATCAAATTAGAGCGCGACATCGCTTTTTCGAGGCGGTTATTGTTCACGGTGCGGTCACTTACTCCGCGGATGCTCACGTTAATGGCGCTTGAGCGGCTGTCGTGGCCGACTTGAAAATAAGGAGGGGTCTTCGTTTCCCAGCCGGCGCCTTCGCCTGCGAGATCCACCACTAACCGCTCATAGCCCGCGGGGTTTTTTGCCCAGCGCACGCCAGTCAGGTTTACGGGATTCGCAAGGGCATCGCCCCCACTCACCGTCGCATCGCTGACGTAAACGTTTCGTTTCACTTGTTCCGCCGGGATTATTTCGTTCGCGGTGATCGCGAAGGCGGGAAGGGTTAGAAGGGAAAGTGTGGCCAACGACAGCGTGAGCTTAAGCTTCATACTATAAAGTGTAACGTTAAGGCCGTTTTCGTACAAGTGCTGCTCTCGTACGGCGCCTGAGGGCTACGAACGCAGCCTGAATGGCCATGGCCACCAGTAAAACCTGCATCATTCCGCCAGTGAAGGGGCCACCGCCCGGATCGATCATTCCGCAGCCGGGAGTACGCCCCTCGTCCTTAGAGCTGGCCAGATTTCGGAACGAGGCTGCCTGGGCAACATTGTGCACGCCTACGCAGGAGCTCATGTCGGAGAGCGAAGAGGGGCCGTAGTCACCGTCGACCCCTAAGGAAAGCAGATAGTGGCCATCGTAGTCCATCAGCTCCCAGCCGGCCGAAAAAGCCGAGCTCGGTACGCGGGAGGCGGAGGTGGTTACCTTGATCAAGTAATCCCCCGTAGCTACGTTGGCGGAGGCGCTCGAATCGTAGTTGATCTTTCCGCCCGGCATAGGATCCTGCACGTTATCCACACTGCTGGAGCCGGGTAGTAACGTTCCGGAAGTATCCGTGAACTGCACCTTTACATCGACATTCGAGTAAACCGTAAAGGCATGCGCCCGGGCCGTGAGGTTTCCGCTCACGTTGTTGACGCGATAGTAGTGGGTTTCAGAAGTACGCATGGTGCCGTAGGCAGCGCCACCTGTATTGGGAAGCACGCGCGCGAATGCGATCGAATTCGGGGGGCCGCCCGGATTGCCCATCTGTGAGCAGGAGGGAGCAAGAGTTCCGAGCGAAGTGCTGCTCCCTGCGTTCACTTCGACAACGGAAGCAATTCCCTGCGCACCGCAGGTGGAATAGAAGCGGCGGCGGAATCGCGAACCGCTGCAGAAGCGATGATCCACATTCTGGAAATATGCCGATACCGATGAAACATCCGTGCCGAATGGTTCCATCATCACGGCATATTTTCCGGGTGGAATGTCGCCGAGGCTGAAGCTGCCGTCGGGCGAAGAAAGAACGCCGGCCTCGACTTTTCCGGTAGACAGATTGATCGCCGAAACTTGCGCGCCGAAGATTCCGCCCTGCGTGCCTGTGACTACTCCGCTCAAAGCTCCGCTGGGGCGCACGCCGTTTGGATAGAGCGAAATCGAGCCGTTGCTTTCATCGCTGCTGAGGTTGAACTGGCCGCTGAAGGCCGTATAGATCATCGAGCTCAGGTTCACCAGGCTGTGGTCAAGGCCGATCGCGTGCCCGGCTTCGTGGGTCGCGACGTCGGGTAGATAAATCGCGGTGCGCCCGCCGATCGAGGTTCCGGTATCGCCCGCGTTCGCGGTGAATTTGAACTGGCGATCATTGAATATCATGTCGGCTTCCGCGATCTGACCACTCGAGATGTAGTAAAGCACCTCGGTGACGGCCACCACGCCCCATTCGAGAGTGCGCCCGCCCTGCGTGGCGAAGTAAACTGAGTTCACGCCGTCGGAGGCATTGCCCACTATATTGCCCGAACTTTGGGAATAGGAGAAAGCGGCGCGGGATCCAGTAACGGACCACGAGGTAAACGCAGAGCTAAAGAGAGTGTTTACTTGAGCTTCGTTCAATCCGCTCGTGTTCAGGGGGTTTCCGCGGAGAGTGAGCGAAGGATTTGCCCAGTAAAGAGGGCGCCCAGATGCACTCATCGTGCGCACGTAGGCAAATGCGGGAATGGCGTGTGATAGGAACAATGCGATGAGTGCGATGTACCGGAACCCGAGCATCAGGAAAACTCCCAGAACGCATGCGGGTCAATCGGCCTGGGATGCCTGGTTTCAGCGCCTCAGCGCGTAGATCAGGGCTCCGAGGAGCGCCAGAAAAAGCACGGCGGCGATGATCCAGACCGTAGCCGTGGAACCCGTACTGTTCTCTTCGGAACGCAGGGGGCTTTCCTCAACGCGATTCGCCTGGCTTTTGCCTACAGACGGAGCTACTCGGTCGGACTCGGGAGCGATTCCGGCGCCTCGCAGACGTTTCGCTTCTTGCTCGCGATTTTTCGACTCCTGCGACTGCTCCACTTCGTGGCTCGGACTTCGGGAGACAAAAACGTTTCGATCGGCTTCGTTGGTCTGCTTGCGTGCGATTCGCCTGAGCAGCTCTTTGAAATCGTCGGGGCTGAGCATTTTTCCGTCGCCACCGGTAACGGGTAGGCCGAGCCCGCTCATCACGATTAGTCTATTGCCCCCAGCCGGATCTTTTTCCACGCGGAATTTTCCGCTCGCGAGGCCGACCAGTTCCTTCACCGAGGCGTTCTGATCAGTGTCGTGAAGGGCCACGAACACTTCTTCGCCGCCGGCGAACTCGGCGGAGCCCGCGACGTGGTAGCCCATATCGCCGATCTCGCCGCCCGGTTGGCGAACGATGAGATCCGTGGCGATCGGCTCGCCGTAGAGCTGTTCGGAAACAGCGATGCGCCAATAAGTGTAGGGGCGGTTAAGCCGCGGCTCCATCTCCGCCCACGATGCGCCCACTACCTTGCCGTGCACGTAGTACTGCGAATTCGCGGCCTGATCGAACACGGAGATCGGGCCAAAGGTAGTGGCGTGGGAGAAGTTAGTGAGGGCAAAAAAAAGACCGGCGACAAGGCCGGTTTGTATAGGTGAAAAGCGCATTTTAGTGAGAAGAAAAAAAGGGAGGCGATCTATTCCATGATCGAAGCGCTTCTTCCATGAATGCCCCCTCCACATAAAAATCGTAACGAAGAGAGAAGCACTCGTCAAAGGAAATTCCGCCTTAAATAGCGGAAAATAATTACAAGGGGTCATCCTCACCAAGTTTTATGGAGATTCCGGCACTTAGCCGCTGTCTTACAGGAAAATTTTCACGTCTTACAAAGAACTGATGCTCACGCGTGCGCGGCCTTGAGCACGCCTTCAAGATACTCCGCCGTTATCGAGCCCTTTGACTGCGCGATTTTCTCCGGAGTGCCTTCGGCCACGATCGTTCCGCCCGCGCCGCCGCCTCCTGGGCCCACGTCGATTACCCAGTCGGCCTGGCCCACGAGGTCCATATTGTGCTCGATGAAAAGCACAGTATGCCCTTTGTCTACGAGGCGGTGAAAAACCTCCACGAGCTTTTTCACGTCGTGGATGTGGAGGCCGGTCGTTGGCTCGTCGAAGATGTAGAGAGTCGGCAGAACTTTTCCGGCCGCCTTCTGCTCATCCATCGTGCTTGCGATCTTGAGGCGCTGGCATTCCCCGCCCGATAGCGAGCTCACGCTCTGCCCGAGCTGTAGGTAGCCGAGGCCCACCTCTTCGAGCAGCACGCATTTCTCCACGAGCGCGGGGCTCTCGGCGAAAAGCTCCTGAGCTTCTTTTACCGTGGTGTGCAGGATCTCATCGATATTTTTCCCGCGGTACTGCACTTCGAGCACGTGTTTCTTGAAGCGCTTGCCTTCGCAGTCGTCGCAGAGAAGCCGCACGTCGGCCATGAAGTGCATGTCGACTTCCACGAAGCCCTCCCCTTTGCAGGTAGCACAGCGGCCGCCATCTACGTTGAAGGAGAAGTCGGTCGGGGTGAGATGGCGGCGAGCCGAGCTGGCCTGGGTCGACATAATCCGGCGAATCTCGTCGTACATTTTGATGTAGGTCGCGGTGTTCGAGCGGCTTGAGCGGCCGATTGGCGTCTGGTCGAGAAGGCAAAGGTTGGTGATGTGCTCCCAGCCGGTGAGGCTGTCGCACTTGCCCACTTCGTGTGACGGAATCGGTTCGTGCAGCACAAGGCGCGCGAGCGTGTTGTAGAGCGTGTCGTGAATCAGGGTGCTCTTGCCCGAGCCTGATACACCGGTCACGGCTACGAGCTTGCCAAGCGGAATCTTGAGGTCGACATTCTGAAGGTTGTGCTCGCGGCAGCCAGTGACCGCGATCTCATGGCCATTGCCGGGCCGGCGTAGCGCGCGTTTGGGCAAGGTGAGTTCGCCGCTGAGGTAGCGCGATGTGAGCCCTTTGCGCATCTTCAGGAAATCCGCCATCACGCCCGAAGCCACGATCTCGCCGCCTTCGGTTCCCGCAAGCGGGCCTACTTCAACGAGGAAATCGGCGCTTTTCATCACCGAGGTATCATGCTCCACCACGACGACCGTGTTTCCGTGGTCCCGCAAGGTATGGATCACCTTGATGAGCTTATCGGTATCGGAGGGGTGCAGGCCGATTGAGGGCTCATCGAGCACGTAGAGGGTATTGGAAAGCTTGGAGCCCAGCTGCGAGGCCAGCGAAATTCGCTGGTATTCGCCGCCTGAAAGTGAATTGCCTTTGCGATTGAGCTTGAGGTAACCGACCCCCACAAGGCCGAGGAACTCCAGGCGTTGATCGATCTGCCTTAGAACTTCCTTAATTTTTTTACGGTCGGCTGGAGGAATTTCGACCGAGCGGAACCAGGCGAGGGATTCCTGCATGGTCATTTCCAGCACCTCGGAAACGTTTTTGCCGCCCACTCGGAATCGTAGTGGAGCTTCGGCAAGGCGGGAGCCTCGGCAGTCGGGGCATGTGCGCAGGCTCTGGAAGCGGCGGATAAAAACGCGCACGTGGAGCTTGTATTTCCAGGGCTTGAGCTGATCGAAGTAACCCTTCACGCCCGGATAGTCGCCTTCGCCTTCCCAGAGGATTTTCCTCTGCGCAGCTTTCAGGTCTTTATAGCGGGTGTAGCCGGGGATGCCGCGCTTCTCGAGCGCGCGGAGCATTTCTTTCTCCCAGTCTTTGTAGCTTGGTTTGGAAAGTGGATCAATCGCGCCGTCACGCAAAGCCTTCGCGCGGTCCGGCACCACGAGCTCTTCATCGAGCTCGAGAACCTCGCCGAAGCCACTGCAGGTTACGCAGGCACCGAGGGGAGAATTGCTTGAAAAAAGTGCGGCGTTCGGAGGAGTATGCATTTCGCCGCACTGGGCGCAGGAGTAGCCTTGTGAGGCTTTCACGCGAAGCTTTCCGTCCACGCTGCGGGCCTCGATTTTGCCTTCGCCAATCAGCAGTGCCTGTTCGAGAGAATCGAGCAGGCGCGCGCGGTCTTCGCGCATCGAGCTGCCCACTACGAGGCGATCGACCATCACGAAAGCTTCATCGTTTTCCGGAATATAAATTTGGCCGTCGGCAGTGGAAAGATCAATCACCTCGCCGTTCACAAGAAGCCGCTGGAAGCCGCGCTTGAACAGTTCCTGGCCGCCGAAGCTGGTGCCGCCAATTCCACGCTTTTTTGCCTTGATCTTGGATTTTGATTTTTCTTTCTTCGGCTTTTTGCCAGCGTCGTCTTCCTCTTCCGGTTCAGTCTCGATTTTCGGGAACTTGGCGAGGAGGTAGAGCTTTGTGCCGTCTGGCAGTGCAAGCAGTCGCTCAGCGATCGAATCGGAATCGTTGGTACGCACTACATCGTGGCCGCAGGCTTTGCAGGTTTGGAGCCCGGCCGCGGAAAAAAGGAGGCGCAGGTAATCGTAGATCTCGGTCATCGTGGCCACTGTGGTGCGGTTGTTCACGATGGAATTACGCTGTTCGAGTGCGATCGCGGGAGGCACGTTATGGATTGCGTCGACCACCGGGCGTGGCATTTTTTCTAGGAACTGGCGGGCGTAGGTGGAAAGACTTTCCATGTACCGGCGCGATCCTTCGGCGTAAAGGGTATCGAAGGCCAGCGAGCTTTTTCCAGAGCCAGAAACGCCGGTGATCACGGTCATCTGGCCGATGGGCAATTCGAGGTCGAAGTTCTTCAGGTTGTTCTGGCGAACACCCGTGAGCTTGATTGGTGGCCTGTTGATTTTTGCCTTCATAAGATCGACATCCTACCAGAAAAGGCGCCGCAAAAGTGTCAGCGGAGGATCTTAAACGAACCGGAGGGAATAAGGGAAGGTTGGTCGACTATCTTCAGGCGAAACGCAATGTTCCCTTCGCCTGGCAGCGGGTCACAGCCCACCGAATAGATGGCGATCCTTTTCGGAGCAATTGGCTTCCAAAGCACTGAAGCTGAGCTGGCGCAGATTTGGGGACCGAGAAGGGCGTCTTTTTGTCGCACCCTCTCTGTCTGGATCAGCACTTTGGGCGAAAGTTCCTGCGCCAAGTCGATCGCGAGGAAAGAATAAGGAGGTATCTGCCCCGCCAGCTCGCCCGAGCTCGACTTGTAGGAGTAGTAGGGGCGGATTTCTGGGATGAGGATTCCGTCCTTTGGAGACCAGGCCTGCGGTAAGCTATCGGCCTGCGCGCTGTGGCTGAAAACGTAGGAGACGAAGTTGCTGTAGAGGGCATCAAAGGTAAGTGGGGCTCCCGTCTGCTCGCGGAACACTCTTTCCACCGCTGCTTTTCCGGGTTCGCTAGCTTTCGAGATTGCAGCCAGAGTGTCGGAGCCAGTGCCATAGACCGAATCGAGGAGAAAAGCACTGAACAGCAGCTGAGCGGCAAAAGTATTGCCAGAAAAGGAAACCAGGGGAAACCGGCCAGGATCGGCCGCGAGCTCGTTCACGCGTGACTGGTTCGTGAAATGGCCCGTGAGCAGCATCGCTCCCTCGGCAAGGGTTTCCGAAAGCCATACTTCGCGTTCAGATACTGAATTCGCCCGGGCCAGAAGCTTTTGCAATTCGTTGGCGATAACCCCGGTGGTATGAATCTCGCTTTTGCGGAAGCCGTTTACATAGACAACGTTAGCTTCGTTTGAACGTTGATTAAATTTCGCTCTCGCCTCGGTATCCGGGATCTGGTCGATAGCATTGAATGCGCCATCAATTGACTTGGCACGGCCAGGTCCAAAATCAGCGAAGAGCACGATGAGGCGGTCGTCCCCTGGCGCAATTTTTTTTGGAAGCGAGCCAAAAAGACCTTCCTCAAAGGGCACGATCCCAGTTTCGGTAGCCACCGCTCCCGGAGGCAATTCCGACTCAAGGCGCAATAACAAGCGGCCCATGAAATCCGGATTCAGCTCTTCGCCCCACAGCTTATCCTCGACGTAGATCTGGCTCCGACTGCCGGCTGCCCGTAAGCTGGCACGCAGTTTTCGGTACGTAGGGGGCGAGGTGTGAAAACCCGTGACCCAAAAATCTCGCGGGGTTTCCTGTGCTGCCGCAATGCTCATTGCGGTGAGCATGCTGAAGAGGCAGAGGATTAGCAGGCGCAAAATGCGGTTTTTTTGAAGCACCAGGGTTCTCCTATGGTGCAAAATCTCTAACCTTTGACGCTTAGCGTTGTCGAGCGGAAGCAGGCGGTTTCTGTGCGATGAGTCTAAATAAAGACTGGGCTGCGAGAGCGTGGCCTTCTGATGAGAAATGTCCGTCGGGCAAATAGAGCTTTTGGATGGGCAGGGGCGAACGCTTGAAGTCTTCTTTCAGGCTATAGGTTTCCACGCCGGCCTTGCGAAAGAGCTCAAGGAAGCGTTTTTCAGGGTTCTCTCGGTGATAGCTCTTCTGAAAGCACCGCATTAGGCTTAGCTCGACTCCTTTTTCCCAGGCTGGATCATAGACTTCAAAATAACTTGGCGCATAAACCGCGATCAGGCGGGGAGGAACTCCTTTCTGCGAGCTCTCCGACAAATCCACCTGCGTCTGGAGTAGCTCAGCCATTCGGCCGGTGACCTCGAAGCTGTCCTGCCAGCGCTCGTCGGGCTGGTCTAGGAAAACCTCCACTTCCGTTGCGCAGAAGTCGGAGCTCGGTTCGTCGAGCAGGATCTCACGCTTTTTCTTCCAGGCGATCGTGGTCTTAAAAAAATCGAAATAGCTGAGCAGGCGGATGCTTTCCCGCCAGGATTTCCAAGTCGGGTTCAGGTAGGTGAAAGGATTCTCCTCGCCGAGGAGGGGATAGGCCTTCAGCTTGCCTTCGAGCCGCTTGGGAATCAGATAGGGGCGGGCGAAGTCGCTCATCGCTTTGTTCTTGTCGGCGAAACCGATGCCGTTGTTCACGAAGTCGTTCAGGCCGAGAAACTGCAAAACCACCACATCGGGCTTCTGTGCTTTGGCTTCTTTAGCATACACGAGCAGCTCGTTCGTGGTGCCGTAGTCGCTCACGGCAAAGGCCGTAACCTCGGCGTCGCGGCCCAGTTTCTCGGTAAGGAGATACTCGAGCCGCTTGGTGAAGCTGCGTCGCCAGGGAACCTGCACGGCCTCGGTGATGGAGTCGCCCAGCACAAAAACGGAGAAATGGTCTCGTCTCGTTTCGCGCGGCGTGGGGTCGTCTCCTCGGTAGCCATAGGAGTTATACTGGGTGGTTACGTTGATCGGCAGCCGCACGAGCTGGTTGCGCGGGCCGCGGTGGCCGATCACGGGATCGTAGATCCAGTTGATATTGTAGCGGGGAGGGGGAAGGAACCGCAGCAGGCACTCCAGCGGCAGCAGGATGAACAGCGTGAAAGCGAAGATCGAAGCGACTACGTGCGCGGCTTTCATGAGGTCTTTACGAACGACAAATAATGCCTGAGCTCCGCGATGCTTTCGAGAATATCATCGAGCGCGCGGTGGCTGCCTTTTTTGTCGTATTTCACGCCGTACTTGTCGTTGAAAACAATCTTGAAGCTCGTGACGTCGAGCATACGGTAATGGAGCCGCGCCGAAAGGGAGGTCATCCAGGCGTCGATGAATTTACGATCCTGGCCGATCGAGTTTCCGCAAAGCACGGGGCGATCCTTGGCGCCGAAATGGCGGTCAATGAGCGCGAGAAGCTGCTTCTCGGCCTCCGGCTCGGGCACTCCTTTGGCCACGGCTGCGGTAAGCCCGCTCTTGCCATGGTTTTCGGTGCACCAGGCATCCATGGCGTTGAGCACCTCGGGTGGTTGATAGACGACAGCGTGGTAGTTCTCGAGGGGCTGGAAATCCTGGTCAGTCACGATGGCGGCCACCTCGAGGATCCGGCACTTGGCTACGTCGAGTCCGCTCATTTCCATATCGAGCCACAAATATCGCGTCATAGGCGAAGTCTACTCAGGAAAAAGAAAAATGCCCAGCCTGCCGGAAGCAGATTGGGCATTTTAAGGGCCTCGATTGCGGCCTACTTGGCTTTGGCGTTGTCGACCATCACCTGCAATGCTTTTTTGCGCTCGAGCTCATGCATCAGCTCGTTCTTGCGCTGCGTGTTCTCGGTATAGAACTTCTCGATCGCCTCGATCTTCTGGCCGCTGCCTTTTACGATCGTGTCGAAGTGTTCGCGGAGATCAGCTTCCGATACGGAGATCTTCTCGGCTTCCACTACCTTGGGCAGCAGGAGCGCGATACGCACTTCGCGGTCGGCGCGGGCTTCGAAGTCTTTGGAGTGTTTGCGCAGGTATTCCTGGATCAGGGTATCGCCGAACTTCTGGCGGCGTAGCATCTCCATTACGTCCTGAAGGATGAACTCCAGCTGGCGCTGCACGAGGGAGCGCGGAACTTCGAGCGGGTTGGCTTCGAGGAACGCGAGGAGGATTTCTTCCTGTACCTGCTGCGTTTGCTCGGTCACAAGCTCGTCTTCGAGGCTCTTGCGAACTTTGGCGCGGAGATCGGCGGCGCTTTCGGCCTGGAATTCTTTCGCGATCTCGTCGGTAAGGGGCGGCAGATTTTTCTGCTTCACCTCATGTACCTTCACGTCGTAGCTCATCTTTTTGCCGGCCACTTCGGGGTTCTTGTAGTCTGCGGCGTAGTCGACATCGATCGTCTTGGTATCGCCGGCCTTCATGCCCACGATGCCCTTCTGAAATTCTTCGATGGAGCCGGTGCTGCCCACTTCGAGCATGAAGTTCTTGCCGGTCGCGTCGGGCACTTTCTTGCCGTCCATGCTGCCTTCAAAATCAATGAGCACGCTGTGGCCGTGGGCCACTTTGGTGGAAGCGTCGAGGTTCACGAGCTCAGCGCGGGGGTCGAGCAAGTTACGCACGACCACTTCCACGTCTTCGTCCTCAATTTTGCCCTTTTTCTTCGTCGCCGAAAGGCCCTTGTACTTCTTCAGGGTTACTTCGGGGATCAGATCCACCTGGGCGGTGTACTCGAGCTTTTCGCCCTCTTTCCACTCGTTGAGGTTGGTCTTGGTGATGTAGGGATCGCCAGCTACGCGCACTTTATTCTCGGTCGCGGCCTTGCGGTAGGTTTCGGTGACTACCTGGTTGAATACATCGTGCAGTACATCCTCGTGGTACTTCTTCTTCACGAGATCGATCGGCACTTTTCCTTCGCGAAAGCCGGGCATCTTCACTTTTTTCTGCAGTCGGGTGAAGGCATCCGCCATTTTCGACTGCAACAGGGAGCCGTGTACGCTCACTTCAAACTCGCCCAAGATAGGGCTCTTCTGGGTGTATTTCACTTCAGGCACGGGCAAAAAATTGGGGGTCGTCATAGACGAAAACGATTATCACAAATTCAATTGTCTTAGCAGTTGTTTCAACGGCTCGATTTGTTAAGCTTATTTATATGAAATTCCAAAGGATTGGAACCGTACCCCTGCCCTTCAGAGATTCTCTGATGGGCCCTGTCACACGGATCGTGATGCTCGCTTCGATGCTCTGCGTGGCAACTGCTGCTTACGCGGTAGACGAAGACCTTCCCCCTCCGGACGCTGCCGATACCCAGGTTCCGCGGCGCAGCTCGGTGATCAGCCCGTCGACCAGCACAGCTGTACAGACGGAAGACGAGACCTTGCCGAGCCCGAGCCTCGGGGACGAAAGCCTGCCCGAGCCTTCGGCTGACCGCGGCCAGGAAAACGCCCGCAATCAGGTGAACCGCCCGGCCGACGATGACGACATTTTTCTACCGACCCCCAACGTAAACGACAATATCTACTACGCCCCCGTTGGCTCGCCCGCGCCGCGCATGAGCGCCGAGGATGTGGACTGGCGCGTGATCACGCAGAATCGCCCCGCCTTTACGCTGCTTGGGGGGATGGCGAACAAGGGGTACATCAATAACCAGGTGAAAGGCCGCATCACGGGACCAACGGCGGGCGCTTCCTATCGAGTGCTCAGCCTGGGGCAGACTGTTTTCATCCACGCCCTGATTCAGTTCGCCTGGTTCAGCGTGGGCGACGTGCTTTCAGTAGCCAACGTGAAAGACGAGCAGATGCAGTACGGGGGAGTGTTCGAGTTCGGCATCGGCCGCCGCCTTTCGCTCTTCGCGTCTCTGCTTCGCCGCCAGTCTAGGGTGAGCGCAGATAAGCTCGGCGTGTCGAATGCTGACGAACAGAACATCGCCGACCTCGAGAACGTGGGCTCCAGGCCTGAGTTTAAGATCGGCGCGGGCGCGCAGTGGGACTTCTACGTGATCCCTCACGGCAGCATGGGCGCGCGCCTCGCCATCGAGCCTGACCTATTCATGCTGACCCTCGCGGTTTCAATGGAACCCGAACCCCGCAAGAAGCTCTCGCTCAACTTCGACAAGTATCGGGACTAAGAGCATCTTCCCCAATAAAAAAAGCTCCCTGCCTTGCGGCACGGGAGCTTTTTTTCGGTTTGGTTGTCCTTCCGAACTTCGATTAACGCTTAAGAGCGGATTCGAACTTCAGAACGGGCGTGCCAGGATTGGCAGCATTGCTTACAACAGCGCGCAGGTTCATCGCTGCATCAGTGAAAGAAGCGTTCGTAAGGAGCACGAAGCCTTTTTCTTTTACAGTGAGGGTAAGCGCGTTCGCCGAGATGGTTCCGGATTTCACGCCTTTGTCGAACAGGTCGCCGCCGCGGATTTCCGCATTGCCAGGGAAGGCGAAGGTCTGGCCATCGCACACGAACTCAGATCCAACCGAGAGGGCATTTGCCGTGTGGTTGATCGTGAGAACAACGGATTCGCAAGCGAAGGTCTTGCCCTGGTGGTCAACGGCGGCGCCTTTGCCGCTCCATTTGCCGGTGAGGTTAGCGGCCTGGGCCGATGCAGAGAGAGCGAGCAGGGTGCTGGCGAGGATGATGGCTTGTTTCATATTAACTCCTGTTTATGGTTAGTAATTTAAAATTCAGTGCAGAAATCCTTGGCGGGGGAGCTTCAGGGGGGCTGAGACCCCCCCGCCTATTAACATCGAAAAATTAGCGGCGAACGGTTCCAATGAACGTGATCACTTCGCCCGGCATGCTGGCGTAGGTGCTTACGGTATTGAAGGTCATTTCCTTTTCCGTGAAGGTCGACTTGGTGTCGAGGGTGTGTTCGGCATCTTTAACGGAAACAACTACGGAGTTAGGGGTGATGGTGCCGATGCGGGCGCCTTTTTCCCAGAGCTCGCTGCCGTTGCGGATATCGAGAGCGCCGCCGGGAGAAGTGGCTTTTTCGCCTTTGCAGGTGAAAGAGCTGTCCACTTTCAGCAGAGTAGCGGTGTGGGTGATGGTTACAACCATCGACTCACATACGGTGGTTTGGCCGGCTTTGTTGGTGATCTTACCAGAGCCAGTCCAAACGCCATTGGTGTTAACGGCAAAAGCTTGGGTGGAGGTAAGGGCAAACAGGGAAGAAGCGAGCACGAGCATCGATTTCATAAGTTCTCCAGAGGGTCCTGTTTCGTTTCGAGAGGTTTACTGCAAGCGGCAGGATTCGTCCATGCTCAAAATGTATTTAAAGCTGCATTATGTGAATTATGGCCAATATCCCCTTTGCGAAACGTGACATTTCAGGGGCGGGATTTCCCAATTTGGAAATGCGGCAATTGCGGCAGCCGAATAAGTACGAGGCCACTAAATAAAAAATAGCTAGCTGCTAATGCGCTCTACTTATTGCCTTGGCAAAGCGATCGAAGGCGCTGGAGTTCTGCGCCTAGCGTTTTCTCCGGCCACTGCTTGCGCAGCTTTGCCAGATCGTCACAGTTCACTCGCCTTACCGCTCTTTTAACCTCTTCAACGCGATAAGGAGCTCGAGGCTCGAGGCGAAACCACATCCGAATCTGGCTTTCAGGAGTTGATTCAATTTTGGCCAACAGAACTTCCCGAGCCAGGATTGTTTCCGCAACGAAGTCAGAAAAATACTTGCTGCCTTGAAGCTCTCGCTGATTGGTATCGGACTCCCATCTCACAACTGGAGCAAAATACTGCTTACGACTTACCAGCCCTTTTGCGATCGACCGTTCGAGATTCAGGTAAAGCAATGCCGCTTCATCACGCCACGCTTCTACTAACTTGAAACGCGGATCCGCTGGATAGCGATCGAGAAACGAGCCGTAGGCCAGTGCTTCCGCTCTTCCGTCATGCGCACCAAAATCAAGATGCAGTGCCCATTGCAGCCAAGTTTGATCATGCTGCGGATCGATCGAGCTCAATGCCCCATGCACTCCGCGCAGCGCGAAAAATTGAAAGTCAGCCCGACCAGGATCAGCCGGATCTAATAGACTAAAAAGCTGCAGACTGTAGGTGGTAAGGGACCGGTAGTCATTTATCCGCTCCAATTCGGTCATTGCCTTTCGCCCCCAGCTTTGCTGAAAGCCGGCTCCATCGAAATGGAGATCAAAGGCAAGGGAGAATCGTTCACAGGGATCACGGCTGCGTTCAAAGCGACTTATTTTTTCCGCGTGTGCCAGCTCAATAAGTGCTTTAGGAGGCGGGCAAGCAGCCTCAGAGTAGATTGGAACAGGTATCAGGATGAGAGCCAGCCATATTCTTTTCATCGCGGCCTCGAAGCCTCTGGCTGGTTCTTCAATCCATCAATCACACGCAGAAGAGATCCGTTCTGGGCCAAGATTGAGGCACGCTGCAAAGTATAGGCGTTTATGCCTGCCACCAGCGCATCAACCTGTGCTGTTGCCACTTCAAAAAGAGAAAGTACAACCTTGAGATTCGAATCATCGATGGAGTTGATCGCATTGAGAGCGGGAAAAATTGTATAACGTAAAGAATGCTCAGTGAGCTGTACTGAGGCCCGAGCCGACCTTAGTCCCAAATAAGAATGCTCCAATGAATTTAGAATCTGCAGTTCTGTAGCTCTTGCATTGAGGCGCGCGGCGTCTTCGAGCAGCTCAGCAGAGCGAAGATGATAGGCAATCCCTCCACGGATCTGAAAGCCAAGGCTCACAGTATAAGTATCTGATTCTTGAGAAAAGCTGGCTCCACCAGACGACAGCTCACTTCGGCCGCGGCTGAAATTGAAAGAGAGCACGGGAGCCAGGCCGGCCATCGCGAGGTGCCACTGATTTCGGGCCATATCAGTGCTTAAGCCTGCTGTAACAAGAGCGGGGCTCGACCGTGCAATTCTGGCAGATTCTGCAACCGTGGCGGGAACCGGAAAAGTAGTGTCGATTTTGTCCCAGGGAATCTGGCTGAGCTTTGCGTTTACTTTTCCTTTGTCTTTCGAAATCTTGCAGAAGTCCTCTCGGCGAATTCGACGAGTCTCCTGGAGCAGCGCCTTGTAGAGTGGGAGCACATTCGGATAGGGCTTGCCAATTAAGCGCTTCAAAGTTGATTGGGCAGATTCAAGCTGGGCCTCTATAGTCTCCAGCTTGAGCTGAACAGCTGTTAACTGTACATCAAGAAGGGCCTTGTTTTCGGGGTTGAGCTGAATTGCGCCAGCCTCAGCGCAAAACTTAAGATTTTCTAAATTGCTTCCAATAGAGCCCACGAGCACAAGCTGGTTGGTACTCTTGGTGAATTCGTAGTGCGCATTTGCGGCCTCAATCGCGAGCTGAAGCTGCAGGGCTCGCATCGCATTCCGCTGAATCTCTTCGGTAAGTTTGATTCCTCGATCTGCAAACCAGGAGGTAAGCGCGATGGAAATGGACGCGCTCATAGAGGTGCTCGCGTTTTCGCTGCTTGGATCCGTCGTATTGCGTGGGTTGGTGCGGCTGCGGTTGATGCCTCCAGAAATTCCTACAGAGTCCCAACGCGCGCCCCTTCTGCCTGCGCGGGTGGCTTCGAGCTCTTTTTCCTTGGCCTTTACGCTAACGTAGTTGCGGGCGGCATTGAGCATCGCAGGATAGGGAGTTTTGTACTGTTTCTCGAGAGCCTCGATTTCTTTTCCAATTCTTCCGTACTCCTCAGAGGGGGGAGCGGCTGAGATGGGATCCTCAGCAAAAGCAGAAAAGGGGGCAATGGAAACAAGGGAGAAAAGAATCACAATGGCGCGCATGAAGGTCCTCTGGAGCTCAATCGTTTCAGTTACAAGGCGAATGAAAACGACTGCTTAGCTTATGATTTCACTAAGAAACGGGTCTTGTTAATGCGGCGCAATGTAGCCGAGGGGCGGGTTGGAATCAACTTGATTTCACCCTCATTGAGGCACCGAGTTCAAACCGGCCCCCTACACGGACATTAAAGCGCGGCCTTGCGTGCCAGGCCTAACTTAACTAGCCGCGAATCGATCCGAGCAGGCGGTGCTTAAGCTGTAGTCCCCGACTTGCATGGAAGAATAAATCCACACAGAAGTTGATAAAAAGTTAATAAAATCAATTAATTATGAAGGATATCCCGATTCTGCGCGAGGAACGTGGCGGGTGAGAGTTTCCTTGGCAAGAACACAAACTGCGCCGCTGCCGCGGGCTACGCAATTCGAACAGGAGTGATCGTGAAAAATGGAATCTCGATGATCGTGGGTGCTTTGGTCGTAATCTTTTTTGCCTTAAAGCGAGGAGTTTTTATGAAAATCATGATGCTTATGTTGGTGCTTTCTTCCGCCCTAATGATGCCTGGATCTGCGCGCGCAGATGAAGAAGATGAAGAGTTTGAAGCAGCTGAGCCATGCAACGCTGTTCAAGCGAAAATATGCAGAGATCAATGCGACAAAGACGCTGGCCCAGCATCCAGCAAAAATCGTGTCGTCGACAAAGGCCTAATGCACTGGTGCAGGCAAGAAGGTCGATCCAAATTGTGTCTAGAAAAATTCAACTGTAAATTAAATTAGTTTTTAAATTTACTCTCAGCGATACCGTTTGTTAATGCAAGCAGCTCTTTGCCGATGGGCCCGAGCGAGCGCGATCCTCCATCAATCTTTCGTGAAAGGATAGCCTGCTTTTTGTAAACAAACGCAGGCTATCTAGGATCCATGCCCATAGGCTCCACTTTCTCCGATGCAATGGGTGCAATTCGCAAAGCCCGAACCAAAACCCCTGAACAAAATTCAATACTCCACGTGGTCAAGGAAAAGCCCGTGCGCCGGGGCGGTCATCCCGCTCGCAGACCTGTTTTTTTCACCAAGGATTTCACTGATTTTCTCGGGGTTGAGTTTGCCGCGGCCGGCCTCCACCACTGTGCCCACGATGGTTCGCACCATCTGCTTCAGAAATCCAGTGCCGCGCACGCGGATCTCGAGAAGTTTCGCGTCCATCTCCGGGCCCGGCATCCAGGGGGGAGTATCTCGCGCATCGCCGGAATGCACGATCAGCTTTGCCTCCAGAATCTCGCGCACCGTATTGGGCACGGGAGTGCCTTTATTCTGGAAGGATTTGAAGTCATGCTCGCCTACGAGAAGGGAGAGGGCTTTTTTCATCGCGTCGAGGTCGAGGGGATAGCTGAGGTACCAGGTGTAGCGGCGCAGGAACGGCCAGTGCACGGGGTTCTTGCCGGTTTGGGTATTGAGAATAAAATAGCGATAGGTTTTCGCCGTGGCGTCGAGCTGTGCATGGAAATCTGCGCTGCAATCCTCGAGGCGCAGGATGCGAATATCTTCCGGGAGATGGGCGTTTAACGCTTTGATCAGCACGTTGGCGGGCAGGTCAGCCTCGCAGCGCATATGGGCTACCTGGGCACGTGCGTGCACACCGGAATCGGTGCGGCCGCTGCCATGGATCACGACCTTCTTTTTACGCAGAACTTTTCGCGCGGCTTTCTCGAGCATTTCGGCTACGGTCGGCATGCCGTCGCTGGCGGCCTGCTTCTGCCAGCCACAATATTCGGTGCCTACGTAGGCAATCGTCAGCCGGAAGTTTTTCTCTTCCGTTTCGCCGGCACGCTCCACCTTCGCGGGTTTCTTGCGGGGCTTTCTGGCGGTCAAGCGCGCTTCTTCTTCAGCAGGTTTTTTTCATGGAGCTTCCAGCTGCGCCAGGCCTCAGCCGCGAGTGAGGAGAAGATGTAGCCGAGGAGAAGGAGGAAGGCCACGATCTCGAACCAGGAGATCAGAGCGATCAGCAACGCGAAGGTGAGTGCGATTGGAGTGAACTGGCGCCGTCGGCGGAAATGGAAATCCTTGAAGCTGGGAAACTTGAACGTGCTCACCATCAGCAGGCCGAGGGCTGCGGTGAGAGCGAGGAAAAAGTGTGATTTTTCTGTGCTCAGGCCCATCTCCTTCGCAAAGAAAAATGCCGAGCAAACTGTGAGTGATGCGATCGGGATCGGTAGGCCTTGGAAGTAGCTTTTGGGCAAAACTTCCGCCATCACGTTGAAGCGGGCTAGGCGGAGCGCACCACAGAGGCCGAAGATCACGGCGACCACGATGCCGCCTCGGCCAAAGGGCTGCAAGGCACAGGTGTACATTAGAATTGCCGGTGCGATACCGAAGCTTACCAGGTCGCAGAGAGAGTCGAACTCGACGCCGAACTTGGAAGTGGTATTGGTGAGGCGCGCAACGCGGCCGTCGAGCATGTCGAACACGGAGGCCAGCAGAATGGCCCAGGCCGCCCGGTCGAAGTTTCCGTCCATCGAGGCGAGGATCGAGAGGAATCCCAGCAGGAAGTTTGCTGCCGTGAACAGGTTTGGCAGAGCGTAAACGTACATACCGCGCTTGCGCATTCGCACGAGCTCGCGCAGCTCTTCTTTATGATAGTTATAATGCTGTGGCGCGATGGATTTTCCCGAATCCTGATTCATCCCTATTGGTTAGCATAGGGGAGGGGAACGGGCAAAACCTACTTCTCGAACTTCGATGGAATGGCACTACACGGCACCGTCTCGCACGCAGGAACTCCAATCCCGCTGCTACCTCTGCTATCCTTTCTTCATGGATAAAACCCAGGTCATCGTGAGCGACATCTATGTCGTTGACCAGCTCACCAAGGAAGAGACTCGCATCTTCGGTGATATGACTTTTGGCCGCGTCGAGGTCGACAAAAATTTCCCGAAAGACACGCTGATCAGCCGCAAGCATTTTCGCTTGCGCCCGACGACCGAGGGAGTACTGATCGAAGATCTTGGATCCACGAATCGTACCAAGGTGAACGGCAAGCTGCTGAAGGCCAATACTCTCTATAAGCTCAGATCTCGCGACGTGATCGAGTTTGGGCAACAGTCGATGCAAATATTCATCGGCGGGAAAATCGTGGGGGCGGCGGCTGATCTGGTTTCAAAGGATTCCGCTAACGTGGATGCCGTGGATCAGTCGTTGGTTTTCGAGAGGCTCGTTTCCGATAAGAAAAAAGGCGACGGGCGGATGGCGGAAATCGAGTCGAACAGCGAAATGGTTTTCAACTCCGGAATCGACGTGGATTCCGACTCCGACGAAGGAATCGCCAGCAAAAAAGACGACGCGATCATCCAGAGCCTGGTTCAGAAGAAAAACACAGCCTGGTATCTGCAGTTTGCAGGAAGCGAGTTCGGCCCCCTGAGCCTCAAGGAACTCAAGGTGGTGCTCTCAAGTAAGCAGTTTCAGGGCGGGGTGCTCTACGCGTTCACCGAAGGACTCGCCGACTGGCTGCCTGTGGACAAGATTCAGAAATTTCTCGACGCTCCTTTGCCTGAATTCACCGCTACGCAACGGATCGGTAGCGGTGTGGCACTTCCAGCGACCGTGCACTGTTACCTTGACAAAAATCGTGAGAGAAAAATCACTGGAAGCTGCCAGAAGGTTGGCCTTTCTGAGATCACGGTGGCGATCAAAGGGGAGTTCAAGCCGCTGAATCTCTTTGAAATAGAAGTGCTGCCGGTGCCTTCGAGCGGGATCGGCAATTTCCGTGCGACCGTAAAGCTCGATCGCTCCAGCGAGAGTGGTGGCAGCCATACGTTACTCTTCATTCAGGCGGCTCCCGGAACGAAGATGGAAATTGAGCGTTACCTGAGGAGCAAGGGGTAGCCTCCGTCTGTTCAACATGTGGTCGTTTTTGACACCGATAACCGGTATGAGATTGTTGAATCTGCAGGGGTTTTCAGTACCTGAAGGGTCCGCCAAAAGATAAAATAGCTTCTCACCCCAGGCCGCAGTACAAAGCCACGTGGGGACCCTGGAGGGATTATGGACCTACGAACCCTGGCACATGTCTCATTTGTAACATTCACTTTGTTTGCCTGCGCTCCTGCCTTCGCGCGAATGGAGCCAAAAGAGGGGGGCGATGCCGCTTCTCCGCGCCTGACGCCACAGCAGATTCTTTCTGGCATTTACCAGCCTTGGAGCGGGCCCCTCGCCGAAGTTCAGAGGAAGCTCAAAGCTGACCGGAACTACATCCTGTGGATCCACGTTCCAGCCCAGCATCCAATGGACCTTCGCTCCAGCGATATGTTTCGGCGCTGGGCTCTCGCCACTCCGGTCACTCAGCTAACGATTAGCCACAACATGGTAGCTTTCCGCTGCCGCAATCGGAACGGCCAGATGGTTACCGGTGCAACCGGGATGACTGGCGCAAGCAAGTTGCAGGAAGTAAAAGCACTGCTCGCCGGTTACGGACTTTCCGTTTTCTTCGCCACCTATACTGACGGTCACCTCAATCCAATGAGTGAAGTGGGCGAGTACGTGGGAAAAAACATTAAGAAGCGCGGTGCAATTTTCGGCGGCTTCGAGGTTTCTCAGGAACAGTGCGAAGCCATGCAGGATTTTCTTGTCGACTTCGTGAATCACCCCAAGCGCCCATTTGAGCGTTTCAATAACCTCGGAGACCCGGAGAAGTTCGAAGGCGGCGGGTGTGTGACCCTCGCCGCTGTGATGCTGAAAAAAGCTGGCGTCCTCCAAAGCGTGATTCCCTCGCTGTATCGCAATATGGAAGCCGCCCGCTATATGCTGGGCGGTAACCTGAAGCCGATCGCTGATGTGGAGCCCTTTCCCACGCCATGGCTGAAAGGGAAGCGGCGCTCTATCTCGCTCAATATGTTCTGGAGCACTCCGTGGAACCTGGAACTCGAGAGCATGCCGGGAGAAGTTTCCTTGAGGCAGATCGATCCTGAGAAGATGGTTTATACACTCAAGCAATTTGCCGGCGTTTATCTTGAAGGAGCTTCGGCGAGGGAACGGGATGCCGCTTCCCGTAAGCTAGCGGTTGGCCCTCTCGGCCAGCGCGTGGTGGTGAGCGCGAACAATCTCGTGGACCCGAGCGGCCCGCTCGAGTGGAGCCGTTACCCGATCAACGACGCATTCGACTCCGAGATGGCCTCGGTAGGGCGTGCTGCGCGAAGTTGGTTCCGCTCACAAGTGCACAGCGGGCACCGCATCCGCCTTGAAGAGGCTCTCGGCCAGCCCGTTCTTCTTCTCGAGAGAAAGTAAGAGCTGTTCCACAAAACGAAAAGGGCTCCGACTCAGTTCACGAGAGGTAGGAGCTCATTCGCGTCGATCGAGAGTCCGCCCAGGTTTCCGCCGGGAAGCGCGTCGGGATACATCACATTGCTCGTGTCGTTATTGTGGCCCATCCCGATGAAGTGCCCGAGCTCATGCGCGAAAACTTTCTTCTGACTGGTGCGGCTGCTTTGTCCCACGCAATCGCCGGGGCAGAAGCTAGTGCCGGGATTCACCATAATCACTGCGCCTTCGATTTGGTTTTCCCTCGAAAGCACTACCGTCTGCGCCGCTATGTTGGTGGCATAGGTCCAGGGAGCTGCGTTGTAGAGCGAGTTCTGGGAAACGGAGTCGCCATTATTATAGCGCTCTCCGTTCCAGTCGCCGCGATAGTCAAAGAGGCGGTAACCCACTTTGCTTTCCCAGAAAGACATCGCTTCCTGAAAGTCAGCTCGCGACTGCGCGTTCGGAACAATCGCCGGGTCGGTATAGATCTGCACTGGGAAAGATTCCCAGCGCGCCGGCCCGTCTTCGTTTTTCTTCTTTCCGCAAGCCGTCATGGCTAAAACGGAAACCCCCAGGAACACGATTCGCCATCCATGGCTCGTCATAGTAGTACCCCCGTACTGGCAAATAGAATCGCAAGGAGGGTGCCACGGGCACGTGCTGTAAGGGTTTGCTTGTGGCAGATTGAACAGGCCTGAATCTAAGTAGATAGGCCAATGTACCTGGGCAGGAAAGCGGGTGGCGGTGCCCATTTGGCCCGGGCAAAACGCTCCCACCGTCAGGGCTTTGACGTAGTGTTTGTCACCCGCCAAATTGGTAACTGTTTCGAGAAATTTTTATATGGCACTTTTCCTGCGCTCGGCACTCCTGCTTCTGCTGTTTTCTTATCCGCATTTTTCCGGCGCCGCGGGAAATGAAAAGGTTAAAAATTTCCGGCAGGCGATCAAGATCGCGGCGAAGCTTCATGCCGAGAATCCATATACGATCTACTGTGGCTGCCGTTACCAAGGAAAAGTAATCGACATCGCCAGCTGCGGCTACCAGCCCCGCCGAAACAAAAAAACTTCTACCCAGCTGAACTGGGAGCATGTGGTGCCCGCCGAGAACTTCGGGCGCAGCTTCGTGGAGTGGCGGGAGGGCGTGCCCGCATGCCGGCGCAAAGGCAAGATGCGCAAAGGACGCAAATGCGCCGAGCGCAATCCCGCCTTCAACCTCATGGAGGCCGATCTCTACAATCTCTGGCCGGAGATCGCCGAGCTGAATCAGCTGAGAAAAAACTATAGTATGGCCGCCCTCGGAGGTGCTGGGAAAAATCCTCCCTACGCCAGCTTTGGCGGCTGCCAGGCTGTGGTTTCAGAACAGAAGTTCGAGCCAATGGACAGAGCCAAGGGAATCGCTGCGCGTACTTATTTGTATATGGACCAGGCGTATCCTGGGCGCGGGATCATCTCAGACAAGAACCAGAAGCTATTCGAAGCCTGGGACAAACAGTTTCCCGTGACCGAATGGGAGTGCAAGCTGGCAAAAAAAATCCGCGCCGCCCAGGGAAATGAGAATCCCATTCTCGTGGAGCGATGCGCGGATATAGCCAAGAAGCCGACGGGCGTTAATTAGCCCTGTGGGTTCTCGGTAGCACGTTTGCGATTCTCTTCTTTACGCTTCTTGCGCGCTTCGCGCTTTGCCGCTTTTTCTTCCTGACGCTTAGCCACGATCTCGTCGCGCTCTTCTTTTACCTTAGCCCGGCTCGCGTGCGCTTTCTCTTTTGCCGCTTTCAATGCCGCGCGATCAGCCTTGTGGGCTTCCTTGGCTGCTTTCAGGTCGGAATTGGCAGCGGGAGGCGCGGAGTCTTCTGCGCGGAGGCTGGATGGTGAGAGGATGCTGAGGCAGAGCACAGACAAAACAAGGCTGACTTTTTTCATTGTTCTCCCGTAAGACGAATTAGTTTCGCTTGAAATAGTTTCCGCTGATTGATTGAGGCTGTCCAGTTTCAGCTTGTTAGTTTCTTACCTGAGGCGGAACCGGATTCGGGTTCGTGCGCTCTACTCGGCCGTAAAGCATCGGCTCAAGCTTGCGGTAGCGGTTAGCCACGAGCTGGAAGATGCTCCAGCCGTGCATCTCTTTCATCTCTTTCTCCCGGCGCATCTGCTCTGCCTTGGCGGCCATCGCCGCCTTGATCTCCGGACTGAGATTCATGTTCCTCGCAGTTTCGAGGTCGTCGAGCTCGGAGGGCGCCGTGGAAGCCGGCATGCGCGGGCCGCCAGCAGGCGTTTCGGAAGCGCTCGTAGGAGAGCCGGTGCCAGCACCGCCTGCGTTGGCGAGGGAGCCGTTATTGGCAGCGTCGGTGATTTTCTTCACGGCATCTGCGGTGCTTGCGGCGCTGCCGGCGGCGAGGCCTTCAGCAATGCGCGCACCTAAGTCAGGAGAAACCGCATTCTTAGGGGCGTTGGCGAAGATGTCTTTCGGAGCCACGCCGTTTTTCAGGGCCTCCACGAACTTGTCTCTTGGGATGCCGTAGTTTTTCTCGATCGAGGAGAGCGCCGTATTGATTGGCTTGCTATTGAAGTCGATCGAGCTGCTGCTGGCTGTCATTCCGTCGCCTAGGTTGGTCGATGTAGTTTCACTTTTAGGATTCGTGCTTCCGGGCGTAATGCTGGTGCCGTAGTTGCCGGGATCGTAGCCAGCGCTCGAGAGGCCGCTTTCGCGCCCAGAGGAAGTGCCTGATTTTTTCTGGGCGGCAGCGGCGGCAAGCAGGCCGAGCAAGCCTTGTGCAATCTGCATCGCTCCCATGGCCACTTGCTGCATGTTTTGGGTGGACTCGCCCTGCGCAGTATTGTTGTTTCCGTCAGCGATGGATCTTAGGCCTTCGCCGGTTGCAGCAGTGGAGCCCGGATTCAAAACGTTATTGACCACGTTTCCGAAAGAGCCTGCTTGCGGTGCAGGCGCCGCTGGTGCTGCTGGAATGACAAAAGGAGCTCCAAAAGCGGCAGACATTCCGGTCGAACCCGCCAACGCTACAGCCAAAGCACGCGAAAAAAGGCTGAATGTAAATTTACGTGAATTCATCCCCATACCCGACGCCTCTCCCAAGGCGATCGTTCCCTTAGTCCTATTTTATCACCCGTTTAGCATGGCCCGCTAAGGGATTTATCGGGCCAAAAACGCTGCCGCTATAGCTACTTACCTAGGGAAAACGAGTCTCGGAAAGGATACGCCCCCGTAAAATCGAGATGGCGATTCACTAGCTGCTTTTCAGAGCGGCGAAGATCTAACAGCTACCTTCGCAAACGGGGGTGAGCTCGCACTTCTTCTTGCCTAGATTTTTCTTCAGATCGTTGCCGGCGGCTTCGCGGTCTACACCTTTGCCGTGGGTGTTCACGTACTTGTCGTCTTCGTCTTTGGTGACGCACTTGCAAGCGCAGATTTTGGATTCTTTGGCGGCGTAGGCGGAAAAAGAAGCGAAGGCAAGCAGCAAACTAATGAGCAAGGTCTTCATGGTTACTCCATCTTATCATCAAAGATCAGGTTCGTGATCAGCGCCCTCGGCGTAACGTCGAAGGCGGGGTTCCACACATTTTCTGTGGCGGCACCCCGGCTCACTTCGAGAGGATTTCTCTCCTCGATCGGGATCTGTTTTCCGGTGGGGCAGGCGGGGTCATAAGTGGTTCGCGGCGCCACTATGTAGAAGGGGATGCCGTGGTACTTTGCGAGCACGGCGAGGCTGTAGGTGCCGATCTTATTAGCGGCGTCGCCGTTCACGGCGATACGGTCGGCGCCCACAAACACGCGGCTCACTTTGCCCTGGCTCATCAGGAAGCCGGCCATATTGTCGCAGATCAGGGTATGAGGCACGCCGTGCTTCTTGAGTTCCCAGGCACTGAGCCGTGCCCCTTGCAAAAGCGGCCTTGTCTCGTCGACATAGGCGTGGATCTTTTTGCCTTGCTGATGGGCGCGGATAATCACGCCGAGGGCGGTGCCAATGCCTGCGGTGGCGAGCCCGCCGGCGTTGCAATGGGTGAGAAGGCTTTCGCCGTCTTTTACGAGCGCGGCGCCGCGGTTGGCGAGGGCTTCGCAGAGGGCAACGTCCTCGGAAAAAATGGCTTCGGCTTCGCGCACGAGAAGCTCGGCGCTTCCGGAATGCGCTTCGAAAGCGAGCAACATGCGGTCTACCGCGTGCATCAGATTTACGGCTGTGGGTCGCGACTCGCGAAGCGCCATCGCTGCCATACGAAATTCTTTGGCAGAAACGCCGGTTTCGGCAAGCTTTGCCAACGATAGAGCAGCGGCTACGCCAATGAGGGGCGCGCCTCGGATCGCGAGGCATTGGATAAGGCGAATGGTGTCGGTAGGAGTGGCGCATTCCACCCAGTGCTCTTCCGAGGGCAGTTTGGTCTGGTCGAGCGCGAGCAATTTACCGTTCTCGCATTTGAGTGCCATCGAGGAAAAATTCTTCACAGGGTTCGGTCCCCTAGGGTTTTGCGCAGCTCGCGGAGCGCGCGCACTTCATGTTCGGGAAGAGTCGTGAGCCCGCCCAGCTCCTGGGCTGTTTTCAGGATCAAAGCGGAGTGCTCGATTCGCTCCATACCGTTGTAGGCTTCCTGCAGGTCTTCACCCCAGCTTAAGGCGCCATGGCGGGCAAGGATCAGCGCGCGGCAGGAAGGCAGGAAGGGGTGAAGGTTCGTGCCCATTTCGATCGTGCCGGGGCGCGCATAGGGTACAACGGGAATGCGCCCGAGGGCCAGAATAAGTTCCGACATGCATTCGGCGGGAAGTTCTTTCAGGTCGGGGCGGGCGATGGTCCAGGCGATCGCGGTGGGCGGGTGGGCGTGTACCACGGCTTTGGCGAGAGGGCACTGCCGGTAGACCTCGAGGTGCATGAGGCGCTCGCTGGAGGGTTTGCCTTCGAGGATTTCGTTGTCGATGGTGATGATCGCCATGTCGCCCGGGCTCGTGCGCGATTTGTTCTGGCCGGCCGGGGTGATCATGATCTCGCGTTCATTGAGCCGCACGCTCACGTTACCGTCGGCAGCGGCCAGGAAGTTGCGGGCGTTCAGCGCCCGGCAGGTATCTACGATTTCGGCGGCGATCTGTTTTCTTTGCACGAGCGCTATCCTATAGCGCGTTAGGGGATTTGTCGTCTAATTTGCTACCGGCCAACGTGTGCCCCTTTTCGTTCGCCCGCTACCCAAAGAATTGAGAGAATGGAGAGAATGCCGGGCAGGTATTACATAACCAAACAGGTGGGTAAAGACCCCGTCAGCGAACTATTTCTCGCGCTCGACGCCACGGATAAATCCGGCAAAGGCACGGAATTTCATCTGCAGCGTTTTCGCGGGGAATTCTGCTCCAAAGAAGCTTTCGTAGCCGCACTCGAGGCCGAAGCCACAGTGGAGCTTGGTCTGAACCAAGAGAATATTCTCCGTCTGCTGGATTTCGGAATGTGGGAAGGCCTCTCTTTCCTGGTTTACGAAAAGCACGTTTCGCTCAGCCTTACCGAGGCACTTGCGATCACCCGTGCTGCCGGGAAAGCGATTGACCATCTCGTTGTAGCCGGAATCGCCCTGCAGCTGCTAGATGCTCTGGTCTACGCCCATGCCGTGGGAGACGGAAAGAAACACACGGCATTCCAAAGCGGATTTTCTCCCGACAGCGTTACGTTTTCAGGAGATGGCAGGGTGAAGGTGCGTGGGTTCGCTCGCATGGCTTCGGGCGCGGGAGCTCGCCCGAGCTTTCTCGATATGGCGCTTGGCCGGATGCCCTATCTTTCTCCGGCAATCTGGGCCGGGCACCGCGCAAGCCCAGGTACTGATCTCTATTCGCTGGGGGCCCTGTTGTGGGAGATGCTAGTGGGGCAGCCGCTCTCGAAAGGCGGCGGAAGCAGTGAAGGTGCCCCTCCTGTTTTCTCATTGCGGCCAGACGTGCCACGCGAGCTCGACAACTTTGTCGCGAGGCTGTTGGCGGCTGAGGAAGATCAAGCATTCGCTTCCGCGGCCGAAGCCAAAGTCGCGCTCGACAAAGCTCTGTTCACGTTGAACGCAAAGGTGGGAAAAAAAGACCTCTCAGCGTGGCACAAGAAGCTCCGAAAGCTAGACCCGAAGGCGGGCCTCAAGGAAGAGCACGAGGGCACCTCGGGAGAGCGCAAGGTGATCGCCGAGGTGGTCGCGAACCGGAAGTTGCAAGTCTTTGACACTAAGGCCTCCGCAAAAGAGGTGGAGCCAGTAGTGGCAGCCATGGCCACTCCGGTGACCAAAGAGGAGGCGGCTCCCGCCTTCAACGCTTGGGACAAAAATGTAACTTTCAGAGAAGTTCCAGATACCGAGCCTGAAGAGCAGCTGGCGAAAAATGCGAAGAAGAAAAAAGTAATAAGAATGATCGCTGCTGGACTAACGGTGCTAGCTGCAGTCTGCGGAGTTGGATTATTTTTTTTCTACAGCGATGGATTGCTGCTGAATGCGCAACCCGAAATACCCGATACCAAAAGTGCCGTTCCGCGTGAACTTCTTGCGGTGTTTGCTTACCAGAGCAATGGCTCGGTAGTGGTACAGGGTGTGCGTAACGAGCACGCGAAAAGTTTTGCGCACGGCTGCGGGGAAGTAGGGCGCCCTTGCATTTGCGACTATCTCGTGGCCCCCGATGATACCGATGCCTCGTCAAGCCAGGAAGGAGTTTACAGCGCGAAGTATAATCTCGTGCAGTGCCCGGAGAGTCATGGCGCAGAGAAGTTCGTGCGGATCTCTAGCAAGGAAGAAAACGCAAAGACATCGAACTCCGTGCTGATCCGCAGCTCCCTCACATGGAAGCACGTTCTCGGCCCCGACTTAGTAAAGGCGCGAGTGCGCTGGGTGTCGCAGTTCAGCTGTGACCGCACTTTCGTAGAGGGTGACGGCGTTGAGGGAGCAAAGTTCAGCTGCCCGCCGTCGCAGAAGCTGTCGCTTCTCGTAGGCCTCTTTCACTACTATTCTTTCCGTTCTGAAGAAGAGGGCGAAAAAGGTGAAGCTATACCGGTTTCAACCGATTCTGTATGCGGAAATGCGGCGATCTCCCCTTATCGTTGCCGCGATGGAGGTAAACAGGTGCTTTTTGGTCTCTATAGAAAAGAAGAGCCTCCGTTTACGATGCCGATTTCACTTACGCGCGCCCCAGTGGGGGAGGAGCTGATTTCGGTCTATGGCTTCGCAGCCGAGCCCGATGCTAGCGGCATTTGTCCTGCCGGCCTCGTGAAAGTTCGCCAGTGGACCTCGACTCCCGCTTCAATTGCGGGCACTACCTTCGTGAATGACATCGGGCAGCTCAACGACCGAGTGCTCGAAAGTCTCGAACCCAAAGCATTTTCTCTGACTCGCCAGAAGAATCGCTCACCTTGCGACGGCAAAGGGGACTGCTCTTTCGCCACGTTTGAGGATCCGGTGGTGGCGCAAGCCACGTCGTATACGCAGGGTCTGGAGGCTTGTGTGTTGCCGCCCTACTTCCTTACTGCAGCTGACAGTAATGAAGAAAAGCTTCCGGGAGCCGTAAAAGAGAAAAGCTTCGAAGCCACAGTGCGCATCAAGAGCGTGATTCCTGCGTTCGAAGCCCGCGTGAACGGGAAAAAGGTTGAGGTGAAGAACAACGCGATTCTGGTGCCGGTGAATGAAGAGCTGAACATTGAAGTGTACAAGCAGGGGTTCATGACCCAGCGCTTTACCGTGCCGCCGCGGGAAAAAACTTCAGAACCCTACGAACTCGAAGCGGCCTCTGTGCCGGTGGTGCTCGGGAATGTCGACTTGGCCTCGTTCCCTCCCTCGATCGCAACTTTCTATCTGGGCGGTGATAGAATTTTTTCAGGGCCGACGCCCGTGAATGAAAAGCTGCCCGTGGGAAAATATCGCGTGAAGCTGGTGGACAAGATCGGTACTGAAAACGAGATTACGGTCACTGTTGTGGAAGGAAAGACCGTGAGTGTGGATCATTTGATGAAGAAAAAGGACTGACGAGATTTTTGGAAAGTATGCTTGGATCGGCAGAGCTACATGAAGTCGAGACGAAGGCACTTAACCAAGATTCATCGCGCCTCTGTATAAAATTATCTAGTCCGCAAGCCTGCCATCTTCAATTTCCATTAAGGCCGACCATCCGGGTCAAATTGGCGTAACGGCCATGATGATATCCTGCCCGCCCGGTAAGTTAAATGAAGAGGCGCAGATATGGAACTATCAACGAAGGAAATTGGGCAGCGAATTTATTTTATTCGCGGGCATAAAGTAATGCTCGATAGTGATTTGGCCGTATTGTACGAGGTTGAAACCCGTGCACTGAACCAAGCCGTTCGCCGGAATGTCGACCGCTTTCCCGATGATTTTATGTTTCAACTCTTCCCAGCGGAGTTCGAGTTTTTGATGTCACAAATTGTGATATCAAAAACAGATCCACGCGGCGGTCGTCAAAAACTCCCCCTTGTTTTCACCGAACAGGGGGTGGCGATGTTGTCTGGCGTGCTGAAGAGTAAACGAGCCGTTCAAGTGAACGTGGCCATCATGCGTACCTTCGTAAGGCTCCGGGCCATGCTAGAGACAAATACCGAGCTTGCTAAAAAGCTCGAGCAATTGGAGCGGAAGTACGACCATCAGTTCAAGGCCGTATTCGATGCCATTCGGCAACTCATGGCTACGGGACTACCGACTGCGCAGAAGAAAATCAAGGGGCTGCGGGGGGAATAGTCAGGAGTCCAGTGCGACATTTCCTTGGGTTCCGGTGGCGACCTACAAGACTATACTTGGATGAAAAGTATTGAATTCACCAGTAGAGGAAAACTTACATCTCCTCAAGCTTGCGAAAAAGCTCCGCTTCAATAAAGCATGCAATAGGTGAAAATAACTTTCTCCAAAGTGACCAGGAATCGCGGCATTGGCATCTTAGGATTGAAACAAAGGTGATGCAGGCGAAACTAGCCTCCTCAGCTAGCGATTTTTCCTCGCTCATTTCGATTCTGAAGAAAGATCCTTCACGCCAGTGGCGACAAAGCGAAGTGTGGCTCTCGGCTTGGTAACCGCATCGATTTCAGCCTGCGGGCGTTTGGCGTCTTTCAAGAGGTGTTTTTGCTCCTCTACTGACTCCACATGTTTTACGTAGCGGCCCCGCAATGCGACTTCTTTACCGGCCAGTTCGGTAGGAACGAAAAATCCATAGTCCTTGAAAGTGACCCGCATCTGCTCTCCGGATTTCGCACCCTGCACTGTCATCCAGCAGCCTTTCTTGGGGCACACTTCGGCAATCGTTGTCTTGATTATTGCATCCCCGGTCTTTGGCGAGGACGAGATCGGCTGCGCGGCTTTCGCGTCGAAATTCACGTCGCCGTATTCGCCGGAGGCATTAGGCGCTGGCGGCTGGGTCGCTTGCGCCTTTGGATTTTTTGGCGGCATGGCAACTTCGTCGCTAGCAAAGGAAATGTTTGCGGTGAGCGCGATCAGAAGTAGATGACGAATCATGAAGCCTCCAAAAAAGTGAATGAAACAAAAGTCGAAAAAATTTGGTGCGCCCGGAGAGATTCGAACTCCCGACCAACTGGTTCGAAGCCAGCTACTCTATCCAACTGAGCTACGGACGCACGCTAGAGAAGAACTTATTTCTGCCAAAGCGGTGCGGGAAAGTCCAGCATTTACACGCCAGCGCGATCCCGAATAGCCTAGAGATATCATCCTATCGGATTCTTCCACTCGGTCATCGTTTCGCGTATCAGCATTTCCAGCCATGGCTAGGCTTGGCTGGGTTACACTGGTAGGAAGCCCTTTTTGGGTGAATCGGTCATGGAGGATCGATGTTCCTACGCGCGCTCGCGCTTCTACTTTGCGTGTCGGCCACGATGGCCTGCAGCAGCCTGCGAAAGCTTACTCACGTGGAGACCCGCGAGCTCGCTTCCGTGCGTACGGAGCTGAACGTGAGCCCCTTGCGGGAGCGGGTCGCAAAAATCGAAAAGTTTGCTAAAGCGTGCCCGTCGGAAGTCGCGGAGCTGCTTCCCCAGCTCGCGCATGAACGTGTGGTGTTTCCTCCTTGCCCCGAAAAACTGGTGGCGGGTTTCGAAGCTGCGAAGGATGCACTTCGGCCTGAAGAGCGGTCGACGATCGAGGAACTCCTTGGCAGCAATTGCCGCTCGCTTCCCGACGACTTCGGCTCAAGCCCGCTCGACTCACTGATTGAAGGGGTGGTGCCAAGGCAATCAAGGGGTGGACGTAATCGCGAAACGGAAGCGGAGGAGCTGCCAGCCGAACATCTCTTGCAGCGGATGCGGCTCAGGGAAGGCCTGCTCGAAGTGCGCGCGCTGCACGAGCCGCTCGAGCAGTGGATTCATATCAATGGTGAGTTTGTAATGCCGGAAGAGGAACTCCTTTTCTTTGACCGAATCGTAAGTCATGAGAAGTGCCGCATGAGCGATCAGGAGGTAGACCAGAGCTACCGAACCCTCCACAGCCTGGAGGCGCTGACTCGGGTTCAGTCTGAAAACGAGCCGCAGCGGAAAAAAATTGAACGCTTTCTTTCCGGAGTTCATAGGATCATCGATCGTAAAATTCGGGAGTATTTTTCCAGATGAGAAACCGAGCTCTCGTGCTGACGGGTGGGGGCGCGCGTGGCGCCTATCAGGCCGGGGTTTTGAAATACATCGCAGAGAATATTCCCGAAGCTCATTTTGAAACTCTGGTGGGATCAAGCTCGGGCGCGATCAACATCGCGGGCCTCGCCTCCTACGGAGGAAATATCGCGGAAGCCGGCCCCGGCGTGGCGGCGCTCTGGAGCAAACTGGAAATGCGCGAGGTTTTTCACACCGACTTTTTCTCGCTCGCAGGAATCGGGATTCGCTGGCTTTACGACCTTACCATCGGGGGCTTTCTCGGTCGCCCGACAGCCCATCACCTGGTGAACACCAACCCGCTGCGGGCGCTTCTGAAAAGGATATATCGGCCCGAGCGCCTTGCTGAGGCGATTGAAAACGGAACCCTTCGCACCGTTGCCGTGAGTGCAACGGAAGTGTATTCCGGCAACCTCGTGACCTTCATGCAGACAAAGAACCACAAGTCGTGGCACCGGGCCCGCCGCCACTCGGTGAATACAAAGCTTACTGTAGAGCATATTATGGCGTCGGCGGCGATCCCTCTGCTTTTTCCTGCTGTTCCAGTGGAGAACCGCCAGTATGTGGACGGCTGCATTCGTTCCACTTCGCCGCTCGGCCCTGCCACGCGCCTTGGCGCAGAGAAAATTCTCGCGATCGGCGTTCGCCGCTACTATATGCGGGAATCAGGCAACTATCATGAGCTCACACCGCGAAAAGAGGAGCCCGCCCCGAGTGCTGCTCAGCTCGGCGCGCTTATCCTCAACTCCCTTTTTGCCGAAGCGCTCGATGCCGACGTAGAGCACCTCGAGCGCCTGAACGCCATGCTGCCTGAGAAACGGGATGGTTCGTTCGGGATGCGGCAGATCGAGGTGATGACGATTCGCCCCTCAGAAGACCTCGGCGAGCTCGCTAAGGCCTATTCCGACAAGGCGCCCTTTTTTGTGCGCTTTCTCCTGCGTGGCCTCGGCTCGGAACGAGGCCGTTCGAGCGATATCCTTTCTTATCTGCTGTTCGTGCCGGAATTTCTCGAAAAGCTGGTGGAGCTCGGCTACGAAGATGCCAGAGCAGAGCACGATGCCCTCTCGAAGTTTATCCTCGGCTGAGGTATCCTCAGCGGATGGAAATCTATCTCGTAAGGCACGGTATTGCTGAAGACAACGCGGATACGAATACGGATGCGGACCGTCGACTCACCGCCGAAGGCGTAGCGAGAACCGGGCGCGTTGCGAAAAATTTTTCTAAGCGGATTTCCGACATCGAGCTGATTATTCATTCGCCCTATAAGCGTGCCGAGGAAACCGCGAAAATTTTCGCTGAGTACTATCCTGACGCCGAGGTGAAGGAAGGCAAAGGACTCACGCCCTTCGACAAGGCGAGAATGGCGATGCCGCTGCTGAGCGAGCTCCCGCAAGGCGCCAAGGTGATGCTCGTAGGCCACGAGCCGCATCTGTCGTGTCTGGCCTCCTTGCTCATGACGGGGTCGGAGCATCCGGTGCTGGAGTTCCGCAAAGCCGGAATTGCTGGCCTCGCCTGCACTGGAAACCTGCAGCACTGCTATTTGATGTTTTTGCTGACGCCGAAGTTTTTGGCGTAGGAAAAAATAACGCACTGCGAACTCGGCGCCGAGTTCGCAGTGCGTAAGAAACTGATTCAGCTGCAGCCCATACTGTTCCCGCAATTCAGGCAACGGTAGCAGGCACCGTTGCGAACCGTGGTGTGTCCACAGGTGGAGCAGGCGGGCGCGTCGCCCATGAGGTTCGCGTAGAGGGAATCTGCACCACTCGCCTCGTCGTAGCCTTCGGCCTCCACCTTCTCGTATTTTCCTTGGTCTGCCCCTCGGGCGGTGTTCACTTCCGCTGGCTTCGGAACATCCAGGCCGGGCAGGGTAGGCTGCGGACCGCGCTCCTGCTTCACTGGTTTCACGTGCACGAAGTCAGTGCGGCCAAGGTATTCCATGCCGAGCACGCGGAACACAAAATCGACTACCGACGTCGCGCTCTTCACGTTCTCGTGGTCGCACATGCCGTTAGGCTCGAAGCGAGTGAACGTGAAGGTTTCCACGAACTCTTCGAGCGGTACGCCATACTGCAGACCTTTGGACACCGAGATCGCGAGGCAGTTCAGCAGGGAGCGGAAAGCAGCGCCTTCTTTGTGCATGTCGATGAAGATTTCGCCGAGCTTTCCGTCTGTGTACTCGCCCGTGCGCAGATAGATTTTTTGCCCGCCCACCTTCGACTCCACCGTGAAGCCCGTGCGCTTCTTCGGCAGGGAGCGTTTTTGCGGCTTCGGGATCATTCGCAGTTCTTCCGCGCGGGCCGTGGCGCGCGCGATGATCTTCTCGAGTTCCGCTCCGCTGATCTGGGAAAGATCGGCGTCTGCGAGGTTCCTGGGCTCCGCGGCTTGTTTATCCTTCGAAGCGCTCGAGAGCGGCTGGCTCATCTTGCTGCCGTCACGGTAGATCGCTATGGCTTTCAGGCCGAGTTTCCAGCCTTCCATGTAAATCTGTTCTACGTCTGCCTTGGTGGCTTCTCCCGGGATATTCACGGTCTTGGAGATCGCGCCGGAGAGAAAAGGCTGCGCCGCTGCCATCATTTTCACGTGGCTCATAGCGGAGAGGAAACGCTGGCCTTTGTTGCCGCACTTGTTTGCGCAGTCGAACACCGCGAGGTGCTCGTGCTTCACAATCGGGCTGCCTTCGAGCGTCATTCGTCCGCAGATCACCTCGTTGGCTTCGTCGGTCTGGGCCTCGGTAAAACCCATCTCTTTCAGCAAATGGAAGCCGGGAGCCGAAACCTGCTCGGCCGTGAAGCCCATCTTGCGCATGGTCTCTTCGCTCACGTTGTAGCGATTGAAGGCGTGCACCAGGTCGAATGTGCCGGAAAGCGCCGCTTCCACGCGCTTGATGTCGCTGTCGTCGAAGCCTTTTTGCATCAGGCTGGTACGATTGATGTGCGGGGCGCCTTCCAGCGTGAGTGTGCCCACTACGTATTGGATAATAGTGTGGATTTCACGTGCCGAATAGCCGAGGCGCTTGAGCGCCGCTGGCACGCTTTGGTTCACGATCTTGAAGTAGCCGCCGCCAGCGAGCTTCTTGAACTTCACCAGCGCGAAGTCGGGCTCGATCCCGGTCGTATCACAATCCATGAGGAGGCCGATGGTGCCAGTAGGCGCAAGTACGGTGGCTTGCGCGTTTCGGTAGCCGTGCTTTTTCCCGAGGTTTAGTGCGCGAGAAAGCGCATCCTTCGCGGCTTCGCGGAGGTATTCGGGGCAGGCGTCGGGAATCTGATCAGCCGCATCCCGGTGCATCTGCATCACCTTGAGCATCGGCTCTTTATTCTTCGCGTAGCCCGCAAAGGCTCCCTTCACGGCCGCGATTTCGGCGGAGGTGGCGAAACCCTCCCCGTGCATGATCGCGGTGATCGCACCGCACCAGGCGCGGCCGGCGTCGGAGTCGTAAGGAATTCCACTCACCATCAGCAGGGTTCCGAGGTTCGCGTAGCCGAGGCCGAGCGGGCGGAAGTCGTAAGAGTTCTTGGCGATCTTCGGGGTGGGGTAGCTCGACAGGCCCACCAGTATCTCTTGGGCGAGGAAGAAGGTCTTGCAGGCGTGACGATAACCCGCGACGTCGAAGGTTCCGTCGTCTTCGAGGTACTTGAGTAGGTTAACGGATGCAAGGTTGCAGGCCGAGTCGTCGAGAAACATGTATTCAGAGCAGGGGTTCGAGCCGTTGATCTTGTCGGTGTTGCTGCAGGTATGCCACTTGTTGATTGTGGTGTCGAACTGCACGCCCGGATCAGCGCAGCTCCAGGCCGCGTTCGCGATCTGGTCGAAAAGGTTGCGCGCCTTCAAGGTCTTGTGAACTTCGCCGCTAGTGCGGAGTCTGGTTTCCCAGTTTTTGTCCTCAACTACGGCGTGCATGTACTCGTCGGACAAGCGAACCGAGTTATTGGAGTTCTGGCCGGCCACCGTGCGGTAGGCCTCGCCATTGAAGTCGGAGGAGTAGCCAGCCTCGATCAGGGCCGCCACTTTCTTCTCTTCTTTCACTTTCCAGTTCACGAACTCTTCGATCTCGGGATGGTCCACGTCGAGGCTCACCATCTTGGCTGCGCGCCGCGTGGTGCCGCCGCTCTTGGTAGCGCCAGCGCCACGGTCAAGCACTTCGAGGAAGCTCATGAGCCCGCTCGACTGGCCGCCACCGCCGAGTTTTTCCATCGCGCCTCGGATCTTGGAGAAGTTCGAGCCAGTGCCCGAGCCGAACTTGAAGATACGCGCCTCGTTCTTGGCCAATTCGAAGATGCTCATCAGGTCGTCGTCAACACTCTGGATGAAGCAGGCCGAAGCCTGCGGGCGCGAATAGGAGTCGGGAGTCTCTTCGGTCTTGCCGGTTTTTTCGTTGTAGAAGAAGTTGCCGCCGCTGCCGAGGATTCCATAGCGGTGGTAAAGGCCTACGTTGAACCACACGGGCGAATTAAAGGCGCCGCGCTGGGTGACCATAAGATAAGAGAGCTCCGCTTCGAAGCTTTCGGCGTCGGCTGGAGTGGCGAAGTAGCCGTGCTTTTCCCCGTGCTCGCGGATCGTATGTGCAATTCTATAGACGAGCTGGCGCACGGTGTTTTCTGCGCCGCCAGACTGTTCGCTCGTCGCGCCTCCGGCGCTTTTTGGAACGCCGGCCTTGCGGAAATACTTAGAGATCGCGATATCGCTCGCGAGCTGTGACCAGTCTTTAGGAACCTCGGCGTTCTTGGTTTCGAAAACTACCGAGCCATCGGGATTGGAAATCTTAGAAGAACGCTTTTCGTAAGTGATCTCATCGAGGGGATCGATGCCAGCGCGCGTATGCAAGCGCGGGAAAGTGAGGCCAGTCTCAAAGTCCTTTCGGATTCTCTGCTTGTCTTGTCCCTTCAGCAGCGCGGGATTGGTCCCGGTCTGTTTCGCTTGTTTGCTTTTCTTGTTACCTTGCGCGTCGGCTCTAGAGTCCACTAAGCCCCCCTTAACGTATGAGTCCACCAGTAATGCTCATTTACCTGTTAGAGTATACAAGCCGAAAAGCCTTGGGTAGAGCCGCTCAAGGGCTGCCCTTAAAAAAAATCGGAAAATTTTTCAAAAGATTTCCACAGTTGCGCCGCGTTCGGCGCAGGGAAAATTCCGGGCTTTTTCATCCAACGTATTGATTCATTTCAGATTGCTGCAGAGAGACGGATAGGGATAAGTTGCCTCGTTCAAAAACGGCAACTAATTATTCAGAACCAGCTTGTAATGCGAGAGAACGCGGATTTTTCAGGCCCATGAATAGTGTAACTAAATGCTGCTTACACATTTCCCTATGAAATTTCAGAAAAGCACGCCGCCGCCGCCGAACGTGATCGAGTAGATTGTATCTTCCCGTGCGCCTTTTCGAGCCACTGAGTTGAACACGCGCTTCACCGAACCCTGGATGCGCACTCCGCCCACGCTGATGCCGGCGCTGCCTTCTGCGAAAGGTGCGCTCTTGCCGGTGTTAATGAGGCGATAGCCTCCGCCCAGGCCGAAGTTCGCGCTCGCACCTTCGGTCAACGGAAGGCTCGTGGTGCCGATCAGGGAAGAGTCGAGACCATAAGCCGCCGGCAGGGTGCTTCGGATGCGATAGAAAGGTGCGTTTCTCCACTTGAGCCAGGGAAGGATGAAGTAGTTTACCCCCAGCTGCACTTCGGTGTAAGTAGTGGAGCCATTAGAGCTGCCGCTCGAGCCACCGATATCATAGGTTACCGTAGGAGGCTCGGCGGGCTCAGCGGCTGCGATGCACTGGCCTGCGCCGAGCGTGAGAGAAATCAGAGCGATTCTATGGAAGAACTTCATCTCGAATCCTAGCGGATCTTTTCTCGTGCCCGGTTAAGCGAAGCCGCGAGGCCGTGGTAAATATCGTCGGTACGCAGCTGAATCGGGAAGCGGTCTTCCTCGAGGGCGCGGGTGAACACGAAGATCATCGTCGACATATAGCGGCTGATCTGCAGGCCGATCACGAAATAAATCAGGATCGAGGCTATGGTGGTGAAGAGGGTCGCGTCCTGCAACACGTCTTGCTGGGCGTTGAAGTAGTGCTGAGCGGAAGTCATGCTCGTGTTTTTAACCAGCTGGATCGCCATGCGTACGATCTCCTGATAAACATTCACGATCGTGTTGCCCATCACCATTCCGGTGATAATGCTGAGCCCGCCAAAGGTAACGGCGAATTTCAGGAAAAAGAAAACGTTCGGCATGAAGTTTCCGCCGGTCTCCTTGATCTGGTTTGCGCCGCCGTTCTTCACGCGCAGGGCGAAGAGCCAGATCACGCGGTCGAAAAAAGGGCTTTCGGAAAGCATGCGCGAGGTTGGGCGAAGGGACTCGGGGTTCCGCGAAGCGGTCTCGACAATGCGAGAGGCGCTTACGAAAGGCGCGCTCGCCCAGCGCATCACTACAATGGAAACAATTGCTGTTACCACCAGCTGGAGCACCAGGTAGCCGGCCATGTTCATTGTCTCTGTCTGTACGGTTGTGTAGTAGCCGTCGCGCACCTGCTCGTTCACGAGCATTCCGTTAGCTTCCAGGAAATATAGATTCAGCTTGGCGAACACAGAGAGAAGCAGCAAGAGGAGCACGCCGCATAGAAAGGGAACCATTGTGAGAAGCAGGGAGTAGCGAAGGTGGTAGCGCGCGACTGGCCCGAGTGGGGTGGTCACGTTGCCTTTAAGTTTTGAGGAACTGCCTGTTGGGGTTTCGATCACTTGTTCCATATGCGCATATTCCTTCATTGATAGCCGGCCAGCCATGGCCCGCGGTCATTTCAAACTAAAAAGGTACTCCTACATTTCCTCAGGAGCCTTCATGCAAAGCAAGCCCAAAGTATTGCCGAGCACCTGTTGAAAAGCAGCCACCAGGCCGAGCCTTTCGCCCACGTCCTCTTTTGAGGCTGCCGTGTCGAGAACTTTTACCTGCCGGTAGAAGCCGTTAAACGCTTTAGCGAGATCGATGGCGTAGTTAGCTACGATAGAAGGTTTATTTAGACGGCGGGCACCCTCGAGCGCCGCTTCGAGCCGTCCAAACTGCTTCATCAGCGTCTGAGCTGCCTCCGAAGCTTTCAGCACCGGAGAGGAAGAAGGCAGGCGAGGCTCAAAGCCTTTCTCACGGGCCTGACGCAGAATCGAACACGCTCTCGCGTAACTATACTGCAGGTAGGGGCCGGTATCGCCTTCGAAGTCGAGCACCCGGTTCCAGTCGAACTCCACGTCTTTGACGAAGTCGGTAGAAAGATCATTGAATACGACGGCACCAACGCCCACGATCTCGGCGGTGCTCTGCTTTTCTTTGAGATCGGGGTTTTTGCTGTTGATGATCTCGAGAGCCTTGTCGCGTGCCTCATTCAGCACTTCTTCGGCCAGGATCACCTTGCCCTTTCGCGTGGAAAACTTCCCATCCTTGAAACGGTAGAGGCCGTAGTTCACGTGCTCGAGTTTCTCCGCCCAGGCATGCCCCATTTTTTTCAGCACGCCAAACACCTGCATGAAATGCAGCCTTTGCTCGTTACCGACTACATAAAGGCAACGGTCAAATTTGAAGTGGTCGTGGCGCCAGATCGCGGCCGCGAGATCGCGTGTTGCATAGAGGGTAGTGCCGTCGCCTGTGATTACAAGGCAAGGGGGCATGTCTTCGCCGAAGCTCACTACCTGAGCGCCTTCACTCAGCTCGAGCAGCCCTTTCTCTTTCAGGTCGGCGACGAGAGAATCAATCTTGTCGATGTAAAAACTCTCACCGATATACTCGTCGAAAGAAACGCCTAGCCGGTCGTAAACCTGATCGAGGCCCTCGATGCTGAGCTCGCGGAATCGTTTCCAGAGCGCGGTGAGCTCGGGGTCCTTCTCCTCGATCTTTTTGAAGAGCAATCGTGCCTCTTTATCGATCGCCGGATTCGTTTCTTCTTCTGCTGAAACGCGCACATAGAGAGAGGTGAGGTAGTTGAGGGGGTCTTTCTCTAGCTCCGTCTCGTTACCGTAGTGTTGATAAGCCCACGCTACCCGGCCGAACTGGGAGCCCCAGTCTCCCAGGTGATTCACCGCGATCACGGTATGGCCCGTGGCCCGGTAGATATTGTTCAGCGCCTGACCGAGAATCGTGTTGCGGAAGTGGCCGATGTGCAGTTCTTTGGCTACGTTCGGGCTGGAGTATTCAATGAGCACTCTCTGGCCGTTTCCCGTGGACGAATGGCCAAAGGCGGCGCCCTTGGCTTTCACACTGCTTACGATCTGAAAGGCCGCATCGGCGCTCAGGCGAAAGTTGAGGTAGGGGCCAAGTGGCTTAATCCATTGGAAATCCTCGCCAAGCTTATCCTGCAGCTTTTGAGCAAGGTCTCCAGCGATCATAGGCGGGCCCTTGCGAAGGGCTTTTGCTACCTGGAAGCAGGGAAAGGCGATATCTCCTTTTTCCGGATCCGGGGGCGTTTCCAGGAGGCGAAGCACCTCCTCGTAACGAAGGGGAGCCTCCGTGCCGAGAGCGTCCGAGATCAGCCGAGCTGCCTTCTCCAAGTATTTGATCATAGGGGCAAATCATAGCAGCAACCTCATGTATTTTCCAGGCCAAGAAAGGATCCCAAAAAGAGAGAAGCGGCTCAATCGAACGGGCCGGTAAGCCGATGAGCATAGTAGGTAAAAGCCAAAATGCGTACCGCCCGATTCCAGCTAGTGCCCATTCTTCTCCTGCTGTCGCTCTCCGCGTGCAGCCAGAGCCCGCGTGCGTGGTGGGTTTCGCTGAACAAAAAGGCCAAGGAGCTCAATCAGCTCGAGGCGAGTCACCACGCCCTGGCCCAGGAACACGCGCGACTGCAGCGTAACTATTATCGCCTTGAAGCCGACTACATGGAATTGCGCGCCAAGGTGGAGAGCAGTGAAAAGGGCGAACATAACTTAAAGGCCACTGGTTCTCTCACAGGACGCGTACCGTCCTCGATCGCTTACGAGATCCCGAAAAACCTCCGCACCGAAGACGAGCTCGCTCTTGCCTATGAGCATTTCAAAGAGAAGCGATTCGCCGAAGCCGCGGTCACTTTCGAGAGCTTTCTGAAAAAGCCGGAGAGCGCGGCCCTCGTGGATGCCAATGCGATGTATACCGCCGGCGTTGCCTGGTTTGAGCTTGGGAATTTCGTGAAGGCGAAAGAAAATTTCGAGGGAGCGCGGCAAAGCGCTTCCGGTGAGCAAAGAGAAAAGATCCACAAGAAGGTGGATCTCTGGATGAGGGCCATCGACCGGCGGTCCTCAAAGCACGGAGGATAGAATGAAAAACGCACGGAAGCTTGGCCATCTCGCATTTTTGTTTCACTGCACGGGCGCTTTTGCGAGCGACCACCATGGGCAAATGGAGGATCACAAGATCCTGCCGCCTCCGGCAAAAACCGCCGAAAAGGCCGACGGCCCCGTTGTGGCTATGGACGCGGAGCATGCGCGCAGTTATCGCGCTGGTGAACTGATTACCGCCGGAAGCGAGCCACTTCGCCTCGCTTCACGTACCAAGCTGCGCGCGGAAATATCGCCCCGTTCCGTAGCTGAGTTCGACGATAAAGGAATGTTCCGCCTTCTTCGCGGCTCCGCCGTGATCGAACAAGGGGAAGAAACCGCCGTGCGCACTCCCGGAGCCCGCGTGGAGTTCGTAGGGAAAAGCGTGGTTTCTTACGACCACCACGAGAAGAGCTCGAGTGTGTTCGTTCTCGAAGGCGAAGCCCGCCTCGTGAACCCGGCTCAGGCAAAAAATACCCTCAAGCTCAGCCGCTTTCGCGGTGCCACGATGGTTGTAGGAGAGGTTCTTCCCCAGCTGGTTCGCCAGCTCGACGTGGGCGGTGTGCATACCTGGCTCTCCGGTTTTTCCTGGCCCAAAGCCCGCCGCGATTCCTTGCTCAAGGAAATGCCCGGTGAAAAACTCACTGCTTCGGCAGAAGAGCCCGAACATCTCAAGGGCGCCAAGATCGAAGACTACTTCTCCTCGATCGAGACGACCGATGAGCTGCAGCAGCCTGACTACTATCAGAGAAAATTCGAAGATCCTGACAAGTCGATTGCCGACGCCAATTCGAAGCAGGGCGCAGGTAGCAAAACCCTGAGCCCGGAAGAGGCCGCGCTGATTTCCTTGCCGAAAACGCAGATCGATCTAGGCTTCGATCTCGGTCCCGAGTTTCTCTCCAGTGACCAGAAGGCCGCAGAGGTGGCGAAGGTCAGCAGCGAGAACAAAGCCTCCCATCGGGGGCCGGCTTCGGTATCCAAGGCGGAAAAGCCGAAAGCGGCTAAAAAGCAGGTTCGTATGGCTGAGCAAGGCGATCCAGAGGTGAATTTTGTTCTCGAGCGCCTTCGTCAGGTGAGAAGCGGCAATCCCGTGTATTCTCAAGCGCCGGAGCCTTCGCGGCCCACGCGGGCACCGTCATCAGTGAGGGAAACCGCCGTACCTGATCCGGTATACGACTACTCTCAGAACTTCTAGTTAGCTCATCCTCCCGGACTCGCGTATCCTTATAGGTAGGATGCGCGTTTCCATGGATGGAAAGACAATCCGGTCTCTAGCCCTATTTCTCTGTTTGCTTGTGCCTGGATTGGCAAAAGCGGCCACGGTGGAAATCTCGGGTATGCTCGCCATCAGCAAGTCTGATTTCGCCGATGGCTATAAGAGTGAGCAGCGACGCTACACGGGCTCAATGGAGTTCAAGTTCACGTCGGTGTCGGCACTTGAGTTCGAGTACACCGATTCCAAAACGCAGACATCCTTTCCCACCACACTCGGCACCCTTCTGGTGAGGCCCACCAAGCAGACGATCAGCTACCGAGACCAGATTTATTCCTTCAACTGGGTGCAGAACCTTGTGAGCTCCAAGTGGATCATTCAGCCTTACGTAGTGATGGGTGGCGGACGAATGGTGCGCAAGGCCACGATCGCGTTACCTGAGTTCAACTACTCTGAAGACTCCACGCAAAACGTGACAAGCGGCACCGCCGGCGTTGGAATTCGCATTTTCCTCACCAAGAGCCTCGCGTTCAAGGCCGAGATGAAAACGTACGTGCCCAACTTCGAGTTCAAGAAGTACAAAGAGAACCAGATGACGAGCTTTGGCTTGTCGTGGATGTTCTAACTTAAATTCTCCCTGTACTATATTCAGTACAATGCGCTTCCTCCTCTTCGCCCTTCTTCCAGTCCTCACCGGCTGCTCTACTGCTGGCTACCTGCTCGATACGTCCATCGGTCAGATCAAGCTTTTCAACAAAGCCCGGCCCGTGAACGAGGTGCTCGCAAGCCCGTATACCTCGCCCGCCACCGTGCACGGTATCGAGGTTGTGAATCAGGCCAAAGCCTTCGCCGGCTCCGACCTCGGCATGAAGATCACGAAAAACTACGAGACCTTCGTGCAGCTCGACGCCCCTTGTTTGAGCTGGGCTGTATCGGCGAGCGATCCGATCGAGCTCGTGGAGAAGAAGTGGAAGTTTCCGATCGTAGGCGAGGTTCCTTACCTCGGTTTCTTCACGAAAGAGGGCGCCGAAAAAGAGGCAGCCAGGCTGAAGGAGAAAGAAACGCCGAGCCCCGATACGTGGGTGCGTTGCGTGCCGGCCTTCTCTTCGCTTGGCTGGTTCGCTGACCCTCTCTATAGCTCGATGATCAACGGCAAAGATCATCAGATCGTGGAGCTCATCGTGCATGAGAGCCTGCACGCTACCGTATGGGTGGGAAACAGTGTTGACTTCAACGAGAAGCTCGCCAACTTCGTGGGTCTCGAGGGCAGCGTGCGCTGGATGGAAAAACAGAAGGGCGAAGCGGGAGTCGCGATGGTGAGGGAAGAAGTGAGGGGCGAAAAGGTATTCGCCGATTTCATGCACTCAGCCGTGGAGCGCTACAAGAAAACCGTGAAGGATCTCCCAGCGAAGGAAAAATTCTATCGCGAACTTCTGGCCGACTACGAGGCTTTCGTGAAAGACAAGCAGAAGATGCTCAAGTTCACCCCCGTGCCTGCGAAGTTCGCGGGCTGGAATAACGCCGCGCTGATGGCCTATGGAAATTACTATTCCGACATGTCGGTATTCGAGGCCTTGCTGAAAAAGTGCGAGGCCAACCTCGGCCGCTTCGTGGGCTGGATCAAGAGTGAGCAAAGCAAAGGTGACAGCGGTTTCAAGAGCGATCCCGAAGCGTATTTGAAGAAGCTCGTGGGTGCGGGGGATTGTACCTGATTAAAAATAGCGAAGGATTTGCGATAGGATTTCGAGTCTTAGGGGCGATCTTTTATTATTCTATATTCCCCAAACAAAAAACCCTCCCGTTCAGGGGAGGGTTTTTCCTATGGAAGAGCGAGCTTCAAACTAGCGCGAAGCCTTCTCGATTTCGTTGATATAAGCCATCGCATCGCGGAAGCTGTTCTTCATCGAAAGTATTTCAAGCGCCGTCTTGCCAGGATAAGAGTAACCCATCACTTCCTGGGAAACGAAGAGAGCCGTTCCTTCCAGGGTAGCTCCTGCATAGAAGCCCTTGGAGCGGGAATAGGAATAAACGGCGTCTTGCAGGCTGTAGTTTGTTCCACCGGAAGCGTTCCGTCCTACGGGGCCGGCCGTGAGGCCGAGGTTGGCGCTGAGTGTGAAGTTACCCTCGGCGAGCCGCTCGGCGGCATCACGGGTAGTGAAAACCAAGGTGAGCTCCACGCGCTGTAGGCCGATCTGGAAGCCGTAGGTGCCGGCGGCCAGGTTCAGAAAGATCGGGGCGCTCCACGAGTTGTCTGCAGTACGACAAACCGCGAGGCCGGCTCCGCCTTTACCACCGAGCACAAATCCGCCGTTGAGCAATGTGATACTGGCAACGCAGGAGCTGGCGCGCAGGAGATCGGCGGGAATGGCTTTATCTTGGTTTGCAGAAAGCTCTTGTATAGCTGCCGTGGCGTTGCGGAGGCGGGTTTTTGCGTCAACTAGTTCGGCAGAGGCGGATTGAGAAAGTAGAGCGAGGGCTGCGATAGTTCCAAATAGCGATTTCATGGGGAGATGCCTTTCTAAAGAGTAAGGAAATTCTGGGAAGGGGAAGTTTTCATCAATGCGTGCAGGTTGTTTACCTAAGCGAGGCGCAATACAACAGGCCATTTCGTGCCACTTTTGTAGTAAGTCTGGCAAAAGTGCCGCGTGGTTTTGCTGGTGTGACATTGCAAAAAAATCCGCGGATATCTCAAAGAGAAAGAGACCCTCCGCCTTCGCGGGGGTCTCTTTTTCAGGAGTTCCGGGATCCTGAGAAACCGGGTACCGAATTTGTTACAATGCTTATTTAGATCGCCTGGGTGCTGCTGGTCTGTACGATCAGCTTGCCGCTCCAGTTGTGGTTCGAGTAAACCGCCTTACGACAGCCTGGGTAGTTGTTGTAGAGAGGGTTCGTCGGTACATACTGCGTGCCATCGAAGTAGTAGAAGGGGTTCGGGGCGTAAGTGCAGTAGAAGTCGTTCTTCGGGCTCTTGATCGTGATCTGGATGTTCGAGCCGGGTGCGATGTAGCTCGACATGTCGATAACGTTCGAGTTCTCGTTGATCTGTCCGTAGGTATAGTTGCTGGAAGTATACTTCGGGGTGAACTCTGTGCCGTTCGTGCTCAGGGTTACAGCGAGCTCGGTGGCGGAGTGGAAGTTGTTACCCTGGGTGGTGCCTGGTACGAACTTCACTTTCAAAACGTTGTCAGTGGAGAAGGCGGGGGTGATCGCCGTCTGCGAGCCGGTCAGCGTGAACTCGAAGCTTAGAGGCGGGTCGAGTGCTACGTTGGTGTTCGTAGAGGTGCTGGTGCTCGTGTTCGTGAAAGTGGCGGTAGTGCAGCAGCCCGGGCCTGGGGAGGTTACCGAGGCGGTGGTGGTGCTATTGTCAGACCTGCTCGTTTTACCGCAGGCGCTGAGGGAGACCGCTACGATGAAGGCTGCGATCATCATGTTTGGCAGCTTGTAGTTCTTCATAAATCTAAACTCCTGTTTCAACTTTCATCGCGCTTGCACTTACGGTCATCGGGGCGCTGTTTCTAATCGTTATAGGTGACATCGCAAGCGCTATGCCACGGCGGGTAAATTCCGGATGCTGGGAAAATACGCAGAGGAAATCAGGGGATAGGAATCAGCTCCGCGAGAAACGCGACGATTGCTCAGATCTTGGGCAGGGTGATCGCTGTCTACTTTCAGTGCACCTGTCCTGAATGTGACAGGGTGCCTTCGTTGTTTTTGCCTGTTGGCTGCGCTACTAAGAGAAGAAACAAGGGAGATGCTGATGCAGAAGATCGCGGTGAAGGTGAAGAAGCTCGAGAATTTCCACGGAGACCTCCCTAAATATGGAACCGAGCACGCCTCGGGCTTTGACCTCGTGGCCCAGCTGCCGGGAAAGCTCACCCTGAATCCAGGCCAGCGCGCCCTTGTGCCTACGGGCCTCAGCTTCGAGATTCCGCCCGGCTTTGAGATCCAGGTGCGCCCTCGCAGTGGCTGGGCCATCAAGAAGGGTGTTTCGGTGGTAAACACCCCCGGAACTGTAGATGCTGACTACCGCGGCGAGGTGCAAGTGGGCCTCATCAACTTTGGCCAGGAGCCTATGGACATCCTGCCAGGTGACCGAATGGCTCAAGCTGTTCTCTGCCCCGTAGTGCAAGCCCAATTCATTGAAAGCAAAGAACTTTCTTCGTCTGAGCGGGGAACCGGGGGCTTTGGTAGTACCGGATTCGGTAAGGAAAACAACGCTCCCTCGGGAAATTCTTAAGATATCCTTAAGAACCTCTAAATTTCTGTAAACAATTTGGCCAGGCGTGGCCGAGTTCTTAATAAAAATAAGGGCCTACTCACTGTACACACGGTAGGGGCCTGGCCGAGTTATACTGTATCTAGTTAGTCAGATAAGGGCTTGTCTGTGCTGACGGGGGGATACAAGTATGGGCCTTCGGGTCTCCACAAACGTACCGTCGATGACAGTACAAAGAAATATAGCCACCAACCAGAAAGAGCTGAATCGCTCCCTTGGCCGTCTGTCTTCCGGACAACGAATCGTTACCGCCAGTGACGATGCCGCCGGCCTGAGCATCAGCAATAACCTCGAAGCCGAAGTTCGGGGCCTCCGCCAGGCGATGCGCAACGCGAACGACGGCGTGAGCTTCGTGCAAACCGCGGAAGGCTCCCTCAACGAGGTAAGCAATATTCTGATCCGACTGCGGGAGCTTGGAGTGCAGGCCGCCTCCGATACCATCGGCGACGAAGAACGCGGTTTTATCGATAAGGAATACCAGAACCTAAAACAGGAAGTGGACCGCATCGCGGAGGTGACCAACTTCAATGGGCGACAGCTGCTCAATGGCTCGGGCGGTGAGCTTTCCTTCCAGGTGGGCACGCACAAAGGCGACAATAGTGTGATCGTGTATCGTACCGACGAAGCGAACGCCACGGCTTCCAAGATCGGGATCAGCGGAGCCAGCGTGAGTTCCAAGAGCGGGGCGCTTGATAGCCTCGAGGACGTAGATAAGGCTCTCAGCACCGTAAATGGTTACCGCGCTTCGTTAGGCGGCACGCAAAACCGCCTTCATTCGGCAGCGAACAACCTTGCGATTCACACTGAAAATTTAGCGGACGCCAAGTCGCGAATTTCTGACACTGATATTGCCGAAGAAGCGAGCAGGCTCGCCAAGTATTCGGTTCTCCAAAACGCTGGCATCGCGGTTCTCGCGCAAGCCAATGCAGCCCCTACGAGCGCTCTTAAGCTTCTGTAGTGGTGCCAACACTTTGGGGCCATGGAGTGGCCCCACCAATTTAAGCCGGTTCGCTCGAACCGCAGATCCCCACCCAAGGGGGCTCCCCCAGAGCCCCCGTTCTTTATTTTATAGATCCCACCAGGTAAACCGGCGGACTTTTGACGGTACGCCCTGGAGAATCTCCTCTAAAGCCGGGGGCTTCCGCAGCCGATCCGTCTTTCATGGAGAACACTATGCACGGAAGAAAGTGTTTTATTTTAAGCGCAATATTAACTGCCACTCTCGCAGGCTGTTCCGGCAATTCGCTGATGAAGCCTGACTGCCATTCCTGCACTGTCGAAGAGCAGGAGTGGAAAGAATTTTCCTGGGGTAGCCTCGAAGGCAAGTGGAAGGGCACTGTGGAGAATATCCGCAATGAGCGCGATCAGGCCAAAAAAACCAAGACGGAGAAAGCCGCCGAGTTTACTTTTGTGAAAGCCACTGCGTTTGGCACCTGCGCTTCTCTTCCCGCGAACGCCATCGTGCTCAATGGCCTCCTGTGGGAGCAGGGCAGCGATTCCGGTGCCCGCGAGTATGAAGCCTTTATCCCTGCTGACGATGGCAAAGTGGCCTATGGCCGCGTGTCCGTGAGCAAAATGAACAACAAAGACTTCTGCCAGTTCCGCCGGCTCGGCCGCGTGATGGGCAAAAATCGGCTGAATCTTCCGACCGTGAGCTTTTCCGGCCGCAATGCTGTTAGTGGCCGCGGGATCGCATCCAACGACGGAGCTCAGGCAAAGGAGCAGGACGTAAGCGTCGAGTTTCTTCGCTTCGCCCCCCTCGAGAAGCCCACCGCCTTCCAGGCCGACGGCCGCAAGCCCGCCAGCACCAAGGAACAGGAGCGGCCTGCGCTCATTTTCCGTGTGTTTAAGATCTCCACCGCTGCCACTGGGAAGCATGAATGGGTCGGTACGGAAGAGTTCATCTACCGGCTCTGGAAATCGCAATAGCTGACCGTTGACGGAAATCGCCGCCCAAGACTTGGAGGACTGTCTAAAAGTTAGACAGTTCTTCTGCTTTCGTGCTCTGCAATTTCAATAAGTTATGTTTGGGCATCGCTGATGCATGGATTTGCTCATCAGGAAGGGGGCTTCCAATGGCGCAATTAATTTCGATCTTTGTGCTCGTCGCGGTGATGTTCAGCGCTTCTGTCGCTGCTGCTGGCCCCGCAGCGGGCGACCAGACCGCGGTGGGAAGATTTACCGCAAACACTCCTTGCGAGGGCGGGAACCACCAGAGCAAGGCCGGGCCAAATCCGAAAGACCACGTTTGGGGCGTGAACCAAGTCACGATGCTAGCTGTTGCTCCAGATATGTACCATAAGATGAAGGGTTGCAAAGGCAAGCTGGATGGCAGGGATGTGCAGGTACTCGATCTGTGCCCCGCGAAATCTTGTGGCAGCGGTCTGCGGAAAATCGATCTCATGATGCCCTGTGGAAAAGGATCTGTAGATCCTCCGATCAAGAACAAGACGATCACTTGGTCAGGGGATTGCAAAATTAACGGTAAGCAGCAGCATTCTGCAGAAAAAACAAAAAATAAGAAGCGTAGAAAAGGAAAAGGGAGCCGGCGCGCGCTTAATGAGCTGCCTGCAATTCCCGCAATTCTTGTGCTCGCAACAACTTCGGTGGAGAGGCAATGCGTATTGGAAAAGGTACGCTTCGCCTGAAAGTGGTGGAGTCCACGATGGTAGAATCCCGGCTCATCCTGACAGAACGGAAGGCCATTGCCGCCACCTTGCTTCTCCCCTTTGTCGGATGGATCGGTCTTTTTCCGATCGAGGAAACTCACGCAGCGGCTGCATCAATCGATGTGACTTGCGAAAACCCGGCGCAGCTCGACGGGCGCATTCAATACTGTTCGCAAAATGAGTTCGCGGCCGAAAGCGCCAAGGAGTGCCAACGCAAGGTCGTGGAATCCATCGAACTGGCCAAGCGGGAACTGAACGGTTTTTATCAGATGGCCGACGCCGGCACCATTTCGCGGCAGCAATTTAAATTCCAGCACTCCGCCTCCGACTACGCTCAGACCCAGGATAAGCTGAATACTCTGATCGACCAGATTACCGACAATATGCTGTGGGTAGCGGAGTATCCTACGGTGATGCTCGATGACCTCGATACGAGCGAAACGTCGGTGCCGTGCTACCTCAAAAATTATGAGGTGGTAAAAAGCGTGGTCGAAGATCTGGACCAGAAGATTACGGAACTGAAAATGACCGAAGCAGCCATAGAGGCGCTGAGGTCGGGCAGCCACCGCCGCGACGGCGAGGTGAGCTCCCTGAAAGAAAATTCCGTGCTGGCACAGGTGGCGCAGATTGGCTCCGGAACTTCGAAAAACCAAGCCAGCGACGTGACTGGCACGCTCGAGGACAAAGCCAAGCGTCGGAAAACGCCGCAGGTTACCGCCCTCTCGGGAAAAATGAATGCTTATTCCCCCCAAAAGGCCCAAAGTTCGCAGTCCCAGATTACCGAGGTCTTCAATGTGCGGCCGGAAAACCAAAATAAAGGTTCGCTTGCGTCCAGCACTTTTGGCGCACGAGCGACTTTGATCAACAGCAATGAGAGCGCGCAGAGAGACTCGGCTTCCGTGGGCGGAATTTTCTGGAAAGAGCCCGGCAGCGAGACGGCGATTGAACTCGAGCTGCTCGGCGAGGTGCAGAAGCCGGACGCGAATGGCCTGGCTGGCGCCGTTGGTGTGAGCGGTTCTCATTCAGCCAGGACTTCTGGCTCTGTAGAGAATTTCTCTGACTCTTCTGAGGCCAGTTCGGTCGCCTCCGACTCCGCGGTAACCTCCTTTGTTCCGTCTTCTCCGTCGTCTGTCGGGAATGGCGCTTCCTTGACGACAAACCTCGCGTCGAACACGCAGGCGGATATAGCTCCAGCCACATCAGATGAGAGCATTTTCGAGCAAGTTACCCGCCGTTATCAGTCTACGGCGCTGTTCCGCCGGGCCAGGGTCACCAGCGTGCCGCTCATGTCGTTTGAATCACGTCTGCAGCGTTGAGCTCACGCCTTTAAAGCGCGTGCCATGGATTTTCCAAATTTGGCGCCAAACCGCTCGAAATCACTGCTTTTCTAATTTGGTTCGCCCTCAAGCTTTCCCGAGGATATGGCGAACAAAGGGTATGCCCCTTTTGATACTCCTAGGTCTGCTTTCCCTGCGCAGCGTTCCTGCCTTTGCCCAGCAAGGCGATGGAAGACCGGTTTCTCCGAGTCCTTTCGTGCAGGTGAACATCGACGAGCAGAACGCTTGCGTGAATTCTGGGGATGCCAGACGTGCTACGGCCGAGCAACTTTGCGGAGACTGGACCCACGAGCAGTTTCCCGCATTCCGGCATCCTACCGAAACTACGATTCTGCATGCGAGGCTGGAGTGCATCAACTTCTACAGGATTGCGATTCGCCTTCAGAATATCTTTTGCTCTTACGGTATCGACGCGGCCCGCTTTGCGGCAGCAAGCAATGTTCAAGCGCAGAAAGAGGAAGTAGGGGTACAGAATGTTTCTCAGCACGCTGTTGCCTCCGACAATCGAGTTGTTGCAGGGGTAAACAAAAAATACATGGAACGAATCGCGCAGGTTACCCAGGAGTTCGGCAATGCGTATCCTGGCTATGCAAAAGCAATCGGCAAAGTGAACTCAACGGCTGGCGCCGACCTGATGAGGGAAGCCGGATGTTATATGAAGTCAGCGGCAACCAATCTTGACCTTCATTCGCCGATCCCGGCCCACGTGAGGGAGCTTCTCGCAATCAACGCCCATGCCACCGCTTACACGACCCACAACTACGTTATGGAATTCTCCCGAGAAAATTACAAAAAACTGAGAGAAGTGAAACAAGAGGCGGAACAGAATTACAATAAGGCCGACATGAACGAGCTCGGTATCCCTACCCAGTTCGAGAAGACGATAGGTGAAGGAGGAACGGGGATACAGATTACGAACGCGCCAACTCCGGTAGAAGGCGCGGCCTATAGCGCATTTCAGCAGCTGATCACTGACGGGATCAAGAAGAAGTTTCCAAGCCTTCCGGGCCCCGGCGCCTCGATCGTGGGTGGCGGCGTTGTGGTGGCGTGGCAGTACTACCAAAGCAAGACAATCCCGGTTCCGGAGACTGCGGCGACCTTCGTCGGAATGCTGAATCCCTATGCGGGCATGGCAGCGAACATTCTGGTGGCCGCCTATCGAACGTCTGAACAGAATCAAAGGAACTACCGCGACTTCAGCAAGGTGAAGCTCAAGGAGAACGGCAGGCTCAGTGCGCCCGAGCTGGTGATGCTCTGGGGCGCCTCTCAGTCGTCGCCTAGGCAGCCCGATGCGAAGAAGGTGTGTGATGAATCGGCTAAGATGGCTACGGAATGTTTCATCAAGCGAGCACAGGGAATCGGGTCCTATGCAGGCGAAAACTGTTCCATTCCAGCTCCGGAGATTCAGGAAGAAAATCGGCGCAAGCAGGCGATTGCCGCTCTCAAAAGGAAACTGAAAATTCCCTAGGCACTCACAGGCTGTTCGAGTAGCAGCAGCTTTCCGCTTTTCGTGATCGCGGCCCGCACACCGAGGGGAAGCGGGTCGTTTTTCTTTCCATGGCCGACTGGCAGTCCTGTGAGAACAGGGATTCCCAGAGGCTCGAAGCGTTCGCGGAAAATTTCCTTCCAGTAGGTCTTCTCGATTTTCTCTTTGTAGACAACGTCGGCCTCGAAGTCGCCGAGCAGAACTCCGTTCAGGCCGTCGAGCATTCCTGCATTGTGCAACTGGGTCAGCATGCGGTCCACTCGATATGGCTGTTCCGCACAGTCTTCGAGAAACAGGAAGCAGCCGGAGAGGTCTGGCTGCCAGGGCGTGCCTACCATGGTGGCAATAAGGGAAAGATTTCCGCCGAGTATGGTGCCTTCCACTGCGCGCGTGGGTGGTAAGAGAAGCTGTTTTTTGCTCGTGGTCCATTCGCTCGTATAAGAATTTTTTCCGAGCTTGATTTTGCCGGCGAGAAATTCGCGCAGGAGGCGGTCGACGCGCGGGGTAAGTTTCGAAAAGCCAGGCGTGCCTGGCATCGGGGCATGGAGAGTAGGCAAGCCGATTTTTTTGTGGAGGTAGAGGTGGAGCCCGGTAACGTCGGAAAAACCGATAAGGAGTTTAGGGTCTCTTTTCAGCGCACCGGCGGTGTCCCATGCGTCGAGAAGAGGGAGTAGTCTGGTAGATCCGTAGCCGCCGCGCGCGCACCAGATTGTGCCGATCAAGGGATCGCGAGCGAAGCTATTGAGGGCACCAGCCCTCTGCACATCGGGACCGGCAAATGTGCGGTGAGAGCTTCGCACTTGATCGGCAACGCAAACGGGTACCTGCCAGCGAGCGAAGCGAGGCAAAGATTTTTCCAGATTAACTTGATTCACCACGCTGGACGCAGCGGCGATGCCGACCATGCGTTTTAAGCGGGTTCCAGGTATTGTTGTGCGATGCATATTAAGCGATATTGTTGCGCCGAGTAAAATGCGCGACTTTCTCCAGTCCCTTTTAGGTTACACCAAAAAAAAAATAGTGTAATCAAGTAGGACTGACCCGAAGCGACCTTCGAAACCATCGGCTGGAACACGTGACCAGAACCTCGACTAGAGCATTAAATCGAGCCAAAAAATCGGCTCCGCGCGGTAAGATGGAGAAGGCCTTGGCGCGCGCCGGGAAAGTTCCCGTGAAGGCAAAGTCGAAGGCGCCGAACGCGAAAGCGGTGCGCCTCACGAAAGTGGCGCGCTTGAATAACAGCAACGCACAGAGGAAAAGTATGGCCTCAAAAAAACTGACAAATGAAAAGCTGCGCGAGATCCATTCCACGATGGTGGAGTCCCGGGTGCTTGAAGAGCGCCTGATCCGTATGAACAAGGCGGGTGAAGGATATTTCTGGATCGGCGGCCCCGGCGAGGAAGCATTCGCTGTTCCTCTCGGCATGTTGATGCGAAAGGGCGAGGGCATCCAGTACGATTACCTTCACTCTCATTACCGGGGATCTCCGACGGTGCTCGCCCTCGGCGGCCAGAGCATCGATGCGATCCGCCAAATGCGCGCCGTAGCCACGGACCCCTATTCAGGCGGCCGCAACTTCGTGAACCACTACGCGATCAAGAAATGGAACATCGTTCCTGTATTCTCCGTAATCGAAGCGCAGTACCTGCAGTCTATCGGCACCGCGCACGTGCAGCGGGAAAAAGGATGCAAGGGTATCACCATCGTGACCGGCGGCGACGCCGGCACCGCCGAAGGAGACTTCGCTTCTGCCCTTGTATGGAGCTCCCGCCCGGCTGGCACGCTGCCGCTCCTGATGATCGTGACGAACAATAAGTTCGGAATCTCCACTCCCTGGGAAGGCCAGCACGGCGAGAAGAACGTGGCCGATCGCGGTAAGGCTTTCGGCATCCGCACCAATATCATCAACGGTAATGATGTTTGGGAAAGCTGGGAAGCGCTGGAAGAGGCGATGGAATACGTGCGCACCGAGCGCAAGCCCTTCCTTCTCGAAGCCCGCGTGAGCCGCCTTTACGGTCACTCCTCGGCGAGCGGCGCGCCACGATGGAACGAAGAGGATTGCCTCGAAGTTTTCGAGCAGAAGCTCATCAAAGCCAAGGTGATGACCGAAAAAGAGATTAAGGCCGTGCACGAGAAAATGACGACCAAGATCACCGAGGCTTACAAGCAGGTGCAGCAGGAAGCATTCCCGACACCCGAGAGCATTTACGATCACGTGTGGGCCGAGGAAAATGGGGATAAGGGCCGCGATTCCTTCGCCGCCGAAATCGGCATCGACTTCGCCAAGAACCCGCCTCCTCCGGCGCACCATTAAACGCTTTTTGATTTAGAAGGAAACACGCATGGCATCGATGGCACAAGCAATCCGGATGGCTCTCCGCTACGGCGAAACGAATATGGACGTTACCGATATCTTCGGCGAAGACGTAGGCCCGCCCCTGGGCGGAGCCTTCACCGTAACCCAAGGTCTTTCTAATTCCTGGAACTGCCCGCTCGACGAGCGCGGCATCGTGGGAATGGCGACCGGAATCGGTCTCGCGGGCAAGCGTTGCGTGGCCGAAGTGCAGTTCTGCGACTATATCTTCAATACGATCGACCTTCTTAAGCTTGCCGGCAACGCCTGCTGGTCGAGCAACGGCGAATTCAATATGCCGATCGTTGTGATGACCCCCGTGGGCAGCGGCATCCACGGTTCCCTCTACCACTCGCACTCTTTCGACGCCTGGGCCTCGCGCATTCCCGGCTGGAAAGTGGTGATGCCCTCCACCCCGCTCGACGCCTATGGTCTCATGCTTTCCGCGATCGAAGACCCGAACCCCGTAATGTACTGCATCCCGAAAGCCCTCATGCGCGCCCGCGGCGAAGAGAAGATCCCTGGCGAACCCGATAGCGACAAAGAGCTTAAGGCGATGATTGACCAGCCTGTAGACGCCGCCGCGCTCAAGGCCTGGAAGCCAAAGTGGCCCAAGCTCGAAAAGTATATGGTGCCGATCGGCAAAGCCAAGCACGTGCAGGAAGGCTCGCACGCTACGGTAGTTTCTTACGGCCGCCAGATGCCGCTGATCGAAGAGATCGCCCGCCGCCTGAAAGCCGAACAGGGGATTGAATTCGACGTGTTCGACCTTCGTACGATCTATCCGTACGACTGGAACGCGATCAAAACTTCCGTGGAAAAAACCGGCCGCGTGATCTTCGTGAATGAAGACACCGAGATATCCAACTTCGGCGAGCACCTGCTCCGCCGCACGTGCGACGAGCTTTTCTATTCCCTGAAAGTGCGCCCGCGCATGCTTGCTGGCAAGCAACTCCCTGGTATCGGGATTTCTCCCGTATTGGAAGACGTAAGCGTGCCCCAGGCCAACCACATCGAAAAAGAAATGATCGAGCTCGCTACAGAGCAAGCCTGAGGGTGAATGGGACAATTTCAGGACAGTGACCGCCGCTTCCTCATGCAGGCCTATAAGCAGGCCCAGGAAGCCGCGCGTCCCCCCCGCCGTCTCGGGCAGCGGCCGGAACCCGCCTGGTCTGCGCTCCTCGCGGACGGCGAGAACGGCATTTCCTCCGCCATTTTTTCTCCCGGAGACCAGGAAGACGCCGTGAAGAAACTCCTGCCTGGTTTCGATGTTTCTAAGCATCCGAATGCGACTCTCTACCTCACTCTCGAGCCGAAAGCCGGCTTCGATCGCCTGCCTCCCGTGACCGAAAGTGTGCGTCGCCTCGGCGTGAATCGCGTGGTGATCGGTACTCTTGATCCCGCGCAGCGCTACCGAGGAGAAGGCAGCCGCACGCTCGAGCAGGGCGGCGTCGAGGTGATTCTCGCGGACGGTGAAGAGGCGCGCTGCTGTCAGTACTTGATCGAGGATTATTCCAAGTGGCTCTCGCGCGGGCTCGCCGTGCTCCGCGCCCAGGTGGAGCTCGCCGCTGAAGAAGATGGCTCCTTTGATTTGAAGTTCAATACCACTCCGCGCGACCTGCGCACCGACGCCCTCCTTTGCCGCGCCGGTGGCCAGCGCAGCGTTGGCGAAGTTTGGCGCGTGGTGCTCGATCCGGAAGGCTGGGAGCGGCCCGCCGAGCAGAATATTCTCTACCAGGTTTCTCCGCCTGTGCCCGGCCCTGGCGTGCGCCTGCTGCCAATGCGCGACGGTGTTCCCGATCTCGGCGCACTATTGCGCGATCTTGGCTCGCTGGGTTTTTTGAGCGCCGAGCTTGCGGGCGACCCTGAGCTCTTTCGCCTCGCCCTGCGCTCTGGCCTGATCGACTCCGTGATGGCCCGCTTCACGCAGGAAGACGAGTCGCTCAAAGCGCTGTCGCATAGCGGCCGCGTGCACATGAAGGATGGCGGCGAGCCCCTCGATCTAAAGCTAAACGGCGCGCGTCTAGTGGGCGGGCAGTTGGAAGCCCGCGTAGAGTTGTGTTAGGCTTTTTCTATGGCTGACTTACCCAAGCACCCGTTAGAGCGCGAAGTGAAATGCCCGATCTGCACTACGGGTTTCAAAACGATTCCCCTGCGCCGCGGAGCCTCTCCCGATGAGCCGCAGAACGTGGTCGAGCAGCATGTTTGCCCGAATGGCCACGTTTACGTTACCGAGCTCGGTAAGAACGAGATGCTGGCGGAGTGGTAGGACTGCCGATCGTTTTGGGGCCTTGTAAGGTTTCGAAGCGGCAGTTTTTATTGATTTGTAATAAGCGCTTATTCCTCAGAGCGATTCCGCGTTTTCTAGTCACGGTCTTTCCTATCTTTTACATCTTTTTTTTGACACTTCTCTTGCTTCGAGGGGTTCAGTTTCCGGATTTCTTTACGACCGCATTTCAACTAGCTGCATCGGCGTCGTTGATTTATTCGTTTCGAACCACGGTGGTATTTATTCGATTTTTTTTGGCTATTGTTAAGTCTGTTTCGGAAACGGGTTTCGAACATACGTGGTCGATTCGAGAAGACGGAATTCAAATCTCAGATGGAAACCATGATCGTTTCGAGAGTTGGAACCAGATTGAATCCGTAGAATTTCGATTCGGTTTTCTTTTTTTGAATCGAACTCATTTTGGAGCTTGGTACATACCCGAGTCTGCATTCAAAAGTGTCTCGCATCGTGAAGCCATAACTGCGCACTTAAAATCGAAGATTGTTCTTTAACGCAATGCGAACTCGACGTCGAGTTCGCATTGCAGCAATTGCTGCACTCAGTCCTCGACGTCGAGGACCGACCGCGTCAGCCGCTCCGATTCAAAAATCCCGCTATCTTCCGCACCAGAAACCGCGGCGAAAGCCGCACCGACTGCACCATCAGCCAATTCAATAATCCAGGAATCACGACCACGCGCCCCCGCATCATTCCCGCGTAACCCGCGCGCGCGACCGAAACCGACGTAGCTGCTCCCGCCGTAAATAGCCGCGACTTCTCGAGCCCAGCCGCCGCCGCGAACTCAGTGCTCGTCGGGCCCGGGGCGAGCAGCGTGCATGTGACTCCGGTGCCCAGCAGCTCCTCGCTCAATGCCTCCGAAAAAGAATTCACGTACGCCTTCGAGGCATAATAATTCGCCATGAAGGGCCCGGGCTGAAAGCCGGCGGTGGAGCCCACCATCAGGATGCGGCCGAACTTGCGCGAGATCATAGACGGCAACGCCAATCGCGTGAGCTCCACCAGGCAGCGGATATTCAAGTCCACGAGCTCCAGCTCTTCCGAAAGATCGTTTTCCGAAAACTTTCCGCTATTACCGAACCCAGCGTTGTTCACGAGAAAATCGACCGGCGGTAAACCAAGCGCGCCGACTTTCGCGGCCAGCGCCTTTCCTGCGCCGGGCACAGATAGGTCCTGCTCGATCACCTCTACCCGTGTTTTCGCGTTGATCATCCGCAGGGCGGAAGAGATATCGCGGAGCCGATCCAGTCGACGGGCCACGAGGATTACCGTGTGGCCGTCGTCGGTGAAAAGCTTGGCGAACTCGGCACCGAGGCCCGCGGACGCACCAGTGATGAGCGCTACGCCCATCTATTTATCAAACTTGTCATGCCCCTCGCGCTTGTCGAGGTTCATGTGATTCACGATATCGGCGGCCGTGCGATTGTCGTTGGCAACGAAAGCGTCGCGCAGCTTCAGGGCGTCGGCGGCGATTTCCGAGATCATGGCCCTGAATTCCGCAAGTGCGCTTTCCCGCTGCGAAGGAGGAAGCGAGGCCACAGAATCAGGAACCTGAACCTTAACCGCGAGAAAAATCTCGTTCATACGGGCGGCGTTCTTCGCGTTCGCTTCATTGCGGGTACGGTCGGCAACGGTCTTGCCGATTTCCCTGAAGAGAACGCCGAGCTCTTTCATGTTTTCTTTGAGCGAAGGAGTTGCGGCAAAGGCGGGAAGCGCGGAAGCCAGAAGCGTGAGGGTGAGAAGGAAAGATTTCATGGAACCTCCAAAATCGGTTTTGGTATTGGGCCGACTCTGCCACGACGAGATGCAAGAAAACAGTGCCTTTTCCTTTCAAGTGGAGTCACAAAGCGAAACGATTTCCTGTGGCGACGCTTAGCGTTATCGGCCCCACAATGTTAGTGTGCCCCCATGACGGAAAATCTCGCGAAGCCGCAGAAAATGCCCAAGCCCTCGTGGCTCAAGGTGCGTGCGCCGAGCGGAGAGAAATACCTGAAGATCAAAGAGATGATGCGCGACCGCAAGCTCGCCACCGTATGCGAAGAGGCGCATTGCCCGAATCTTGGAGAATGCTGGGGCGGGGGAACTGCGACCATCATGGTGATGGGCGATACCTGCACGCGCGGCTGCAAATTTTGTAACGTGAAGACGGCGAAGAAGCCGGCGAATCTCGATCCGCTGGAACCCGAGAGCGTGGCGAAGTCGCTGCAGGACATGGGCCTTTCGTACGTTGTGATTACGACCGTGGACCGCGACGATCTCGAAGATCAGGGCGCAGGGCACTTTGCGAACATCATCCGCGCAGTGAAAGTGAAGAATCCAAAACTCCGCATTGAAACGCTCGCCGGAGATTTCCAGGGACGCGTGGACCTGCAGAAGATTCTCCTCGATTCGAACGGCATCGACGTGTTCGCTCACAATATCGAAACCGTAGAGCGGCTGACGAAGGGCGTGCGCGACCGCCGAGCCACCTACCGCCAGAGCCTGGACGTTCTCCGCTCGGCGAAGCTTAACAAGCCAGGCATCGTGACGAAAACCTCGATCATGCTGGGCCTGGGTGAAACACGCGAAGAAGTGATTCAGGCGATGAAGGATTGCCTTGCCGCCGGCGTCGAGATCTTCACGCTTGGCCAGTACCTGCAGCCCTCGCAGTGGCACCTCGAGGTAAAGGAGTTCGTGACTCCCGAGCAGTTTAAAGAATATGAAAAGCTCGGCCTTGAGCTTGGATTTAAATACGTGGCGAGCGGACCACTGGTGCGCAGCTCGTATCGCGCCGGAGAATTTTTCATCGAAGCTTTCCTTCACTCGAAGGAAGCGGCCCATGCAGCACAACAGGAGACTGTCTAATGGATCTCAAGCTACCCGACCTTGGTGAAGGTGTAATGGAAGGTGAAGTCGTCAAGTGGCTCGTGAAGCCTGGCGATCACGTGAAGGAAGACCAGGTAGTGCTCGAGATCATGACCGATAAGGCGACTGTCGAGATTCCGACGAAGGCCGACGGTGTGGTGCAGGAGCTCGTGTTCAAGGAAGGCGAGATCGCCAAAGTGGGGCAGATCATGATGCGGTTAGAGGGCTCCACCTCAACCGGTAAGGGCGGCGCGCCCGACAGAAAGGCAGCCGCCGCTCCCGCACCCCAGGCAAAAGCCGCGGCACCTGCGCCCGCGCAAACCAAGGCCGCGCCAGCTCCGGCTCCGGCAGCGCGTCCCTCTGGCCCCGTAAATTCTGACCCTCAAGCCGCCCCCGCCGTGCGTAAGTTCGCGCGCGACAAAGGCATCGAGCTCAATATGATCCGCGGCTCGGGACCGAACGGCCGCATCCTCCTCGAAGACGTGGAGAAGGGCCCTTCCGCCGGCGGCGGTGGCATGAGTTTCTCCAAAGGCGTTCGCGGATCGCGCGAAGAGGAGCGCGTTCCCGTGCGCGGCCTTCGCAAGAAAATCTCCGAGAAGATGACTACCTCGATGCGCACGGTGGCCAACTACGCCTACGTGGAAGAGTGCGACCTCACCGAGCTCGGCGAATTGCGCCGTAGCCTGAAGCCGTTGGCCGAAAAAATGGGCACCAAGGTTTCTTACCTGCCCTTCATCTTCAAGGCCTGCACGATCGCGCTGAAAGAATTTCCGAGCATGAACGCGGCGAGCGTGGAAGGCGAGCACGGCCTCTCCGAGATCATCTACAAAAAATACTATAACCTTGGCCTCGCCGTGGACACCGACGATGGCCTTACGGTCGCTGTGGTGCACGACGTGGACTGCAAAGGTATTTGGGAGATCGCCCGCGACATCAACGAGCTCGGCGCGAAAGCCCGCGACCGCAAGCTCACGATGGACGACCTCAAAGGCAGCACGTTCACGATCTCGAACGCTGGAACGATCGGCGGCTTGTTTGCTCCCCCGATCATCAACTATCCGGAAGCGGCGATCATGGGCGTGCACCAGATCAAGAAGCGCCCCATGGTGGTCGACGGCGAGATCAAGATCCGCGATGTGATCTATCTCTCGATGAGCCTCGATCACCGCGTGGTGGACGGCGCCGTAGCCGCCCGCTTCATGAACCGCGTGGTGGGCCTGCTTCAGGATCCTAAAATGCTTCTTGTAGAGATGATGGGCGAAGGCTTCTAAGCCTTTTGTTCCCAGCAAAATGACCAGCTTCGATTCACAGAGGTTCTTCGCTATGACGGAAAAGAAAAAGTTTGATGCCATCGTAATCGGCGCCGGCCCCGGCGGCTATCCTTGCGCGATCCGCCTCGCCCAGCTTGGCAAGAAGGTGGCGATCATCGAGAAAGAAACTGTGGGCGGCGTTTGTCTCAACGTGGGCTGCATCCCGAGCAAAGCCATGATCAAGGCGGCGAGCTTCTTCGAGAAGATGCAAAAAGCTGACGGCATGGGCTTCAAGGTCAAAGGCGTCGACGTGGATTTCAAGGGCCTCCAGGAATGGAAGCGCTCGGTAGTGTCGAAGCTCACCGGCGGCGTGGGGCAGCTGCTGAAAGGCAACAAGGTGGAGCTCATCCAGGGCGACGCTTCTTTCGTGAGCAAAAATGAGCTCGTGATCAAATCGAAAGCCGGTACGCAGAATATCACCGCCGACCACATCGTGATCGCCGTTGGCTCGAGCCCGATCGAGCTACCAAATTTTAAATTCGACGAGAAAAACATCATCTCCTCTACTGGCGCGCTCGACATCGATAAGCCTGTAAGCTCCATGGTGGTGGTGGGCGGGGGCTATATCGGCCTCGAGATCGGCACCTATATGGCGAAACTCGGCACCTCGGTGACCGTGCTGGAAGCGATGCCCCGCCTGCTCGCCACCTACGATCAGGACGTGGCCACCCTCGTTGGCCGCTCGCTCAAGAAGCGCAACGTGAACGTGCTCGCCAACGCCGTGGCCAAAAGCGTGAAAGAAGCCAAGGGCGGCATGCTGAAAGTGGACGTCGAGGTCGAAGGCAAACTACAGACGATCGAGTGCGAGAAAGTGCTCGTGACCGTGGGCCGGAAACCTAACCCCATGGCCGGCATCGAGAAAACCGGGGTATTGGTCGACGCCAAAGGCTTCATCAAGGTGAATGATCAGCTCAAGACCAACGTGCCAGGTATCTATGCCATCGGCGACGTGGCCGGCCAGCCCATGCTCGCGCACAAGGCAACCAAGGAAGCTCTCGTGGTCGCCGACGTGATCGCTGGAAAGAAAACCAAATACGACATTAAGGCGATGCCTGCCGTGATTTTCTGCGAGCCCGAAGTGGCCACCGTGGGGCTGTCGGAGATGGAAGCCAAAGCAAAGGGTATCACTTCCTTTGCCGGATCTTTCCCTTTTGCCGCCCTCGGCAAGGCAATTGCCTCCGGTGAAACTGATGGCTTTACCAAGCTCATCGGCGACAAGAAAACGGGCCGACTCATCGGCGCCGCTATCGTGGGCCCCGAAGCCTCGACCATGATCGCCGAGATGGCGCTCGCGATCGAAGCGGGCCTGCAGCTTGAAGACATCGCGCTCACCGTGCACGCGCATCCGACGATGGGTGAAGCCACGATGGAGGCCGCGGAAGTCGCCCTCGGGCACGCGATCCACATGATCAACCGGCCCCAGGCTGGTGGTCCATCGCCTCACTAGGACCAGATGCAAAACGTAGTATCGCGCCAACTCGGTCTGATGCCCTATGAAGAATGCTGGAAGCTCCAGCTCGAACTGCTCGACGCCAGATACGAGGATAAAATCCCGGATACTCTTCTCTTCGTGCAGCATCCTAGCGTGTTTACTCTCGGGCGAAAAACACCCGGCGTGCGCGATGGTGCCGCCCTTCCTGCCGAGCTTCAAGGTATTCCCGTGCACATCATTGAGCGGGGAGGGGAGGCTACCTATCACGGCCCTGGTCAGCTCGTGGTGTATCCGCTGCTCAAGCTCAATATCAAGTTCGGCCCCAAAGCCTTTCTCCGTCTGATGGAAGAAAGCATGATCACGGTTTTGTCGAGCTATGGGCTTAACGGTTACTGGACCGAGGGGAAAACCGGCGTCTGGATTCTAGATTCGCAGAACCGTGAGCGCAAAATAGCGAGCCTCGGGATCGCTGTGAGAAAAGGCGTGAGCTACCACGGTCTTGCGCTCAACGTGAGCACCGATCTTCGCCCGTTTTCCCTGATACAGCCCTGCGGCTATGAGCCTGCGGTAATGACTAACGTGCAGGAGATGCTTGGCCGTGAAGTGGACTTCGATCAGCTGTCCGCTCGCCTTGATCTCGAACTTCGCGCTCGCCTTGGAAAAGTGGAAGCTGCGGCGCCTCTCACCGGTGACCGATGAGCAACTGGGAAAGCCTCATTCAGCAGACGGCCGCGCTAATCGACGCCGCTTTCGCCGAAAGCCAAGAACGCTATTTCCGTTCTTCTCCCATGCGCGAAATGCTTGAGTACCATTATCGCTCCGGCGGTAAACGTCTTCGGCCCACCCTCGTGATGGGCGCCGCGCTCGCCTATGCCCGTCGTAAAGGCGGCCAGGCCGACCAGCTTATCAATAAATGCGTGCCCTACGCGCTCGCCGTTGAGCTGCTCCACAACGCCACGCTGATTCACGACGATATCCAGGACGGCGATAAGACCCGCCGCGGCCATCCCACCCTCTGGGTGAAATATTCTGAAGCCCAGGCGATCAACTGCGGCGACGCCTGGTTCTTCGTGCCCCAGCTGCTGATCCAAAGCGCCGACTATTCTCCCGACATCAAGCTTCAGCTCCTTGAACTTGTGCAGTCGCGAATTCTTGCCGTGATCGAAGGGCAAAGCCAGGAGTTCGCGCTGAAGGAGCGCTTCGCCCGTGGCGAGGAGATATCTGTGGCGCAGTATCTCGGAATGGTGGAAGGAAAAACTTCCGCGCTTTTCTCTGTGCCCCTCATGGGCGGTGCACTCATTGCTGGCGCGAGCCCGCTCGAGAGAAAGGCTCTGGAACAGTCGGCCACCTGTCTCGGTCACGCTTTCCAGATTCAAGACGACCTGCTCGATCTCTGGGGTAACAAAGGGCGCGAGCTGGCCGGTTCCGACATCGCCGAGGGCAAGCTTTCCTACCCGCTGGTGCTTTTGCTGAGCAAGCTCGGCCGCGGCACGCAGGATCGCCTGAAGGTGGAAGAGATCGTGCGCGCGACGCGGGAGCAGACGTCGCCAGATTCGATTGCCTGGGTGATTTCCGTGATGGAGCGCGAGGGAATCAAGGAGCGCGCGAAAGCGGATTTTCAGCAGCACCTTAAGGAAGCGCGCACTGGCTCGCTGTGGGAAGAAGTGAATTCCTATTTGGCTGGCTGGCTGGAAGAGAAGGTCGCAGGGTTCTGAGCGGGCTATTCCCCTTGCGACAGAAAACGTAAGGAATTCCACCCGCGATGCCGCGGGTCACGGAGCGTCAACTGTCAAACGCGCGCATTATAAACAAAAAAAGACGCCTCCTTTCGGAAGCGTCTTTTAGTTTAGAGCGCGGTTCTAGCGACGGGGACCACGAGGGCCCTGGGGATCTTGTCCTCCATTGCCTCCACCGTTATTTCCACCGCGGCCATTGCCGCCTTGGCGTCCACCGTCACCTGGTTCGGGTGCTGGAGGCGTGGGAGCCGGAGCGGGAACTGGAGCTGGTGCGGGCGCAGGTGCAGGAGCTGGTACCGGTGCTGGAGTCGGCTCAGGTCGTGGAGGCCGAGGGCGATCCGGATTGTTCGGTCCGCCGCAGCGGCGACCCCGGCACGGTTCTGGCGCAGGAGTCGGAGCTGGTTCGGGAATTGGAGCGGGAGTCGGTGCGGGAACAGGCGCAGGAATCGGAGCTGGAACTGGTTCAGGATTTGGCGCGGGAGGAGGAGTCGGATTTATAGGACCACAGTTCCAGCCACGGCAAGGACGGGGCTGATCCGGATTGTTCGGTCCGCCGCAGCGGCGACCGCGGCAAGGTTCTGGCGCAGGAGTCGGAGTTGGTGCGGGAATTGGAGCCGGAGTTGGCTCGGGGCGAGGGCTGGGACCAGGACGTGGGCGAGGACCTGGGCGGTTATTGCACCAGCGGCCACGGCAGTTCGGCTGGTCACGGTTCCACTTGCGGTCCCAGTTATGCTCCCAGCGCCCGCGGCGCTCGCGATTCCACTCGGGGTTCCAGCGCGGGAAGTGACGGTACTGAGGATCGGCGCGCTCGAAGTCGTTGCCGAGGTTGAACAGCGTGAGCGTGTCGGATTTGGAGTCGTTTTTCGTGAGCCAAACTTTCAGCGTGATCGAGCTGCCGAAATTTTCGGGAACCACGAACACCGCACCCTGCTCACGGAGGAGGAAGCCGGAGTTGTAGCAGGTGGTATCCATGTCGCCGTCGCACTGGCGCAGGCCGTCCGCTTTCCAGCTGAAATCGCGCGAGTCGTTGTTCTGGGCCATGCCCTGTACAAAGGTGTCTACAGTCAGATGAACCACGTCACCAGCATGCACGCCAATTTGGTCGGGGTGCTCAATCGCATCGAGCTCGTTGATCGTAGTAATGCGTACCGAGAGGCGGCCGGTAGGTCGCGGAGTGGGAGGAAGGGGGGCCGGATCATCTGGGCCGGGAACATCATCTGCGGAAGGGGTTGCCAGAGCGGGGGATGTGGTGGTGGCAGCAGGCGAGCCGCCTCCATCCTTGCCGCAGGCGGAAAGCGCCGCGAGGATTGCGATGGAGGCCCAGAGACGAGAAGGCAAAAGCTTCGACATAGGAAGTTCTCCTGCGGACTCTGGGGTCGGGAGCCGCGATAAGGAGCGTAATTTATCCCTGCATCGGCCGCGCGTCAACGCAATGCGTCATAAATAAATTAAACTGTTGAATTTATGAGGCTATTCGGTGGCTACCGTGACCTTGTTTTTTCCGGTTCTCTTGCTCTCGTAAAGGGCTTTGTCGGCCTCTTTATAGATGTCGGCGCCAAGGTGGAAATCCTTCTTGATCGAGGCAACGCCGAGACTCACAGTTACCGGAATCTTGGTTCCGTCGTAGGTGAACTCGTGGCCTTCGATTTTTTTGCGGATTCGCTCTGCGACTTCCGCGGCTTGCTCAGTGCTCGAGTTGGTGAGCACCACGATGAATTCTTCGCCTCCATAGCGGCCCGCAAGGTCGCGTTCGCGCAGGCCGCTCGCCTTCACCTGAAGGCCAAGGGTGGTGAGTACCTGGTCACCGCAGTCGTGGCCGTAGGTATCGTTGATCTTTTTAAAGTTATCGATGTCGAAGAGCACTACCGAGATGTTGGAGTGCAGGGCTTTCGCGCGCTTGAACTCCACTTCGAGAACTTCGGAAATGTATTTACGGTTGAAGAGGCCCGTAAGCTTGTCGATGTGAGCGGCGTTGGTGATGTTGATATGGTAGAGCGTCTCTAACTGGCCGGCTGGAAGATACTTTAGGATCGTGGAGCCGAGCTTGATCATGTCTTCTTTGGCTAGCTCGACCTTTGCGCCGCCGATCGCTTCGTCGTTGAGGAAGGTTCCATTTCTCGAGCCCATATCGGCGATGTAGATTTTCTCGTCTTCGATGGTGATCTGCGAATGCTGGCGACTCACGTTGGCGTCGTCGAGCTGGATCTCGGCGCTTTTGTCGCGGCCGAGGATGAAGCGGCGATGGCCCTTGAGTGAATATTTTTTTCCCTGAGGCGTTCCGCGGATCAAGATGAGCACTGGGTCGACGGCTTTTGCGAGCTCGAGGTCGATCTTGAGCGTATCCGTGGCCGGATTGAGCACGCGGGTGATGTCGGCTTCCCCGGATGGCTTATCGTTTTTTGCGTCGTCGTCGGATTCGCTCATGCCTGATCGTTATTTTACCGCGCCGAGGCCCGCTTGTGCTGTTTTTTTTGTCCACCCCTTCGCTGAGCGAATCCGTTGAGGCAGGCATTTATGCAATGCGCCACCAGAAGGGCGGTGCGACCGTCCGGATCCAGGGCAGGGCTCAGCTCAAACACGCCGAAACTCTCCACCCGGGGATGGCATCCGGACAGGAAACTCATTCGAATCACTTCCGTCGCCGAGAATCCCTCGGTTTGGGGAGCGCTGCAGCCTGGCGCATCGGAAATCTGCGCGCTGTCGATGTCGAGAGACACGAGCAGCCTTTCTTTACCTGTTTTCGGTCCGAGCAGCTTTTCGAAAACGAGGTCGGCCGTTTTCTTTGTCTTCCGGATGTCCTCGAGCCAGTGCATGCCGAACTTATTCTTTTTCGCGTAATCGACCAGCGAATGGGCATTGCAGTGAGGTTGCACGCCGAACTCCTCGATGCGGCTTTTTGTGGAGCGAAATAGCTCATGCTCATTAAGGAGAAACCACGGAGAGCCGCTGGTAATCACGGGAGTAGAAGGCCGCACGTCGAGATGGGCGTCGATATTACAGAAGCGAAACTTTCCAGGTTTTGCCTTGAGCACGCCTAGCGCGTGAGGGAAGCCCAGATCATGGCCGCCGCCGAGTACGATTGGAAAATGCCCGCGCGCCACGATTTCGCGCACCAGAGCCGCGGCTTCCTCGTGGGTTCTTTCGATAGTCTCGAACGGCTGAAGATCGCCGAGGTCATAAATAGGAATCATTGGTACGCCAGTGGTGAACTTATACATGCGGGCACGCGCAGCCGCCGGGCCGTCTTTCGCACCTGGTCTGCCTCCCACGTTCCGAACCCCGGTCTCGTCGGCGATACCGACGATAACGATTCCGTGTTCCAGCGCTGCCAATGCCGCTACTCCGACGGAGCTCACGTGCATTCCGAGGCGGGAATTGTCGGCACCGGATGTACCGAACACTGATTTGGGGTCGAAAGGCGAGATTTTCATTGGATTTTTCCGTACATCCTTTAGCCTTATAAATAAGGATAAGTCCAAATTACTTCAAACGCATGAGCGACCAACAGAAAATTTGGTTCATTTATCTCACGGACCATCACGAGGGACCTTTCACCGCGTCCGAGATCGCCGAGAAGGCCAAGGCCGGGCTGGTGAACGGGCAGTCGCTTGCCTGGAAAGACGGGATGCCGGAGTGGGTTCCCGCTGAAACAATCCCAGAGCTAGCGGCTGCGGTGGGCAATGCAGCCGCCGTAGCCCAAGTGGGCGCTGCTGATTTATCGGGAGTATCGAAAACCGCCAACATGATCGCGGCACCCGCTTCCGGCCTGGAAGCGGAAGGCGGTTCCGGCCTGGTTGTTTCCGGCGCAACCGGAGTTACGCCGGCACCTGGCACCGACACGAGTGACGGCGAAGTTTCGCTGGCTCAGCTGCTGGCTCAGCAGCAATCGGGAGGAGGAAACACTGTCTCTGGCCAGATCTCTGATTCCGCTTCCGTGCTTTCTTCGATGCTCGCCGGCGTACAAAAAGACAATCCCGTAACCATCGGTAGTGGAGTGAGCATCGGCGGGATCACGCAGCAGACAAAGTCGGTAGCGGGCGACCCAGCCCCCGATGAAGAGGCCTGGACGCTCAAGATCGGTGCTCAAGTGAGCGGGATGCATTCTCTCAACAAGTTGAAAGAGCTCGCTTCGTCAGGAGAAATCCCGCCAGACGCGATGGTGTGGCATTCCGGCTGGAACGATTTTCAGCCCGTTAGCACCGTGGCCTCGATCGATGCCGCGCGCAAGAAAGCCGGCACGAAGACAAATACTAAAACCAGCATGACCCGCCCGGGCATGATGGTGTCGGGCCAGAGTAACCAGGCTGTTACCGGCGACGATGAAGAGCCGACCGATACCGATATCGAGGCGCCTCCACCGCCTGGCATTAAGGGCGTAATCTTCAAATTAAAGGGCTTGCTCAAGCGTAAGAAAAAACCTGCTCCCGCAGCTGCACCCGCACCCGCACCCGCACCGGGAAAAGGCAAAGTAACGCTTGCCCCCGTAGGAGCACCAAAGAAAACCGCATTCGCGGGCCCCAAGGGCACGGCCGCCAAGCGAATCGCCGCAGTTCTGATCGGCATCGCCGTGCTTGGCGGCATCGGCTTTGGCGCGTGGAAATTCCTGCTTTCGTCTCCGCTTCCTTCTGACCTGGATGTGAGCGAAGAAGACAAAGCCGCGTTGACAGAGCTCGTTAAAACCAAGCTGGAAGGCCAGGCGAAGCTTGCAATCGCGCAGGCCAAAGGCTCCGAGGACTCACCCGCCGATCCCACTTCGCCAAAGTATTACGTAGCTTCAAACCTCGCAGAAGGGGCGACAGTCACCCTTACGGTCACCGGCACGCCCGGCACTCTCGTGAATCGCACGAGCTTCGAGAAGTCGTTCACGGCGACCATCGACAAGACCCACCTCGCGACGTTTGATCAGATAAAAGATGACGGCAAGCCGCTGTGGGGAGACTTCTCTTTGAAAGCTTCCGCCGACGGTGCGGATCCTGTCGAACTCAAGGGCATGTTCATCGGAGCGAAAGGCCCGAGCTATCAAAACCGGCTCAAGCAGTTCAAAGAAAGCGTGCAGGGTGAGTACGACAAAGAAGTAGAAGAGTTGCGCCAGTTCATCACCACGCTCAAAAGTGAACAGGCTGACGCAAGCCGCCTGATCAAAGAGTACAAAGAACTCTGGGCGATTCCCGCCAATCGCACCAAGGTGAACGCGGACTGGACTCAGTTCAATAGCAAGTCACAGAATTTTCTCGGGCAGGTGGAACAAAAGCTGAAAGAACGCATGAGCGGTCAGGCACCACCGAAGTACCACGCGCGCGCTTTCCAGGACGTGTCGACGACGCTAGGACAAGTGCAGCAGCTCGTGAAATCACACGGCGAGCGCCTTGCGGGTTCGACCTCCACATCAGGAAATCCTGACGAGCTCGATGGTCTCGTGCAGGCCGGCGTGCTCGCCCTCGAAACCTGGCTCGCACAGGCCGTGTCGAAGAGTCCCTTCGATGCAAGCCGCCCAGCAAACGACAAGCTTCCGTCGCCTCCGCCCGCCGGAGGCGGAGTGACGCCTCCAGCGCCCGAAGCCCCGAGCATGCCGCAAACCCCCGCCAACGCGACTCCCCCAGCGGGTACCACGCCTCTGCCTGCGCCCGCCCCAACCAATGGGCCGACCGGCACTCCAAGCGTCGCCACTCCCGCACCTGCGGCTCCTCCTACGACAACTACACCTGCTCCGGCGGCAGTGCCGGCGACTCCATGAACCGAGGCTCCGGATGAACGCACAGAAGCCAAAAAAAGAATCCGGGGAAGAACGCCGCCGCGCTCGTCGAACGATCATCCAGGAGAGCTTCAATCTTTTCCTGGTGATTCCCGAGTCGCTGGGCATGGTGCGGATTTACATGCGCGATATCTCCAAGCTCGGCCTCAGCTTTCGCACGGAGATGGACCTCGGCCTCAAGCAGAACCAACAACTGAAAGCCCGCGTGTATATCAATCCTGCTTTTTTCCTTCCTGTAGAATGTAAGGTCGTGCGTCTGGGCAGTTCCGAAATCGGCGTTGAGTTCAACGATGTCGATCATCCCTCTACGCACGCGATCGCGCTGTTGCAGGACTTTTTCGATGCCGCGGAGAAGGCCGGCACCCTGGTCGAGTAGGGGCCGCTTTCAGAGATTCCCAAATTCCCTTTCGACGATTTTTCCTTTTACAGATCGATAACTTGACGCAAAGTGTCAACAAAAGCCCAGCAATCCTTTTTGCCGGGTGTATAAGTGTTGGGTACCGACGAAGGATGCAAATCCAAGCCGGTACAGGGGACAGGTAAAGGGAGATTTCGAATGAATACCTTAATGCCCATCCTCTTTGCTCTCGCTCTTATGGCCGCATTGCCCAGCCATAGCGAAGGCGCCGTTACCAAGGCCGAACAAAGCCAGGTAACCACTAAATAAATTTTATAATGCATTTACCCCCGTGCCTCCGCAATACAGAAAAACTGATATTGCGGGGGCACCCCCTTTTCGGCTCTAGGCGTAACCCTTCGCCTGCAGCGCGAAGAGCTCGGCGTATCGGCCAGCCTTGCTCACCAGCTGCACATGCGTGCCTTCTTCCTGGATCATCCCGCGCTCGATCACCACGATATGATCCGCAAGACGCGCGACCGGGAAGCGGTGGGAGATGATCAGGCTCGTCTTGCCTACGGTGAGCTCCTGGAAGCGGCGAAACGCGAGGCTCTCGGCTTCGGCGTCGAGCGCGGCGGTAGGCTCGTCGAGAATGAGGATATCGGCGTCTTCCCGCATGAAGGAGCGCGCGACCGCTATCTTCTGCCATTGCCCGCCGCTCAATTCACGGCCGTCTTTGAACCAGGTGCCTAAGAATGAATTGAGCCCTTCCGGCATCTCTTTCACGAAATCGGTGGCACCCCCGCGTTCGAGAGCTCGGCGCACGTGAGTTTCGTCGTCGATAGACTGCACTTCTCCTACGCCCACGTTCTCGCGCACCGAAAGCTGGTACTTATTGAAGTCCTGGAACACAACGCTGATCCGATCAAGGAGCTTTTGCTCGTTCCACTCATTAAGGCTCACGCCGTCTAGGTAGATGCGGCCTTCCGTGGGGTAGTATAGCCGGCAGAGCAGCTTGATCAGCGTGCTTTTTCCCGCGCCGTTCGAGCCCACCACCGCCACGCTCTGAGCTTTAGGGATATGCAGGTTGATACTGCGAAGGGCCCAGTTCTCGCGGCCCGGGTAGCGGAAGCTCACGTTTTCGAAGTAAATGCCGTTGCGCTTTTGTTCCGACAAAACGGCGGCTGGCGCGGTGGCATTGGCCGGGGCTTTGAATGCGGGGATTGACAGAAAATCGAAGAGGTTCGAAAGGTAAAGATTGTGTTCGTAAGTGCTGCCGATCGCTGTGAGGCACGACTGAAAAGCCTGCTGCCCCTGGCGGAACACGATCACGTAGAGCGTGAGGTTACCTAAGGAGAGTTGCCCGCGCGCGGCTTCGAGAGCGATCGCCACGTAGCAGCCGTAGAAAGCCCCGCTCGATAGCAGCGACAGTAAAATCACCCAAATCGTGCGCTTGGAGGCGAGCGCGGAGTCTTCGCCGTAGAAACGCTCGGCGAGCGCCTGGTAGCTTTTCAGGAAGCGATCGGCGAGCCCGAACACCCGCACCTCTTTGGCGTGGCTGTCGTTGGCGAGAACATATTCCATGTAAGAAAGCTTGCGCCGGTCGGCAGAGCGCCAGTTGTAGAGCTTGAAGCCGATCGAAGAGAATCGCATTTCGGCCCAAGTTGCGGGTAACGAAGCCAATACCAGCGCCAGTACGGCCCAGCCACTGAAGGAGAGCAGCAGCGCCACGTAGCCCGCAAGCGTGAGGGCGTTCTGCAGGAACTGGAAGGTGTCGGTTACCAGAGACAGAGAGCGCACGGAGGCTTCCTGTCGCGCGCGGTTGAGCTTGTCGTAGAACTCTGAATTCTCGATCTGTGTGAGGTCGAGCGCGACCGCTTTGCGCAAAATCAGCGTGTTCACGTCGATGCCGAGCCGGTTTCCGAGGAGGGTGCGGGAGAGAAAGAGATAGCGCTGCACGAAGGTGATCAGAGCAATAAGCCCGAACTCGGCGACCACGAGCTCGGTGGTGCGAACGGTATCTTGGGCCAGCACAGCATCGATGATCAGCTTGCCAACAAAGGCGAGCAGGGGGGGCAGCAGGGCGCTTATGATCGTGAGCACGCTGATAGCGACCCCGAGGCGAGGGGAGGCGCGCCAAGCGAGACGGAGCCCTTTTCCCGTGTAGCGGAAATACTGGCGGATGGCTTCGCGTCTGTCTTTAGCGGGGGAAGCTGCGGGTTTGGGGCTGTAGTGCTGCATGCTCCGAGCACCTTACCTTACGTTACCCGGAAAACGAAATTTCTGACCGATCAGCGCGGTCACCCATTCAGTGTCTAAATTCTGATCAAGTTCGCGGCGATTCTCTCCGAAGAGTAATCAAAGGAGTTTAACCACATGGGCCGCAATTATTCCAACGAGCAGGTAGTGAATCTCTCCAGCGTTCGCCAGGAGATCATCGAGGAAAAGCGCCGCGATTACGAGCGCGTGGTTTTTAAATCCAATTTTGGTGTTTACACCTACGCGGAAGAGACCGGGCTCAACGCCATCGAGGTGCTCGACATCTCCGAAGGCGGGATGCAATTCCAGACCCCTGAGCGTTCCTCGCTTAAGCTTGAAACGGGCGCGATGATTCCCGTTCGTTTTTACTTCGCGACCGATCACTTCATTTCTATCGACGTGAAAGTGGTTCGCTCCTACAGCGCCATTGAGAACGGCAACGCCGTTCACCGCTATGGCTGCCTGATGGACAAAACGATGGCTTCTTACGCCGCGATCTACCATTTCGTGCAGTTCATCACCAAGTGCGCCGAGCACGGCCACAAGGACGAGAAGCACCTGAAGATTTTCTACTGAGCCGATGGAACCGATAAGCCCGCCGAACAAAATGCGCCAGATAGCTTTGATGATGTCTGGCTCTTTCTTTTTCACGACTGCTTTCATGGCCTATCATCTTTTTCAAACGGTCAATCGTTTGATAGAGAAAACGAGCGTGGACGCTGCGCTGAAAAATAATTTTGTTGCTCCGATCGCCGCAGTTTCTGCTGCGATGCTGGTGGCAAGTTTCATTGTGCCAAAATTTTTCGTTCAGAAAGAGCGTTCAGCTCAGGACTTGTTGAGAGGACCAGATCCAGAATGGGAGAAGGGGCGGAGTGGAAAACGATTCACCGCTTTCATTGTCTCGTTGGCTTTGTGTGAAAGCGCCGCAATCTTCGGTTTCATGATCGGCCTGACGGTGAATAGCTTCGAGATCGCCTGTCCCTTTTTTGTAGTGGCGGCGGTCGTGATGGCAATCCATCTGGCAAAGATTCAGGACATCTGAAGATGTTCCGTCACTCAAAGAAAAAAGCCCGATCACCTAGGTGACCGGGCTGAACGATTTAACGCACTTGCGACACGCGAAACTACCCGGGACTAAAACTTCTGACGCATCTCGCGACGCTTCTCCACGTCCACGTCGAAGTACTTGTCCTGGTTCGCGATCACCGCGTTCGGGCGGAAATTCTTGGTCCAGCCGTAGTAGAGGTCGTACTGGATCGGGTAGAAGAGCATAGACCATACGCCGTCGTTGAAGGCGATGTCTTCGGCTTTCTTAATCAGTGCCGCGCGCTCCGGTGAAGGAGACATAGCCGCGAGCTTGTTATAGAGAGCGTCGTACTCGGCGTTCTCGTAGTTGGAGGCGTTCGGGCCGGGGCTCTTGTTTTTGCCGGCGAGCAGGAACATGAAGTTTTCGGCATCGGGATAGTCGGCCTGCCAGCCGCCGGTGAAGAACTGCAAGTTGCCGTTTTTTTCCTTCTCGAGGTAGGCGGGGAAAGTATTGCGCACAATCTCCATGTTGATGCCAACGGCAGCGAGCGACATCTTGAAAAATTCGGCCACCTGGTTGGCGTCGGTCGAAGGGCCGCGCACGTCGTATTTGATCACGGGAAGGCCTTTGCCTCCGGGATAGCCGGCTTTCGCGAGGTATTCTTTGGCCTTCTCCACGTTGTAGTCACCCACGGTCTCCGCGCGGCCGGTATTGCCGGGGATTATGCGAGGAACGATGCTCGTTGCCTTCACGGCGCGGCCGTTGAGGAACTTGCGGATATAAGTTTCGCGGTCGATCGCCATGGAGATCGCGCGGCGGAGGTCGGCGTTCTTGCCGCCCACTACCTTATCTTTGATGTTAAAGTTCAGGTACCAGATGGTGGGCTCTTCGCTCTTGTGCATCCCGATGCCTTTTTCCTTCATCTTGGGACGAAGGTCTCCGTCGACGATGGCGGCGTCGAAGCTGTCTTTCGGTACGGTGGAGATGTCGAGGTTGCCCTTCATGAATTCGAGCCAGCGAGGCTGGGTCTCTTTGAGCACGGAGTAAACGACCTGATCCACGAACGGAAGCTGTTTGCCAGCGGGAGCCATCAGCCCGCTCTTCTGCGCGTCTTCGTCGCCTTCGGTGGGATAGAACTCTTTGCGATAGGTGGGGTTCTTTTCAAGGATGATTCGCGAGCCTTTCACGAAGCTCTTGAGGCGGAAGGGGCCAGTTCCTACGGCGCGCTCGGTGATTCCTTGCTGCCCGTATTTCGCGATCACTTCTTTGGCGACCGGAGCGCCGAAGCCCATTGCGAGCACGTTGAGTAGCTGCGGGTAGGGCGCGAGGAGTTTGAATTCGAGGGTGTAATCGTCGACGGCACGGATGCCTTCCACTTCTTCCTGGAGAACTTCATCGGCCTTGGCGCGATTCTCGAGCAGCTTCTTCTTAAAAGCGTCCCAACCCACGACTTTGCCTTCGAAGATCCAGGTGCCGGGGCTCTGGATGTCGGGCAGGAGCATGCGCTTCCAGGCGTAGGTGAAGTCGGACGCTTTCAGCTCGCGGCCTTTGCCGCCTGGGAACGCGGCGTCGTCTTGCCACAGCACGCCTTTTTTGATTTTGAAGGTGTAAGTCTTGCGGTCTTTAGAGACGGTCGGCATGCTCTCGGCGAGGAGCGGCTCGAGCTCGAGGGGCAACTTCGTATATTTATACTGGAGCAGGCTCTCGTTGATCATCGGCATCACCTCGAGCGAGATGCTGTCGTAGGCGATGGCCGGGTCAAGGCTCTTCACGTCGTCGTTCAGGGCGAGGCTGAGCAGTTTGCCCTGAATCTCGTCTTGGCGTTGCGTGCAGGCGTTGAATGTAAGAGCGCTGGAAACTGCCACGATGGCGGCGAGAAAAATACGAAACTTCATGAATCCTCCGGGATGCGTAGCAGGCTCCCACAAGCCCGCTAACGCCCCGGAATATAAATCATTTACCCTAAGAGGGAAACAATATGTTCTATCGCCTGCTCCAGACCCGACACCTTCATGCCGCCTGCCTGAGCCTGTTCGGGCTTACCCCCGCCCTTGCCTTCGATCATCGGCGCGGAAGCCTGAATTAGCTTACCTGCGTTAAATTTACTCACCAGATCCTGGCTCACCAGAACCTGAAGGAAAGCCTTACCTTGCACGGGATCCACCGCGCCAATCGCGATCACGCCGGAGGGCATATGGTCGCGCAGGCGCTCGCCGAGAATCCGCAGGGCCTCGTTGCCGCCTTCCTTCAGCGCGTGGGCCACAACCTTCACGCCATTCACGTCGCGGGCCTTACTCGCGAGCTCCTTGGCTAATCCGCCGGCACTCTCCGCTTGCAGCCCACTGAGTTTCTTCTCAAGCTCGGCGTTGCGCTGCTGAAGCCTTTCCACCTTGTTGAGAACGTCGTCGCTATTTGGGCTCTTGAACTTCTGCCGGAGCACATCGGTGACTTTGGCCTTCTCTTTGAGGAAGTGGAAGGCCGTGGTGCCCGTATACGCTACGATCCGGCGCACGCCGGCAGCCACGCCGCCCTCGCTCTCGACTACGAAGCAGCCGATCTGGCTGGTATTCTTCACGTGCGAGCCGCCGCAAAGCTCGAACGAATAGCCATCGCCGATCTTGAGGGTGCGCACCTTGTCTCCGTACTTCTCGCCGAAGAGTGCCATGGCGCCGGCCGAGATCGCTTCGTCCTTGCTCATCTCTTTGGGAACCACGTCGCTCGCTTCCGCGATGCGTTCGTTGATCATGCCTTCGATCACGGCGAGCTCGTCTTCAGTCATCGCTTTGGGATGAGTGAAATCAAAACGCAGCATTTCAGGAGTCACCAAGGATCCGCCCTGCTTCACATGTGTGCCGAGCGTCTTACGCAAAGCCCAGTGCAGGAGATGTGTAGCAGTATGATTCGCCATGGTCTTCATGCGCACAGAGCGCGCCACTTTCATCTCGGCTTCCGCGCCGGTCTTGAGCGAAGCACCTGGCAGCAGCTTGGCCTTCACCACGGTGAGGTTCGGCATGGGCTTTTTCACATCAAGCACCTGCGCGACTTGCTGGCCAGCGATCCAGATCTCGCCGTTGTCGCCCACCTGGCCCCCACCTTCGGCATAGAATGGAGTGCGGTCGAACACGATTTCTACAGAGCCAGTTTCGAATGTGGCAGAGTCGAGCTTTTTGCCGCCAGAGATCATTGCTAAGATTTTGCCTTTGCCTTCAAAAGAATCGTGGCCTTCGAATACTGTGTTGCCATATTTGGAATCTTTGCCGAGCTCGGCATAGAGCTCCTTGCTCGAGGTATCGCTCTCGGCTTCAGCGCCGCGGCTCTGGGTGCGCTGTTTTTCCATGAGCTCTTCGTAGCGCTTCATGTCGACAGTGAGGTCGAGCTTGCGGCAAACAACGTTGGTAAGGTCGATGGGGTAACCGAAAGAATCCTGCAGAAGGAAAGCCACTTCGCCGCTGAAAACTTTTCCTTTGGCCTGCTTCAGGCGTGCCAGCTCTTCGTTGAACACTTTTTGTCCGCGCTCGATCGAGGTGAAGAATTTTTCTTCCTCGGCTTTGATTTCAGCCTGAATCGTCGCCTTCTTTTCGGTCAGCTCCGGATGGGAATCCCCCATCGTCTCTTCGAGGTAGGGCACGTAGGTGGACAAAAATGGGCCTTGAAAGCCAAGCGTAGTGCCGAAGTAGACGGCGCGGCGGAGAATGCGGCGAAGAACGTAGCCGCGGCCCTCGTTGCTGGGGAGCACGCCGTCGGCGATAAGGAACGAGCAGGCGCGAAGATGGTCGGCGATCACGCGCATGGCGCTCGATGGCTCGTGCTTCAGATCCGAAGAGTACTTCATTGCGGGATTTTTTTTCTGTGCGTCCCGGCTTACGGCCTGGATCACGCCCTGGATCACGTCGATGTCGTAGTTCGTGGGCACGTTCTGCAGGATGCTTGAGATGCGTTCCAATCCCATGCCTGTGTCGACGCTTGGTTTCGGCAGCGGCGAGAGGTGGCCGCCGGGCTCGCGGTTGTACTGCATGAACACGAGGTTATAGAACTCTAGGTAGCGCCCGCCGTCGCCGCCCATGCGATCAAGATCGGCATTGCCCGTCATGTAGGCCTCGCCACGGTCGAAGTAGATCTCTGAGCAGGGGCCGCAAGGGCCCACGTCGCCCGCGCTCCAGAAGTTGTCGGCTTCGTCAAAGCGGAAGATCCGTTCTTTG